>Ga0055584_100000380_pt1 | contig 42086 bp, 36 predicted proteins | sample OSDHelmetaG_FD_58716 | JGI IMG/M metagenome (GOLD analysis project Ga0055584, IMG submission 58716) | Pelagic marine sediment microbial communities from the LTER site Helgoland, North Sea, for post-phytoplankton bloom and carbon turnover... | ecosystem: Environmental > Aquatic > Marine >...
CCTCCCAAAAGTGAATCTTCATGAAGAATTAGCACTCTATTGCACTTTTTTACTGTTGCATCTATGGCTTCATAATCTAGTGGTGCCAAGCTTCGGAGGTCTAAAATTTCAATATCATAATCACTTTGCTTAGTAGCTTTTTCTGCCCAATGTACTCCCATACCATATGTGATGATGCATGCATCATTGCCTTCTTTCACCGTCCTAGCTTCTCCAATTGGAGTGGAGTAATATCTTAAAGGAACTTCTTGGGAATGGCTACGGTAAAGCCCTTTATGTTCAAAAAACAAAATTGGGTTGGGGTCTTCAAAGGCGGCAAGCAAAAGTCCTTTGGCATCAGTTGCGTTAGAAGGGTATACAATTTTTAATCCTGGTGTTTTAAAAAACCATGCCTCGTTTGTTTGTGAATGAAAAGGTCCTGCTCCCACGCCGCCTCCACATGGCATCCTGATCACGACATCAGCATTAGCTCCCCATCGATAATGGATTTTAGCAAGGTTATTCACAATTTGGTTGAATCCACATGTCACAAAATCAGCAAACTGCATCTCCACCATTGACTTAATACCTTTCATGCTCAGACCCAATCCAATTCCAACAATGGCACTTTCACAAAGTGGAGTATTCCTGACCCGTTCTTTACCATATTTCTCTGCAAATCCATCCGTAATTTTGAATACCCCTCCATAATCGGCTATATCTTGGCCCATTAATACCAATTCTGAATGTTTCTGCATAGCTTGATCTAGACCATCAGATATGGCATCGATGAACCTCATCTCTTTAAGTTCTGATGGACTTTCTATATGTTTTGATAGATGAGGTGCATATAAGTCAGCAATCTCTTGACCAACATTTACTTGTGGTAATTCGGCTTCAGCAGCTAATCTTAATCCAGTTTCAATTTCTAACTTTATTTGAGATCTCCATTGATGTATTTCATTCTCAGAGATCACCTCTTCATCTAGTAAATACTTTTCAAAATTCACAACCGGATCTTTCTTCTCCCAATACGCCATTAAGTCCTTGGGAACATATTTTGTACCACTAGCTTCTTCATGACCTCTCAATCTAAATGTATCACATTCAATAAGAATAGGTTCTGGTTTTTTTCTTATTGATTTTGCCGCTTTGAAAATAGTCTGATAAACTTCCAGTACATTATTCCCATCTATTCGATGTGACTTCATACCATAGCCTTTAGCTCTATCGGACAAGTGTGTGCATCGATATTGTTCTGATACTGGAGTGGATAGACCATATCCGTTATTTTCTATAACAAAAATTACTGGCAGCTGCCATACTGCAGCAACATTTAGAGCCTCATGGAATTCTCCCTCACTTGTACCTCCCTCACCTGTAAAAGCAAGGCTGACTTTCTTTTCTTTTTTCAATTTATGAGCAAGTGCCACTCCAGAAGCCAAGGACAGTTGCGGTCCTAAATGACTAATCATCCCTACTGTTGCATAATCCAATGCACCAAAATGAAAAGATCTATCTCTTCCTTTTGTAAATCCAATCATCTTTCCTTGCCATTGACCGAAAAGTCTATCTAAAGGAATCTTTCGAGAAGTGAATACTCCTAAATTTCTATGCATTGGAAAAATGATCTCATCATTTTCTAATGCCAATGTAACTCCTACCGCTATAGCTTCTTGACCAATTCCAGAAAACCATTTGCTGATTTTTCCTTGACGCAAAAGGATTAACATTTTTTCCTCTATCATCCTAGGTTTTAGCATATTGAATAACAACTGCTTCAGGAGTGATTTAGAATGCTTTCTTTTTTTAAAAGAAATAGGAAGTTTTAATTTTGCCACTTTCACTTTTATCTGGCTTTCTACAATGAAATAGTCTCTTTAATTTTTTTCAACCCTCCTAGCAACCCACCATCTTTTCCACTTTTCATTTCTGGTGCAGAGAGCAAATTACTCTCTTTGTTAAGGGAATTGATTTCTACTTGATTATTTAAGATATCTTCAAAGCTTTCTCTTCTTCTTATCAAATGTGCTTTTCCATCAAGGATCATGACCTCAGCAGGGCGATAGCGACTATTATAATTAGAAGACATCATCCAGCAGTATGCTCCTGCATTCTTAAATGCTAGAATATCCCCTTCAGAAATTTCACTAATTCTGCGGTTGATACCAAACGTATCCGTTTCACATATGTATCCTACGACATTATAAATTCTGCTTTTCCCTTCAGGGTTAGTGACATTCACAATCTCATGATGGGCATCATAAAACATAGGTCTGATCAAATGATTAAGACCACTATCTACTCCAGCAAAAATCGTTGAGGTAGTTTGTTTTACAACATTTGTTTTTACTAAAAAGTAACCTGCTTCACTTACCAAAAATTTTCCTGGTTCAAATACAAGGGTTAATTTTCTGCCATACTCTTCACAGAAGTCTTTAAATCTTATCGAGATCTTTTTGCCTAATTCTTCAATGTCGGTTTCTATATCACCCTCTTTATAAGATACCTTGAATCCACTACCAAAGTCCAAAAATTCTAACTCTTCAAATCCCGCTGTAGCCCTAAATAATATCTCAGCACCATTCAAAAAGACTTCTGCATCCATTATCCCAGATCCAGTATGCATATGAAGTCCGTTCACTTTCATATTAGTAGCCTTTACGATTCTTTGAACTAAAGGCAGCTGATATACAGATATTCCAAATTTAGAATCTATATGCCCTACAGAAGTTTTAGCATTAGCTCCTGCCATAATATGTGGATTCACTCGAATACAGACGGGGTAATCAGGCCTAAGTTGTCCAAACTGCTCTAAAATTGAAATATTATCGATATTGATTTTAACTCTTAATTCAACCGCCTCCAGAATCTCGTTTATACCAACACAATTTGGCGTATACATAATCTGATCAGCAGCAAATCCAGCTTTGAGAGCAAGTTTCACTTCTTGTATAGACACTGCATCCAGCCCAGCTCCGAGGTTTTTAATATATCTGAGGACATTGATATTCGTCAATGCTTTACATGCATAATGAACTTTTAGATCCACTCCATCAAAAGCATTTACAAGTTGATCATATTTCTGTTTTATAACAGCTGAATCATAGATGTACAATGGGCAGCCATAGTCTTTGACTACATCAAGTGCATTTACACCTCCGCTAAAGTGGTAAGATCCATTTTCAATGTTCATTCAAATAATTTTACTTTTCACATTTGGTACAAAAGTATAAGTACTCTTGCTTCTAAACCAATTTAATTTGACCCAGCACTTGCACCATTTTATCAGATAGCTGCATCTTGTATGTGAATGGAACTTCGACAGGTCATATCTCAATGTAAAAAGAAGAATAGGAAGGCTCAAAACATGCTTTTCAATTCTTATGCGCCATTGCTTAAATCTATATGCATGAGATATATGAAAAACGAAGTTGACGCTGAAGATGCACTTATAAAAGGTTTCTATAAAATCTTCAAGAATCTCCATTTGTTCAAAGGTGAAGGAAGTTTTGAGGGTTGGATGAAAAGGATAGTTATTAATGAATGCTTGATGCTCCTGCGAAAAAACCATAATATCAATATGATGGTGGCCATAGATGATACTTCTGTGATGAATACCTTAAAGGTTGATTTTGTAGACAATCTTACTTATCAAGAGGTATTGGCTCTCTTGGATGAGCTTCCTGTAGGATATCGTACCGTATTTAATATGTATGTCATTGAGGGATATAAACACAGAGAAATAGGCGAGGCCTTGGGTATAAGCATAAACACATCTAAGTCACAGCTAATATTGGCAAAGAAGAAACTCCAACAATTAGTGAAAAAAAAATTGAAAATTAAGTCAGCCTAAAAAGTAAATAACTATGCCAAAGGAAAATATTGAACAGATCTTCAGGTCTTCAGAAACAGAAAAACGTATATCTCTAAGTACAGGGGCATGGAATAGGTTAGATGATTTATTAGAGAAAGATAAACAAAAGACAACAAATTTTAGGTTTAGGATTTTGGGAATCGCAGCTTCAGTGGCTGTGCTTTTTGTAGCATTTGTAGCTCTAAATAATAACAATGAATATATTTTAGAACAATTAGTCATTGATAAAGGCGAATTATTATACTCCTCTAGTGAAGTGGCCCAGCTTAATTCTAAACATCAGATTAGCACACTACAGAAGTTGAGACCATTTTATAATGCTAATGGAGAAGTTAGAGCTACTGTAAATTAATCTTTACCGGTCATTCTTGCACTACTTTGAAGTAGGGATTATAGATTATCCCAAGGACATTGCCAAAGGGATCTCTTACTGATGCTGTCATTAATTCACCACCAACGTTTGTTGGTTTTTGATTTTCAGTAGCCCCAAGATTTAATAACCTTTTGTATTCTTGTTCTATTTTATTCACTCCCCAATAAGACACCACACTCACTTTCCTATCTGAAACAGAATCGGTATCTGGTTGCAGTCCTAATTCAAATCCCCCAATATTAAAGCCAACATAGAAAGGTTCATCAAAGTAAGGGACTACTCCAAAAGCACGAGTATACCACTCCTTTGCTTTAATAATATCAGCCACCTTATAAATTGTAGTTCGCAATCCTAGCATTGGTGAATCCTGCATTCATTCAAGTTTAATTCACAATAGTCTTTCTAAAAATACAGAAAATTCAAATAGACAAGCAGGTGATTTTGATACTGGTGTTTTTATTCAGGATAACTTTTAAAAGGTTTTCTCTGTGTCCACATAGGATTGGGAAAGAATGTTTTGATGACGATATTAATCATACTATTTGCAATAACATTGTTATGCATTAAATAGAGATACATGTCTTTGGGTTCAGCGCCTACACTACTTTTGATCTCCAAGGCTGTGCGGTAGTAGTATAGTTTATTGACTTTTTGTTGGATCGCATCTTTTATAAGATACAAGAGTATATTCATATAAACAGAATGCTCCTTATTTCTATTTTCGTTGTAGCCAATAAAATGAGACATCATTGCTCCTTCTTTTAACATATAGGTATAAAATCCTACCAATGATTCTCCTAAGAACATCCCATTGAGAACAAATTGATCTGGGAATGTTTTGACCATATCTGTAAAATACCCTTTATTCACAGTGACCATATTAAATCCTGATGCTTTTATAACAGAACTATATAAACCATGAATTTCTAATTCTCGTTGTTCTACCTCCTCTGCAGTCAAAGGTCTAATTTCTAATTCCGCTCCTTTTTTCAAATGTTTTTTAGTCCGCACTCTATGTTTAGACTTCATATCAAGCAGATAATCGTCCATGCTGTTCCAATCCGATCTTACATGAACTATCATAGAAGGGTCTACCCTAAACTCACCTAGAGATACTTTTTTAGTATCCAAACACTTTTCTTCTTCAAAAAAATCTTTTATCAAAGCCCCTCTAAACTGAAATTCCGTACCAGAAACTTGACATTTAAGCCCCTTGAGCATTCTCCTAAGCACTTCATAATCTGAAATGGTGATTTTATTATTTGCACCTCTGAATCCATATTTTCCAGTAAGGAGTAGATTCCCCACCACTATCATGTTAAAGTAAACCAAAGGGAAAAATATACGTTGCAGCCAGTATTTAAGCTTTGCGCCGATGCCACCACCTTCTACAAACTTATCGGTATCGATACTATCTATAAGTCTGAGTTTTTTCTTTTGAAAATGAAATGAACAAAGTGGATTTTCTTCATCCTTGATAAAAGCAAATGCATACATGGGTATTGCCCCACTTAATTTTTCATTTTCTAAAATCTTAAAGTATTCTGGGCTATAAAAGGGATCCTCGCATGATATGCACTCCCAATATTGCTCACAATCGTGAATACTGGTATATACTTTAAAGTTTAACTCCTTATCAGAGAACTTGATCACCTTCCCTCTTTTCACTTTACTTTTATTCTCATTAGTTAGAGATTCTTTTATACACAGCAAGCTATTTGTCATTGTCTAAATTATTCCTCATAAAGAACTCCATATAATATCAGTAACGCCTCCTAATCCATATCTATTGGCATACCAATACTCTATCATTTGTTTTGAACTGAAATATTCAGTTATTAATGATTCATAACTAGTGATTTCTATTGTACGGTATTTTTTCTCCGCTGGAATAGCTATAATTATTTCACTTCTTTGTCCTTGCCTTTGATATTGGAGTTTAGCTATAGGCATAACAAATAATTCATCCCCGGTGTTCATCTTCTTTCCAATGAGTGATATTCTGCTTTTTCTATTCTCAAATGTGGCTGTGCCTTCATTCGTAATATGCGGAAGAAAGTTTCTCTCTTCAATCTTATCCCTATACTGAAATTCAGTTCCTATGGGTAGGTCCACATACATCTCTATTTCTCCATCTTTTGGAACATATTTTTCAATACACGATACTGCCAGAGTAAGTAAAGATCCAATAAGTACCAATAAAAATATAGGGGTCCGTGTAGTCATGATTTTTTTTAATTGGAAAAATGAGTACTAATATCGCATCATTTTAAATATATATTAGAATAATGTAATGTATAAAACCCGATAAAATACCTCTTTTTTAATCAGATATTTTTGAGAATTGAAATATATGAATACCTTACGTCCACTTATTAACCAACAACTCTCTACATGTCAAGTAGAATCCTGAGGATTACGAATTTCTTTATTCTTTTATTAATTCCATTTATCACTTTCGCCCAAGACAATCGAGGGATAGACGAAAAAATAAATGATGCATTTGCACCAGCAGCAGCTTGGTGGGAGCATAAAGTATTTTACCCTTTCCCTTTCACTGAGGCATTAGTTCCTGGTGGTATCCCGATCGTAGTAATTCTCTTGATATTCGGAGCTGTCTTCTTCACATTAGTGTTTAGATTTCCAAATTTGACCAAATTTGGAACTGCAATACAAGTAGTCAGAGGAAAGTATGACGATATAGAAGCTCATAGCGCACCTGAGAAGGCTGCTGTCAACATGCCTGATGGAGATATTGTAGATACCATAAGAGATGAATCACATGATGGTGAAGTAAGTCATTTTCAGGCTTTGGCTACTGCAGTCTCCGGTACAGTAGGGCTCGGAAACATAGCTGGTGTAGCAATCGCCATATCTATAGGTGGCCCCGGAGCCACCTTCTGGATGATCCTTTGCGGTTTAATCGGAATGTCTACAAAATTTGTAGAATGTACACTTGGTGTAAAATATAGAGATATAGGACCAGATGGTACTGTTTATGGAGGACCGATGTACTATTTATCTAAAGGATTAAAAGATCGGGGATACACGGGCCTAGGTAAAGCATTAGCTGTCATATTCGCTGTTCTATGCGTAGGTGCTTCATTCGGAGGAGGTAATGCTGCTCAGAGTAATCAAGCAGCTGTTCAATTGGCACATATGTTTGGCATGACAGGAGGCTCTGTTGGCACCATTATTGGAATCATCATCGCCATTGTTGTAGGGATAGTGATAATTGGAGGTATAAAAAGGATAGCTTCTGTTACAGAAAAGATAGTACCATTTATGGCTGGAATTTATCTTTTAGCATGTCTGATAGTTATCTTAAGTAACATTTCATATGTAGATGACGCATTAGCATTAATTGTAAAAGGAGCATTTAGTAACGAAGCCGCTGTGGGAGGATTTTTTGGAGTATTAGTACAAGGATTTAGAAGAGCAGTTTTCTCTAATGAAGCAGGAGCAGGATCAGCTGCTATAGCACATTCAGCAGTTAAAACTAAATATCCAGCATCAGAAGGATTAGTTGCATTACTTGAGCCGTTTATTGATACTGTTGTAATATGTACAATGACAGCATTGGTAATTATTTTCTACAATAGTGGAGGTGCATTTGAATATGGAACACCAATGATGTTGGATGGTGCGGTAGTAGAAGGAGCAGCTTTAACTTCGATGGCATTTGAATCTGTGATACCTTGGTTTCCATACATTTTGACGATTGCAATAGTACTTTTTGCTATTTCTACAATGATTTCATGGAGCTATTATGGGCTTCAATCATGGATGTATTTATTTGGTAAGAGTAAATTAGCTGATCTTTCATATAAAATACTATTTTTGCTGTTCATTATCATCGGTGCCGCTGCTAATATGAGTGCGGTATGGGGATTTTCGGATGCGATGATCCTAGCACTGGTGTTTCCTAACATGATAGGTTTGTTCTTCTTATACCCTAAGGTGAAAGAAGAGTTACATAAATATCTCAGTGCCATTAAAGGCAGTTGAGATAACCCGAAGAAGTTGATTATTTAGGGATGGAAAAAGGGGGTGAATGAGGTTCTATGCTGAATTTTACTACCCTTTTTCCTTTTTTTATGCCTATTTTCAACGTAATCCACTTTCATCTTCTCTATTCTAAGCGTACTCTTTTTCAAATATTTAACACTCCATGGCTACTGTTATTCTTCATTTAGGTAGTAACAAAGGTGATAGACATCACCACATCCAGTCAGCCTATAATATTATTGAGAAGGAAATCGGTAACATAAAAAATAGGTCGTCATTATACGAAACAAAAGCATGGGGAATGGTAGAGCAAAACTCTTTTTTGAATAGTGCTACAATCGTCGAGTCTAATGTATCTCCTTTCAAAATTTTGCATGAAATCCACAATCTAGAATCCGCTTTAGGCAGAAAAAGAATTGAAAAGTGGGGGCCAAGAGAAATTGATGTGGATATTATATTTTACGATAATCTGATTCTCCAAAGTTCGATATTAAATCTTCCACACCCTCATTTTGCTAATAGAGGATTTGTATTGAAACCATTATTGGATATTGCTCCTGAGTTTATAGATCCAAGTTCCAACAAGACAATTTCACATCACTATGAGAATTTTATAGAAATGAATGTTGGAAAAGTAGGAGAATAAACATAATTGCTCTAAACAAAAAAAGAGCTCTTCAAGGAACTCTTTTAATGACTTCTATTCTGTATTAATTCTATCTTTTTCCTTTCTCAATTACTTTTATCAGATCACCTGGTTTTAGAATATCTTGAAGTTCCATATTATTGAGTAAAGCCGTTTTCTCTTGTTCATCTTTCACATATACCCCGTTGGTCTGAAGGATAGATTGTAATGTTCCTTCTCGAGGAATATTTACCACTCTAACTCTATCTGGAGCTACATTTATTTTTGATGGGTCAGAAAGCATCTGAAAGCCTTCCATTGGAGATTGAAGGGTTTTAAAATAAGTGTTGAAATCATTTTCTCGAGACAGTCCCATGAAATGATAGATCTGACCACCGTATAGAATAAAATATGACAATGCCCTAATTGCTTCTTGTTCTTGCGGTTGAGTAGTCCCTTGCTGTTGCTCTTGCTTAATCACAGATATCATAGCCATTGCGCTATTCCCATTCACTCTCCTATCTCCAGATTCTACAACACTAAGACTATATTGCTCAATTGCTTCTTGAGCAGCCTCTTGTAACGTATTCTTCGAAGAAAGAGTAAACATTATTATCGCTTTTCCTTGCTCATCACCCATTTGTACCATTTGCGGACTATTCACGAGCTTCCAACTCTGTGGAACGGGGAATAAAAACTTCAATACGGGGTGAAAAAACACATTATTTTCTACATATCCTTGTCTTGGATCTTCACCATAGATGATTCCATCTATCATTTTTAAATATTCATTCCTACCTATTTTAAGTGGCATATTTGATTCTCTGGTTGCTTGCTGCTCTCCTGCCATTTGATGTACTTTATTAAACCGATCCCCTGGATCCGGATGAGTACTTAAAAATGTGGGTATTTCTTGACCACTTTGCAACTGCATACGTTTCAAGACTCCAAAGAAATTAGCCATCTCATGTGCATCATACCCTACCTGAGTACTATAATCTACACCTAGCATATCCGATTGACTTTCATCATCTCTTCCAAATTTTAAAAAGAGAAGCCCCATTCCCTGTTGGATCTGATCAAAATTATTTCTTATCCCTTCGAATGCTACAGCACCTGCTATTGCACCTATTCCTAAGAGCTGCTGCTGACTCATTTGTGCCGCTGAGTGCCTTGCTGTGATATGACCAATCTCATGTCCTAACACACCAGCAAATTCAGCTTCATTATTGAAATGTGCCATTATTCCTCTTGTAAAGTATACATAACCACCTGGTACTGCAAATGCATTAATAACTGGTGAATCTAGTATTCTGAACTTGTAATCCAATTGTGGCCTATGGCTTATGGCTCCCATTTCTTTTCCTTTCTCATTTATGAAAGCCTGCAATTTTTCGTCTTCATAAAGTCCCATACTCGCTATTATGCCAGGATCAGCATTTGCTCCCATGGCTAGTTCTTGGGATTCAGATACTAGCATTATCTCCTTCTTTCCAGTTACCGGATTTACAGAACAAGAACTGAACAGTAAGCCCAAAATGGTTATGAAGGTGATTCTTATTTTCATTTGTCTCATATCTCAGTTGTTAATTAGAATGCATTAAAAGTAAGACTGATCTTTTTATGATCAAAGTGGTTAAAACTTTCTTATAGTCTTTAACATTTGATGATTTTCGGTTGTAGGGGTTAATTATTGAATGCAAGTCATCACAGATATGAATAAATTTGTCATCAGTTATGAGTAAACACGGTAAAATATTAGTGGCTATGAGTGGTGGTATTGACAGTACTGTCACTGCTATGATGCTACATGAAGAAGGATACGAAGTTGTGGGAATTACCATGAAAACTTGGGATTATGCTTCTTCAGGAGGTTCATCAAAAGAAACTGGATGCTGTAGTCTAGATTCAATTAATGATGCAAGGCGAGTTTCCGTCGACATGGGATTTCACCATTTTATCGTAGATATAAGAGAGGAATTTGGGGACTACGTAATTGACAATTTTGTAGATGAGTATATTGCTGGACGCACACCTAACCCATGCATATTATGTAATACCCATATAAAATGGTCGTCACTCTTAAAAAGAGCTGATGCAATGGATTGCGAATTTATCGCTACGGGCCATTATGCTAAGATTGGGAACCACAATGATCGGTTATTTATTAAGAAGGCAAAAGACGAAAAGAAAGACCAGTCTTATGTGCTTTGGGGGCTAAGCCAAGAGTGCCTTATGCGTAGTAAGTTTCCTTTAGGTGGACTTACCAAAGATGAAGTAAGGCTCATGTGCTTTGAGAGAGGATATGATGATCTAAGTAAAAAAGGAGAAAGTTATGAAATCTGTTTTGTGCCAGATAATGATTATAGAGGATTCCTTAAAAGAAGAGTAGAGGGACTCGAAGAACAAGTAAAAGGAGGAAAGTTCATTGACAAGCATGGAAATGATCTTGGCAGCCATAATGGATATCCTTTTTATACAATTGGCCAAAGAAAAGGACTTGGTGGAGGATTTATTACTCCTAAATATGTCACAGAAATACTACCAGATTCTAACACAGTTGTATTAGGTGAAGTAGACGATCTTCTTCGAAATGGTATGAATGTGGGCAAAATTAATTTGCAAAAATATGAACACATCACTGATGGTATGGAGTCTAAAGTTATGGTGAGATATCTTGACTCCGGCACTTTGGCCAATATTAGCAATGCTACTTCAGATACTATGAGAGTGGATTTTCTTGCCAATGTAAGAGGAATTGCTCCAGGTCAGTCAGCTGTATTTTATGAAGGAGACGATGTTTTAGGTGGAGGGATTATTCAAGTTGGAGGGTTTTAATGGGAGATTTTAGAATAATCACCTAACGGATCATCATCAACTTACCCACCATTTCTTTTAGCAATTCTTCTCGGGTTGTGCTTCTATTTAGATATCCCTTTGTTCTACCATCATAATCGCTTAAAATTTTAAATGCATATTGAAATCCTCTAGTAGAAAGAGATTTTGCCTGAGTCTTAGATTTTTGAAGAAAATAAGGATTTATACCAGCATTTTTAGTCAAAAATGCATCACTCTGAGAAAGGTTTTGATGGACGATGTAAAGTCTCTGATAAAAAGAAAATAGCGATCCCAAAACCATTTCCATAGGTTGCTTCTTCATATTAGCCTGAAAATTAGAAACTATCCTTCCCGCTTTTTTAGCATCTTTGGTAATTAGCGCTTCTTGCAGTTCAAATACATTGTAATCCTTGCTAATTCCAATGTTTTGATCTACTTCTTTAAGAGTTATTTTTTGGGAAGATGAAAGATTGACTATTAGTTTGTCTAATTCATTTGAAACTTTGCTGAGATCTGTACCCAAATATTCTGCAACAAGATCAGCTGCTCTAGTTTCTATGTCATATCCTTTTTCCTTTAGATATTTCTCCACCCATGGCCTTACTTGATAGTCTCTGATCGGGTTCGATTCCAAGATGGTATGTTTTTCCTTCAAGGCTTTTAGCCATTTGGATCTTCCGTCAACCTTTTTTCCCTTATGACCAATAACAAGTATAGTTGATGTTGCAGGATTTTTTATATAGTTTAATAATTTATCACTGTCTCCTCCATCTTCACCTTTCATGTTCATTTTCTGTGCCTCCTTGACAATGAGAACCCTATACTGTGACATCATAGGGAATTGTAACGCATAGTCTAATACGGTATCAATATGAGCATCTTGACCATATATGATTTGCTGATTAAATGCTTTTTCACCTTCGTTTAGAATAGAATTTTCTATATAATCTGATACTTGATCAATATGAAAACCCTCCTCTCCATGAAGCAAATAGATTGGGCTTATCTGTCCTGATTTAAGCTCCTTAATTATCGATATGCTGTCCTTATATATCAATATCTATAGTAATTTGTCGTATAGTTTACTTTTCAATTATTTGAAATCAATTCTGCAGCAAGCAAAGATGCCAAAATATTCCTGAGTATAAAATTTGGCTAACTAATATCCTGTAATTAGATGTAAATCAACTAAAAACACATATAATAAATATTGCATATAAAATAAAATCAATCCGAATCACATTAAATTATTCCCTAATAGAAGACCTACCTCAAAAGGAATAAATGCAAGCTACTTAGCATAAATCCGGATTAAAAAATCAATCTGGCAATCTGGCAAAGTCATTGCACCACACCCATCGAGAATTGTTTTTAAAAAACCATTATACCCTGAGAATGATGAAAAGATTATTTCATCCATTAACCCTGTGTTTCATATTATTTAGCACCATGACATTTGGTCAAAATTGGTTCTCTGATGAGTCTTTTTTGACTTATTATTCACCTGAAGAGGAAAATGTCTTACAGCCAGACTTAAGTAGAGTTGACGTCTATTTGAGTTCAGATCAAGACTATGGTCCTATGCATTTAGCAAAAGCTAAAGGCTTCATAGGAATGAGTAAAGCCGATAATATGATTTCCATTGATATGAACGCATATGATAATGTGGATATATCACAACTTACACCTCCTCAGCTTTCTAAACTTCTGGATATAGACTATAAAGACATCCATGAGATAGTTCCTGCAATGAAAGTAAATGGCAGAATAAAGGCAACACTTAAAAATGATTTCATTGTGAAATTCAATTCAAGTGTAAATCCAAAATACTTAGAAGCATTACTTACAAGATTTGAAGGCTCAATTATAGAAACAAAACCAGATGGTGCACTTGTAATCAAAATGAATCGAATCAAAAATGGTTTTGACCTCATGCATGAAGTGTCAAATTTAAGTATCATAGAATATGCCCAACCTGATATGATAGTAAAGATTGAGCACACAAATGACCCTCTTTTTGCTAAGCAATATCAACTTAAGAATGATGGTCAATATATAGATGGTCAAAAAGCAACAGCTGGAATTGATCTAAATGTAACTCCAGCTTGGAGTATTACAAAAGGCTCTGGAATCACTGTCGCTGTTATTGATGACGGAATAGAACCTCATGAAGACCTCCCTATTATCAAAGCAGGGTTTACTCCTGCTAATGATGGTGATGGTACACCTTCCAATACAGGCAAACATGGAATGGCCGTGGCAGGGATAATTTCAGCTCAACATAATGATCTTGGCATCAAAGGAATATCTCCAAATGCCAATCTCTTAGCTGTTAACATTTTTGCACAAGGCACTTCTCTTTCTGACTATGCGCAATCTTTTTATTGGGCTGTAGACAAAGGAGCAGATGTTATCAATAATTCGTGGGGATTTATATATGAAGATGTAGAAATAGAATCCACCAATCCCCCAATATATACAGTGAGGAAAGGGGCCATGTGTAGTAATAATCCATTCCCGGCATTGACATCCGCAATAAATTTTGCAGCTGATCATGGTAGAAATGGTAAAGGTTGTATCATAACTTTTGCTTCAGGTAACTGGGCACAAGAAGGGCCACTTGGTCAAAATAGCGATGAATGCGTGACTTATCCAGGAAGCTTAGAAAGTGTCCTCGCTATTGGAGCTATCAACCCACAAGGCGATAAATCAATATATAGTGATTATGGACCAAAATTGGATTTTGTGGCTCCTTCTAATGACCTCAACAGTTCGGGATCAAGATCTTACTTTGGAGTAAGAACAATAGATAGAGAAGGAGCAGCAGGATATTCTAGATCTAATTATCACTCAGGTTTTGGAGGTACGTCAGCCGCGACACCAGCTGCAACTGGAGCAATAACTTTAGTGCTCAGCGCACATCCCAATCTTACAAGAAATGAGGTCATCACACTACTAAAAAATAGTGCGAAAGATGTAGAAGTTCCAGGGTTTGATACACGTACAGGACATGGCTTGATAGACGCTGCCGCTGCAATTTCAGCAGGGGGGAATGTAATTATTCCTATAGATCCATGTGCAGATAAAGGTGGAGATAGCGATAATGACGGTATATGCGATGCTGATGATTGCGCACCATTTGATGCTTTTTATCCTGCTACTACAGGTACAGCTTGTAATGACAATGACCCATCTACAAAAAATGACAAAGTAACCAATGGTGGGTGCGGATGTGAAGGAGAAACAATAGCATGCTATGATGCTGGTGGAGATCTGGACGGAGATGGGTACTGCTTCATAGATGACTGTGACGATGAAAATCCTTTAGTCCCATCGGCAGTTGGATCTCCATGCAATGACTATGATCTAAATACTGAAAATGATGTCATTCAGGAAGATGGATGTACATGTGAAGGATCACCAATAGAAACTGACAATACTAACGATAACACTAATTCTGATGATAATACTAATGATAATAATGAAAATAGTGAAGATGATGAGGAAGAAGAAGTTGGCTGTGTAGCACCTGAAAACATGGCAAGAGAGGGAATAACAAGCCAATCTTCAACATTTTTCACCTTCGCTGCTGATAGAGCAATTGATGGCAACTTGAGTAAATCAAGATATGCTCAAACCAATTATTCTAGAGAACCATATTTTGATCTTGATCTAACCACTTTGTCAGATTTACAGAAAATAAATGTGATTTTAAAGACTACTCCAAGAGCTCCTGTCCTGGTATTTGTATCTGAAAATGAGCTAGAAGGAAGAGGGCTTGAAGATATTCAAAATGATGACTCAGTCACTTCTTATGAAATGGTTTCAGCTGAAGCCGTTTTTGACATAAACTTATCCGCAAGATATATTAGACTGCAGATGGATGGATTTCAGTCTTTAGCAGTAGTGGAAATTGAAGTATATGGATGCCCAATCAATACGCAGCCAAGTGGATTAGACATTACAAATGACAATATGCATGATGCATTAATTCAAAATAATCTAATCATGACAGCTTATCCAAACCCTACTACCGATGATGCTTTCATCGCATTTGAAAATGGATTCGGGAGGTCAGGAGAACTTAATGTATACAATAGCCTAGGCATAAAAGTGTACCATGAATCAATGGATCAGATACCATTGATACCTGTACATCTGGATATGCACCAATTCCAAAATGGGATGTACATCATAGAAGTAGTATCTGAAAATCAAAGACTTACAGAAAAACTGGTGCTTAACAAATAGAAATGCATCTATAAGAATTATCTCAGGTTTATAAATTCTCATTGGGCAAGTCAGGGGTGATTTGCCCATTTTTTTGTTAATATTTTAATGAAAAACCTCTAAAGGAGTTTTGACTAAAATTAAAATGTCAGGACATTAAACAATCCTCTTTTTATATCAGCGACTTGACTCTTCTTGATCATTCCTATTTTTTCATTAAGTCTAGATTTTGAAATGGCCCTTATTTGAAAAGTCAGAACTTGAGATTTGAGTTCTAAACCATTCTGAGAGTTAGGGAAAAGCGTGAAAGAACCTGGGTAAAACTTAACTTTTGTTGTGAGAGGACATACTATGCATAGATCTAAATGCTTATTAAGTGCATCTCCACTGAGTATTACCACTGGTCGGTGCCCTTTTTGTTCACTTCCTTGAGTGGGGCTTAAATTTGCCCAGTATAGATCACCTTGCCTCATAGTTTTTCCAATTGATCATAGTAATCACCAATTCCCCACTCTGCCATTTCTAACATGTCTTTATCATTTGCAAGGTTCTTGAATCCATCCTCATATTCTTTTTGTTTGAGTTTGAAAAGGTGTTGTTCAACTGATGATTCAATGATTTCTCTTTTTGTAAGACCATATTTTTGGGCCGTTTGTGTGACCTCTTCCCAAATATTCTTTTTCATGGTGCTTGTATAAGTTATTAGAGACATAATAAAGATATTGGTGAATTACAAATATAAAACATATTGGAATTTATTTAAAATAGATGTAATGCCTTTCGCCAACTCACACTTTTGACGAGTGAAGATGACCTATCCTCAATCGGCAGATGAGTCATTCATAACACATAATATATATTTCTAAATCACTTCTCTCTAAAAACAATACAATCTTCCTATTTTACCCCTAGTAAAGAACAAGAATGCAATACAATCAAGGTCTAGATAAAAATGCTGCAAATTATATGCAACTCTCTCCTCTTTCATTCATAAAAAGAGCGGCTTATGTATATCCAGACAAGGAGTCTTTGGTATATAAGAGTAGACGATTCACATGGAAAGAAACGTATGAAAGGTCTTGTCAATTAGCCCATGCTTTGATTCAAAAAGGCATCAAAGAAGGTGACACAGTGAGTGTAATGGGGTTTAATACACCTGAAACTTATGAAGCACATTTTGGTGTACCTATGAGTGGTGCGGTTCTGCATGCTATCAATACAAGACTTGATGCCAAGAGCATCGCTTTTATGATGGATCATGCAGAAACTAAAATTTTGCTTACAGATAGAGCTGCTTCAAAAATTATAAAAGAAGCGCTTACTATAGTAAAAACCAAACCAATTGTCATTGATATAATTGATGAAAATGTACCTGAAGGAGAGCCATTGGGAGATTCAAATTTTGACGAATTTTTAGCATCTGGTGACCCACAATTTAATTGGTCTATGCCCAGTGACGAGTGGAATGCTATTTCCTTAAATTATACTTCTGGCACAACTGGCAATCCGAAAGGTGTGGTATATCATCACAGAGGAGCACATCTCAATGCCATGGCCAATGTATTAGGTTGGGGACTTCCAAAACACTTTGTGTATCTGTGGACATTGCCCATGTTTCATTGTAATGGGTGGTGTTTCCCATGGACATTAGCAGCTTTAGGAGGAAAGAGTGTATGTCTCAGAGCTGTGAGGGTAGATGATATATTTCAATCCATTTCAAAAGAGAATGTTACTCATTTCTGTGGTGCACCTATTGTTCTTAGTACAATAGCCAATGCCTCCGACAAGCTGAAATCACTTTTAACCCATCGAGTCAAAGGCCTCACTGGTGGAGCGCCGCCACCAGCTGCAGTATTAAATGCCATGGAAAAATGTGGATTTGACATTACTCATACATATGGTCTCACAGAAGTCTACGGGCCTTCTACTTTTTGTGATTGGAATGAAGACTGGAATAATTTACCAGAAAGAGATCAAGACTATTTAAAATCTTCACAAGGAGTATCCAATCATGTATCGGAGATGGTGAGAATAGTAAATTCTGAATCAGGAGAAGATGTACCTCCAGATGGAGAAAGCATAGGAGAAATTCTCTTTAGAGGCCATAATACAATGAAGGGATATCTCAAAAACCCTGCTGCTAATGAAAAAGCCTTTAAAGGTGGGTGGTTTCATAGTGGCGATCTGGCTGTATTAATGCCTAATGGTTATGTCAAAATAAAGGACAGGTCCAAAGACATTATAATCTCCGGTGGTGAAAATATAAGCAGTATAGAAATAGAAGGTGCTCTGTTTCGTCATCCTGCTGTAATGGATGCAGCTGTAGTAGCTAAGTCAGACGAAAAGTGGGGAGAAGTACCTTGTGCATTTGTACACCTCAAAGACAGTCAATTAGTCAAGGAAGAAGAGCTGATCAAATTTGTGAAATCTGAAATAGCACATTTTAAAGCTCCTAAATATATTTTATTTGGACCTCTACCAAAGACTGCAACTGGTAAAACTCAGAAATTTGTACTGAGAGAGAAAGCAGAGCAAGTAATGCACTAATCTGCAATTTCTATTCTAGCTTATTTATACATTAGAGCAAGAACATTAATTCGATAAATTAAAAGAGACTTATGAATTTCTATAATTTCATTTCTGGTGTTTTGATATCAGTTATTTTTTCTTTTGCTTCTTGTGCTTCAGCACAAAAAGCCTCTGAAATATCCACCTCGTCAGATGATAAAATGATCATTAATTCATTGGATAAAAAAGCTGATCATTATGCTGATGTAGCTCATCAAATTTGGACTCATGCAGAATTGGGTTATATAGAGCATAAGAGTTCAGAACTTTTACAAACTACACTTAAAAAAGCAGGGTTTATGGTGGAAGCTGGAGTAGCAAATATTCCTACTGCATTCTCTGCAACTTACGGATCTGGAAGGCCAGTTATTGGCATATTAGCAGAGTTTGATGCTTTACCTGGAGTATCACAAGATGCTGTACCCTATAAAAAAGAAAGAGAAGGCTGTACTGCTGGACATGCCTGTGGACATCATCTATTTGGAACCGCTTCTGCTGCTTCTGGGATAGCTATTAAAGAATGGTTAGAAAAATCAGGTGGGTCAGGCACAATACAGGTTTTTGGGACTCCAGCTGAAGAAGGAGGATCAGGAAAAGTATATATGTCTAGAGAAGGAGTTTTCGATAATGTAGATGTAATGTTGAACTGGCATCCTGGAGATGGAAACAGTGCAGGAGCAGGTTCATGTTTGGCAATAAAATCAGCGAAATTTAGATTTCATGGGACTGCAAGTCATGCAGCAGGAGCCCCACATAGAGGGAGGAGTGCATTAGACGGAGTAGAAGCAATGAATGACATGGCTAATATGCTAAGAGAACATGTGCCTCAAGAGACACGCATCCATTATGTCATCACAAAAGGAGGAGAAGCACCAAATGTAGTCCCAGCCGAGGCTGAAGTATACTACTACATACGTCATCCACATATGCGTGATGTGAAAAGTATTTTTAATCGATTGGTAAAATGTGCAGAAGGGGCTGCACTTGGTACAGGTACAACTATGGATTATGAAGTGATTGGAGGTTCCTATAATGTGTTACCTAATGCAGCATTAGCAGAAGTCATGTACAAAAGCCTCAGTAAAGTGGGAGGAGTCACATATACAGCAGATGAAAGAAAATTTGCTGAAGAAATAATAAAGTCTTATCCAGATGTGAAAGTTTCTCCTGAGGATGCAGAAAATGTTGCTGAATTTTATGTTACAGAACGTGCTGCACCATATTCAACAGATGTAGGTGATGTGAGTTGGCTCGTTCCTACAGCTGGCATGAGCGCAGCAACTTGGGTTCCGGGCACTTCAGCACATAGCTGGCAAGCAGTGGCTGCTGGGGGAATGAGCATTGGCCATAAAGGAATGATGATAGCTGCTAAAACAATGGCACTTACGGGTTTAGATATCTTCAAAAATCCTGCTGTAGTAGCAAAAGCTCAGCATGAATTAAAAGAGAGGCAAGGCGCAGAATTTGAATACGAAGCATTGCTTGGCGATAGAGAGCCTCCTTTGAATTATAGAAATAATTAGATCTAAGTTGAATTTGTCAAACTTAAATTGACTTACATCACATTAGGCATTCTATAATTTATAAGATTGGTAAAAATTGTTTCTTATAAAACATTGTGGAAAATGCTTTAGCCCTTTATGAATATCGTATACATTTGCATTAAGCTAAACAAACTTATATATGGAGAAGGTCATACATCGATCTAACAAATCTGATCTGTTTAAAAATCATGATTATTTTGGAATCGATGATTTGCTCACAGAAGAGCATAAAATGATTAGAGATTCAGTAAGAACTTGGGTATCAAAGGAAGTCCTTCCAATTATTGAAAGTTGTGCGGAGCAAAATGAGTGCCCACTACATCTATACAAACAAATGGGAGAGCTGGGAGCTCTAGGACCTAGTATTTCAGAAGAATATGGAGGTGGTGGAATGGATGAAATCACTTATGGTATCATCATGCAAGAGCTAGAGAGAGGTGATAGTGGAATACGTTCTATGGCGTCAGTACAAGGCTCATTAGTAATGTTCCCCATATCCAAGTATGGCACAGAGAAACAAAAGAATGATTACCTGCCCAAATTGGCAAGTGGTGAGATCATAGGATGTTTTGGTCTTACCGAACCTGATCATGGATCCAATCCCGGAGGAATGGTCACGAATATTAAAGACGATGGTGATGCATATATTCTCAATGGCGCCAAAATGTGGATTACCAATAGTCCTATTGCTGACATTGCTGTAGTCTGGGCGAAAGACGAGACCAATAGAATAAGAGGTATGGTAATCGAGAAAGGGATGAAAGGTTTCTCGGCACCTAAAATCGAAGGTAAATGGTCGCTCAGAGCTTCTATTACAGGAGAATTGGTTTTTGAAGATGTAAGAGTACCAAAGGAGAATGTTTTTCCTGATATATCAGGACTTAAAGGCCCACTCTCTTGTCTTTCAAAGGCTCGATACGGGATTTCTTGGGGTGCAATTGGTGCCGCCATGGACTGCTACGATGCAGCATTGAGGTATAGTCAAGAACGAATTCAGTTTGGCAGACCCATTGGACAGTTTCAACTTACACAAAAGAAACTGGCAGAGATGATTACAGAAATTACCAAAGCTCAACTACTGGTGTGGAGACTAGGCACATTGGCTAATCAAGGTAAAGCCACTCCAGCTCAAATCTCAATGGCTAAAAGAAATAACGTCTGGATAGCACTACAAATCGCAAGGGAAGCTCGTCAAATACATGGTGGAATGGGAATCACAAGTGAGTATCCAATGATGCGTCATATGATGAATCTCGAAACTGTATTAACTTATGAAGGAACTCATGATGTACATTTATTGATAACTGGTCATGATGTAACAGGACTAAATGCTTTTAGCTAATAACATTGGAACCTGACAGGTCTTATCACAACACGCAATACTTATGAAAATCATATCCTGGAACGTAAATGGCATTAGAGCATCGGTAAAAAAAGATTTTGTAAATGAATTCAACTCTATAAATGCAGATGTTTTTTGCCTTCAAGAGACGAAAGCTCAAAATGATCAAGTAGAAGAAGCTTTATCTGAAATAAGTGGATATGAAATAAATACACATTCGGCAGATAAAAAAGGCTACTCCGGAGTATCTATTTTATCAAAAGTAAAACCTGAGTCGGTAACTGTGAATATAGGTATAGATGAACATGACCATGAAGGAAGAGTAATCGCTACCGAGTTTGAGCAGTTCATTATGGTCGACGTATATGTCCCTAATTCAGGAAGTGGATTAAAACGTTTGGATTATAGGGCCACATGGGACGCGGCATTTGCAAAATATTTGAAACAATTAAGAAAGAAAAAGCCAATTATTGTGACTGGTGATTTTAATGTAGCACATCAACCTATTGACCTTGCTCGTCCCAAACCAAATTATAATAAAACATCAGGGTACACTCAAGTAGAAATAGATGGCATACAAGGTCTACTCGATGTTGGACTTGTTGATGCATATAGAACTCTTTATCCAGAAAAAGTAGAATACACCTTTTGGAGTGTAAGATTTGGCGCAAGAGCCAAAAATGTAGGCTGGAGGTTAGACTACTTTCTGGTAGATGAAAGATTGAGAGACAACATTAGAGACAGCATTATTCACACAAATACAATGGGAAGTGATCACTGCCCTATTGAATTACAAATCGAATTTTAAGTCAATTGAATCTAAATGCTCTGAGCGCATTCACTTCAGCTAAAGAAGTAAGACAACATCCACCCTTTTTAGAGGCAACTACCGCGCTTAAGGCACTGGCAAAATCTTGAACATCATTCATATCCCACTCTTTCTTAACACCAAATACGAATCCTGCAGTGAATGCATCGCCACATCCTACTGTATCGTCAACATCCACCTTATAACCACCATGTTGATGGAATATTCCTTTGCTTAGAATTTTAGACCCCTCGGCTCCTTTAGTTAAAATGATATGATCAATACTATACTCATCTGACAAATAATTCAACCCATCATCTTCATCATAAAATTTTTCCAGCCATTTCATTAAAATCGGCAACTCCTCATCATTAATTTTAAAAATATGAGAATGAGGTAAATATTTGACCAACAGTTCTTTAGTCGTAAATGGCAATCTAAAATTAGCGTCGAAAAAATTCAAAGTGGAATGTTCAAGAAGTAGATCCAAATTGTGATATGAATCATCATACATTCGCTGGGCCATACTACCAAAAATCACACCTTTGTCCTCCGCTATTTTGAAGTGCTCTTTAGTGATTGGAATAGCATCCCACGCCACTGGCATCTTTATGTCGTAAGTTGCTCTACCCTGATCATCAAGAATAATATCAACACGACTGGTAGGATATTTATCAATTTGAGCCAAGGACGCGACATCTAATCCAAGGGCTTTTACATCATGAAGCATTTCTTCACCGAGGTCATCTTTACCTACAGCAGTGACTAGAGTAGGAATTAAGCCAATGTTGTGCATTTGCACAGACATATTTAACTGTGCACCACCAAGCACTTTCCCCGTAGGCAGGCAATCCCAAATTATTTCACCGAAACAGATCAAATTAAATGAGTTCTAGATTCTACTTCTCTTCTTTCAAAGTAGGATACTTTATCCCTAATTGTTCCAAATAAGAATCATGCTTCTTCTCATCGTAATAGTACTTCTCCAACTCGGATCTAAATTCTCCTTGAATTTCTTCATTGAGATATATAGCTGGTGAGTCTTCGTCTGTAACCATCGGAGTATACTCTAATTCCATGCCTTGCTCATTTTTAAAATAATCCCAAGCAGCTTCTACTAATTTAGGCTTCATTACAAAATCAAGGATTGTCATTGCTTCTGCCTTTGCTCCTGCTACAACTCCTTTGTGGGCAATTGGAGTAGCCATCGCGATAGCATTACTCCAATGATGCCCTTGTAGTCCAGGAATGTTAGAAGGGAATCTCATGGTGACCGTAGGCAGCTTCCAAGAAATATCACCTATATCATCACTTCCACCACTTACAGGTCTTGAGACAGGTAATCCAATGGTATCTAGGTCTATGCTCAACCCGTCATATCTTGGGAGCGATTTTACTTCTTTCTGTACAGCACGTGCTAATTCTTGATCGGCTTCACTCCATTCGGGAAGCCCAATTTCTCTAATATTCTGATACATTGACTCAGCTATCACTTGATTAAAATGTCGTGGCCAAGCAGACCCCAACACCTTTCTTTTTACTGAAGTGTTAGTCATGAGTGCCGCACCGTCCGCCATATCATTTGCGCGGTCATATACTTCCATGATTTTAGGGTAGGTCAGATGTCTAAAGTAATACCAAATGGAAGCTTTAGATGGCACTACATTAGGTTGATCTCCTCCATTTGTAATCACACTATGAGAACGATGATAGGGATCAAGATGCTCTCTTTGATATTGCCATCCAATATTCATCAGCTCTACAGCATCAGCTGCACTTCTACCCCTCCATGGAGCTCCTGCGCCATGAGCCGCCTCACCTTCAAATTCATATTCCACACTGATCAATCCAGTCCCTCTTGCTTGTCCATATGACACACTCAAATTACTACTGACATGAGTAAAAATGGATATATCTACATCATCAAAATATCCATCTCTGGTGTAGAAGGCCTTAGTCCCTACGAGCTCTTCTGCCACTCCTGGCCAAACTATTAATGTGCCACTTAGTCCTTCTCTTTCCATTATATCCTTTACTGCTAACACAGCCATAATATTCAAAGGAGAACCTGAATTGTGTCCCTCTCCATGTCCTGGTGCACCTTCTATAATAGGATCATGATATGCTACTCCAGGTTTTTGTGAAGCTTTGGGTATACAGTCTAAATCACTTCCTATGGCAATGACTGGTTTACCACTACCCCATTTAGCCCACCATGCTGTTGGGATACCAGATATACCATGCTCCACTTCAAACCCATCATCTTTTAATATATCAGTCAGGTATTTTGATGTTTCTACTTCTTGAAATCCGAGTTCAGCAAAACTGAACACTTTATCCACCATGACTTGTGCTTGCTTTGCATTGTCATCTATGGATTTTATCACCTCATTCTTATATGCTTTCAGCTTCATTTCTACCATCGCTGAATCCATCTGTGAAAACGATAATAATGGGATAAGAAAAATCGAGAGTGTGCAAAGTTTTTTCATAATCTTCTATTTTGGAAAAATTTGGACCAAAAGGTAAGAAATCATTGCAATATGGAATGTTCTTTATTCAGAATAATGAATTAATAAAAGAAAATATCCCCTTATATATTTAAACTAATACAAACAATCAAATGAAAGACTTAAATGGTAAAGTAGCAGCAATCACAGGTGTTGGATCAGGTATAGGAGAAGCACTGGCATTAAATTTAGCCAAACAAGGATGTGATTTGAGTCTGAATGAAATAAACCCAGAAAGGCTAGAATCCACAATAGATAAGTGTCAGTCTATCAACTCTTCAATAAAAATACACAGCGATGTATTTGATGTCTCAAATGAAAAGTCCATGCGTTCATTTGCTGCTAATACTATAAATACTCATGGTCGAGTGGATCTAATGATCAATAATGCTGGTGTTGCTATTGGAACCGTCTCTGCTGAGGATATTAAGAAAGAAGATTTTGATTGGATTATGGGTATAAACTTCTGGGGTATGGTTTATGGCACACAGGCCTTTTATCCCTATCTCAAAAGACAAAAAGAAGCCGCTCTAGTGAATGTATCTAGCCTTTTTGGGCTCGTAGGTATTGCTTATCAAGCAGCATATTGTACCACTAAATTTGCTATCAGAGGATATACAGAATCACTGAGAATGGAAGCCCAAAAAACTGCTCCACATGTGATCATCCATACTGTACATCCTGGAGGGATATCTACTAACATCGCGAATGATTCTAAATGGGTTACAGATGAACCTGAACCCGATGTGATGAAAGTCAATGAGTTTTTAGTAATGCCACCTACTAAAGCAGCCGGCATAATTATCAAAGGAGTGAATAAAAAACAAAGTAGGATACTTATAGGAAATGATGCCAAAAGGGCCTCTCTCATTCAGAGAATATGGCCTGAGGGGTATTCAAAAATGCTAGGAAAAGGGCCGATGGGAGGTGCCGATTCGTTAACAGACACCTAAAATTGCATTTTATATTTAATGCATAAATGAGAACATTCTTAGACGCACTTTATAAAAAAAATTGAAATTACTTCAACCATTTTTTAAAAGAAGATACTTTTAGTCTGCTTACAATTATCTCCTCCTCATAATGGAAATTTAAGTGTATCCTTATTTTTCTGTATTGAGAAGGTTCTAATGATTCTACAGAATATAGACTTAAAAGCATTTGGCGGTTTATGCGGAAAAAGATCGCGGGGTCACAGTTAGATTCGATGTAGTCCATCTTTTTATAAATAGGAAACTTTTCACCTTTAGTGGTTATGATATAAACAGTTTCATTTTTTATATGAAATAGAGCTACTTCATCAATATTAATCACCTTAGTTTTCTGCCTAAATTGAGTTAAGAATCTTTGTTGAAACTGTTTGTTTCCCTCTTTACCTAGGTTTATTGTGTTGTTCACAGATCCACTATACTTTTTCACCATTTTCTCATACTTCTCCAAAGCAGAATGGATCTCATCTTCCTTAAATGGCTTCAGTACATAATCAATTCCATTGTTTTTTATGGCCTGCATTGCATATTTATCAAAGGCAGTACAAAATACTACAGGCACCCTTAAATCCACGTGTCTAAAAATCTCAAAACTGTCTCCATCTGCTAATTGAATATCAAAAAAACATAGGTCAATTTCATTTTGACAATTACTTAGATAAAAAACAGTATCAACTACCGATTCAAAAGTTTTTATCACCTTATACTCCTCCTTTTGTTCAATGATTTCTTTTAAAAGATTTGCTGTGTGAGTTTCGTCTTCTACTAGAAGGATATTCATTTTTGTAGAAGTTTCAATTGTACTCTAAAATGCTCTGAATTCTTATCAATAATCACTCCCTTTTCAATATTCATCAACTCATATCTCTTTTTCAACATATCGATTCCACGACCAGACTTTTCTACTTCTCCAATTTTTGGTTGAATGTTATTTCTCACAGCTATGTATCCATTTGATGTAGTAGTGATATCAATGATGAGTGGACTCTTAGTGGTCATGCTATTATGTTTAAAACAATTTTCTACACTCACCTGTAGAGCTAAAGCAGGAAGATGAGTATTTTCCCATTCACCGTCAATATTAATATTGGTCACAATAGCTCTTTCATTTCTATTTTTCATTAAGAACAGATAAGATTCTAAAACAGACATTTCTTCGGATAGAGATATAGTCGATAGTTCATGGTTATTAAAGGTCTGCCTGTAAAAGTCAGAAAGGCTCATTACAAATTGTTCTGAGTTAGTATTTTGATTCCTGACCATTGACCTCAATGTATTGAGAGAGTTAAAAAGAAAATGAGGATCGATCTGAGCTCGAAGCGCCTTTAACTCTGCTTTATAATTTTCACTGATGAGTTGTTCTTTTTCTACCTTGAGTTTCGAGAGATTCTCTTGTGTTTTTAAGGCATACTGAATGATTTGTATTAAAACTATAGCAAAGGAACTACCAGGCAAGTTTCTCCATCTAAATGGATGACCTAAGAAATAAGGGATGGACCTGAGAAAAAAGAAAACAAAGATTGTACCTAAGAAAACCTGCCACATCTTAAAGTTGAACTGAGGACCATTAAAGTATTTCATCAAATACCAAATGATCAATAAAAATATGGCTCCTACAATCCATTTTACGAATAATAAATGCTCTGAAATTTGGTTTTGCATATACTCGGGTATCAAACCGAGCAATGGTAAAATCAAAGCTATCGCAATAGGGACAGTATGTTCATTTTTGAAACTAAATTTCATGTCAATTCAAAAAGCGTTGGTTCTATAGAGGCTAAATGTAACAGCCATTTTTCTCCATAAAAAATACATCGTTGCGAAATGAACGGATTATCAAGTGAATTGAACACAATCTCATATTATACCCATGAAATATAATCTATGTTCATTTTATCATTTAAAAAGTTCATTTCATTTATTTTTAATGTGATAATAAATACTAGTTAAGCACCTTTGGTTAAGAAATATAGATCACATGAACTTCAGATTTTTGCTTCTTAGTATTTTGATATTCCTTTCCACAAGCATGGATGCTCAAAGAACCATATCTGGCATCATCAAATCAAAAGAAAATGAAGAACGGCTTCCTTTTGCAGATTTAGTTATCAAAGGAAGCAATCAAGGGACCTCATCTAATGTAGATGGATATTACTCTATCATCGATGCCCCAGAAGATGCATTTACGCTTCAAGTCGTCTATGTTGGTTTTGCTACAAGAGAGATCCCAATAGAATCAGGCAGTGATGACATTAAAAATTTTGAAATAGTTCTAACCTCAGGTATTACCATGGATGAAGTGGTCATCTCAGGGAAATCTTATAAAGTAATGAATGCATCTGAAGGTATCAGTTCTATTCAGATATCTCCAAAACAGTTGAAACTCTTACCAAATGTAGGAGAAGTAGATATCTTCAGATCATTGCAGCTTTTACCAGGCGTAAGTGGTAGTAATGAAAGCTCGTCAGGATTATTTGTCAGAGGAGGCACACCAGATCAAAATTTAGTACTCCTTGATGGAATGACGGTATATAACGTAGATCATTTCTTTGGTTTTTTCTCCGCATTCAATGCTGACGCAGTAAAAGATGTGCAGCTATTTAAGGGAGCTTTCCCTGCTAAATATGGAGGTCGATTATCTAGTGTAGTAGACCTCACTGGAAAGACTGGTGATCCAAATAAAATTCATGGCAACTTAGGCCTCAATCTTCTGAATGGTAGAGCCGGCATAGAAATACCACTCTTCAAAAAAGGATCGCTTTCTTTTAATGGACGGCGATCTTATACCGACATCATCAGAAGTGGGCTATACAAAAATATATTTGATGTATTTACTCAGACAGAAGGTCCCCCTCCTATTGAAGGGTTGGAAGTGAATACTATCGAACCTGACTTCTATTTCTTTGACTTTAATAGTAAACTCAGTTTTAATCCTACTGATAAAGACGTCATTGCTCTTTCTTACTATTCAGGGGCTGATCACCTTGTAGAGTTCAATGATGTGACTATAGAGAGAGGAATGAATCCTACTATTTTAATAAACTTAGATGTAGATGAAAATAGCGATTGGGGCAATCAAGGGCTTAGTGGCAAATGGTCACGACAGTGGAATCCTAGGTTATATTCTAATCTTCTAGTTGCATCATCCAACTATTTCAGCGAGTATAATAGAAATGTAGACATAGATGTGACTATTGTGGAACAAGATCGGCAAGTTTTAGATAGAACAATTGTCACCTTAGAAGATAATGATGTCAGAGACTTCACGTTCAGGCTGGATAATGAATTACAGTTAAACTCCAAACATAAACTCGAATTTGGAGCACTGGGAACCTTTGCCGAGGTAGATTATCAATTTGTTAGAGATGATACTTTGACCATTTTAGATGTCAGTCAAGAAGCTAAATATTATGCCGCTTATCTATCAGATACATGGGAACCAATTCCACAATTGTCCATAAATGCAGGTATACGATCCACCTATTATAATATCAGTGATCAAATTTACTGGTCACCGCGTTTCTCATTCCAATACAATCTGACTGATCAATTAAAACTGAAAGGGGGATATGGAAAGCACTATCAATTCGTAAATAGAATTGTCAATGAAAATGTAACTGAAGGATCTAGAGATTTTTGGCTACTATCTGATGATGAATTAGTCAAGGTGAGCAGCGCGGAACATTATGTTTTAGGAGCAGCATATGAGACTAATGGATTTATATTTGATTTAGAAGCTTATCGCAAGGATCTCAGTAACCTAGCCGAGTTCTCTCTCAGGTTTCAACGGAACGATATCGATTTAAATCAGCTGTTCTTTTCTGGCAATGGATATGCAGAAGGTGTAGAGTTTTTATTGCAAAAGAAAAGAGGTGATTATACAGGATGGGTAACTTACACACTAGCTAGAGTAAGAAATACCTTTGAGGGTCTCAATAATGGATTTGAGTTTTCAGCACTACACGACCAACGACATGAATTCAAAATGGTCCACTCCTATGAAATGGATGCTTGGAGATTTGCAGCCACATTTGTTTATGCTTCAGGCAAACCATTTACAGAACCTTCAGGTCAATATTCAATAGAATTACTAGACGGAAGAACTAATAACTATATCAGTGTAGGTGCAAAAAATGCCTCCAGACTCCCTGCATATCATCGACTAGATTTATCAGCACATTATCTATATGAATGGGGAGATTTTCAAATGGACATTGGACTTTCAGTATTTAATGCCTATGGCCGCAGAAATGTATGGTATAGAGAGTATGATTTTACAGAAAAACCTCCGATTATTTCAGAAGTAAGATACTTAGGCCTCACTCCAAATCTATCAGTTGACATTAAATTTTAAAAAAGAAGAACTATGAACAAGTACATTTTATATACCGTTCTATTAAGCCTGTTCTTCTTTTCATGTGTAGAAGAAAATCTAAATAATATTGCTGAAAATCAATTTGTTGTAGAAGCTTTCATATATGCAGGTGAACCTATCAATGATATACGGATCAAATCCTCTTTTCCATTAGCTGATGAAGAAGACAACTCAGTTCCAATAAATGATGCTCAAGTTACTTTAATGAAAGGAAGTCAAAGCTATAGCTTGATTTCCTCAGGACAAGACGGTTTTTATCATTATCCAGGAAATGATGCAGAAGTTACTACTGGTGATGTATTTCACTTAGAAATTCAACATAATGGTATTATAGCTACAGCTCAAACCATCGTTCCTACGCCTACTACAGGTCTGCAATTATCAAAAGACACAGTTTTAGTCCCTGAACTCCCTCTAAGAGAAGGAAGAGAAGCGGTACAAATGGTGATAGGTGAGTTTATAAGAAATTCAAGTATTGATGCGATATGGGATAACCCTAATGATGACCTATATTTTATGATAGTAGAAAGTTTGAGTGAACAGACAGACCCCATTTTCCCAGATGTAGTGACTAATGCATTGGAGAGATTTCGGTTTGTATCAGAACCTACAAATGATTCTATGCTGACTTTTCTCTCTGGCACCTTAGTTTCATTTGGCACCTATCAAGTGCGGGTATATCATATCAATCAGGAGTATGCTGCATTATACGAAAACAGAGAACAAGATTCTCGTGATTTGAATGAACCACCATCTAACGTTACCAATGCTCTGGGAGTATTTTCAGCTTTTAACAGCCAGAATGCATTTTTTGAATTGGCCCGAGAATAGAGCATTATAAAACCTCCTCCTGAGATCATTATACAGTCCTTATTGATTTTAGGAACTAATGTTTTAACATATTAGTTGATATAATCAACTATATTGTTTGTTATTGCATTTAAATAATTCAAGATTATCAAAAATGAATAAAAAAGATGAGTCAATTGGAAGGTTAATGGCACAAAGTCTTAAATGGCTTGTAAAGGATCTAAAATTGTCTTTTAACAAAAATGGATTGAATATTAATTTTCCTCAATTTGCATTGTTGAATTTGATTTCTTCCAAAGATGACCTCATATTAAATGATATCGCAGTTTTTACGGGTAAAGACAAATCAGCAATAATGAGGCACTTAGATCATTTGGAAGAGAGTAAATATATCATACGAGTTCCCAATATAGAAGATAGGCGAAAAAAAAATATTGTCATGACGAAAAATGGATACTTGGCAGTGGAACAAGGAAAAGAAATCGAAGAAGAAGTTATAGCCAATGTTTTTGCTGAAATTGAAGAGAAAGATATTGAAATATTTAAAAGCGTTTTACTTCGTATAATCAAGAATGAATAATTTTTTGCTCAATTAATTGACTATATCAATTATTGACATATAATATTAAATATTGAAGAAAAATCACGCTCAATCAATTGTTTTAGAAGCACGAAACTTAAAAAATGGACAAAATAATATCATTCTTCACTGGCAAATATATTCTGTGGGTAATCCTTGCAATTCCAGGAATTGGCGCTACAACAAAATTTTTGACAGGAGAAGCTAATTACGATATGCTTATGCATTTAACGGGAGAATTTGCAGGACGCTTTTTAGTAATCTCATTAATTGCTACTCCTATAGCATTGCTTTTTCCAAAAGGAAAAATAGGCAAATGGCTTGTTAGAAATAGGCGATTTTTTGGAGTAGGGGCCTTCGCTTACACATTACTTCATACTATATTTTACCTTCTTGAAGTACCTCTAGAAAAAGTAATAAACGAATTTTTTGAACTTGGAATTCTTACCGGATGGACAGCTTTTTTTGTTTTCATTCCATTAGCTATGACGAGCACGGATGCTGCGGTTCGAAGGATGGGAGTAAGATGAAAAAAACTCCAGAGATCGGTGTATTTAGCAGCAATTATGGCTTTTTTACACTGGGCCCTGGTCAATGTTCAAGATCCTCACTGGAAACCAGCTTTAGTCCACTTCTCTCCAGTCATTGTCTTTTCTATCTATCGAATTTGGAAACATTTTCAACAAAAACAATAATGCTATTTATAAGCTAATTGGGTCGAATCATTCAACAAACACAACCCACATCTCAAGAAGAAATAAATTTTAAAATAATAAAATCATTCAAATGCAAAAACTAGTGCCACCTATTCTCTTTTTATTATGTCTTGTCGTGATGTTTATTCTAAATAGCCTATATCCAATAGACTATTGGTTAAAATCACCTCTTAACCTATTAGGAATTCTTCCAATAATGATAGGGTTTCTCAGTTTGTTTACTACTCTCAATCAATACCGCAAAATTCGAACGGAGATCAATACATTTAAACAGCCCAATAAGCTCATTACAAATGGTTTATTCAAATATTCAAGAAATCCAATTTATCTAGGATTCACTCTTGTCTTATTGGGTGCTGCCACATTATTTGGTAATGTTGCAGCGATTATTCCTGTTATATTCTTTTTTCTACTCTCGAATTTTTGGTATATACCTTTTGAGGAGAAAAATTTGGAAAAATTCTTTGGGCATAGTTACTTGGTTTACAAAAAAGATGTGCGACGATGGATATAAACTGACGAATCCAACATATTCTTGCAGAATTAGCCAATCTATTTTAGTTCTCGAATATGTTCATTGGCTTTACTGTATCAATGACTGATAATTGATACAGTAAAGTGATTAAATTTAACCAATAGTGAAGTTTTACAAGAGATTCTTGAAGATGCTAGCATGGCTCATGGCAGTCTTACTCATATTGATAGGATTGGCTTCAATCTACTTGTATTCTACCTCCTTTAAGCTAGGCAATTGGAAATATGATTCTTCTCAAGTTGAAACTAACAACCTTCCTGACAAGCCCAACATTTTATTACTCGTTGCAGAGGACATGAGTGCCAGGGTTGGGGCCTTTGGGGACTCTCTAGCACTAACTCCCAATATTGATAAATTAGCGGCAAGAGGAGTAAGATTTCCAAATACATTTACCACAGCTGGAGTCTGCGCCCCGAGTAGGGCTGCACTCATATTGGGAATGAATCAAATCTCAACTGGCACTCAACATATGAGAACATCAGGCAGACCAAATGGAGGATATCAAAGTGTTCCTCCTCCAGAAGTCAAGGCGTTTCCAGAATTGCTTCGCGGTGCTGGGTACTATACGTTCAACGCGGCTAAAGAGGACTATCAATTCAGTGGTACAACTCCAGGGTCTGGCCCTTTCACAATTTGGGATGCAGAGAATGATCCCAATCTCTGGAGATCGAGACAAAAAAACCAACCATTCTTTGGAATGGTAAATTTTATGGAAACTCATGAAACTGGACTTTTTACTCCATTGGGGAATAAACCCAATAGTCTTATCCATTTTGTGATGCAACTCTTTAGGCCAATGATGGTATTATCAACGGAAGGAGAAGAAGTTGATCCATCAAAAATCTCTCTTCCTCCTTACTACCCGAACACTCCTCTGGTCAGAGCTGACATTGCTCGATTATATTCTAATGTAAATGCAATGGATGGTGTTGTAGGTGATATTATAAATAGGCTTGAAAGAGATGGTTTAGCCTCCTCCACTATTGTGATCTGGACCACAGATCATGGAGACTGTCTGCCTAGGGCCAAAAGAGATTTATACGATTCAGGTATAAAAGTCCCTATGGTTATTTACTGGCCTGAAGCATATCGTCCTAAGAATATGAAAACAGGAACTGTGGATGAAAGACTTATCAGTTTTGTAGATCTTGCTCCTACGCTTTTGGGTTTCACTAACACTGAAAAACCAAATTATTTAGAAGGGATTGATATTGTAAACGATACAATTCCAAGATCCTTTGTATTTGCTGCTCGAGACAGAATTGATGAGATCGATGATCGTCAACGTGCCGTAAGAAGTGCACGTTTTAAATATATCAGAAGCTGGCACCCAGATCAAGCCGAAGGAGTTCATTTGGAATTTAGAGATAACTTGGAGATCATGAAAGAAATGTGGAGGATGAAAGCAGCAGGAAAACTAAATGCTGATCAGTTAAAATGGTTCCAAAGTCCTGGAAAAGAACGGTTATATGATATTGAAAACGATCCATTTGAATTACACAACCTAAGTGGTGACATAAACTTCAGTGAAGATTTAGGACGTCTAAGAAATGCATTGGATGGTTGGCTTGAACAAATCGATGATTGGAGTGAGATGTCTGAAGATAAAATGGTTACTCAGTTTCAACCAAATGGTCAGCAAGAAGTAACTCCAAAACCAACCATTTTAATAGAGAATGACAAAATTTCGATTACTTCAGAAGAAACCAATGTTTCTATTGGATATCAAGTAAACAACGATCCTTGGATGCTTTATACTGGACCATTTGCTCTGAAAAACAACGTCAAGATAACCGCAAAAGCCATACGATACGGATGGAAAGAAAGCGATGAAGTAGAAATTAATCTATAATTTCAAGAATATGTCAACATGTTATAAATGACTAACTTCTATTTTAGAAAAATTGGATAGAATTAATTCAACAAACTATACATTCACTAAGGATTATATGTATAATTCTTGATATGGCTTTTAATTGGAATCCATAATGAACTGGCTTTCCGGTGTGATTAAATTTCTGACTTTGCACTTATACGTTTAAATATTTTAAAACCAATTGTTGTGAAAAAAACACTTAAAGTATTGGGATACATTGTAGGAAGCATTGTTCTCTTACTCATAATTGCGTTCATAGGTTTCTATATTAAATGGAATATTGAATCTAGCAATACACTTGCCTTGCAAGGCAAAGAAGCTCCTACCCTATCCCATGAAGGATATTCTTATAGAGACTTGAATAAAAATGGTACTCTAGATATATATGAGGATCATAGATCATCTATAGAGAATAGAGTAACAGACTTACTCTCACAAATGACAGTAGAAGAAAAAGCTGGATTGATGTTTATTCAAATGACCATAATGAATGACGACGGTTCTCTCTTCGAAATCCCTTCCCCAAGCAACCCATTTTCTCTGATGCTAGAAACCACTTCTAAAATGATTTTGAAGAAAAAGATGAATCATTTTAATATTATGGAAGTAGCCCAGGCCAAAGAAGGGTTAATGTGGCACAACGACGTTCAAAAAATGGCAGAACGTACCAGATTGGGTATCCCAATAACTATTGCTACAGACCCTCGACATGGAAAAGGATCTGCGATCGGAACCGCGGTAGGAACTAGATTTTTCACTCGGTGGCCCTCTCAACTTGGATTTGGTGCAATTGGGGACACTGCTATAGTAAAGGAGTTTGGTGAAATTGCTCGTCAAGAATATCTAGCTCTGGGCTTACGATTAGCCCTTCATCCTATGGCAGACCTTGGTACTGAGCCGCGTTGGACACGAGTGAATGGAACATTTGGTGAAGATGCAGAATTAGCTGCCAAACTTACGAAAGCCTATGTTCTAGGGTTTCAAGGTGACAGTTTGAGCACTACAAGTGTAGCTTGTATGACCAAACATTTTTCTGGTGGAGGACCACAAGAAGATGGATGGGATGCTCATTTTGCATCTGGAAAAGGACAGGCTTACCCTGGTGATAATTTTGATTATCATCTTATACCATTTATAAAAGGAGCATTTCCTGCTGGAACATCGCAGATAATGCCATACTATGGAATCCCAAATGACCAGACTAGTGAGAATGTAGGCTTTGCATTTAACAAAGAAATAATTACAGACCTGCTGAGGGATTCTCTAAAGTTCGATGGCATTGTTTGTACAGATTGGGCATTAGTGACTGATCTACGGATAAAAGAAGCCTCTGCTTGGGGAGTCGAACATCTATCGGAGAAAGAAAGAGTAGAAAAACTTCTTAATGCAGGAAATGACATGATGGGAGGAGAGTCACGACCAGAATTAGTAGTTCAACTTGTAAGTGATGGAAAAATACCTGAAAGTCGGATAGATGTTTCTGCTAGAAGAATCCTCAAAGAAAAATTTATACTTGGCTTGTTTGACAACCCATATTTAGATGAATCAAATCTTTCAATTTTCAATAATCAATCAAATCAGGAGAGGGGTAAAATTGCACAAAGGAAGTCAATGGTTCTTCTGAAAAATGACAATAATATCTTACCGCTGTCAAAAGAAACAAAGATTTACATAGAAGGAATGGATTCTGATATTTCCATAGATTTTGGCACCATTGTCTCTAACCCCGATAAAGCAGACTTTACAGTTTTAAAATTGAAGACTCCTACTTCACTTTCTCCAGGTGGCGGTGCTGGATTTATGGAAACTTTATTCCCCCAAGGGAGGCTGGATTTTCCACAAGAGGAGAAGAAAGAGTTATTAGAATTAATCAATTCCAAACCTACTATTACTGTTATGAGTTTGGGAAGGCCTCCAGTCATTCCTGATATTAATGAAGCTAGTAAAGCAGTGATTGCAGATTTTGAAAATGATGATGAAATCATTCTTGAATTAATCTATGGAAAATACAATCCTACAGGCAAACTTCCAATAGAAATTCCATCCTCAGTAGAGGCAGTGGAGAATCAATTTGAAGACTTACCTTATGATAGTAAGAATCCTCTTTATTCCTTTGGATTTGGGATGTCTTATCGCTAATCTAGTAGTTTTAGGATGGTCTACTCAAGGATTGTCCGAAGTCTGGGCAGAAGCTATAGATAATAAAGATGTTTACATTCTTCATGGTATATAAGTCATTTTATTTAGATTAAGTATTCAAAGAAAACTTCCACATAATCTAGACATCATGAGTTTTACATTAATACTTATATCGGTCTTTATCGTTTGTCTTTTGATCTGGTCAATTATCGATTTTAGAAAATGGAAGAAATTAGGTAAAGGAGGAGTGCCATAAAATATTATTGGGTGGTTAAGAGTAACAGCGATTAGACCATTCAAAAGGAATCCATTTTCATCAAAATACTTTGAGGGTGATATAGGAAGTAATTGTGATAAAGCTGATATAGATTCCTTGCCTCGTCGAAATGGTGAAAGACCTGTAATAGCCAAACATCCCGTTCCACATAGACAACTTAATCAAATAGGGAATGATACAATCAAAGAAAGTTTGCAAAAGACTTTTGACCAAATGGTAGAAGCACACAACAAGAATCTCAATTATGATTTAAGTCAATTCGAAAAAAGAAACAAGGCAATTTGACTCAGGAATCCAGAATCTGGAAATTCTTGTACATGTTCGAATGGAGAAATAGCACATATACACCAAATAGATGGATCCATATATATGATCCTCAGCCCTTCGGATGCTAAGAAAGTAATTGAATCAGGTTGGGGGGAATTGCATCCTCTAGCTGGAAAGTTCATTCCTGTCAAAACATTACGTCCTTATTTATTCTCCAAGAGTTAAAGAGGATCTTAAAGTGATTGAATTTATCTTAGTGGCCTCTGTAGCGTATGTGAGATGAGTTATCACAAGAAAGAATTCGTAAAATCTCTAAATTCTAAAATCGACAGATGGGAAGGCAACCAAAAGCACTAAAAAAATGGCATGAAGTCATGTCTTCAGGCAATGTTAAATTACTTGACACCTTACTGGCAGACAATGTGGTCTTTCATTCTCCTGTGGTACACACACCTCAAAAAGGCAAACAAATTACTATGGCATATCTATCAGCTGCATCAAAGGTTTTGGGTGGAGATGGCTTTACATATACAAGAGAGGTTATTGGCAAAGGCAATTTTGTACTTGAATTTACTAAAGAGATTGATGGTATCCTTATTAATGGAGTGGATATCGTGTCCTATGATGATAACGATCAAATAATAGATTTCAAAGTAATGGTGAGGCCACTAAAAGCTGTTAATCTTATTCACCAAAAAATGGGTGAGATGTTAATAAAGCAAAAGAATTTATAAAAGACCTTGTGCCTCGAAGTGCTCAATCTTTGACCTTTTCAAAAATTACAACACCAAGTATTATTCTAGGTTAACCATTCATTAGGGTTTAAAACCTAAATTGCCGATTGAAAAATAATGCAATGCAAAAATCAACACAACAATTCTTAAAAGATACAGGAGCTAAAATACCAGTAGTCTGTGGTCCAATGTATCCAGGATCTAATCCAGAATTAGTAGCAGCTGCTTCTGATGCTGGAGGATTTGGTGTGGTACAGCCCGTAGCACTTACATCACTTTATGGCCATGACTTTAGAGAAGGGTTACAATTAATTAAAAAACTGACTAATAAGCCCTTTGGTGTAAACTTTACCATTTTCGGAGGGGCAAACAAGAAGTATCACGAACAGATGCAAAAATGGATGGAAATATCCATAGACGAAGGAGTAAAGTTCTTTCTGACTTCTCTTGGCAAACCTCATGAAATAGTGAAAATCGCCAAACAAAATGGTATCAAAGTGTACCACGATGTTCCAAACAAAAAGGTGGCATTAGCTATGAGAGATGCTGGTGTGGATGGCCTCAATTGCATCAATTGGAGAGGAGGAGGACAGACAGGAATTCAGTCTGCAGAGCAATTTATAGAAGATCTTTCGGACATCGACATCCCTTTGGTATGCGCAGGAGGAATAGGTAATGCGGATGACTTCCAAAAAGCCCTCGATATGGGATATGCAGGAGTACAAATGGGTACAAGGTTTCTTGCCACCAAAGAATGCATCATCACTAAGAGTTACAAGCAAGCCATAGTAGATTCTACAGAAGAAGATATCGTGTGGACCAATAAAGTTGCAGGTAACAATTCATCCGTGATTAAGACTGCTGATGTAATGAGAGGAGGTCTTCGTACTGGCCCTGTGATCAACTATATGCTTCGTAGACCTAAGCTAAAAAAATATGCTAGAATGTATCTTATGAGCAAAGGTCTTAAGAACTATAGCAAGACCACATTTGATGATTCTGTACAATTTTGGCAAGCAGGAAAGGGAGTAGGTAATATTAATTCTGTAGAAAGTGTGGCTGATGTTGTGAAGGAGTTTTCTGGTGTTGCTATATCATAAGACTGTACTTTTGACCTTGAAAACCCAAGACTATGACTAAAAAGATACTCCTAACTCTCATTATTATTATTCCTATAGGACTATTAGCATTCATCAATACGGGTGTAGAAATGCCAAATGATACGGAAGAAGCTGTGACAGAGGTCTTATCCTCAGAACTTCCGAAATTGGTAAAAGGAAAAACTGCTTTGGCAAAATCAGGAGATATAGAAATATGGTATGAAACTATCGAACCTAAGGACAATGTCTCAGGAACTGTACTCTTGGTTATGGGATTGGCATCTTCTGCTATGCTCTGGACGGAGAACTTTTATAAGCCATTTGTAGATGCAGGATATAGAGTAATACGCTATGACAATCGTGATGTGGGTTTGTCCACATGGATCAAGGATTATGACTCCGATAATCCATATACCCTTGAAAATATGGCTCAGGATGGCATATCAGTATTGGATGATGCAGGTGTAGAATCTGCACATATTGTGGGAGCATCGATGGGAGGAATGATTGCTCAGCGAATGGCCATCTCACATTCTGAAAGGGTTTCTTCATTGACATCTATCATGTCTTCTGGATATATGAATGATCCGGATATAACACCAGTCTCCACACATTTTGGAATTGGTTTTGCCAAGTTAGCTGCTAGACATTTAATTCTGGGAGGAGAAGCACATCAGCTCAAGTTTTTTCTTGGCACTCAGAATGCCCTGAAAGGAAATGGTCCCTATGAACTTGACTCTAAAAAGAGTGCTCAGTTAATGCTCTACGAAATCCGAAAGCGCAGTGGATTTAACCAATCTGCCATGGAGCAGCATGGAGCTGCTATTGAATCATCCGGTTCAAGACTGGGAGAACTCGAAAATATCAAAGCTCCTACTCTTGTGATACATGGCAAGTCAGATCCATTAGTCATTTTTGATCATGCATTAAAGTATGCTCCACTAATCCCGGATGCTGAAACCTTATACATTGAAGGTATGGGTCATGACATTCCAGCAATTTATATTCAACAGGTACAAAATGGCATCTTGGATAACATCAGAAAAACAATAAAAGCTTCACTCTAGAATAGTCAGAATAATGACTAGTCTAAAAACGAAAAAACTCAATCGGGACGCTGTATCAAATGGTGAAAGAAATAAAACTATAAATACTGTCAAAGAAATCATTTTGACAAGTGGTGGGTCATTAATAAATTTTACAATGTTCTATGGTCTCGCAATCAATCTACTTTTAGAGTTCGAACAAAATTTCATAATAATTTATCAATTTTTCTATCAGTTTCGGATATTGACTTAGAGGCCTTCGACTCAATTTTGGAAACAGAATGGATAGTTCCATTTACACATCCCCTTCAGCAAAGGGGAAGGCCTTCTTAAGCATAATATACCTGCAGTTCCTGGATAAGTTAGTCATCATTCTGAGTTAATTTCACATTATATAACAAAACCAATTACCATTTCAAATGAAATTCTAAAAACCAGAATTGGGTAGATAAGTAAGAATAAATAATATAGGTGAAATCATCTCTTTCAAAAAAAGAATAAGTACTCTCCTCATGGACATAGCATGAATCAAAAACGACTATTTTGAATGAAAGGGCCTGGTGTAACAAATTAAAAAATGCTTGTAAAAAATTTTTCTCAGTACTCTAGGCAAGACAACTCTCATTGCGATCTTCGGTGTAAGCTTGCTCAAATTCAACTGTCAAAGACTGCTAGGTACAAAAGCTAACTTTAAAAATACCTCTGATCCAAATCAAGAATTAATCTGGCAAAATGTCCCGTCCAAAATAATATCGGACAAACCAAATATTATAGTCATTTCATTTGATGATCAAGGTTTTTTACGAAAAAAATATTTACGAATGTAAAATGCCTAAAGAGGCTGTAAAATACCTCCAACAGACAAAATAGTAAAAGATGGTGTTTTATATAAATAGATATTCTGCAATGGCAGTATGTTTGTCACCATGAGCCTAGTTGTGCTGTTCAGAAGATTCTCAACTCAGATTTGATATGTGTTTACTCTAAATACTGGAGGACAAGTTTCTTCTAGTCATAGGAAAGATTGATCTTGGCGATTATTATTTGATACAGCAAAACTGTATTACTAGACTCCAATTGAGCATATGGATTTGGGTAAATCGATCATATCTAATGGCGATTAACACAATTCACATCGATACCAAAAAAGTTGATATCTTCAAATTGAATCTAGGTGGAAGTGAAAATGTATGAAAGTTCGACAGGAAAAACAGAACTTGATGTTATTCAAACTCTTTAAATTCTTGTAAACCAAAATAGAAACCAATTCCAAATAAAATAGTAACCACACCGGAGAAGTAAGGAATAAATTCAATCATTTCTTTTCGATTTTAAGAAGCTTCAAATAAATAGCAAATCCGAGGATTGACGGAACCCATAGTCCTATAAAAAGTGCACCTTGACGGTCTCCTTGGAACCACATGATCTCAGAAAATATTAGACTCAAAAAAGCTAGAAATAACATAATTAAATCTGCTCTACTCATTTTTTTAAACATAATCCTTTATCTTTTTACAATGACTAACTAACAATTTAATCTTGAAAAGTTTATCATTTACCAGAAAAAAAAACGATTACAACTGCGGCTAAACGAAGATCAGTCTGCTAATGTTTAATTTTCTAATGATTGAAATTGGATATCTCTTCTTCAAATATTGGTTGATCCAATCTATTTCCAACTTTGATCAATGAAGCACAAATAATCAATTTGATGAGTATTTATTTTGAAAGAAAATAAGTTTTCCCCTACAAAACAAATGTGAGTAATTTAGATTTTCAAACAAAACATTTCATTACATATTATTCACAATATGACTTTTGAATATGCTTTTTTTTGTTTCGTTTAAATAGTTAACATTACAATTTTCGATTTCAACAAAGAATGTAATTTTGCTGATTGGCGGGTTGTAGAGGACAGAGTCATGGGAGGACGGTCTAAT
>Ga0055584_100000381_pt1 | contig 42028 bp, 45 predicted proteins | sample OSDHelmetaG_FD_58716 | JGI IMG/M metagenome (GOLD analysis project Ga0055584, IMG submission 58716) | Pelagic marine sediment microbial communities from the LTER site Helgoland, North Sea, for post-phytoplankton bloom and carbon turnover... | ecosystem: Environmental > Aquatic > Marine >...
CCAATCCTCATCAGACATATGTCCGTAAAGGTCTTCCATATCAACTGCCATGATGGCATTACGTCGCCTTAACGTCTTAGTATGACTTTCTATACTTGTCTGAGCCAGTATCGCCGAACCCTCTAAAGACCATATGACTGGATTGTTAGGATCGAGGACATCGTAATCTATCCCGCCGTTAATGCCCAACAGCGTATCGCTGATAGCATCCTGTATCAATGCCGGATTATATATTGCTGCTGTAGTCTTCTGTAAGACTGCACTTATTTTAGTAGTAGCCATTATTTATTTACCTCTGCCATGATTCTATCGTAATCGTCAATATAAACAAACCACATTAGTTCTTTTGTAGACCTATCTATTTGAGGATACCCGTAGTAGTTAAAGTTAAGTATATCTGCATTGCTGACACGGATCAAATTACCAGTAGGGATGAACTCCCCTACGTTATTGGCCTTCTCAACCATGTCCGGATTGAAAAGTCGAACAACTTCATTAAAGTCTTCTAAAAGTGCGGGGTCTAGATACGAGGCACCGACACAGTGGAACTGAAGGTTAAGCTGATCGTTAGCTTCAATAGCCGGGGAAGCAGCATCGTAATTAAAGATAGCACCTAAGTTATCGTTAACCGGAATTGCGGAGAGCGCTGCACCAATCTTAGTAACGTACTTTAGAGTAGGATCCATGATCAATCTATAGATACGTGTCTGATAACATATCTCGCGCTGTATTACATTACGAGTCCTAGGCCAGAATGTACCGTCATATAGACCTGCCATCATCTCAAGCCAGACAGCCGCAATAAGTGTAGTTACGTCCCCATCTAGATTTTGAAGAACAGCAGACAATGTATACGTGTAGTTTATCTCATTGGTTGAGTCTACCATAGACCATTGTTCACGTTTAAGCCCCTCTTCAGAAGTGTATACGTCAACTGAACCATCTGGGAAGCCTGATAATGAAACTATTCGATTTGTAAAGATAGGCATAAATGCTTGTTTGTTATCAAATGGTATGCTGTCTCGGAAGTCAGCACCAAGTCCAGAGGCTTCATCTTTAACTGCATAAGGACACATCGGATCTAACATTCCGAGTACCGCACGTTCTGCACTAGACTCAGGCGCTTCCGCCATTTGTGTCAGTCTTGTAGACTGTGCTACGTTTTCAACAGATAAGTTAAAATCAGGACGAGTAAAGAAAACGTATCCGGCACGTTCACGGTTCTTAGCAACGGCGGTCGGGGCTATTCTATGGTTAAACCCCATGAAAGTGTTAGTAATGGCTTCGTCTGTGTCCCCGCGACCGGACATCAAGTCAATCCGTCGACGGTTAGCTCTACCCTTTTCATTGGCAGCATCGAAATCAATATCAAACTCGTATGGGACGTCGGACTTATCGCCTGTGTTCTGTGTATTAGACATGTCTATAGTTTCCTATCAATATTTAGGAGTAAATCAATCATGATTGTAGAAGCAAAAACACTTCTAACCGGAATCGTAACACACTTACCCGATCTTTGGAGTAAGCGTCACGATTCTTTATCTGAGTTCACACGCGTTACGCGTAATGACTTTTTAACCTTGGTCGAAAATGACCTTATTACACTAGACTATCTTCCAGATATTCTAGATACGGCACAAACGTTTGTATCAGGATACTACTTGAGTGCAGTTACGCTTTTAGTAGACATCCCTGAGATAAACATTCGCAAGACGTTAGACCAAGTATCAACTAAACGTGATCCAGTTGAGTCTATTCTTGGTGCAGGTGCTGCAGCATTTAAATATGTCGGTACTGAGTCGTTCTCTAATGGACTTCCTGCAATCAACTATATGTCGTATGCGACAGTCGCTGCAGAATGCTACGCACTGGAAGACGCTAAAGACGGCCAAAGACTTCTTGATGAACAAACACGCCGTAAGTTAGACATCAAAAAATTACGCATTGAACTTGAAACGCGATACTCTAAAGCTAAAATAGACCAAGATGCGGCACTAGACGTGGCTAAGTTCGATTCGCTTAAACAGCAAATGGATTTAAACGAGCGTCGTTTGGCCATGGACGCCTCTACTTCACGCGAGCGTAAAGAGCTAAATGATGCGCAAACTAAGCTACAGTCAGAACGCGATGAAGTCAGTGAAGAACTTGCACGTAAAGGCTTAGACCTTAAACAGTTAGCTCAAGATTTAGCAGAACGTAAATTCGAATATGAAAAAGACCGTAATCAAACAGGGTCTGTCGGTTTCGGACGTGACGCCATCGCTACTATCGATGAACTATCTAACCTGTCTACTGGTAAAACGCTTGAAGTTAACTTTGAACGTAACGGCAATAAAGCCTCTATCCCAGTAACTATCCGCTTGGCTGTAACTGACACCGACCATGAATCTATGGTTGCTATCTTATCTGCAAGCGGTATTAAAAATACATTTAAAGAACGTTGGAGAAGAATGAAGAACGGCGACCTAGCAATGGTCAAAGATCTTTTATTCTGCCACGATCTATTGGAAGAAGCGCGACGTACACGTATTCGTGATAAATCAGGCTTTTTTGAGCATATGATGCGCCACCAGTCAAAGAACTTCATGTCTGGGCTATTCTCCATGAACCCGTCTATCAATAACGCTTCTGCAGTATTGATAGTTTCTGAAGAGTCTGCTAAAGCCGCTACGGTTGAATTAGGTGGTCCGTTATCTAAATTCTCTATTCGTGAGAAAGTATTCAAATCAACAGCCGCTATGTTGATTTATGTAGTAGACACTAAGTGGGACACCGTAACTATTTACCATCGCGGTATTGATACATTTACCACAGTTACTAAGCGTGATCTACAGCGTCGTAAAGGTGGTGGCGGTAACGACATCAGCGATATCATTAATGCATACCAAGCCGGGTCTGCACCAACAATCTAAAGTAAGGAGTAGCCCGTGAGTGCATCTGATTACATTAAAGCGCTACTTCCATCATTTGAATCTTCTCGCATTAAAGACAACCTAACTAACTTATCTCAAGAGATAGACCAGTTTACGTTGCCTGCGATTAGTGGACTGTCTGAGACATTCCCACATGGTTGGAAGTGGAAGAACAAAAACGTAGCCATCTTAGATAAATCTATCCGCGATGCCTACACTGGTAAAGTAGTTAAGCGTGATGCTTCTGCATTAGAGTTAATAGAAATAGCAATGATCAATCTACAAACAACATTGCCAATTCTTAAGCTACATGCAGATAAAGCATTTGGACGTGTGGTAGCGTCTGAAGGTCTGACGTTTGACAAAGCAGCTATCCTACAATTTGTAGAAGTTGCAGAGTACTTCATTAACTATTCTCGCGTTTTCACTAACTATCTTTCCGCTGCAGAGTTATCCGAACTTTCAGATAGCCGAAAAGTGGAAGGTATTGGCCCAGACGATGCAGAGTACCTACTTGCTAGCCGTTATACTTTCACAGCCGCTTTGGCCATCTGTATAATCCCAGCTAAAGAATTGAAAGCAGGTATGGTTAACATCCCAGCGTCAGCTATTGATGCGTCTACTGAAAGCGATATCATTGAAGTGGTTGGTAGCGATAAAATGGATCCGTTTGGTTTTGCAGTATTGCCATTCCCACTATCTATTATCTATCGTGCACAGCTAGTTGTAGCAGATTGGCAAGTAGATCGCTATGACCGCGCTCAGGAAGAGGCCAATGTGCAGCAATACCGTACCATCCTGCTAAAAGAGCGTATGGAAGGTGGCGATGGTGATGCTTCAACAGAACGTGCCTTACAAGACGCTGAGGACCGTTTGAAGCTAACTCGCCGTAAGATAGCGAAGTTGGAGGAAAGTTATGGAATTGATAAATAACGACACAATATCTCCACAATCACTCAATACTATGAATGAATGTGTTTCACTCTTCAGAAGTCACACCTCAGAATCACGTGAATGGCAACATATAAGCAGTGTAATTGAAGTATCGTCAAAGATGCTTCACTTAATGCAGTTACCAGTGACTAAACCTGAGACGTTTGGCTGTAGTGAAAACATTGGCGTGCTAACCCGTTTTTTCAACGAGAGCGTTAATTTTATATTAACAGGTAAGCGCACGATCCGTATCGAGGTATGGGAAGGCATTATAAACGACGCCACTGGTTACCGTGATCATACACTGATCGGAAACAACGGTTCCATCGGCTCGGGTATGTTAGGCTGGACATCGAAGCAGATGCCACCTAAGGTGGTTTCAGATTCTTTCAAGGATCGTGGAATTCGCAATGATTTACTATCATATGCACACCGTGATGTTTTACACAAATGGATCCACCAACCAAACGGTATTGACGACATGTTATATACGTTAGTTTTGATGGCGAAGATCTATACTGTGTACAAGAATTCGTCCCAACAGGGATAAACCCGTCGCGACGGGACGTTTAGTAACGGCAATGCCACTCGGCATTTGTCATAATTTTAAAATTGGTTAACCAAATAAAAAAGGTAGAAATTTATGCGTAAGAATTGGATTGCAGTAGAAGATATGGATCAAGAAGTTGGTGATGTTGAGCTTTTAGAAGTTCCTGCCGAGTCTTTAGAATCTGATCTTGTTGAAGTTACAGGTCTTGATAAAGACGTCGAAGCTCTTGTTGCAGACGGTGATGAGTTAGAATCTGACACAGACACTATTGATGCACTTACTGATAATGTTGAAGCTTCTTTAGAAGAAGATGGCATGGACGAAACTGCTGCACGCGCAACAGATATCGCTGCTGAAGCATTTAGTATTAAGTGGGGCATCCGCCGCCAGACTATCGGTGCTGAAGCATTTGGTAATGCTGACTCACGTCGTCAAGCAACTATGATTGCTGCGGAATCGCTTAAAGATACAGCTGTAAACATGTGGGAAACTTTTGTTAAGTGGATCAAAGAAATGATCGCTAAAGCAAAAGACCTTCTTCTTAAACTTACAAACGCTGGTAAGTCAATGAAGAAACGTGCTACTAAATTAGAAGCTCGTATCGATTCAGGTCTAGGTACAGTAGACAAGAAAGACGTTACTGGTTCATTCATCAAACAAATCATGATCGATGAAAAAGTTGATTATGCAGGTGTATTAGCATACGCTGACGCTGCTCCAGATGCAGTTACTAAGCTTGGTGCAATCCTAGCTACAAGTATCGACGAAGCTGGTAAAGTTGTTCGTGCAGGCGTTGTTACAGATGAAGCTGGTAAGAAGTCATTCGTTACTACTGAATTCGGTAAGAAGACTACTAAAGCGATCTCAGTACCTACAGGTGCAGTTGGCGCACAAATCCGTGCATTCCCGGGTAATGGTTTCTTAACATCGTACATCGGTACAAACAAAATCGGTCAAACTGTATTTACTTCTGCTGCTGATAAAGGCAACATCAAGAAAGTAAACACACTTACACCTAAAGAATGTACTGATGGCGTTAAAGCGTTATTCAAAATCGGTGAAACTTTGGAAACTCGTTTAACTGGTTTCCGTGGCGCTAATGAAAAATTAGAAGCTCTAGTTAAAGCGGTTGAAGACGCAGCTAAGAAATTGAAAGATGCTAAAGCTGAAGAACGTGAAGCTGCTCGTAAAACATTAGCACTTTCTCGCGCTACTGTTAACGCATCTAAAGCTGTTGAACGTGCTGCTACATACTCACTGACTCAAGCTGGTCAAGGTATTGCTGGTTACGTTGCTGCATCAATTAGTGCTTACAAAAAAGCTTAAATTGATTACACCCTAGAACCTTAGGGTGAAACCTCTCGAAGGTTTATATGGGGGATGTTAACGCATCCCTCCTATTCTTTTTTATTTGCCACTGTAAATCCTTTGGAGGAAACAAACATGCCAAGCTACTTTTTTGAAATACCAGATGTAGGCACTACGGTGCAGAAAGCGGTTACTGATAACGTAACAAAGAACGTCCTAGCAAATATGGGCATTAACCACGCAGACATTATCTATGAAGGGAACGAATTTACAGAACAATCACAAACAGGTTCCACGATAGGTGAAGTACGCGCTCAGTCTTTCGGTAACGCCGAACGGATAGTGTTATCAGTAGATGAGACACGAGACCAGTTAACTAGACTAGAACGCGGGACAGGGTACGATATCGAGACTCCATTCTTCTTGGATTTAGAACACGGCGTTAAACTTTCGCCATCGATGGTTAAGTACGACGTTAATGTAACAGTAAAGCGAAGAGCGCCCTCTAAGGCAGTAGTTCAGCGGTGGTGTAATGAGATACAACGTAAGCTAGATATGGGCGGAGGTATCTTAGAGACGCAGGCTGAGTTCTACTTCAACATCCCAGCTCCTGCACTTAATCTATTAAAAGAATGTCACGACACTAAATTCTTCGGTAGAGCACCCGAATATGACCTATTAACATACTTCAAACGCTACTTTACTAATAACGTAACATTAACAAGTAACCTCAGCGGCGCTGTGCGCGATTATGCGGTGCGTTACACTGAATTACGTATCTTAGGTGTATTTGATACTGACGGCCCTCAGGTTGTCAAAGGGGACGGTTTTACGGCATGGGAGTGTGAGTTTACTTTTAAGTTTAACTACCATAGACCAGAAGCAGTTGAAGCATGCTTCCCAATTATTCTGAATAATACATTAGTTAGTAAGATGTGGTGGCTAGATAACTTAGCACCCGGTCTTGTTGATTACTCAGATGGGAAAGCAGGGTCGTTCGTAGAAGCAGCTATGCATATCGCAGAGCCCACGCATTTAAGACTACCTCTTTATATACCACAATGCGACACACCAGATTTACCATACCCGTTCTCGTCTATTGGACATATCGACTTGGCCATCATACATCTTGAGATGGATCCTAGTATAGACCCACCTAATCTGCTATTTAATCTAGAAGGGCTTGGGGATGAGATATCACTATCGGAACTGTTTCTTTGGTATCTTAAGGACAGTCATTCAACCGACCCGTGTGGGCTTGACAGCATCTTTAAGATATGGCTATATGAAGATTCTAATCTAGTAACAGATTGTAAGGTAACGGTAGACCAAGATTTCAATGTCTGGTATAGCGGCCCTATCTACATCAATAGGACGTATCGAATTCGTATTGTTATTCTTATGGATTGGTCTGAATTGACCGAGATGGGTTTTGATTGGCTAAGACAGTATCCAGACTTCGTACAAGTACTGCTTGACGAGTTCCGACCTGATGTAAGTGATAAGGTATACATTGATCCAGACCGAACTAACATAAAGCCACGTGTCTTAGATAATGTGGTGGATGAATTGTCTAATTACGATGTAAATATAAAGTCTGGGACAATACGAACAATGATAACGGTTCATAACAACACGTTGATTGCATACAGGAGAAATTTATGAGTATTGGCGGGAAACGTAGCGCAGAGTCTAGAGAGGCGTTGCCTACAGGTACTGAGGCTACAAATGGGACGTGGGAACAATCACCAGTAAATCCACAAAATCCACTGGACGGGATTATTCAGAATAAGCCTGTCGTCACGCAAGTGCAGCAACGAAGAAGTGTAATTGATAGTGAGTATGTTCCATTAACACACATCATCATTCATTCAAGTGGTGACTTGTGGAAAGTCGACTACTACCGTCAGTTAGTAGGTTTAGATGATAAACTTAAACCATTACAAGCAGGTATGTCAGCAGTCGAACAACCGTATGAATTAATCACTGGACTTCAGCTACGAGTGGACGATCCATTAGTTCCGACGCAAGACCAAGAGACAAAAGAGTTTGATGTTGTTGGTACTGGGTCGATTACGAATGGTGTCATCCCCAATCAGGGCGATATGTTTGTTGCAGATATCGGCGGAGGCGTTGCAGGTCTACTAACGGTAACGTCGTCTGAGAAAGCCGCATACACCAAAGACGCTGCGTACATGATCCGATGGAAGGTGGTTGAGGAGTTGTCTATTGAAAGCGAGCGTCTCTTAGAGGAGCGTACAATACGTACGTTAGTGTATGTTCCAGAACTTACCGAACTCTACGACACTCCGTTCATGACGGAGGCGGCTTTCGAAACATATGTGGGACTACAGGATAGAGACCACCAGCTGATAGAGATGTTTAAAGACAGATTCTGGTCACGTGAAGTTAGATCAATACGGGTACCGGGTAACTCGTGTAAGGTATATGACGGATTCCATGCTGAATTCTGTAGATCATTAGGATTAACTGATGTGTCTAGACCAATTCAAACATACGCATTAGGAAGTATTGATAATAACGATGTTAGAACTCTATGGGATTTATTCGAAGACATGGATACCTTTAGAATGAATACAGTGCATCGTGACTTTACAATAACACCGACTAAGGCATTGCCGGGCGTCCACGTTACACGTTCGATCGCATGGTCTCAATATGAGTACGCTATAGTACCCGATGGTGTAATTGACGAGATAGATGGCGAGGTTGAGTTTCTAGAAGCTAGCTACGATGTTACATTGGGAGGAATACCTGCTGTAAAATCATTACCTATTATAATGAGCACTCGTTTTAACATCCCAAGAAAACCACTATTCGGACAAGTTACATTTATCCCGTATGTTTTCAGCCAACAGTTCTACGCCAACGGTGACGACGTTTCCTCAATTTTGGAAATGATGACATTAAGAATGTTGCGAGGTGAGGTAGTACCGCCTGAGATCGTTAGTATCTTGGCGACGGAGCTATTTACAGAGTCCACCATCTCTATCTATTACTACACACCAATTATTTTAGTATTAATACACTACTGTAAACGTGGAGGTATGTAATGAAAGAAGTACGTATACCTAAACTGAAAGATCAGTCAGCGGCTTACAAGTTGTTTCACTACCCGTACATGTGGATGTTCTCCTCTAATGAAAAGTATGATGAGAATGATACTGAGTTTTTCGGGAGAGCTACTTCGGGTAATGCACAGCTTGATTATAACATAGCAACTGCAAAAACAGCGCAGTATATAACAACGGCAGAAGCTGCTGAAATGTCAGCGCGCGGTGTTTCTGTAACGTTAGTCGACCCGGAAGACTCCATTACTATCTATTTGACGATATGTCAGCACTTAGCAGACTGGCATAATCAAGTGCAACGTGCGGGCGTCATCTCTAAACTAAGACATGTACCTGTCGAAGGATTGAAAGAGTTTAATCAATTAGCACGTAACTTAGCACTGGTAGGAAGGCGACACGGACTGGTCGATAAGTTTGACCCATATAAAGCAGCAAGATCACGCCGTACCTTTAAGATGGGGTACACGCCTGAGGTTAATTTAGCAACCGCCACACACTCAGACGATATTTTAATGTCAATAGTCAGCTTCGATAAAGAGCGACGCAAGAGGTAGTAATGATAGATACATTCGATATTGTTCTAAAGGAACAGATTGCAACATGTACGGGAATGCCTGATTCTTCGTTTACCGCAGAGATCAATATCGGGAGCTATCCAATCGATGTGATTGCAGTAGTAGCGTACACACAACGTCAGGATTATTTGAACAGTATGTTTGAGGAGGCGATGTTAACGGTAGCTATGCAGCCCTCAGAGTACTCTGAAGGCGTTTTGGTAGGCCATGAAGACATTACTATCAAATTAACACAACGGCCTTACGTTGGTGGTCAGGCGTACGTTAAACACTACCGCGGCGTACTCGTAGAAATGTCTGACGAGCAGATAGAAGGTAATGTAAAGGATGTCGGCACAGGTACTCAGGATATGACAAGCATCTCGGTCATCACCTTTCAGATAATATCTGAAGCTGCCTACGATCTTCGTCTACGCGAATTTGGCAACATCTACGCAAATACTGACACCTTGACAGTTATTAAAAGCATCTTAGGTTCAATGGCATTAAAGGACAGGTACAGTTCTTCCGAGGCGATTGCCTCTATTGTAATTGATCCGGTTGATAATGTACGTCAGTGGAAGAGTGTAAAGATACCTGACGGCACAGCGCTGCTAGCAGTCCCTGATTACCTGCAAGAACATTACGGGATATATCAGAGTGGTATGGGCTGTTTCTTGAAGAATCAGACATGGTATGTTTTCTCCCCGTTTAATAAGGAGAAGCGAAATCAAGATGTGGAACGGTTAGTCGTGTTTAATGCACCTGCCACTACATACAGGTCATTGGAACGAAACTTTAAAGTGGATGGTAAAACACTGACAGTGATTGGGACAGGCGAGACTAAACACAGTAAGGGAAGTGACGCAGAGGCGCTTAATTCAGGAACAGGTATTAGATACGCAACTTTATCATCACTAGACTCAGGCAGTTCTACCGTCGATCCGGCGGCAGACCCGTCCACGACTGCGGACGAATACATGACTGAATATAGAGGAAGTGATTACGCATCCCCGTACCAGAATACAGTAACGTCCAAAGAAAGGCATTCAGATAATCCACTAAAAGAATCCTCCACTCTCGCAGCACGTGGTGGCGAAATAGTGACAGTTACATGGGAGAATGGGACACTGATGCCCCTCCTCCCCGGCATGCCTGTTAAGTACCATTACGGTAAGAGTAGCAAACTGTCGACCATGGAAGGCACGTTAGTAAGTGCAGTAATGATATCAAACATACCACTCGGTGGGATAGTAGATCCTAGACACACAACGTCAGTACAGCTAACATTATGGTTGCGTAAATTCTAGTTTGGTATTTTTTAACAGTTTGGGGAATAGTGTGTTATTCAACAACGCACCACAAACAAGAAAGGAAATAAAATGAAAATGAATGATGTAGTAGAGACCACTATGGACTTATCAATGTTCAGCGCTATCTTTGTTGACACATTAAATGAATGGCTGCCTGAAAAAGATGGCCTAACTAACGAAGACGTAATTAGCGTAGGTCCGGGTCGTCGTCTGTTAAAAGTAGTGCGTGGAGACTTCACCTCAGAAGTTCCAATTAAAGGTGATGCGTCTAAGTACTTGTCAGGTTACATTACTCTAGCTTCAATTACACGTCGCGCATTACCTACTTTAAGCTGGCAGTTCGTTGAGTGGGTGTTAGAGACATACGGCGTTGCGTTTAATGAAGGTGAGCTTAAATACGGCGAAATGTTAAGTGAAGAGTTTATCATGGAAAACTACACAGCAGCTGGCGCTATCGGTATCCGTCGTGAGTTCTTAACACGTTGGGTTGAAAATGGTGTTATGTGTAAAACCGACATTGCGGTTCGTGATGAGATTCGACTTATGCCTAAAGATGAGAAAGGGAACGCTAAAATAAACTTTAACTACCCTATCCTTATTATCGGCCAAGTGATGTTCTTTAACCAACATTTCCCATGTCCTGCTATGGTCATTAGACATGAGTCAGGCGACTTAGGACCTAAGGTAGTTAATGCAGTTTTATTCGAATCGTTAGGTTTGGTTGATATCGTGCAGAAAGGTCCATACGCTGAATTTGTATACGATGGCGTTGATTTTGTGGCTGATGGATTAGGAACACGTATTAAATCCTTTACTTAACACCGTATTATATGTAGAGTGATGTCTACATTCGTGAGTTAGGTAGTCTTTAAAGTAAATGCCATGCTTTAAATAATATCGTATTATCCTAGTGTTAATGATAAATACTGCTGTACGGGTTATGCCTGTGCAGTGGTTTTTATTTGTTTGCTGAAAGATAGACTTGCTATTTTATGTGGAGGGATGATATGTACCCAACTTACACAGTAGAGGTTTTTTATGTTATATTTAATTAAAGGTGTCGTGTTTAATGTAACTACGCATCGTGAAAAGCTAAAAGAAGTATCAGTAGTGTCTAAAATTAGTGACGCGACGCTAGGTAATGGTTTCTTTATGATAGGTGGTTTATTGCTAGCAGATCTAAAGATAAAATCCATAGAATCAGGAACGCTCATAGACGACTCATACAAGGCAATAGAAGATTATGCTGTAAATGGCCTTGTTGAGATTATAAAAGACCTCAGATTACTTCCTAGAGCGGTATTTGACCCAAGCATCGTTAACAGATACAGTGCTAGAGTGTTAGAGGTGGTTAACATGTTGAAAGTGTCGACAGACATGCCGGAAAGACCACAGTGTATAACTACATATGGTTTATGTTGTCACAGATTCGTATCTGTAGCACTGACAGAAGCAAAACAAATGATTGGTAAACTTCGAGATGAATGTAACGACAAATAAAAAAGAAGGTAAAATATAGTGGGGGGCTTAACCCCACCGTATTTATTTGTCGCTATGTTCTAGAACCCGAAAATATCATTGTCTTCTGATGCTATTGCCCCCGCATTAACTGACTTAAGACTTCTATCAAAATCTTGGTCAACGTCCCACGGAAGTATGCCAATGTCATCAAACTTTAGTACACGGTATCTGTGCGCTATTGGTGTATCTACCAATGTACGATGTTTCCCACGTTGTACTTCGAAGTAAGTTTCCTCACCCATCTCAGTTTTACCGTAATACAACTCACCATCAGCTTCATTATCTACAGTAGTACAACCATCGTACATACCCTTACCCGGAAGCTGTCTAACATACTTAGCAGGGTCAAGTGCCTTAAGTTCTTTAGCCTTTGGCGATAGTTGATGTGGCGCTAGTGTAGCACACTTACGTGGGGCTGTTATGTTACGAACAATACGATACATCTCACGTACGTTTGAACCAATTGCGCCATTACCAAGACCTGCACTATTGATAGTACCTAAGTAATCGGCACGTAGTAAAACAACATGATACCCTAATGATTCAAAGTAAGTGAAACGTTCACGTAACATGGCGGGAGTAAAGTCACTATTAATGTGTCGTTCAAACTTATAGGTCCATCCACGTGCGGCCAGTTTACCACAAACGTATTTAGAAGCCGTCTTAGGGTCAACGTCTTTAATGTTAGCGGGTTTCTTTTCGAAGTGGTCGTAGATAGCCTTATATGCAATAGGCATGTTCTGTTCTAACTCATTCTCGAATGACATGTCAAGTATCATCGCTTTCTTACCCTCAGGTACGAAATCAGCAGGATCGTTAAATAACCCTACGCTTAATGACATCATTAAAGAGAACAGCGTTTTACCTTCATGCGGTAATGCAGGCATTAACCATAACTCGCCCGGAACAATACCGTTATTGATACCCATCATGCGGTTTATACCCTGCCATCCGGTCTTAAGGGTTTTACCTGAAAGCTGTTTCTTAGTATTGACAAAGATCTCTTCCATGCCATCAGGGTCGTCTGAACCCACACTAGCTACTAACGTACTACTCTTACCATCAAATGAGTTACGTGTTACCTTGGCAAGCTCGTCCGAAAGTTTAGCGGCTATATCATTGAAACTACCTGTACCTGTGTTGATATTGTACGATGCTGTTGAAATAAGTTTACGTAGTTCGGTAGAGTTATTGTAATGGTGTAGATGTGCAACGTTAGAACCAACCGCTTTCTTTATTTCGTGATCGTCTTTATAATCAACGTCGAATACCGCCTTAATATTCTCATAAAACGTTTTATCTAGTGAACAGTAAACACGTACCTTTTGTAGTACTGTATGTTGGTCGAAGTCTAACTCGCCAGTAGCGATGTCATTAACTAAAGCTTTAACACCCGCAACTGCGGCATGTCCATCACCGTCGGATACGATATCTGGAGTACGGATTTGTTTTGTAGTCTTTGCGATAAGTGATGCATAACCACCTTTGTCTTCTAACTTGTTCTCAAGGTGTAACAGCGCAAGGCAGTTAACCAGTGCAATTTTCTCTTCCATTATATCCAGCCTATTTGAGGTGTTGCCGTCAGGACTCTAAACGTAAGATGCGTGAGTCATAATGGCGTGATGTTTGTGAGGTTCGGTTTCATGTTCTTCTATAATATCGTACACTTCTGTAATTAATTAACAGAATTACTAATACACGATACCGGAAAAATAGCCACTAACCTAGCCAACGGCTGCGTATCTTTTGTAACACTATATGTTTATTAAATTCATTACATGTGTAATGGCTGTCCTATCAGCGAGGTGTTCTTTTTTTATCTATCCATTTAGGGAAGTATAGTTAATGGCAAAATTAATAGTTGTACCTGATTGGCTCAATGCTGAGCTGATCTCAAACGGGCAGTCACTCGATACCTTAGCGGGTGATATTGAATCTGCACTGTCGTCTAAAATAGACGTAATCAATTTACATAAAGCGCAATGGCAATTTTTAAAACTGTTATGCAATAACAAATATTCACTAGAAACTATGTATTCTATGTACCAGCATATGTTCGTGCATCAATTACCAGATTACATCGAGTTAGAAGTCTTCATTAAACAAGACCTGCTAACCGATATTAACTGTGATGATATGGCGACTGGTTCTGGCACACTGGACCGTTTACGTTTCCGCATTGAGCAGGACATAAGTGGGACAATGTTCTATATTATAGGGGAATGTGTAGATCAAGGTTGTAGCATCGAATCTGTGTGTGCTGAACCGTACGCAATCGTTTGTAGCATACTAAAAGAAAAACACAGAGGCGTCCGAATCCATGGCCGTGGAACTGACAAGTCTTCAGTGTTCCGTGAGTCCCCAGTTCTCACCAATCTGTATGTAGATTTAACAAGTCATTCTGTTGAGGCGTAGCTAGCAACGCTTAAGCATGAACACATTACTTAATTAAGTATTTAAAGGAAGACCATAATGGCAAAACTATCGAAATTATTATTAACTCCAGCTGCGAGCATGTTTAGCGCAATTGGTCCTAATCTTTTAGCAACTACGCAAGCTGACACAGCTGACCGCACTGCTGTTAAATCAATCGTTGGCGTGGAAGGTTACCAAGACGTGGCTGCACAAGCAAAACGTGGCCAAGTTGAAACTAACCTAATCGGTAAAATCCGTAGCGCAGTTGCACAACACGGTCAAGGCATTGCTGCTGAAAGTTTTACAGCTGCGCAGTTAGAAGCCGGTGCAATCGTCCTTATGGCCGCTTCTGATCCAGTTGCATACGCACATTCTGCTGCTAGTGAAAACTATTTGGCCCTAGAAGCTGGTGATCACGATGCTCCTGTTATCAATTCAGGTTCTGCTGGCATGCAAGATACAGGTATGCAAGGTGTTGGTCTTGAGTACTTCACTGAACAAAACCTTGATAAGCATATGGCTGCATCGTTCCGTTTTAACATGCAAGCTGCTCGCCAAGATAACTTCTCTGAAACTATCATGCCTACTATCGTAGCTGATCCAACAGAAGCTGGTCTATTAATCGAAATCAAAAAGACAATGGTTCATCGTGCAGTTCGTCATGCAGTGCGCAGTAAAGACAGCCGCCCATACAACCGTCGTAACATTTTAGATGGCGCAACAGATGCAACAGTTATGGATGATGAATCAATCATCGTAGTTCCATACCGTTTAGAAGATGGTTCAAACTCATCTTTATTCATCTCTGAAGATCTATACGAACCACGCCTACGCGTAGTTGGCGATTATTCTGTACCTACTTCACCATTAGCATTCGGTCAAAAACATAACTTATTAGAGTTATCTGCACATCCGGGTTTAGTTACTTCTGGTGTTCTTGATGAATCTGATGAACTAAACGGCCGTGTTGAACTAGCTGAGCTTTACATGACAGTTGGTAAAGTTGGCGGTAAAGAAGAAGACAAGCAATTAGTACGTGTTAAAACTGCTAACCATGCTCGTTCTACATTCAACAAGTCACAAGAAGGTGACGGCATGGAGATGCAACTTAACTTCTCTGGTGCTACATTCACTCTTTCTGCTGAATCGAAAGACGTTGACGGTGTTGAAATCATGGCTGCTGATGAACTTGGCGACCAAAACTACCAGCTTAACTACACTATCGAAGTTAACAACCGTCTTAACATCCAAACTGGTGTTGAGAAAAACATGCATGGCGGCGTTGAAAAACTAGGCATCATGGATGACGACAAAACTGCTGTTTCAATTACTGCTGGCCAAGGTAAAACTATTGCTGACAAAATTGAAATCGAATGCGTTGGTTACGTTTACGACTTAACTCGTTCAAATGCTAACCGTCGTACTAAAGGTTTACTAATCGATTCTATTGTAGAGCGTGAGCGTTACAAGATCCAATTAGGCTCTCCTTTAACTTCACGTAAACCAATTGGCCGTGAAGACAACAGCGCTGCGATTGAAGATCTTATTACTGCTGCTCGTATCCGTAACTCAAACCAATGTGTTACTAAGATCCTTAACGTTACTGAAGTACTTAAAGAAGTTGTTAAAACTATCGGTACTGGTAATGAATACGTTATCCCTTCAATTGAAGGTGTTGGTCGTCACTACGTGCGTCCATGGTATGACGAAGCAAACATCGATGTAAGTAACTTAGTATCTACTCTAGATTCTAAAGACGTTAACGCTAACATCTGTGCAGTAATTCTAGGTGTGATTCGTGAGCAAGTTGTTCGTGGTATCCAAGAATCACGTTTCCAACCTGCGTTAGAAATGTTATCTGGTTACACAATGACTAAGCCTAAAGTTATCATCGGTACTGATATCATCACAGCTAACTTCATTGAACGCGCATCCGACCCACGTACACTTGGTGATCAATTCGCTTATGAAATTGTTGTTACTACAGATAGCCGTTGGTTACAACGTATTCAGTGGTTCCTTAAAGTTGGCGAAGGCGAAGGCGGCTTAAACCCACTTAACTTCGGTAACCATATCTGGGTTCCTGAGTTAATTACGGATACTAACTTAACACGTAACGAAGGTACGGCTAACGAAGTAACTGTACAACCACGTAACACGCACATCGTTAACTGTCCAATCACTGGTGTAGTTAATGTTAAAGGTATCTACGAGCTTATCAACAGCCGTACACCTTTGGCGATTGTTACAACTAATGAACTTAGTGGTGGCGGTAATGAAGATCTAGTAATTGGCGATCTTACTCCAGCTCCTTAGTTTTTAAGTTAAAACTGGTCAGTAGAAAAGGTGGGGCTTCGGCTCCACCTTTTTTATTTGTCATCGTAAATATGTAGTTTTTTACATGGTACTATATTGTTTGTAAGCCCCTCTTTTTTATTTGACACAATTCTAAAGTATTATGGATATATTTTATAGTAATGAAGCATAACCACAATCCAAATAACAAATAAGTAAATGGGGGCATTAAATAATGGCAGCAAATCCTAAACCAAGGCTATGTGTTAACAACGCATCGCCCCGTGAGCGGAAAGCTGTAATAGTCAACAGTAGATCTCTCGGCTTCGAGAACGACACTGGTAAAGCTATTTGCGTTATACACAGAGATGGTACTGTAGATGTTATCGCAGCCTCACGCGGCATTAACAGAAAGGGTACTTTTAAATTCCACATGGAGGTCGTATCAGGTACCGAGGGCGAGTACTATATTAGTGACGATCGTTTAATTGATGCACAAGAGGTCGAGTTGGTCGATGGCCTTTTACAAAGAGAACGTTGTAGATACGTCACATGTCTACAAATTAGCAGTGAGGATATAGACGAACCCGGCGGTGTGTATGTACCAAGGTATGACGTTGTCTTATCCAGCAATCCAGTGACTGATCTTCCAAAACATCCCGCGCTATTGGTAAGCGCTAAAGCGCCTCCTACCACGTTAAGTCAAGAAATGTATTACGTATCGCATGGCGGAGATCGTCAGATATATACGGTAGTGGCTGGTAACGTTGCAAGACTGACACGGCAAAAAGGAATTACTGAGGGGATATACATAGTCACGCATGACGTTGTAAATGAATCGTCAAATAGTGAGATAGTGCCATTTGAAAGAATGGCTGAGGGGTACGTTGAGTTCTTCCCATCTAGAATGGATGCGGTTCGCTATCTTAATACTGAAAGTACTGTAAGTGCGGCCGCGCTTGCAGCATTGCGTAAATTAAATTCAGAGAATGCCGAGTTAAAACGCAAACTACTAGACGGGGGGAGCTATATCGAATTTGAAGACTGTGTCATTACTGAGCAGGAGAGTTCTTTTTCACATATGAGACAAGCATATAAGGATGACCAAAAGCATAAACATGATGTAAGAATAAAAGAGATAGACCTGCTGAGCAGTGCTTTAACACGCAGTACTACCTTGAGTAGTAACAACCTAAAACACAGTCAAGATAAACACAAAGCCATAACAGGAGTGATATCTGATGTATCGAAAATTAAAATATAGGAAGTTAATATGTTAAGTGACGCATTCGAACATGTCTACAATAAGACAGGTGATGAGGAACGCATCCCTAAGATTAACCCGCTTATAGGGAATGGTGTTTCATTCACTCAGATGAAAGATCTTCATCTAACAATACATCAGCAGATGTGTACACTACTCCGCCGTGAGAATGAGCCCGATCTACCTGAAGGTTTTGACTACATCGGCTTTGAAATATTAACACCTACCGAAGAGTATATTGTTCGTGGCGATGGGAGAAACAAGCAAGCGTCTAGACAAGAGTCATTCAAAGAAGGTTTCCAATATCTGTTAACGGATACCTACTATGTACGATTCTCGTTTAAGAACGGGGATTACCAGTTAGACCGTCATATGCAAATACCGTTCACGCGACGTGGAGGCATTACACACCTTAACGGAACACGCTACGGAATTAGTGCAGTAATCAAAACTCGTGGTGTATCTATCACGCCAAAAGGTTTCTTCGTTTCTTTCGATAGTAACCAAGTTACCTTTGAACATTCACCAAGACATTTCCTAGTTAACGGAACAACACGTCACTTTTATCTCCCTATCAGTGATGACCTGCACCGATTTAAGAAGAAAGGTGCCCGTAACTATCACCCACCTTTGGTAGGTTGGCTGTTTGCTAAATGGGGACCTAAGGAAGCGTTTAAGCGTTATTTAAATGTGGACTTAAAAGTGTATGAGGTAGACGATCACACATTAGCAGATTTAGATACAAATATTTGGGCCGTGTGTAGAGCGCCATTACAATATCGTAATGAACGTTTCTGTCAATTTGCTGTAGTAATCCGTAAAACGGAACTAACTGAAAATGTTGAAATCTTTATAGGTACTCTTTTCTACGTAGCTGTATTCTACGGTGATCGTATTGGTGTTGATGTAATCGACAACATAACACTATGGAGAATATTACTTGGGTATTCAGTACATGGTGAAAATGAGTTCAGTGATCATAAACACTTAGTAATGATTGAGAAACATTTAAACGAGTCTGTAGATAAGTTACTAGACCCTATATTCGAATCTCAGCTATTACAAGAAGGGTTAGAGTTTGGGGACATCTATGATTTCTTCTACCACATCGTGACACTATATACCGATAAACGTGGCAACACAGCATCTAACTTAGCAAATGTATGGGGTCGCTACCTAACATGTGCCGAGTATGTTTTAGTTGGTATACGTCACAACATCCGTAAGTGTATGTGGGAACTTAAAGACGCTGCTAAGAATGCAACAACTGGGGAGGCAGGTTTACCTATCTCTAAGAGCCGCCTTAGCAATATCATCAACCGTAAGATATCTGCAGATATACTTACTAACATCTCAACCGGACATGGAGAAGTTGCACCAATACAAGTTACAACTGATAACATGCTCATTGGCGTTACATCACGCGCTATTGATGAGACAGATACGAAGAAAGGTGCAGGGTCAGGTAAGAAAGTATCTGACTTAAATGACCCAACTAAACATTTACACGCATCATGGATTGAGGTAGGGTCCGTTGCTAACGTACCGAAGTCAGCGCCATATGGCTTAGCTATCTTATCACCTTACTTAGAAGTTAACCAATGGGGTAAGATTGTACGTAAAGAGAAAAACATTGAGGTCCTCAATAAGGCACAGGCAGATCTACGCCAGAAGGGTCACTCACTATCGTCGCCAGAAACACTCACAGATTAATACAAATACACATTAGGAGACTACAATGTCTAACCAATTAAATACGCAAGATAAAGAAGAAGCTATCGACTTAGCGATTAGCCTTTTAAATGGCACTAAAGATCCAATAGAAGACGCGGTTGCTGAAATAGTAATTAGCCCACGTAATGGCCGTGTCGACGATGAGTTCACGGAGATGTTAAGTGTCACCATCGAATACGTTAATGCAGTAATGTGGGAAAAGAACAGCGACATGTTCGCCTCTGACCGTGACTTAGAAGATGCTTTAAGCATCTGTATTCGAATAGCATGTGATACATACGCTTTAAATCATCGTATGGATGACTTGTATGAATCAGACGATGCGTATGATGACGCTGCAGTTAATGCTGAGAAGTACGACAGTATGGCGGACGCAGTTAACAACATGTCACGCGGTGGTCGTGGTCGTGGTCGTGGACGTGAGCCATCGCGTGGACGCGGTCGTGATTCTGGTAGATCTGGTGGTCGTGGGCGTGATTCTGGTAGATCTGGTGGTCGTGGACGTGAGCCATCGCGCGACAGTAGATCTAGCGGTCGTGGTCGTGGAAGATCTAATGACGTAGGTCGCAAGGCAGCGTCGGCACAATACCGAGATGTAGAACCACAGGAAACTGGTAGATCTCAGAAAGAAGCACCGCGCAGTACACGTACTTCAAGTCGTCGCACGCGTCCGCATTCTAATGCAGATAGTTCACGTGCGACACGCAGTGCTGAGGTAGAACGCGACTTGGGTGGATTAGAAGCCATCAAAGTGTCTGAAATATCAATTGATACGGTTTACGATAATGAGATATTCGGACTGTATATTAACAAGTCAGGTGAAGGTCAATTAGTAGCCCATGCGGATGCTACGGAGTTAGGTATGGAAGAATATAAAATACATGAAGTAAAAGGCAGCGGTGCATTAACCGCACGTGATAAGTCAATCGTCCCAATCGCAGATATGCGCAAGATGAAAGACCCTGCCACTGATGATACACTTGAGCCAGATGAGCAACCTGTCGTTGTGTATCCGGAAACACTTAAGTTTAGTTCCCCAGTTGTAGAAATACCTACTAGTGAACTGGCACCATTAACTGCTAATGGTAAAGATTACCAAGTCGCACGTTATGAAATATCTAGCCGCTTAATCATGGACGGTAGTTTAGTAACTAAATTAAACGCTGAAGTTTCTGACATTGTACGTGCTCGCAGTTTCAGTGATATTCACGTATGGTTAGAATCTGCCATTGATTACTGTACTGAAGTCCCTGACAATAATCGATTCATTACATATAACACACTGAAGGAGTTTAATAACAGACTGACAGAATTGTTCAACGACGCATTAGTGATTGTAGGATCAGATGCTACGATTGAAGACTTCCACAATGACTTCCACAGCGCATATAACTGGCTACTTAGTCCTGAACAAACTGACCGCATGAGCCTATGGGGTGAAATAGAAAGCGAACACATTAAGGCCAACTGTCATATGTCCTATACAGACGTGGCTGCTGATATTGCCGATAGTACTGTTAGCATTGACATTGTCGCTAAAGTGTATGGCATTCGTGTAAATGGAAGTATGGCCAATATAGTCAGTACGCGGAACGTTTCAAACACAGGACGATACAAGCCTAGCGTCCTTGTGTATGATAAGTCAGCGGGCTTCTATAACGCATGTCTTAAGTTAGTAGCGCATCGTAAGACACATATGGCAATGTCACCAATCATCATGTGTGATGGTGCAGGTGCCCAGTACAAACTGTTCGCTAGTAATCTACAGACACCAATAATGCGACTTATGAAAGTTAAGTAAATGTAACGATATAAACAAAGAGGGGTAGCGCCCTCTTTTTTTTTGTCTCGGCAAATAAAACACCCGACAGCCGAAGCTGCCAGATGTACTTATTATTACTTGTCTTCTTCTACATCTTCCGGTTCTTCCTCCTCCACTGCGTCATCTTCAGCGTCGTCTTCGGCATCAGCCTCATCGTCGGTTTCTTCATCATCGGTATCTGACTCACCTTCAGTATCATCTTCTTCATAATCTCCATCGAGCTCAGCGTCATCACCACCATCACCAAAGCCATCACCACCATCAGAAGGCTCACCATTACCCTGCTCAACGTCACCATTGTCACCATCAGTATCTTCACCCTCTACAGCTAAGTTATTCTGCACGGTTTCCAGACGTCCCTTAACTCGTTTAGTTGCCATCATTATGAATTCAGCAATGTTGACATTGTCATCCGCTATAGACTTAATGAAGTCTTGACGCTGTTCAGTATCATCAAACATCTCAATAAGGTCAGGCAGTACACCGTTCTTACGGAACCATGAGCGACGTAGGTGGTTACCAATCATTGAACGTGCCGACGTAACATCAAGATCTTCCATACCTAATGAACTGAGGAAGTCATTATCTAACCAAACCTCAACGATTTCCTCTATAGCATCACTCTCAACTTTATATGAATCCATTTGTGAAGCAAGGATAGACATATCAGGTGGTGGAAGCTCAGCAGTGAAACCATTTACGAATAGGTTAAGGTAATGTCCCATCTCACCCTCACCAAGTTTACGTTCACCCGTCTCATAGTACTTTACAATCTCAGAAGCAAGGTCATTCATGAGCGTACCGGACGAGATAATGTACGACCTACAGAACTGGGTCAGTAACGGTGCAAACTTCTCCTGACGCTTACACGTTTGTTTAGTAGCTATCAAATCTTTTGAAAGTACCTGTGTAGCAAATTCAATAGATCCCGGTGTCATGATTAAATCAGGGTCAACACCAAAACCGCGATAGTTACGCTTAGCTAAGTCTTCATCAACGTCCCGATCCGGAACTTTATAGTCAGGTGTGTTATCAGCCACAGTAACTTTAGTAGATGGGTAGTAGTCATTACCTTCAATGTTAAATGAAACACCTGCATTGGTGAAGTAAGCTTCCATGTCGTTAATACTGCCAGTAAATGGAACACGTCCACCGTAAGCTTGCATAATACGATGTTGTACATCATCAATTGTTTTTTCTGGTTCGCGATCTTCTGGAGCCAGTTCGATAGTGTATTGCATATTACGCGTTGCGTTCAGTACCGAAGATTGTAATGTAGCAAACATGATAGCAGCACGACCAGCTGTGATGATCTTATTTTTGTCAGTTAACGAACGACCAGTACCAGTGTCGGTATAGTCAAATGCAAAGTACGTCATTTGTTCAGCAGGTATATAAAGTATCTGCGTTTGTTTTTTAGCCAGTGCACGCGCCATCATTATACGGTAAACTTCCTGTGGTCGTGTAATAGTGACTGAGTCGCCATATACGCCATTCTCAAGAGAGTTCTTCAGTTTCTTATCTACTAGGTCAGCGTAACAGTCCGTGAGCTTAGCGACCGTCCACTTCTCGTTACTGCCGTTATCGAAACCTAACCCACCAGCCGCATCTTTTAACATTTGTGATGAAGCATCGCCATTAATCCAAGACCATGCCTGCGTAGTGTTAACTAAGTCATGGCGATTTACAGGATTACCTAATTTATCTAGCAGGACTAAGTAACCCACATGGATCTTAAAGTCACCCGGAACATGTACAGGGATAACGGATTCCGATGGTAAGTGCTGTACTAACGGATGTCCGACGTTTGGACGTTTAGCAGCTGATGCATTAGGTAACTCTTCAATAGTACGAATTGAATACGGACTATCTACATATGCAGTGTTGTCAAATTCTGCCATGTCGCCTGCAGCGGTAGGGAGGCCCTTACCACCACTATTAATATCACGTATCTCTGTTCCAACTGTGCCGTTAGGTTTGAGCCCATCGGTATGTTTAGGTTCAGCTTCCTTGAAGCGCTCCATAGCGGCTGCGAGGTTGGTATTATATGTAGAAGCGAGTGTATTATCTACATCCACACGTTTAAGACGTGGTACTTTCAATGTGTCCATGTTATCGGTTAGATGTAACGACCCAAAGTCTGTTGTGTTGCCCTCAGGGTGGAATTTAATAACACTAGTGGCGGTCGTTAGCGGCAGTGACTGCTTAGTTAAACTTTCTAGACCTATGGCGCTAGATTCAGTTGGCGTTTCAGTACTTCCTAAAATGCCTACTGGTTTTAGCAATTTTGCCACTTTCTCATGTAGGCTTTCTTTAGCGATACCTTCACGTCCGGACTTGATAAGTGCATCGACCGAACTTTCAGGTATAATCGCAACCGGATAAGAACCAGTCTTAAACATTACATCGTAGAGAATATCATAGAGGTAACTGTGTAGTTTGTACTCATCTCTAAAGTGTTTCATAGCGACGGTGATTAAACTGTTCCGTAATTCAAATGGAACGTCTATATTAACACAATCGTAATTGACAGTAGTGGTTATTAAATCCTTACTAGACAGAATACTAGATATTGCAATTTGCGCAACCATCTCTAAATCTGGAAGTACTTCAAATGCATTGTCTGCATCTTTAGCTTGCTGCATACCAGTTCGCATCATCGGTTGCAATTCGTTCTGCGTAGGCAATGATGTTTTATTGTCACCAGACGAAGTTTTACCTTTAGGGGTAATTAGCTTCGACATTATAGAATCAATGGTCTCATCACGCTTTCCGAATGCGCTACTATGCACTCGGGCATTTGATAGCGCGGTGCCTTTAGGGTTTCTTTCCATCTTTTAAGTTTCCTCATGGTAGGTCTTATGAATTATTCATTATATACAATATTTTTAAACAATACGATTGAACTAAGTAGAACGATGGTCATAAAGTTAGACTTCATCGCATCTGCTATGAATCGCAAGTTAACTGATTACGGGTTTGAAATACCAGACGAGAGAAGCGAATGGCGTTATTACATGCATCTTGCCGGACAGTATCATCATCTCGACGAACCGATGCTAATTACTTCAATCGATGACTCCAGTACTATCGAACTTAATATAGAGAACTTGAAGCTACATAAGAAGACACGCTCGGTTTATCTTTACGATAGACAGTATGGTGACAAGCTTAAGGTATTATACCCTGAGCAGACTATACTTATTAATGGTATTTTACGACCAACTGCCTTATCGGTCTCTACATCAGCGACTGACGGAGCTATCCTGCAGTACGATACGGATTTAGTTGAGAAGCAAGAGTATCGGTTAATATCTGAACTTGAATACTTTATTAGAGGCTTTTTACATCGGTACGAGATGCGTAGCCTACTAGATCTAGATGACCTTTATGCGGCAGACTGCGCAGGTAAGTTGTTTGCGTTCCTAACGCCACGAATTTTAGACATACGCAATAAGTATATCCGAACATCACAGACCCACACGTTTCATATCATGGCGTTCCTTGCAAGCAATCAGGGGTTAGATGAGTTCGAACCATACTTAACATATTCACAGATGTTATTCCTATATCGTAATATTTTATATATAGAACAACACACGGGCATGTCACACACATTCGACATCCTAGTCGATAACCTGTTAACTGTTCGTAACCTGCCAATATACGACTACACGTTACGTCAACGAGACATGGACATAGATGCTGGCGAACTACAACCGTATCCGGTGTTCGTGAAGAACCAGCTTAATCTATCTAATGGATTAGACTCTCGAGACCTTGAAGAGTACGACATAGCTGACGTACTAATTAAAGAAGTTCCGCTTGCACGTGACAACGATGGCGTGTACGAGTCGACACTTGCTGAAACCGAACTAATCACAGGTAGAAGTTCAATATCAAACATACCAACTAAGATACTTGAAGTGTCCGCAGTAGATCCTGAAAACGTAGACCCTATTAAAATTATAGATGTCTTAATAAATGAATGGATGGACCAGTCGTGTACAGGAATGTATACCGGAATCCTTGAGATACTTAACCCACTTAACGGTGATACGATTAAGTTAGACCCGGGCGGTATGTTCTTATTGTACTTCTACGCACACAGTGCTGGCTTCCACGGTAGTAAGTTAACTGAGATACCTAAGTTCATCGCTAAAAACGTTCTACGTAAACGTTGGATAATGCCTAGCGAGTACTTGAGTATTGTGGAATACGATATGTTTGACGGGTGGGACGGCGAGATTGATTTCTTTACTGACACGCATCCGATCAATTATGTTGAGCCGCTCACTGCGGAAGAGTTCCAAATACAGGCGTTAGAATTTGTTAGTCTTCAGCGTGTTAGGCACCAGTATATATTCCAAGCACCTAGAGCAACGGATAGAACTGGTAGGCGTGTTATGTATAACTACAATTACATTGACACCTTGTGCGATTTTAGAAATGATCTGATAGGAGACTATAAAGATCTATTCACGTACATCGCGCTAGATAATGAAAATATGTCGGATGAGGCTTGGCAAGACTTAGCGATGGAAGCGTTAAATGCAGCAACTAACTATGCTTCTATGAATCGAATAAGCTTGAAAGAAATCCAATCCGCCATGGTAAGATTGTTTAAAAGATTATCCTCATATACAGTACAATTTATAGAAGAGATCCTAGGAGGGGAGACTATCTCTACTGAGCCATTGATCGCGATACTGGGAGATACATTTGAGAGGGGTGAAGGGTCTGCCAATACGTCGGACAATATCTCAACAATTGAAAATGTTCGAGTACATAGCACTGGTAATGTGAACGCACCTCAACGTGCGGTTACAATAGGTAAGGTAACAACTGATGAGAAGCGAGTCTTGAAAGGTGATGTTACAGTTAAAGCAACTGTACGGGAATTACCTGAATTCATGTTTAAGTCAGTAAGACCTGCTAGTGGTGTGGCATCCTTTACCGTAGAGTCTCTGTAACAATTGCAGTATTTATTAATGGGTGGTCAGATGTTATGGACGTACTGACCTTTTTTTAAATTAAATGTCTATGAGGCTATTATGACGAAACAAGATATGTCCTTACCGAGTAACGAATTCTTACTGAGCGTTATAAACGATAGGTACAAAAGAAACTTCACTTTTAAACAGCTTTATTTTGGTGAGCGCGAAGATACGAGCAAGTATAACTGTGATTCATTACTCCCGATGCATGCACTGCCGGGCGGAACGTTTACAGGTACGGTTCGTGCGTATTATAACCGCGTACCAATCGATAGCTTTTTAGAAGGAAAATTCCTTGTAGTAGATTGGAAAGAGTATTTCGATACCGACGATCTAATTATGCAAGTGTTGATACAATTTGGTATTAATCTTGACCGAAGCGATGTTGTCAGTGATATTATAGATGAGGAAGCTATTGAAACGAAGATTCGTATCTCTAGTAGATCTCTTGTATATTCAGGACATGTCCCAGTTTACTTTAGGGGACATCCAGACTCACTTGACGGTCGTATTAAAAATCGCCTGTTGGGCGGTTTCGACAAAGATCACATAAAACAAACAGAGGTGTAATGTGGCTACAGAAACAAAAGCGTATGATGGAAAGCACGTAACTAATACATTAGCGGGACTGTCTTTACAGACAACACTACTAATGGGATTAGATATGGTGTTCAAACAAAAGTCAACACTGAATGAACGTCTATCTATTAATCGTGAGATTATTCCAGATGCAGACTCTCGTCCGGTGATGAAATATTTAGCATTAGGCAATGGTGGTCATGTTATCTCAGCAGATGATGATATCGCCACGCCTATCCCACTAGAGCACCAGCCAACGGATAGCTCACCTTACAATATCATCCCTCAGATTATTCGTGATGTCGATAAAGACATTAGTGACGAGCTGCGTGAAGGTTATGCATTGCGTAAACAGATCGAAGTTAACGGTGTGAAGAAGATCGCCTATTACTTGAAGCGTCTAGACTGGCGCGGTATTAAAGTGGATGAATGGTACACGACCGTACGTGATGGTGTTAAAACTATCGATGCGTTTGATTACTCAGACCTTAACTTGTATCCGACAGCACCTGATTTACCAGACTACAATTACGAAGTGACTGAGCAAACACTTACCGATGATGGTGATTACGTTTCTTCTTTTGCTACCTCTCGCGTAGAGCTTAATGAGTTCGACGTCCAAGAGTTATTGAATGTGGCGGGTGTAATCTACGGCGATCCTCGTAGAGCAGTTGTTTCTGAATTCTGTTTAGTATCGGGTGTTGATACGATCGCAACTGGCGAGAGCGCTACTGGCTCACCATTCCAATATACTGAAGTGATGGGCGCACAAGTTGCAATCTTCATGACTACATTTGTTAACATGGCATACCAGAACAGCGGTGTGGCGTACACAATTGATATTGGTAATACCGAACCACTAGTATTAGCTCCGGGACAAGTGCCTAATCAAATAAGCACTACTACAACGACGCCTGCACTAGTATAGTAAAGGACAGCATGATATGGAATACCCACCAGAGCAATCTCCAGACACCATTCGTCTAATTGGTATAGATCCCGGCACTGCGACATTAGGGACCGCTATTCTTGACGTCAATATGGATACGTTCGAGGCAACGGTTGTCTACGGACATACAAATGATGCGAGTAAGGTTAGTGTACTAAAAGCGTGGGATAAGGATATTCGTGGTGGGCGTGACAGCCGCATAGAAGATCATGCGGAATATCTTTACGAGCTTTTCACGTACGCTAACCCTACCTCGATCGCTGCTGAGTCTCCTTTTTTACGTATAGGACGTGTCACGTCCTTTGAAGCCTTAGTTGAATGTTACAGAATGATGCGGAAGGTTGTGTGGCAATATAGCCCTAGCTTATGTCTTAGACGCATTGATCCAATATCAGCAAAGAACTATGTTGGCGTTAGCCATATCGGAACTGATAAGGAAGATGTGCGGGCAGGTGTAGTAAAACATTACGGTGATAAATGTGCGGACGGCGTCGACTTAGACGACTTCGATGAACACACTATCGATGCGTTAGCAGTAGCCCACTGTCTATTGCAAAAGTATATTCACGGTATTGAACTTATATCGACTAAGAAGAAAAAGAAACCACGTGGCAAAAAGACGCGACGTAAAACAAAGAGAAGGAAAGCGAAATGAATATTGGTAAGATATTAGAAGTAACGGGTAAGTCTGCATTAAAGAACATTCCATTGGGTGGGGTTATTGTAGATGTTGCAGAGTTGATGATCGGTGACAGATTCGATAAGAAGACGGTTAGTGGTGATGATATCAAACAAGCTGTTGAGACATTATCGCCAACTGCTAAAGCTGAATTCCTAGCAAAGACGCTTGACGTTGATGCACGTATGCTAGAGTCTACAAATATGCTCAAGCAGAAAATGGAAGCAGACACACCAGTGTCAAGAGCACGCTCTGTAATCGCTATGGGTATCGCTATTATGTTACTGGTACTATCGGCAGGCTTCGGTCTTATGTTAGGCCATGCGTACATCACAGGCGGGCTAGTGCCATCTATCGAATCACTATTGGTAGTGTTCGGCCTACCTACAGTTGCGTTGTTGGCATTCTTTGGTTTAGACACTAAAGCATTCCAAGAAGTCATCATGCAAGTAGTTACAAGATCAATTGTTCGGAAGAGTCTTAAATAGACATAACTTAAGTCTGGAGCGGTTCGCCGCTCTGGGCTTCTCTATGTGTTTTTTTACATAAGTGGTGATTATTTGTTATTGGAACACAATCCTAAGGAGCACGACTGCAATGGCTAAGATTGCTAAGCATGATATACTGTACGACATAACGGAAGTTCGAGAAAGATACACCCATCCAATCGCACTAATACCGTACTTCACAAAAGACCTTATCATCAGAAGAGTTATACCACTTTATGTAGAACATAGGGCAGCCACTGTCCTTAAAGACTACGAAAACGCTAGAGCTATACTAAGTGTCGTCGTTAAGGTGTCTGAGGTCCTCTCTCGAGACATTCCGGTTCGCGGTAATAGCAAAGTACTGGCACCGTTGCGACGCTCAGTGGAGTCACTCGTTAGATTATTAGAGCAGTACTTCAGTAATCCTAGACGAAACCTATTTAGCGTACCTGAAGGGCCGTATGTAATGACACCTATAAAGTTACCACTCGATGTTAATATAGTAGCCTCTTATTCAACACCAAAGGTAGGCCAGCGTGTTAAGAACGATCCACACAGATACGTCATAATGGGTAGACCACACTACTTCATGACATTAACAAGATATGAGGACAATTATGTCGACTAACATAATAGTGATAGATAAAGCGTTCATTTCAAAATGGCCGGAACTGAAAGAGTATATAGATGAACGTAAAGATATCGTTTGTTTGGCATACCAGCTCAATCAAGAAATAGAGGCAGTTGCACTTGTAAGTCCGGGACGCGTATACCACATCCATACGCGACCTGAGTCACGAGGCGAGGGCCACGGTAAGAAACTGTTAGGATATATACAGATTAACTATACGACGCCTACCGGGTCTATACGTGCCTCTGTGGCAGGCGATGAACTAGTAGCCATGAAACTATTTGTGGGTGCGGGTTTTGAGTTCATAGGTTTTGACGTAACTAACAACTGCAATAAGTGCCTAATGTCGTATGGCCATCGTAGTAAAAATAGCCGTATTGATGTCATGGGCGTGGTGAAAACAGAGTTCGAGGAGATGGCTAATCGACTATACGTCATTGAAGCATCGCCATTTAGACTGCCTAAGAAATAGCTTGACCTATTATAGTGTAAGTGGATAATCACAATGAAAATAATTTCAGATATATATTATCTTAATGTAAACACTTACATAAACTTTTAATAAGAGAGAAATAACATGGAAAACAATAACTTAGATATGCTAAAATTCGACGACATCTTTAGTGATGTAACTCCACGCACTACAGTGGTAGAAGACACTGACGGCACGTTCGCAAGACTGCGATCTGAAATGGCCGCAGACACCGACGGAACGTTCGCTAGACTTAAGGCTGAAATGGCTGCAGAAGCAGCTACCGCACATAATGTCTCTATCGGAGCAATAGATTTAGATGTAGACATGAATGAGCTAGCATCATTCGAACTATAACACACTTACATAATACCCTTTTATAAGAGAGAGAAACAATGGAACTAACCACGGTAATAGAATCAGTAATAAACAGCATGGTAGAAGCGGCAGTTGCATCTACTATTGACAACCGCATGGTTGATGAAATAAACGAGCTACGCAGTAATGGCTTCAAGACCAAAGAGTTATTTGATATGCAACCAACGGTCTTCTTAATGCCGCGTTGGGACGAACGTCCTATAGAAGAACGCATTGCGTTCTTTGACGCGCTTGCTTAGTACAAAGTAAAAAAAAAGAAAGAGAGGATTAACAATCCTTTTTTTTTGTACCTCGGGTGCCATGTTATGTAGCACGGATGCACTTTACAAAACACCCACCCATAGTCTTATTATATGTAAGGCTGCGTTACAGCGCTAACAGTACATACCCGTATTGTCATTGCACTCAGTTACGCTTACTATTTATATGTATTTATCCTTTTAGATACATCGCCACATTTGTAGTGATTTTCTTTTTTATGAGAGGAAAGCCACGTCTAGCAAGGACTGCTAAAAATACCACGCAGACCTAGTGTCTGTTCTTATGTAGAAACGCTCTACCTCACATTGTAATTAACCCAAGAAGGATACCATCATGGCAAACTATGTTCTTGACATGAAAAAGGCACACCGTCAAAGCTTCATCGAATTGGTGAATAACGACAACGTTGCAACAGTTGAAACTCCACTTACACTTACCGACGTTGCTATCCGTGATGAACGTGTAGTTGATAAAGCTGGTGAAGATATTGATCGCGGTTACGCGGTTACTTTAGAAAACACAGCTTACGCACCAGATACAGTTGAAGTATTCTGGAACAAAATCAAGTTAGAAGACGTAATGGAAATGATCATCTCTGAAGATCCAGAGAATGATTTTAACTGGTACGCTCCTGATGACTGGGATGATGCTACATCACCTGCTCAAGCAATCGAAGCATTCCGTGCTGCTGCTTTACGTGACGGTGTTGATACACTTGCTGCACTTGAAGCTGTTGCGGTTACTCGTCGTTTTGACGGTACTGCGAATCGTTACTTCCTTGACTTTACAAATACTTCAATGGTATTTGAAAGCGTTGCTTCATTCCGTATGCCACGTCACTTCTCTGAAGAAGTAACAGTAACTGAGCTTAACGGCTTCGTATACAGCCCAATCCAAGCGGCTGACGTAGTTTACTAAGCACTGATGTAAATGGTATCTTCAGATCGGGACTCACGCGGTCCCGAAATGATCTAATTTAAAGAATCCTAAAAAAATAAGGAAAATATATCATGGCACAATATGTTACTGATATGACAAAACGCCCAATCGAAATGCTTTTGGGTCTGATCAATAACGACAATGGTTTCGGTTTCGTAGAATCTGATGTTGAAATCTTAGCACCTCAAACACAAGACGCTGATGAAGCTGGTCGTAACACTTCAGTTATGGTTGATCTTGAAGAGTTGCCATCTGAAGCTGAAGATGACTTCGTAACGTTCACTTACGAGCGTATCGATTTACAAACATTGTTTGGTCAAGCTAGCCCATCGTTCCGTCAAGTTGACGTTCCGTTAAATGGTTCAGGCGTTCCTGAAGATAGCGATGTGTTCTACACAGAGTTACTACGTAAGTTTGGTGTTGCTTTCAATGAAGCTGACTTCTCATACGTTCCAAAATCTGCAGGCGTCATTACGATTGCTGCAGCAGCGACTAACTTAGCATACATCGGCGAGTTCGATATCACTGTTGGTTCTTCACTAGCGACACGTGTACCTAACGTGATCTTAGCTGGTTTCGAGATCCCGGCTGAACCAGTAGCTGAGCCTGAACCAGTAGAGTAATCTACTGAACCTCAGCGGTTCTGAATAAGTAATAGGAGTTGGCGAAAGCCTTCTCCTTTTTTTATTTGTTATGGAATTAGTTAAACATTTTAAGGAATATAAACTGTGAAGATATCTACTAAATTACTAAACAACATTAAAGCACGATTCGAGAGTCACAACGTCACTGTGCCGCCACAGCATCCACACATGGCAATCATCATGCCTAAGGTGTCTGACATAGACAACATTTATGAATATGTAACATCTGGTGAGGACGAGTTCCTAGAAGCCTCGTGTAAACACTTACAGTTCGATAGAAAAATGCAACGTAGACCACACAGTACATTCCGTGACTATCGTGTAGTTGACATTAACCACGTTAATAAAATAATGACCTCTGCTAACGTTACTACCACACACACTGTCATCAAGGACGCTGTAGGTAAAGAAGCGGCGATTGTTTACGGCACACTTACTCTGTTAGGTGCATTTGTAATCTCCAATGAATACACTAAGGCTGTTAACGGCACAGATGTAGACGTTCAGAGAAGTATAGATTACTTAACTGATGAATTGGAAGCAATGGCTGACAAGAAGCTGTGGGAGCTTGAGGGCTATCGTTTATATCGCAAGCTATCTGAGTTAGATGCACTGAGTGAAAAGTACTTTAGCGACACGGTAAGTATCGGTGGTGTAAGTGTCAACATAGCGTCTATGATCGCTAACTGCGCCTACATTTTAAATGAATCTAGTTCAGACTTTGTTTACCTATCTATCGATGCAGAAACGCATGCCGCGTTAATCACCACATCTGAAGGGACGCTAAGTCCGTCGATTGCGGCAATACCTCGCGAGTACTACATTGTAGCTAACAGCATTATTAACTCATACATCGAATTTAATACCCGCACTATTTAATGTAAGGGGAACGTAATGGATAGGAATATATTAGATATAGACGAGTATGATACGGAGGTTGTATTAGATGCTGTAACCGTAGAGAACGGTGAAGATATAATAACACCGTTATACCGCGATGAGTATGGTTTAGAGAACATGCTTAGATATACCATTGAGCCAGTAACTGAACATGTATACGTCTTAAAAAGCGGTGAGAGTGTCGGTACTATATTTAACTCTGAGTTTTCTGTAGCTAAGGCGTTGGAAACCGAAGATGACATAGTGCAAGCACATCTGGATAAGCGTGTTAAAACAGTTGTTTCTTTCGAGGAAGTGTTCAACAGCTGGCACAGGTATGTACATAGTTGGAGTGTAGATACGCAACCTTCATGGCCCGATGCAGTCAATTCATGGACCTACGATCCCGAGTTAAATAGCATCATCACAGGAACTGATGCGGCTACAAAGATGCACCATATAGGTATGGTTTCTCCTAACGCATTACGTAACTATGATCTAGACATCGGCTTGTCTCTCTATAAGGCTAGCGGCGCTACCGACGGTGACGACTGGTTGGGTGTAGTTTGCGGTTTCATTATCGACGAGGCCGGGCGCGAGCGAACCATAACCGCGCTTAGATCTACTGGGGCGGGTGTTCAGAACGTTAGTGATGATCGAAGTAAGTGGAAGGTTAACAGTAATGGTATTATTTATACCTCAGGTTCGAATGAGGCGTATCAGGTGGCGCTAGTATACGATTATCGCGGGACCGATCAGCGGATATTGTACAGGGCGCTGAATAAGCATATTGGACATATCTGGTTTTCATCAGGTGGGTCTAGAATACGTGCAGTTAAGCAAGGTAATATGTTGTCAGTTGATTGGTATGCAATGACAGGCAATACGAACAACGATATCGTAGCGTCCGTCACAGTCGATCTTAATGATGCTGCAGATACTCGGCAGTTTAAAGACTTTGTACAGATTGGCTATTGTGCGCAGTCTCAGGCTTACGGTGTATTTACTAATCTAGTAGACGGCGGTAACTACGTGTTTGAAACCTCTGCGTATGGTGAGCTTGTAAGTACTGAAACTGGTAGTGTGCAGTATGGGTGGCTTGCAGATGTTAATAATGAAGGTGTTGCCACGAGTGGCAGTAATATAGATACCACCCCCTCACGCGAAGTGGCTACGGACATCTATCGTTTAGCGTATCCCAAGGATAGGGTTACGGTTAGGTATGATCGTAAGGTGTTAACTACCGTGATGGTGATGGATGAAGCTAGTGGGGACTTTGATTGGTATGACAGTGCAGCGTGGGATGACTACGCAAGCGCGGCAAGTGCTAAAGACGGGCTTAAAGCAGCAGCAGAGCGTCAAGGGTTCGATACTGTTAAGATACTCTATAATATCTCATGTACGCGTGAGCTACAGAATGGGGATTATTACTTAGCGGTTAAATTCAGCTCTTTCATTTTAACAGGAGACAGCGATACAGATGTCGCATACTTCAAACTTCCGGAGTGACTATAAGGCAGCGGGGAGAGATCCCCGTATGTCCTTTTTTATTTGTTTCTGTATTATTATACAAGAGAAACCATTGTATGTAATTAACAACTCTAAGGGAATTTTCATGACCAATGTTATAAAGCTCGGGACGACTAACCGCAGAAGCGACATACAAACATTAGTGACTCGTATTAATGAAGTTATAAATGAAGTTAAGGTGAGTCCACAGGCGTGGGAGCCGCATCTAGTAAACGCACTATCAGAGAAAGAATTAGAAACAATAAACACAGAACAGTTTCAACCGCTATTATCTGCCATCCGCTACGCACCATATGTGTTAGATAACATGCTAACCGATACGTTAATGTTAGACGCAGCAGGTGTGTTCGATGTGCAGGTAGGGTTTGACGGCACTGCTTCGGCCGAACCGTTAGCAAGTATCGAATTCAAGATGGGTAAAGAACCTACGATGACCCACATACCGCCGATATCTATTTCTGTTACCATTATGAAAGCAGACGAGTCAGAGTCACCATACGACTTGTTGGTTAAGCACATTAACTGTCCCGTAGTCACAGAAATGAAGTGGGGCGGTAATGGCACACCGCGCGCAGGTGCAATGTTACCACGTGTAGTGCTACGAATTTTAGACAACCTAAGTAGAATGGCTGACGTAAATAATTCAGGCTATGGCAACCGAACGGTAGACAACAAGCTGGTACTTATGTTTAGTAGACCACTAACTAACGGACTTATTGCTACATGTTCAGTGTGTATAAACTTAGACATCTATGATGTGGTTATCTAGGGGGATGTATGGATAGAGTCATTAATGTAGTGTTGTTAGGTGCTGGAGGTGCTGGGCGTGATACATTGAAGAAGGCACTAGCCGCACGCGAGCGGCGTGAACGTGAGTATGATAGGAAACGTAAAAGAAGACCCGGAATTAAAGGGGATAAGGTGAAGTGTGCCCGTAAGAAAGGGAAGCATAACCATCCGTGGTATGTTAAAACTAACTGGTAATGAATATATGAAACGACCTATAACTAGAATGGGGATGATCCCTGTCGCAGGCAGTACTTGCTCATACAGTCTGGCTAGAGCGATAATGGCGTTGGAGCATAAACAATCGGCAACAATTTCGATAGACGATGTTCAGTTAAAGCAAACTGCCGATGCATTAAAAGAACGTGGTATTACAATAACAAATATGGTGCGCAGTAGCGGTGTTAGCACACTGTTGGATGATAGTATTACATACCCACATGTCACTCCACCTCCGCCAGTGGCGTTACTCATAGCAAACGGTCTGATGGTCCGTAATCATACTCTAATAACTGACCCTAGTGATCGACATAAAGGGAAACATAAACAGCCGTGGTACTCTAAGAATAAGTGGTGATATAATGGAAGAGAAGTTTACTAAATGCGGTTCTGTAGTTTTGTCGGTTAAGGGCGTTCGTGTAAAGGTGACTTATATAGCGGGTCCCCGAAAAGATGTAGCTAAGCCGCATACCCTAAAAGTAGAACCGTCTGTGAAGTTAAAGGGCCGTCATGCACATCCGTGGTACGTCGGCAGAAACTGGTAACTGACATATAGACAGAGTCTAATAAATATTGGATATATATTATCTTAGTGTATATACAATACTGGATATACTTAACTATAAAGGAATCGTTATGATATACGACGACGTACTACAAGCTACTATTAAATTAAAGTCTAACAACATTCACTTCATGACGACAATGGGTTTAATGCCGTCGGTCGATATAACTATCGCATTACCGTATCCTACGACGATAGATAAAATCAAAGAAGACATCCATAAAATCCTTGAAAACATAGAACCATTCCCATTAGACAATATTGGACCTATGCAGGAACATGCAAATGTTGCAGAAGCTGTATTAAAGAAGTTAATGGCTGACGGAGTTGATAAGTTATCGATCAGCACGAAGTATAGTTCACCGTACGGTTTTAGCACAGTCAATACAAAAGACATAATGCTAGAGATCACTGTTGAAGAGCTAGCATACACCCCATCGCAAGATAAAGCAATTTCACTTGCCATCGCCGCGGAATAATTAACAATTACTGGGAGTAATATAAATGAACAAGTTAATAACAGTAAAGTACCTTCAGGGTATGGGGACCAAAGCCATCACGGTCAGTGATAACGATGGTGTGTTAGAAATAGCTATAATGAATTCAAACCTTGGGCACGATGTAAGTGCGACGGTGGAATTGTCCTCAAAAGAAGAGGAGCAAATATTACAAGTACTGCTGAAGCGTTCGCAGTCCAAGTAAGGTATTGAATAAGTACTAACTAAAAGAAAGGAGGAATCGCCTCTTTTCTTTTTTTGTCGTTGTAACCAATGAAAATAATTTCAGATATATATTATCTTAATGTAAACACATACATAAAACCTTTAAACTGGAGATTTAAGATGGGACAATACACATGTAACAACTGTAACGTGACTAAGGTAGATCACGTTAGAGACGAGTTCACTGTAGATGAACAGGAAGACACAGTGGTATGTATTGAATGTGGCGACCTAGCCACTTTCGAGTCTATAGATGCAAACGCGGTACGTAAGGTAGATGCGGAGTTTGACTTCGCGATGCAACAGTATCGCATGAAAGACGGGACAATCCATCCAGATGAAGATCTGGAAGGTATGTCGCCATGTCCAACATGTCACGGCCCTTCGAATTGCGTGAAGGTCGACGCATGGTACGAGCACTACCAGTGCCTAGAGTGTGGCCTAAGCTACACTGGAAATTAAATAAACTACGTACTCCTTTTAAAGTGGAGGCGTACAACAACACTTTAAAAGGAATACATCATGACACCTAACGAGCAAATAGAATCTTACGCAAAGAAACGTGCGATCAGTATTATAAAACGTGCACGAGAGTTATCAGGTAATAATGGTAGAAATATCATTAAATGCTTAGAAGCTTCGATCACTACATATTACATGGGACTTAGATCCCAAATATCAGCCTCGACCAAGCACGGTATCATGTTAATCATTGAAGCATTGCAAACTGTGTGCGAACACATTGCAGCTGCGTGCACTGCTAAAGAAGCTGCTTAATATAGAAAGAGGGGATCGTCTTCCCTTCTTTTTTTTATGTTTTTTTACACAGGCACAGATACTGTGAACGTAACTATAACAGGAGTACATACTAATGTGCGATACTAATAAATTTAGATTTACAATCATAGGCTCTAGGAGTGCACCTACAGCGCACTGTGAGGCGCTTATCGATATAGGTGTAGAACTTATGCAGTTGGGTGGTGAAGGTTCTTCAGGGGGCGCTGACGGTCCTGACAATTCATTTACTATGGCATTGCAAGATATTGTAAGAGACACAGGCATGGATGGCGGTCTTTTTGGTAGAATATATCTACCGTGGAATGGTTACAATGGATTGAAACATGGCGATATGGAAGGGGCGGTTGTATTAGTCAATGATCCTGTGACGGTGGAGCTGGCTAAGACAATGGCATCCATTGCCAGAGGTAGCTTTTACGGACTCACTGAGGGAGGCATAGCCCTACATACTAGAAATGCGTTCCCGATATTAGGAGAAGACTTAAGAACGCATACTGACGTCGTCATCATTTCGGCTAACACTAACAGTCGGGGTAAAGTGGTTGGCGGTACAGCTACTGCAGTTAATATAGCACGGGCTATTGGGAAGCCTGTAATAAACTTACAGGACCCGTACGGTTTCCAAAAGGTCACTAAGTTAATTGAATACGTTAAAGACCTACCCTCAGGCCGCGTAGGCGAATTCAAAATACCCGAATGATTTAAATAATACACAGATATATTTTATTGTTGTGTACTTTAGTCTTATGTACACAATGTCATTGGCGTAATGCTAACCTTTTTTAACCGTGTTAAATAAATGAGAAATGAGTTATGGAAATCAAAAAGAACTTACTAATTAAAATGACGGTATCATCACCGATATCAGACTTCTGGAGTGGGTGGATCTTACGTTCTGACCTCACCGACTATATCGTGGTCGTAGATGCAGTAGACGCTAAGTCCGTATCGGATGAAATACTAGACAGACTCCGTATCGTCGAGTTCGCACCATTCAATAATAGTGCGGGCGCAATTAGCGCACGCGATTACGCTATAGAAGAGTTTGTTAAAATAGTCGACAGTGTTGAACAAAAGCTGAGCAACTACCAGCCCGAGAATTCTGATGACACATTTAGCTTTACTAGTGATAGTAAGTATCTTACTAAAGTGTCGGTGGAAGTATCAGAACGTGTAAGCGAGTGTATAATAGAACACTCAGTTACTAACTGCACCAACTTCACAGACGTTGAAGCAGGCGCGGTTAAGACACTCATGGATAAGAACCGTGCCCTACATAAGAACGGTACATGTAGCACGCCCGACGGGTGGATTACTGACGATGACGTAATCTTCCCTAATGTACTAAACGGAGGTGAGTAATGGATCGTTACGAAAACCTAGAGCTAGATGATATCGAAGTGTATGGTGTAGGTACTGAAGACGGTGATTTTGAAATAGACAAGGTTGTTGATGTTATTAAACAGCGTTGTTATCTATTTAGTGGCGTGTCAGTGACGCATGCAGTACCTCATTACGAGACTATACTGCTGCGAGAGTTAGAACCTACTATTATATGTGACAGTGAATTAGTAGTGGACGCCGCGGGCAATGTACCAATACCCGACCTGTTGAGGCACCCGCATCCGTTTGTTGGTTGCGGTGTTGATTACACCAGACTGGTGCTAAGGACCATGACAGAGTCAGTACTGGCCATGTCGCTATCTGATACGTCAACGTCGCACACTATCGGCACGAATGGCTGGACACCCGAATCGGTAAAAACTGATATACGCACATCATCAAAGAATCTTAACGCACACTAATAATATGAAACAACCAACTGGAGAAGTAAAATAATGGAACGATACATAGGCATTGCAGCACTCGTAGCCTTGATACTTATAGTCATGGCAGTTAAATTAAATCTAATCACTTTCTTAAGATTGCATGTGCATCGTATTAAAGGTGTTGTGTTAACTGACGAACATAAGGTTCAGGACTTATTGGAACTGCACGGGATGTATCTCGTAAGGGAAGAAGGGAAGTCGCCGTTTAAGAACGAGCGAACTTTAGTCGAAGCATATTACGATTGCTTTGGTAGAGCGGTGATACTGCGGGTAAGTTGGGTAAGTGGTGATTACTACTACATGAGCCCAGTTTGGCTAAAAGAAGTAACTGCGGAATAATTATGTTACGGAGAGGGCTGGTTTACTTAGGTTTTATAAACGCTACCTGTAAGCTGCTGGTCGATACTGTGAGCGTATGGTCGCTCACATCAATGTGGAGGCCAGCCTTATTGTGTGTGCGTTCTGTGACTATAGGCTGAATACCTCGACGTAACTGGTCCTTCTTCGGAGGGACCTTTTTTATTTGCCATCGTAGATATTATGTACAATTAACTATATTGGGCGATGTCCCGCAGGAGTAATGGATCATGGAAAATGAAAAGAAAGTAACATTCCACAGTAAGGTCGTGGAAGATAAAGATTGGTTCGGCGTGGCAAAGTCTGAAGTATCATACCAGAAGTATGACGGTACGATGTGCGAGCCTGCTGAACATATCTACATGATAGGACGTGAAGGCGTTAGTGTAGTACTACATGATGTAGCTGCTGATGTTTTCTTATTGATAGAAGAGTTCCGTATCGGCTCTGCTGAAAAGGAAGGTTGGCTAACTGGCGTCGTTACTGGCGGATTAGAAGAGGGTGAAGAGCCTATCCTAGCTGCTGTGCGTGAATGTGAAGAAGAAGCTGCAGTTAAGTGTACTGCAATGGATCACTTACTAACGTATTATCCCGAGCCGGGGTTTAGCACACATGTAATGCATGCCTTTGTTGGGCGTTTTGAACACAACCTAGTTAAAGACGAGGTTAACGGTTTAGATGAAGAAGGTGAAGACATTAAACCAATACTAGTCACCCGTGAGAAGTTACTGGACATGTTGTCATCTGGTGAAATCATAAACGGTACTGCTAAGATTGCGCTAAGTCATTACTTATTACACGGCGTAAATAGAGACTAGTATCTTATACGCACACGGTGGGTCTAGTACCCACCTTTTTTTTATTTGTCGGCATGGATAAACACCGTAAAATATTACGCAACATAAATTACATATGTAAACACAACATACAAGGAAAAGAATAAAAATGAATTACAATTTATTACAGGGCGAAGTACGATACACAGGTAGTAATGGACTAACTACAACTGGACCATTCACATTTCTAGAAGCGGACTTCCATTACGTGAAGAGTGCTAAAGATTGCATACACATGAAGCATTCTATTACTAATCTTAAACGCGTTAGATTGTTAGAGACTAACACCTTGCCGACATTGGCGGGATTGTTTATAGCGTTCGCATGCAAGCAAGCAGAAGATTTAGTTGCACTAACCTATGGACATTTCGACTACCGCACATACGGCGCATATAGCACACACTCGGAAAAGGTCAGTGCGGTTATTGAAAAGATGTTAACCGATGTTGATGAGGTTGTTTCCGAAGATACTCTAGGTGAGTTGATGGTAGAACACTTTAAGACTATTCGTGCAGCTATCGTTGATATGCGATATGAGTTTAAGCTAGCTGGTTTTGTGGAGACGGTTGAGCCGGATACTTCACGATGGGGAAGATGGTAATGGACTATTTGGAAAGATTTAGAAAGTACTCAGGTAAACAAGTATTGGTTACGTGGAGTGGCGGTCTTGACTCCACTGCAATTATGTTTGCACTATCCGCGGTTGGTGCTAATGTAGTTACAGTAACAGGTGGCGGTAATTGCGTGGCCAACGGTGCAATAGAAGAAATGGTTCGC
>Ga0055584_100000382_pt1 | contig 42018 bp, 40 predicted proteins | sample OSDHelmetaG_FD_58716 | JGI IMG/M metagenome (GOLD analysis project Ga0055584, IMG submission 58716) | Pelagic marine sediment microbial communities from the LTER site Helgoland, North Sea, for post-phytoplankton bloom and carbon turnover... | ecosystem: Environmental > Aquatic > Marine >...
GGAGGTGGTGCGCACCGAGCGCTCCTCTGACGAGGCGGCCGAGAAGGCGATCGCCCTCGCCCGGCGCATGGGCAAGGATCCCATCGACGTGCGCGACGCCCCGGGCTTCGCGTCCTCGAGGCTTGGTATCGCCATCGGGATGGAGGCTATTCGCATGGTGGAGGAGAAGGTGGCGAGCGCCGAGGACATCGACAAGGCGATGGTGCTCGGGTACGGCTTCCCCATGGGGCCGCTCAAGCTCACGGACCTCGTTGGCCTGGACGTGCGCCTGGCGATCGCGGAGTACCTCTCGGGTGAGCTGGGGGAGCGCTTCGCGCCCCCCGCGCTGCTGCGGGAGATGGTGGAGCGCGGAGAGCTCGGCAAGAAGTCGGGTAAGGGCTTCTACGACTGGGAGGTGAGCCGTGGCTGATCGAAGTGGCCCGCCCCGATGGATGTTCGTGACCGGCTGCGGCTGCCTGCTGCCGGGCTTCCTGATCGTGGCCACCATCGCGTGGTCCATGCAGCTCTTCGGGCAGCTCATCAACAAGAGCGAGGCCTGGCGAGGTCTCGCGGACCTCATCACCTACGACGAGTCCGCGCGCGGGGAGGCCACGGGGGAGGAGGACAACCCGAACACCCCCGTGGACGAGTCCCGGGATCCGGGCGAGTTCGAGCTGCTGCTCGGGGGGGACATTCCGTTCTCTGGCGGCGTCGAGGCCTACTGGTTCGGCCGCGCCGTTCCGGGCCCGGAGCAGCGTGATCGGAGCTACGGGCAGGACGCCATGAGCGTGACCTTCCTCAAGCTTCCGTCGGATCAGTCTGAGGCCGCGACCTCGGCCGCGCCGGGCACGCCGACCCACGAGGACATGACGGTCCCGGTCCAGGGCGTCATGCTCCGCGGGCGGCGCCTGCCGGAGATGGTCAGCGATGAGATCTACTTCCAGATCTCTGGCCTGGAGGAGATCCGCGGGGCGGGCGCTGCCGTCTGGCTGCGTGAGCGCTTCCTCGTCCCGGAGGAGGACGACCAGGAGTTCGACCTCATCCTCTTCTTCCAGCGACCGGGCTCCAGTCAGCCCGTCACGGACGCGGACATCGCGGAGTTCCTCGAGCCCTTCCACGTGGCGGAGCTCCGGGTGGATGAACCCGAGGAAGGCACGCCCGCTGAGGGCGAGGGACGTTGAGCGAGGCGCAGGGAGGAGGAGCGGAGACCGGGGAGTCTCCGCAGCAGGCCGGCGCTGGTGAGGATCGCGCGTCAGCCCTGCGCGTGGTCACGGTCGCGGCGCTCCTCCTGCTCCTCGCCGCCGCCGGCGGGCTCCTGGTCCGCCCCTGGGAGACGACCTTCCAACCCGAGGCCTTCCTCTCCGAGGTCTTCGCGGGCGTCGATGAGCCGCTCGCCGGCGGGCTGGTGCTCGAGGAGGCGCGACGGTTGCCCACGGGCGAACGCTTCGTTCGATACGGGCCGGCGGAGGGCCCGGGCGGAGCGACGTCCTCGGGGGCCGTGGAGCTCACGATCGTCGAGATCCCGGCGTCGCGCGGAGAGGAGGTGCTCAAGGAGCAGCTGAGCGGGCTCCGCTTCGAGTCCGAGGGCATGGAGTCCGGCGGCGGCCGCCCCGGGTCCAGGGGCGGGCGCGGCGGCTGGGGAGAGAAGAAGCGAGCCTCCAAGCTGCGTGAGAAGGGGACCTTCACCTGGCACGGCTACGACGCCGACTTCGCGCGCCTCTGGCACAAGGGAACCGCGTCGGGGGCGAGCGAACGGGAGCCCGGATCCGAGCCGGCGCAAGCCCAGGGCGGGGAGGGCGCGGGCGGGACCGCCGGTTCCTACGAGACGATCCGGGTCAACCTCTCCACCGGCGGTCGCTGCCTGCTGGCCTACATCCGCTTCGAGGAGGGCCTGGGCGCGACCGAGGAAGAAGCGGCTGCGATCGTCTCCAGCTTCCGGCCGTTGGACTAGCAGCTCCAGGCGGCCGCGGCATGGATCGGCGCGCGATGCGCCGGTTCAGCGAGGCTTGAGCGCGCGCTCGAGGACCTCGGCGAGGTGAAGGACCTCCACGTCCTTGCCGGTCTTGCCGACGCCGATCTGCCACTGCTGGTGGCATCCGGGGTTGGCGGTGACGAGGGTCTTCGCGCCGGAGCTCTCGAGGCTCTCCAGCTTCGGGTCGAGGACGTCGAGGGAGTCCTCCGGGCGGAGGACGGTGTAGATCCCCGCGGAACCGCAGCAGGAGTCGGCCCCGGACATCTCGACCCGCTCGAGGCCGGGTACGAGGTCGAGCAGCTGACGCGGCTGCTCCCGCACTCCCTGACCGTGGCAGAGGTGGCAAGGGTCGTCCCAGGTGACTGGCCCGTCGATCCCGTGCCCGTCTCCCAGGCGCTCCTGAAGGCGAGCGGTGGCCTCGGGAGAGGCGAGCTCCTCGGTGAGGTCCACGACCCGTGCCGCGAACGTCGAGGCGCGCTCCCGCCACTCGGGGTCATTGGCGAGCAGGCGCCCGTACTCCTTCATGTGGGCGCCGCACCCGGCGCTGTCGATGACCACCGGCGCGGAGTCGTCGACCTCGTCGAACTGCGCGATCGTGCGGCGAGCGAGATCCTCCGCCTGGTCCAGCTCTCCGTTGTGGGCGTGGAGGGCGCCGCAGCAGACGTGCTTGGGGACGGAGCGGACCTCGCGCCCGGTGGCGGCGAGCACATCGGTCATGGCCCGGTTCACCCGCCCGAAGAGCTCGGGCATGACGCAGCCGTCCAGGACGAGGACGGTGCCCCGTGCGGGGCCATCGGCCTCGGTCACCGGGGGGAGCGGGCGTCGCTCGCGGGCGGTCGGGACCCGCGGCAGGTTGCGGAAGATCTGGCCTCGGAGCCCGAGCAAAGGGCTGGTGATGGCGTCGAGGCGGAGGAGCTGGACCGTCCGGAGGCCCATGGCGGCGAGGCGCAGACCAGCGCGGCGCACGAGGATGCCGCGGAACCCGACCCATCTTGCGAGCCGGGCGAGCGGGCCCGGGGGCCTGCGCTCGAGCAGCGCCCCGCGGCTGAACTCCATCATCGCGCCGAACTCCACGCCGGCGGGGCACACGCTCTCGCAGTGGCGGCAGACGAGGCAGAAGTTCATCTCGTCCTCGAAGGTCGCGTCGGGCTCCGCGCGGTCCTCGGCCACGGCCCGCATCAGGTGGATCCGCCCGCGCGGGCTGGAGGTCTCCGAGCCGGTGAGCTGGTACGTGGGGCAGGTGGTGAGGCACAGCCCGCAGTGAATGCAGTCCAGCGCACGCGCGTGGTCCACGAGGGACTCGCGGTTCATGGGGTGCGGGCGCTCATGGCCGGCGTCATTGCTGGTGCTGGTGCTGGTGCTGGGCATGGCGTTCTTGGCCGCTCAGGAACGGGCCGGGAAGCCCTCGGTCTGGAAGAGCCCCGCGGGGTCGAAGGCCTCCACGAGCCGTCGGGTCCAGCGAGACTCGGGGCCAGCGGGGGGGGCGGTGGTGACGAGTGAGGAGCGCAGGGGCTCGGGGACCGCTCCCCGGACGCTGATCTGGGCCTCGAGGGAGGACGGCCACGCGGACGCGCCCGAGACCCGCTCGTGGGGGAGGTCGACCTGGGCGACGCCGGGTTGGATGACCGCGCCCGAGAGCTCGCCGAGGGACTCCTCGAGCGCGGAGGTGACCTCGCAGATGCGCGACGGGACGGTCGAGAGGCGCACCGCGCTCGGGCCGTCCCCTGCGAGGTAGAAGGCCTCGGCGCCCGGGCCCGGGTTGTGTTCCTCGAGACCGGTGACGAGGCTCTCGAGCCGCCGCCTGTCCGCTTCCACCTGCCGGCCGCGCCCGGAGAGGAGCACGTGAACCACCCGATCGCGGACGAACAGCCCCTGCTCCCGGATCCTGGTGGAGCCACGGATAGCGAGGGCGATTTCGACCGCGGCAGCGGTGGTGGCGGCGCGGCTGGAGGTGAGGTACTGCTCGGCCTCTGGCGCGGGCATCAGCCGCATGGAGGCCTCCACGATCGGGCCGAAGATCCCGCGAGCTCCCGCGTGCAGCCGGTGGAGATCAAAGCCGGTGACGTTCTTCACGAGTCGGCCTCCAGAGCGCAGGTGACGGCCGGTCCCGTCGATCATCCGCATCCCGAGCAGGTGGTGCCTGGTCGGCCCGAAGCTGTGTCGGTCCAGGCCCGAGCGGCCGGAGGCGAGCACGCCGCCGAGGGTGCAGGATCCGAAGATGGCGGGCGTCAGGCGGTGGCCTCCCTCGGCCACCGCGGCGCGAAGGACGCTCAGCTCAGCGCCTGCGAGGGCGGTCAGCGTGCCGTCCCCGGGGACGTACTCCACCACCCCCGTGGGGGACTCATCGCCGAGCAGAGCTCCCATGGAGAGCTGGAGGAAGCCCGCGGGCGCGAGGCTCGCGTCCGGTCGGCACCAGCGCAGCTGCCCCCCGCTGCCGGTGGGGACGAGCCGGACGGGGGACTGGCGACTGCGTTCGGCCAGCCGGGCGACCAGGTTCCCCAGCGAAGCCTCCGTCGCCGGGCGGGCCACCGGGCCGCCGCCGACGCCCCCCGCGTCCTCGAGCTCGACGCCGGCCTCCTGGCAGGCAGCGCGAACAGGGTCGAGGTCCAGGGTCCCGATGGGGTCAGCTGCGGTCCTCAAGACGCGCCCTCCGCGGCCGGAGCGTTGGCGGGAAGTGGGCGGGTGTGGATCTCCCGGCAGCCGCGCACGGGCAGCATCTTGCCAGGGTTCCAGAAGGCGTCGGGGTCGAAGGCGCTGCGGAGCTGGTCCATGGCCGCGAGGTCGTCGTCGCTGAACACCAGGCACATCTCGTCCTGCTTCTCGAGCCCGATCCCATGCTCGCCCGTCAGCGAGCCACCGGCGTCGACGCACGCCTCCATGATGATCCTCCCGGCCTCCAGCACGCGACGAACCTCGTCGGCGTCCCGTCGGTCGTAGGAGATGTTGGGGTGCAGGTTGCCGTCGCCGGCATGGAACACGTTGGCGAGCTTCAGGTTCCGCTCGCGGCATGCGATGGTCGCCGCCGTGACGATCTCGCGGAGCCTCGTCCTGGGGGCCACGACGTCGGCGACGTAGAGGTCGGGGGCGATGCGGCCCATCGCGCCGAAGGCTCCCTTGCGGCCCGCCCAGAGGCGCTTGCGCTCGGCCGGGTCGGTGGTTTGCCGCGTGTCGAAGGCGCCGAAGGCGCGCGCGACCTCGACGACGTCGGCGCTCGTGGCGTCGACCTCCTCGTCTCCGCCCTCGACCTCGACGAGCATCACCGCCTCTGCGTTGTCGGGGTAGCCCGCCCTCAGGACGCTGGCCTCAACGGCCTCGATCGTGAGCCGGTCGAGGATCTCGATGGCCGACGGTTCGAGGCGGCGGGCGATCATCTCGCTGACCGCGTCGCAGCAGGCGTCGAGCGACTCGAAGAGGCAGAGCAGCGTCTCGACCTTCTCGGGCCTCGGGAGCAGCTGGACGGTGACCTCGGTGACGAGGCCCAACATGCCCTCACTGCCGACGACCGGACCGAGGAGGTCGAGGTCACCGTCACCGGCGGCTCCGGGGCCGCCCAGCTGGATGACCTCTCCCCTGCTGTCGACCATCGTCAGGCCGAGCACGTGCCGGTTCGTCGAGCCGTACTTGAAGCCGTGGGGGCCGCCCGAGTTGTTGCCGACGTTGCCGCCGATGGTGCAGGCGGTCTGACTCGACGGATCGGGACCGTAGAAGAGCCCGGCGTCGGCGCACGCTGCGGTCAGGTGGACGTTGACGACCCCGGCCTGGACTCGCGCGTAGCGATCCTCGGCGTTCACCTCCAGCACGTCGCGCATACGCGCCGTGCCGACGATCGCGCCGTTCTCCACGGGGCGCGCGCCGCCGCTCAGCCCGGTCCCAGCTCCCCTGGGAACCACCACGAGGCCAGCGTCACGCAGCACCTTGACCGCGGCGGCGGCCTCGGCGGTGGTGCGCGGCAGCACGATGACCTCGGCGCTCGCGCGCTGGAGCATGAAGGCGTCGGACTCGTAGGCGGAGCGCGCGGTGGCGTCGGCGCGGACGCCCTTCTTACCAACGATCCGCTCGAGCTCGGCGAGGTGCCGGCGCGAGAGCTGCTTGCTGTCGCTCCCCATGACGGAGATCTTAGGCCAAGGGAGGCCGCTGGCGAGCGCTGGGTGACCCTAAGGAATCGGGCCGGGGCAGGCTCAGTCGGCCCGGAGGCTCAGCCGGGCGGCGCCGATCCAGCCGGCGTCGGACCCCAGTGTCGCAGGCACGATGCGGGACGCGCCGGTCCCGTAGCGCTGCTCTTCGAGCAGCTCCTCGGCCCCGGGACGGAGCACGTCGAGGGCCGCGCCGAACCCGCCGCCGATGACGAAGAACGAGATGTCGAAGAGGGTCACAAGGGTCGACAGGCCCGAGCCGAGGTCGCGGCCGATCTCGTGCAACAGCCGGCGCTCCGGACCAGCTGCGGAGCGGGCCGACTGCGCGAGGACCGGGAGGTCGTCGCTGAGCCCGGCGGCGCGGGCGCGGCGCTTGGCGGCGCTCGCCGAGACCAGCCGCTCGAGGCAGCCGTAGGAGCCACACGGGCAGGCGAGCTCCTCGTGGTAGGGGCCGTCGTAGTGGCTCCCGCTGGGCCTCGGGAAGATGACCGTGTGCCCGATCTCACCGGCGTTGCCACCGGGACCGACGAAGAGCTCATTGCCGAGCACGATGCCGCCGCCCACGCCGGTGCCGAGGGTCAAGAGGGCCATGCTGTCCTCCGCGAGCCCGGCGCCCAGCCACTGCTCACCGAACGCCGCGATGTTGGCGTCATTCTCGACGAGCACCTCCCTTCCGCCGAGGCCTCTGCCGACGCCCTCGGAGAGGCTCTCGCCCACGAGGTTGGGCATGTTGGCGCTGGCGAGCACGGTGCCAGTGGGGCGGTCGAAGAGGCCTGCGCACCCGACGCCCACACGCTCTGCCGATCCTCCGGCGGCGGACTCGAGCTCCAGCACGAGCTCCGCTGCACGCGTGAAGATCTCCGCCGCGTCGACGTCCGGCGCGAAGGGACGCAGGCCGCGAGCGAGGACCTTGCCCTCGGAGGCGCTGACCGCGCCGCCCTTGATCGACATCCCCCCGAAGTCGAGCCCGATCAGTAGCTGGTCGGCCATGGGGTGGTGGTCAGGACTTGCGGGCCTTCAGGGCCCGCCCCAGCTTGCGGTAGGCCTTCATGTACTCGCGGCCGGTCTCGGCCCACGAGAAGTCCTGGGCCATGCAGCGCTTGAGGATGACCTTCCAGTCTGCGGCCTTCTTGTAGATCGACCGAGCGTGGTCGACGGCCTCCACGAGGGCCGAGGACTCGTACCGTTCGAAGAGGATGCTCGTGCCCTTCTTCGGGGAGGCGGCGAGATCCACGAGGGTGTCCTCGAGGCCGCTGTGGGCGTAGGCCATGGGGACAACGCCGTAACGCAACGCGATGGCAGCGAGGGCGTTGGTGGCGTGGTAGTGGCCGGGGAGGAGCAGGATGTCAGCGCCCGCGAGCAGGGTGTGGGCCGTCCCCACGTCGTACCCCTCGATCACCCGGCAGCATCCGACGAAGGTCTGCTCGATGGTGTGCAGGCGCTCCACAATCTCGGGGGGCCCAGGTCCCATCAGGACGAGCTGGACGTTCCTCTCGAGGATCGGAGTCAAGGACTCCGCCAGGATGTCGAAGCCGCTGTCCGCGTCGAAGCGGCCGATCACTGCGACGACGGGCGTCCGCGGTGAGACCTCGAGCTTGAGCCCCTCTTGCAGCCTCGCCTTGCACTTCCGCTTGCCGGGGACGTCCTTCTGCTCCGGAGAGAAGTTCTGCGCGAGGAGGGGGTCCGTCGCGGGGTTCCACGTCCGGTAGTCGATGCCGCCCTGGACGCCGACGAGGTCCTTCTCGCGGCGCCGAAAGGTGTCCTCGAGACCATCGCCGCGATCGGAGCTCACCAGCTCCTTGGCCTTGCTGTTGGAGCTCGTCCCAACCAGCGTCGCGAACTCCGCGCCCGCCTTGAGGTAGTTCACCCGCCCGCCCAGGGCCACACCATCGACGTTGCGGAAGTACTCGTGGGGGATGCCGACCTTCGGCAGGATCTCGCGCTCGAAGGAACCCTGCATGGCGAGGTTCTGGATCGCGAAGAACGTGCCGGGCTTGGCGGCGGGGTGCTCGCGGCCCGCGTACTCGAGCTTCTGGACGAGCGGAATGAGGCCGGAGGTCCAGTCAAGGCAGTGGATCACGTCCGGCGTGAACGCCAGCGGTCCGAAGCCCTCGAGCACTGCCCGCGCGAAGATGGAGTAGCGCCGCCAGTTGTCGAGGTAGGGCCCGTCCTCATCGCCGTACGGATGGCGGGTCCGGTACAGGCGCTCGTGGTCGATCAGGTGGACGGTCAGGCCGTCGATGTAGCCCGTCCGGATGGTGATCGGGGTTCGCCCCGCTCCGTCCCGGATCCGCAGCAGCGCGCTCTCCTCAAGCGGGCCGAGGGACTCAATGTCGATGTCCCTCGAGAAGGGGAGGAACACTCGCACCTCTGCTCCCAGACTCTGGAGCGTCCGGGGCAAGACTTCGGCGATCTCGGCGAGCTGGGTTCGCCGGACGAGTGACTTGAGTTCGGGGGTCGCGAACGCGATCTTCACGTCCGGGGGGGGCGTGGGTCGTAGCGGGTGGGCGAGTGCGTAACGCACGTGCCTGGCGGCCGTTGCGAATGCGTCCGTAGGGTAGTCGCAGGCCCCCCTTGGCCCCTAGTCGCCCAGGCGGCAATGGGCCGTAAGTGGCTTCCAGGTAGAGGCTTGAGCTATCTTGATCCCAGCGATTGCTCGTAGACCTCGATCGCCGCGGGCAGCGCTTCACGGATCTGCTCGATGCGACGCTCGTCGGAGGGGTGGGTCGAGAAGAGCTCGAACGGAGCTGCGCCAGAAGCCGAGCTCATGCGCTCCCAGAATCCGACGGCTGCCCTGGGGTCGTAGCCGGCGTGCGCCATGTACATCAGCCCGCGGGTGTCGGCCTCGATCTCCGCGTCTCGACCAAACGGGAGGCTCACCAGCAGGTGCGCCGCATCGGAAGCCAGGGCCTCGGTCTGCTGCTTGGTCTCGGCGTCCTCGCTGTAGGCCTCGGCTCCGGCCTCGATGAGCTGGGTGAGGAGGTCCTGGCGAGTCAGGCGCTCCGTCCCATGTCGGAGCGTGGCGTGGGCGATCTCATGGCTCATCACCACGGCCAGGCCCGTCTCGTCCTCTGCGATGGGGAGGATTCCTGTGAAGACGGCCATCTTGCCGCCGGGCAGGCACCAGGCGTTGACCACCTCGTCCTGCTCGACGAGGCGGACCTCCCAGTCGAACTGGTTGGCGACGGCGGGGTCGAGCTCTTGAGCAGCGGCGACGAGGCGCTGCGTCAATCGGTCCACCATCTGGTGGTCCGCGCCGCTCTGGACCACCCTCTCGCCGGCGAGGAGCTCGGGGTACGCCTCGGCGCCCAGGGCCGCATCATCGCTGACCTGGTAGTGGTTCAGGTTCCCCAGGATGCCGCAGGCCGGCACGAGGAAGAGCACGAGAACGGCAGCGGAGGTCTTGAAGGCGAGGCGGGCGAGGAGATTCATGGACCTGAGTCGAAGGGCGCGGATGACGAGAGCCTTGGGGGACGTCAATATAGCAGCCGGTTAGGCGCTCACCGTCGCGCGCCCAGCGCCAGATCTCCTCGCATCGACCAAGCCCAATGACCCGCAAGCCCATTGTCCTCCTCGTCCTCGATGGTTGGGGGCAGCGCAAGGAGAGAGAGTCCAACGCGATCGCGGAGGGCGCTCCGTACTTCCAGGAGCTCCTCGCGGAGCACCCGAACACCCTCTTGACCGCCTGCGGCTCCGAGGTCGGCCTGCCGCTGGGGGTGATGGGGAACAGCGAAGTCGGACACACCAACCTCGGCGCTGGGCGGGTCGTCTACCAGGACGTCAGCCGGATCGACAAGTCGATCGAAGCGGGCGAGTTCGCGCGCAACGCGACGTTCTGCGAGCTCATGGACGATGTCCGGGCCCGGGGCAAGAAGCTCCACCTCATGGGGCTGGTCAGCGATGGCAAGGTCCACTCGAGCGACCATCACCTCCGGACGCTCCTCAACATGGCGGCTGCCCAGGGCCTCGGCGCCGACCAGGTCATGGTGCATGCCATCACCGACGGTCGAGACACGCCGCCGCGGTCGGGGGCGGGCTTCCTCGAGGCGCTGGAGGCGGCGTGCAAGTCGGCGGGCGTCGGGCGCATCGCGACGGTCATCGGCCGCTACCACGCCATGGACCGGGACAAGCGCTGGGAGCGGGTCGAGCGGGCCTACCGGCTCTTTGTGGGCGGAGAGGGTGAGCGCTTCGACACGGCCCTCGGGGCGATCCAGGCCTCGTACGAGGCGGGGGTCACCGACGAGTTTGTGGAGCCTTGCATCATCGGGTCGGACGGCTCAGGGCGCATCGAGGACGGAGACGGAGTGCTGCTCTTCAACTACCGAGCGGATCGGATGCGGGAGATCACCGACGCGTTGGTGCAGGAGGGTTTCGATGGCTTCGAGCGAGGCCCGGGCGCACCTGCCGTCCGCGCGGCGTCGATGACGCAGTACCGCGACGACATCGACATCCCCGTGGCGTTCCCCCCGATCGACCTGAGCGGCATCTTCCCCGAGCTCGTCAGCGCGGCGGGGCTCCGCCAGGAGCGAATCGCCGAGACCGAGAAGTACGCGCACGTGACCTACTTCTTCTCGGGTGGGCAGGAGGCTCCTTACGACGGGGAGACGCGGACCCTCGTGCAGAGCCCGAGGGTTGCGACTTACGACCTCGCTCCGCAGATGAGCGCACGCGAGGTCACGGAGGCGATCCTCTCGAGCCTCTCGAAGGGAGAGACCGACGTATACATCGTGAACTTCGCCAACGCCGACATGGTGGGGCACACGGGAATCTACGAGGCGGCGCTGAAGGCGGTGGAGACCGTTGATGGCTGCCTGAGGCAGATCGTGCCGGCGGTCCTCGCGAGTGGGGGCACCGTGGCGATCACCGCGGATCACGGGAACTCGGAGCAACTCTGGGATCCCTCCTCGGACCAGCCTCACACGGCGCACACCCTGAACAAGGTCCCGTTCGTGGTCGTCGGAGAGGGCCTCCGGGGAGCGGAGATGAGGGAGCACGGGGTGCTCGCGGACGTTGCGCCGACGCTGCTGGAGATCATGGGGTTGGAGAGGCACCCCCAGATGGATGGCGCGTCATTGGTCCTCCGGTAGGGGGGCGTCCAGTAGGGGTTCACCCCTCCCGCTGTCTCGCTTTGGGCGCCTCTTGGTGCTCTCGATCTGCCCAAGGGCGGCGTCTCCGGGCCTCGCGCAGGAGGTTGGTATCCTTTCGACGTCTCTCCACTTCCTCTCCCGCGGTCGCCGCGGGTGCGTTCCGGCCCGCTCTCGCCGTTTCGGAACCGAGCACCTTTCGAATGTCTCTGATTCCTCTCCACCGAGCAATTCGCTTCGCGCTGCCGCTCGGCTTGGCGCTGATGGCCTCGCAGAGCGCCGTCCAAGCCTCGCCGCAGTCGCTTTTCCGGCTGTTCGTGCCGCCGACGCCTGATGAGATCCAGGCCGTGGGGGACGATTGGGCGAGCCGATCGATCGACATCGACGGCTTCCAACTGGAGGCGACCGGCCTCGGACCGTCGAACGCCGAGGTGCACATCATCAGCCACCTGTCGGAGGGCGAGAGGCATTACGCCGCGGTTCGCTTCCCGCAGAACTACGAGCCGGGTCAGCCGCACGCCGCGCTGATCCTCTGCCATGGCGGCCTCGTCGGAGTCTCGGTGGAGGAAGCGTCGAATCTCCTCTCGACCTTCCCTGGTACGTGCGTGGACGACGACTACTTCATTCTGATGCCGTCGTTCCGGGGAGAGACCCTCACGAGTTCGTTTGCTGGCCCGTTCGTTTCTGGCGGGACGCCGAGCTACGCGGACCGAGACGTCGACGACGTGCGCTCGATGCTCTCGACGCTCCTCGTCGAGTATCCAGATATCGACGACGCTCGTGTTGCGGCCTGGGGAATCAGTCGCGGCGCGGCCACGGCGATGCTCCTCAAGGTCAGGGACCCGAGGATCCGCCGCGTCGTGAACATGTTCGGGTTCACCGATCTGAGCCTCCCCAGTGTTCAGGCCGAGGCCGCCAACATTGTCAACAACGGGGCGCCGCCCGAAGGGATCGGGCGCGTCATCTATGAGACCGCGGTCGAGCCGTGGTTGAGCGGCGCGCTGTCGCTGGAAGAAGCCCGCCTGTCGTGGATCCGGCGCTCACCTGCGTGGTTCCTCGACGGCCTCGCGCCGATCCAGGTCCACCACGGCCTGCAGGACCTCTCGGTGGAGCCGGCCCATTCCGTGCTCCTGCTGGATCGGCTCTCCGCGCTGGGGCTCCCCGTCGGCGAGGTCGAGGCGTTCCTCTATCCCAACGGTTCTCACGGCCTGAGCTCCCTGATCGGACAGGGTCCCCGCGTCGAGGGCTTCCTCTGCAACATGCAGCTGGGGCCGAGCGGGTACTGCGGCCCCATGACGGCCAGCGTGAGCGGGAGGATCGCTACGGCGGACTATCGAGGCTCGGCGTCGGTCTATCAGAACAACCTGACTTTCGTGGTGAACAACGCCCCGGTGGGCACCGCGGGCATGGTCTTCCTGTCCTCGTCGCCCGCTTACTTCCCGAGCGGCGGCGGCTTCGTCTGCGTCGGGAGCGGAGCGCTCCGGGTTGGATTCGGCGCCGTCGGCCCCTCGGGCCTGTTCGAGCTGCCGATCGAGCTCCGGACTCAGAATCCGGCCTTCGCGAGCATCCTCAGGGTGGGGGCCAGCGCGTACCTCCAGCTGGTCTACCGCGACATCGGTAACGGGAGCGGGAACTGGAACTTCTCCAACGGACTGTCCGTTCCGATCATCCCCTGAGGTCGTCTCCCGGCGCGGGGGATTTCACCGCGAGAGCCGGTACCAGACCATGCCGGCGTACTCGTGCAGAGCCCAGCACGAGTCCCGCATGGTCTTGCCGCGTGGGATGAGCCCCTCGATGGTCCTGCTTGGCGCCGCGTGGGCGCCGGTGGGGGCGGCTAGCACGCGCACGCCCTCCTCTTCGAAGGCCTGCACAGCCCTCGGCATGTGCCAGGCGTTGGTCACGAGCGCGGCCCGTGCGTAGCCGTGCCGCTCCATCAGCCGAGCCACCCCGCGTGCATTGCCGCGGGTGGTCTTCGCGGCGTCTTCGGTCCAGGTGACCTCGACGCCCAGCTCGTCCTGCACGTAGTCGCGGAGGACGTGGCTGACCGGCCGGCGGTCGGGACGCAGCACTCCGCCCGTGACCACCAGCGGCAGCCCGGTCCGTCGGGCGAGGCTCGCTCCATAGCGGCACCGGATCTGGCTCAAGGCGCCGGGCTGGTCCGGCCCATACTCAGGAGGATCGCAGTCCACGTCGCCTGCCAGGACCACGATCACGTCGGCATCAATCCGGTCGGCCGCTGGGTCGATGCTCGGGTAGGTCTGCAGCCCGTCCAGCAGCCAGAAGGAGACGATCGGAAGGGTCAGCGCGACAGTGAGGAGCGCACCGGTCGCAGCGAGCGCGGTCGCCAGCCGCCGGAGGATGGGACGCCGTGCGCGCCAGCGGACCGCCAGCCCGACGAGGACCGCCAGGTAGAGCCCGGAGGGCGGCATGAGCATGTTCTCCAGCAACCACTTCACAACCCCGAGGATCGGATGTTGTCGGGCCGCTCGCCCGCTCTGATCGAGGGAAAATCCGCCGATCCACCGGAGCGGGACGGATCAGAAGTAGGTGGCGCGCTGTTCCCGGCGCAGCCCGTCGCGCTCCGACGGGCTCGCCACGAGCGAGACCGCGGCCTGATCGCTGGCGCCGAGGCGCTCGAAGTTACTCCGGGCGACGCGCAGGGTGATGTGGTTGAGGGGCGACACCTCGTCCAGGGCCTCGAGCCCGGCGCCATCGTCCTCCCAGTAGCAGACGGGGCATACCTCGTGGCCCCCTCGATCGCGGAGGGTGAAGTAGTCGCAGCAGGGGCACTGCGCCGACCCCTCGGGAATCACTGCGTGCCTCCACCCGAGATGTCGATGCCGTTCGCCTCGAAGGCGCGGACCAGCTGCTTGAGGTGAGGCTCGTAGGGCTTCCAGCGCTCGACAGAGGTGGCGTAGATGGGTTGCCTCACCTGCGTCGCGCTCGCCGTCTGAACGGCCCGCTCGGTCTCGTGGAACGAGAGGCAGGCGTCGTCCCAGGGGAGCCCCGCGAACTCCACGATCTTCCGCGCTGTTCCCTCGAGGTCCTCGACGAGGTCCTCGTAGTCAACCTGGAGGATCGACCCGGGCATCACGGCCTCCCAATGGTCACAGAGCCGGTGGGTCAGGGCGTAAGCCGCGGCGATCTCGTTGACGTCGTAGGCGTAAGGAATGGTCGAGGTGAACAGGGTGCGGTAGATGCCGAACCCGTTGTCCATGGGGGCGCGCCTGACGTGGATGAACCGCGCGCCGGGCAGGGCGCGTCGCAAGAGACCCACCTGCAGGAAGTTGGTCAGGAACTTGTCGACGACCACCTCCGCGTCCGGGGCGAGCCGCTGGAGTTCAGCCGCGTAGCGCTCCCCGAGGGCCGAGAGCTCCGGGTCCGGAAGCGCGGCGGCCGTCGCGACCCGCTGGCTGGGGTCGCCCGTGATCCGCCCGATCGCCATGGGGAGCGCGGGGGTCTCGCCGACACCCTCGGCCTTCGGATGGCTGGCGAGGATCTGCTCCACGAGCGTCGAGCCGGAGCGCGGCATCCCGCACACGAGCACTGGACCCGAGGTGGAGGCGCCGGCGGCGGGGGGGAGCGCGGCGTGCTCCGCGTCGTAACGCCGAATGGACTCGTCCACGAGGACCTCAAGCTCCCGCGGCTGATACTTCATCAGCGACCGACGCAGGCGGTTGCCCCGCTCGAAGCAGACGAAGGCCCGCCCGTGCTCGTTGACCTCATCGAGGGCCCGGCCGAGGGCGAAGTACAGCCCCACCCGCGTCTGGTCGCCCGGCGGGAGCCGGTCGAGGAGCCCCTCGGCCGCGGCCAGGTCCGGGTCCGCAGGGTCCTCGTAGGTCTTGAGCCCCATCAGGTTTCTGAGCGCGTCCCCGCTGTTGGGGTCCAGCTCGGCGGCGCGCCGGAACTCGGAGGCGGCCTCCTCCATCTGCCCCTGGAACTTCAGCACGGTCCCGAGGTTGTTGGCGGTGGCGGCGTGCTCGGGGTTGGCCGCCTTCGAGGCTCGGGCCGCCCTCTCGGCGTCATCGAGGCGTCCCTGGCGCTGGATCGCGGCTACCAGGTTCGCCATCAGCCTCGGCTCCCTGCCGTGGGTGGATACGGCCTTGCGGAGGAGTTGCTCGGCCTTGGCGAGGTGCCCTTGCTGCAGCTTCTCGTGGCCGGCCTTGAGGTCGGCTTCCAGCTTCGAAGCCGCTCCGGAGCGGCCGGTCGGACTTGTCTTCCTGGCGTTCTTCTTGCTCATCGCGAGCAGACCCTATCACGGCGGGGTAGGGCGACCCAGGGAGCGATCGCGCCCCGTCCAGGCGGTCAGCGTGGGGCGCCCAGGTCCTCGACGGGGCGGGCATGGGCCACCCGGACGAGGGCGTCCGGCCGCAGCTCGAGCTGCAGGCCCCGTTGCCCGGCGCTGACCAGCATGGCCCCGAGACCCATGGCCGACTGATCCAGGAAGGTCGGGAGGGCCCGGAGCTGGCCGAAGGGGCTGATCCCACCGGTCACGTAACCGGAGATCCGCTCCGCATCCGCGGGCTCCATCATCCGCGCGCGCTTGCCGCCCGCCGCCGCGGCGAGCCGCTTGAGGGAGAGGCCGCCCGCCGTGGGGACCACCGCGCAGACGGGGGCGCCGTCCACCTCCGCGAGGAGGGTCTTGAAGACGACGGTGGGGGCGAGGCCGAGCTGCGCGGCGACCGCCTCCCCGACGGACCCCTCCGTGGGGCCGCGCCCCAGGTCGTAGACGTGGAGCTCGAAGGCGACCCCCTCGCGCTCGAGGGCCACGGTGGCGCGCGTCCCACCGCCCCGTTCCTGCTTCCTCTTCCTGGCCACCTCGTACGTACCTCCAGACGCAGGGTACCCTCTCTTGATGCTCGCGACGCTCCTGGCCCTGACCCTTGCCCTCCCGGTCACGACCCCTGTGGACGACGGGGTCGTGGAGACCCGATGGCCCGGTGGAGGCCTCCGTGAGCGCTACGAGGTCGACGAGGCGGGCGTGAAGCACGGAGAGTTCCTCCAGTACCGGGAGGACGGCAGCGTCGCCGTGACCGCTCGCTATCGCGACGGGGAGCTCCAGGGCCGCTACGCCGAGCTCGACGAGGAGGGGGAGTTGCTCGTGGAGGGAATGTACGAGCGCGGGGAGCGCTCGGGGTACTGGCGGACCTACGAGGACGGCGTCCGAACCCTGAGCGCGACCTATCGGAAGGGCGTCCTCGACGGACGATGGGAGAGCGAGGAGCCGGACCGCAGCCACAAGGTCAAGGCGACCTATCGCCGCGGCGTCCTGGATGGCCGGTACAGCGAGTCCCGGCCAGAGGAGCGCTGGGAGCGCTCTGCCACCTACAAGAAGGGCCTCCTCGACGGCGCGGCCAAGATCAAGGTGGGCAACAAGGTCGTGAGCCGGCGGAAGTGGGAGCGCGGCTTCCTCGCCTTGCTCGACGGTCGCGCGCCCTATCCCCGCCGGCTCCCCGCGCTGACGGAGGAGCTCAGCCTGGCGCGGGTGGTCGCGGGCGGCGATCCGAACGACCCGATCTCGTCGGACCGGCAGTACGCGCTCATGCGGCTGAAGACCTACCGTGCCCTCTGCGGCCTGCCCTGGCGGACCATCACCCTGGAGGAGAAGTGGAACGACCTGTGCGATGCAGCCAGCGAGGTCTGCCAGGCCAACGGCGAGCTCGATCACACGCCGGAGCAGCCCGACGGGTTCGACGATGACAGGTACCGACAGGGGTACGAGGGGGCCAGCCACAGCAACCTGGCCAACGGGGGCCTCGCCCGGTCGGTGGACATGTACATGGACGACTCGGACCCGAGCAACATCGACCGCGTGGGGCACCGCCGCTGGTGCCTGAACCCGAGCATGGGGAAGACGGGCTTCGGGGCCGCGGGGAGCTGGGCGGCGATGTGGTCGATGGACGGGAGTGGCCCCAACGCGAAGGACCTCGACGCCGTGCTGTACCCGCCGCCCGGGTACGTCCCCCTCGACCTGTTCGGGCCGCGCCACGCATGGAGCATCCAGCTGATGAAGGGGAAGACCCCGTCGAGCAAGGAGGACATCGAGGTCGAGGTGGTGCGCCTCGATGAAGTCCACCAGCCGCGCGGCGAGCCGCTCGAGCTGGACTGGAAGGACATCAACCGTGGAGGCTACGGCGGCGGCCCGTGCGTCATCTTCCGCCCGGTGGATCTCCAGTGCCGCGCGGGGGTGCGTTACGGCGTGAAGGTCAGCTTCGACGGCGGCAAGTCCCTCGCGTTCGAATACCTCGTGGAGTTCGTCGAGGCGCCCGAAGGGGACTGAGGCTGAGCGGGTCAGTCCTCGCGTTCGTCGACCCAGGCCATCTGAATGGCCTCGAGGATGCCCTCGTTGGAGGCTGACGGGTCGCCCACGAAGCCCTCGAGCTCGGTGACCCAGCGGTGGAGGTCAGTGAACCGGACCGACAGGGGGTCGAGGTCAGGGAAGCGCTCCGCGAGCCGATAGCCGATCTCGAAGGGGTCGGACCAGTCGATGTTGGTGGCCGGGTCCACGGTCACACGTCCCCGAGCTTCTTGCCGGAGACCGCCTCCTTGACGACGCTGTCCATCAGGACAGTCGCCAGGGGCATGGTCGCGCGGTCCAGGGTGTCCCGCGCCGTTTGGACAAGGTCCAGCTCGGTGGACGACTGGGCCTCCTTGGCCGAGGCGATGGCCTCGCGGAGGTCCTCCATGGACTCGCGGTCGAGCCGCTCCTCGGCCACGGCGAGGTTGGCCGTGGCATGGCGCAGCATGATCCCGATCTCGGCGATCAGGTCGACCCGGCGACGCTCCTCGAAGTCCCTCTTGGCGTTCTCGAAGGACGCCTCGAGCATGGCGGAGACCTCGTCCTCGGTCAGGCCATGGGACGGCTTGACCTCGATGGAAGCGCTCGCGCCCGTGCTCTCCTCCTTGGCCGTGACCGTCAGGATCCCGTCGGCGTCCAGGTGGAACTTCACGCCCACGCGGGGCAGGCCCGCGGGCATGGGGGGGATCCCCGTGAGCTTGAAGCGCCCGAGGGAGCGGCAGTCCGCGGCGAGCTCGCGCTCGCCCTGGAGCACGTGGAAGTCGATGGCGCTCTGGTTATCCGCGTAGGTGGTGAAGCCCTCCTTCACGGAGCAGGGGATGCGACTGTTGCGCTGGATCAGCTTCTCAGCCGCGCCACCCATGGTCTCGAGGCCAAGGGAGAGCGGGGTGACGTCCATGAGGAGGATGTCACGGCTGCCTCCCATGAGGACCTCCGCCTGGGCGGCGGCGCCGAGGGCGACCACCTGGTCAGGGTCGAGTCCGGTGTGGGGGGCGCGTCCGAAGAACCGCTCGACCTCCGCGCGCACCAGGGGGACCCGGGTGGAGCCGCCGACGAGGACCACCTCGTCCACGTCCTTGGGCTCCAGGCCTGCGTCATCGAGGGCACGCTCGCAGCAGCGAAGGCTGCGCCCCACCAGGGGAGCGGCCAGGGCCTCGAACTCCTCCCGGGTGATGGTCCGGCGCGCGTTGACGCCGAGCTCGGGCAGGGAGATGGCGAGGTCCGCGGCAGGGTCCTTGGAGAGGGCGATCTTCGCCTTCTCGGCGGCGAGGCGCGCGGCCTGGCGGAAGGCGGGCTCCTCGAAGACCGACCCCTCGACGGTGCCCTCCAGCTCGCTTCGCAGCAGGTCGACCAGCGCTGCGTCCAGGTCGTCGCCCCCGAGGCTCGTGTCGCCGTTGGTGGAGAGCACCTGGAAGACCCCGTCCTCGATGCTGAGGATGGAGACATCGAAGGTGCCTCCGCCGAGGTCGTACACCGCGACGGTGCCCTCCTCCTTCTGGTCCAATCCGTAGGCCAGTGAGGCGGCCGTGGGCTCGTTGACGATGCGCAGCACCTCGAGGCCCGCCAGGCGCGCCGCGTCCCGCGTGGCCTGACGCTGGGCGTCGTCGAAGTACGCGGGGACGGTGATGACAGCGCTCAGGACCTCGGCGCCGCCCATGGCGACGCTCGCCTGGGCGGCCACCTCGCGGAGGATGAGGGCGGAGATCTCCTGGGGGGTGAACCGCTTGCCCCCGACCTCCACCTGGACCAGGCCGCGCTCGGTCTGGGTGACCTGATACGGGAGGCGCCGAAGCACGGCCTCGTCCAGCTCGCCCAGTGATCGGCCCATGAAGCGCTTGATGCTGTGGACGGTGTGCGCGGGGTCGTCCATGGAGCGCGCGCGCGCCGTCCTGCCGACGACCGCGGTGCCGTCGTCGGAGACGTGGACCACGGAGGGGATGAGCGCAGGCTCACCCTCCACCTCGAGCACCTCCGGGCGCCCGTCCTTCCAGATCGCCGGGAGGGAGTTGGTGGTGCCGAGGTCGATGCCGATGACGACGCGCTTGGGCTGGTCGTCCAGCACCTCGAGTTCGATGTATCCCACGGTTGGATGGAGCGTGCGTTCAGGAAGTGGCGGTGCCAGCCGAGATGCGCCCGAGGGCGCGGTCGACGTAGCGGCGGGCGTTCAGGCTCTGGCGGATCCCTGCGAGGGACTCGTCGCCGGCCTGGGGGAGGGGGGTCAGGGCCGAACCGACCTCGGCGGAGATGCGGTCCAGTTGTTCGGTCAGCTCACCCTCGAGCTTGGCGAGCTCCGGCGAGCCGGGGGCGGCCTCCTCGAGGACCTCATTCCACTCCATGACCTCCATGAGGAAGGCCTGAGGCATGGACCCGAGGTCCTTCTCGCTGGGGCCGCCGAGCGCCTCGAGGAGCTGGTTGGCCCTCCGAGCCTCGTCCGAGAGGATTCCGTAGGCCTCGTTCAGCAGCGCGTTGTTGCGCTCGGCCTTGGCCAGGGCCTCGTCGCCCTCGAGGGCGAAGAAGTCCGGGTGAACGAGCCTCGTGAATCGCCGCAGGCGCGCCTTCAGGTCCTTGGGGTCCACCTCGAAGGAGGGCTCGAGGCCAAGGAGTCCGAAGGGGCAGGGGGTGTCCTCCGTGAGCATCAAGACCCCGCAGGCACCACAGGCGAGCGGGGTCTCGAGCCCGGCGCCGCAGCTCGGGCAGGTGGCGTCCATCTCAGACGCTGAAGGACTCACCGCAGCCGCAGCTCTTGGAGGCGTTGGGGTTGGTGAACTTGAACCCGCGGCCCATCAGGCTCTCCTCGAAGTCGACGACGGTCCCGTTCAGGTAGAGGAAGCTCTTGGGGTCGCACACGACCCTGATGCCGTCCTCCTCCTTGATCTGGTCGGTGGCCCGGATCTCGTCGTCGAACCCGAGGGTGTACGAGAACCCCGAGCAGCCGCCGCCCTTGACGCCGACGCGAAGGGCCGTGCCGTCCGGCATGTTCTGGTCCTCGAGGATCCGAGTGACCTCGCTCTTCGCTCGTTCGGTGATTCCGATTGCCATGGGATGATCTCCTTGGAGGTGGCGCTCAGGCGCTCTCTTCGGCGCCCTGCTTCTGCTTGAAGTCCGCGACGGCGGCCTTGATCGCGTCCTCGGCGAGGACGGAGCAGTGGATCTTGACCGGGGGGAGAGAGAGCTCCTCGACGATCTCGGTGTTGGAGATCGCCATGGCCTCGTCGACCTTCTTGCCCTTGATCCACTCGGTGGCGAGGGAGGAAGAGGCGATCGCGGAGCCGCATCCGAAGGTCTTGAACTTGGCGTCGACGATGGTGTCGCCCTCCACCTGGATCTGGAGCTTCATCACGTCGCCGCATTCGGGCGCGCCGACGATGCCGGTGCCGACCTCGGTGGAGTTCTTGTCCAGGGAGCCGACGTTCCTGGGGTTGTCGTAATGGTCGAGGACCTTGTCGCTGTATGCCATCTGACTGAGTGGGAAGTGGTGTGCGTTGGTGTGTTCGAGGAGGAGGGCGGCTTAGTGACCGGTCCAGGCGATGGTGGAGAGGTCGATCCCCTCCTGCACCATCTCGTAGAGGGGGGAGAGCTCGCGGAGCTTCTTCACCGCGGTGATGACCTGCTCGGCGGCGAAGTCGATCTCCTCGGGGGTGGTGAGCCTGCCGAAGCCGAAGCGGATGGAGCTGTGGGCCAGCTCGTCCCCGACGCCCATGGACTGGAGGACGTGGCTCGGCTCGAGGCTTGCGGAGGTGCAGGCGGAGCCCGAGGAGACCGCGAGGTCCTTGAAGCCCATGATCAACGACTCGCCCTCGACGTAGGCGAAGGAGAGGTTCGAGCAACCAGGGAGCCTCGAGTGCTCGTCCCCGTTGATCGCAACGTGGTCCAGGGCCTCGAAGATCTTCTTCTCGAAGCGCTCGCGCATGGCGATGGAGTGGGCCATGTCCTTCTCCAGGTCCTGCTCCGCGACGGCGCAGGCCGCACCGAGGCCGACGATGCCCGGGACGTTCAGGGTCCCCGAGCGCATGCCGCGCTCGTGGCCCCCGCCGTCCATCTGGGCCACCAGGCGCACCCGCGGCTTGCGGCGGCGGACGTAGAGCGCACCGACGCCCTTGGGCCCGTAGAGCTTGTGCCCTGAGAAGCAGAGCAGGTCGATGTTGTCGGCCTCGACGTCCACCGGGATCTTCCCGACGGCCTGGGTGCCATCCGTGAAGAAGAGCACGCTCCGCTCGCGGCAGACGGCGCCGATCTCCCTGATCGGGTTGACCGTCCCGACCTCGTTGTTGGCCCACATGATCGTCACGAGGATCGTGTCCTCGCGGATCGCGTCCGCGACCTGCTGCGCCGTCACCGCGCCGTCGGAGTCCGGCTCGAGGTAGGTCACCTCGAAGCCCTCCTTCTCCATGTGCTTGGCCGTGTCGAGGACCGCCTTGTGCTCTGCGAGGCAGGTGACAATGTGCTTGCCCTTGGAGCCGTACATCTCCCCGACGCCCTTCATGGCGAGGTTGATGGCCTCCGTGGAGCCAGAGGTGAAGACCACCTCCTTGGAGGACGCGTTCAGGATCGACGCGATCTGCTCACGCGAGGTGTCTACCGCCTCCTCGGCTTTCCAGCCGAACGCGTGGCTGCGGCTGGCCGCGTTGCCATAGGCGCTCGTGAAGTAGGGGAGCATCACGTCGAGGACGCGCTGGTCGACCGGTGTGGTCGCCTGGTAGTCGAAGTAGATGGGGAGGTTCATCGTTCTTGGTTCGTCGCCGCTCAGGAGTCACTGGTCCTGGTCACGGCGCTGTGCGTTCGCGTGGCGCGTCAGCCGGTTGCGGAAAACAGGCTGGTGGGATCGGCCGATCGGTCGGCGAGGGCTTGCAGGGTCACGCCCTCGAAGAGCGTCCAGATGCCCGTGCGGAGGCGGGCGAGGGGGGAGCGGATGGGGCAGACCGGCTCAACGTCGCAGCCGCCGTCGCTGCTGGCAGCGCCCAAACCCGCGCAGCTGGTGAGCGTCGGGGGCCCCTCCAGGGCGGAGACGACCTCTCCTAGTGAGATCTGATCCGCAGGCCTCGACAGGCGGTAGCCGCCCCGGACGCCCCGCGTCGACTCGAGGATGCCCCCCTGCTGGAGGTGCTTCAGCGCCTCCGCGAGCATCCGCTTGGGCACCGGGAAGATGTCCCCGATGGCCCGGGCGCTGATCACCTCGGCCTCCGCGTCAGCGGGGCGTGCCGCCGCCAGCTCGGCCATGTGGACGAGGGCGATCAGGCCGTATTCGGTTCTCTTGGTGAGGCGCAGCATCTGCTCGGGAGCGTTGAATCGGCACTAGTTTAGTGCTCTTTCGGAGCGGCGCAACCGGCGACGCGAGGTAAATAGCACCAAAAGGGGGCCAGAATGCGACGGGTTGTCCTGGGAGCGCTCCAGTTCGAGGCGGGGCGGGGCGGACTGGCCTGGGGCCTCAAGCCTCCCGCGGGGAGACTCGATGAGACCTGATGACATGGAGAATCCAGAGACAAGGTGTATCGAGTGCGGGGGAGCGGTCCACTCGCTGAACGAGGACGAGGCGGGGGAGCCCTGCGTTGCCTGCGCGGAGCGGCTCCTGGAGACGCTCCCCGGCATCTTCCACAGCTCCTGGACGACCTCCAGGGACTCGCAGCTTGAGCCAGAGAGCGAGGCGGACGGGGGAAAGCTGGAGGCCGGTGAGTCGGCGGAGCAGCGTTCCTCAGACTGGTGGCAGGTCGAGGACGACATCGTCATCGGTCCGGACCAACCGGCCTGAGGAGCTCCGCGGCGGCGTCCCCGTTGGCTGGGCCGGCCCGGGAGCCGACCCCCGAGTCGGCGGGCCGCAAGACGACGGCGGCATGGTGAACCCGTCGCCGGTGATCCAGTAGGGTGATCGCCGTCTGACCATGTCACTGACGCTCCTCTGCCAGATCTTCCTCCCGATCGTCGGGCTCGCGGGACCTCTCCTGATCCTGCTCGGCCTGCCCGGGACGTGGCTTCTTCTCGCCCTCGTGGGATTGGCAGAGTGGATCACCGAGCCGCGCCTCTTCGGGACCCCTGTGCTCGTGGCCGCGCTGGCCCTCGCCGTCGCAGGAGAGATCTGGGAGGCGCTCTCATCCTCCATCCGCGCACGCAAGGCTGGCGCGGGCCGCCGAGGATCGATCGGGGCGCTGGCCGGGGGCATCGGCGGCGCGCTGCTCGGGACGATGCTGATCCCGATCCCGGTCGTCGGGACCCTGGTCGGAGGGGGGCTCGGAGCCTTCGCGCTGTCCTCGGGTCTGGAGCGGAGCGGCGGCAAGTCCGCAGACAGCGCCTTTCGGATCGGAAGGGCCGCCGCCACAGGCCACATGATCGGGCTCGCAGGGAAGCTCGTGGCTGGCCTCGTGGCCTATGTGACGCTCGTGACCGCGCTCTACGTGTGAGCTGCGAGCGAGGTGCTACCTTGGCACCATGCGCCACCCGCTCCTGCTGATCGCCCTCCTCGCCCTCTCCGCCGCCGCCGCGATCCAGGGAGACGAGTACCGGACAGACACGCTCGAGAGGCTCGTGATGACGACCCCGTCGGGCCCTCTTGGGGACGGCGAGCGGTACACGGCCGAGCTTGGCCCTGGCGGCTCGGTGCGCGTGGAGGCCCGCGAGGACGGCGATCACCTGGTCCACGTGGCGCCGGAGGGGCCGGTCGATGTGCGCGGCCCGGCGGATCACATCGGTGCGGTGGTCGCCACGGCCGCAGGGCCTGGGCGGTGGCTCGTCGCCTGGGATGAGTATCGCGGCGCAGTGGAGGACGGCGCCTCCTTCGACGTGCTCGGCTGCTGGGTGGAGGGCGGCGCCTGGGGGGCTCCCTTCGTGGTGGCCGGCGGGGCCAGGTTCCAGGCCCGGCCCTCGCTGGCGACGGATGCCGACGGCGGCGTCTGGATCGCATGGGAGGAGGGCCCCCCCAACTGGGGCGGCGAGTATCGCTCGGTCGACACGCTCTGGAACAACGTGACGGATGAGCGTGGGCCGCTCCACACCTGGCGGGAGAGCCACCTCGCGCAGGTCAGGAAGGACGGGAGCGTCGCCGAGGTCGAGGGCGGGGTCCCCATGCCGTCCTTCGACACCGCCCTCGCGACGCCGGACCGCCGAGAGGGAGCCCGCCGGCTCGGCGTCTTCTACGAGCGCCCCGAGATCGGCATGGACCACCGCGGTGGTCTCTGGCTCGCCTATCGGCACGTGCACCAGGTCCAGCTCTCTGCGAAGGGTAAGACGCGCTCCCACGTGGAGTTCGGTTTCGCGGTGGACCTCCTGCGGCTGACGGGGGCGGGGTGGTCGGCCCCGGCGCGGCTTGATCAGCGCCAGCGGGACGGCGATCAGTCCGTTCGATTCCGGCGTGACGGACAGCGCACGCTCGTGGAGTACACCATCGGTCGCAGTGACCGCCGGCGAGACCCGCAGGCCAAGGGCGGCGTGCAGGCTGTCCTCCCGATCCCCGACGAGGACCCTGGCTCCCTCGCCGACGTCCCGTTGTCGGTTGCGGCGCGGATCCCCGCGCCGGACCTCGACCCGCGCGCGGTGGTTCGGGACCGCCCGCGGACGGTCGTGGGGGAGCAGAGCTTCGCGCTCTTCGGCGGAGACCTGCACCGCCACACCGACCTCTCCCTCTGCTTCCCCTTCTACGACGGCTCCCTCGACGACGCCTACCGCTACGCGCGCGGTCCGGGCGCCCTGGACTTCGTGGCGATCACGGACCACGCGCGAGACCTGGACCAGGGAAACGTCGACGGGCTCCCGTGGAAGCGGAGCGTCGCCGAGGTGGACCTGCACCATCAGCCGGGGCGGTTCGTGGCGTTCCACGCCTACGAGCGGAGCCAGGGGGACACCGATCACAACGTGATCTCCCTGCGTCCCGACGTCCTGCGGCCCCATCGGCCGCCCCTGCGTGAGTTCTGGGCGGAATTCGACCCCTCCGAGGTGATCACGATCCCCCACGCCACCGCCCCCGTCGAGGGGCGGCGGTTCTGCGGGAACGTCTGGACCAAGCGGGACGACGGGCGCCGGCCGCTGGCCGAGGTCTATCAGGCCTTCCGGGACGTGGACTCCCTCAAGGAGCTCCAGCTGCGCGCGCTACCCGGCGGCCAGCGCTTCGGCTTCATCGCGAGCTCGGATCACCTCTCCACGTCAGGCGCCTACGCGTTCGTATGGGTCCCTTCGGAGGAGGCCGCGGAGTCGTCCCTCGACCGGGCGCCCATCTTCGAGGCGTTCCGCGCGCGGCGGACGTACGGGGCCACGGCGAGGATCGAACTGGAGGTCCGCTCAGTCGGCCACTGGATGGGCGAGGATCTTGAGGGGGACGGGCCGTTTCCGATCCAGGTCCGGGCCCGTGGTTCCGCTGGAATCTCCCGGGTGGAGTTCTGGAGCTCGGGCGCCCTCGCCCACGTGATCGAGGCTGGAGGTGCGAGCGCAATCGACCGGACCTGGACCTGGCAGGGCGCGCCTGCCGGTGAGCACGGGTGGCTCATCGTCCGGCTGATCCAGGAGGACGGGCACACCGCCTGGGCCTCGCCCTTCTTCGCCCAATGGGAGCGGGCGGACGACCTCGACGACTGAACCTCGGGGAGCCCCGAGCGGCCGGGGGCGGGGCTCAGCGCAGGCGCGCCGCGAAGGCCTCGTGAAGCCCCTCGGGCATCACGCGCGGGCGCTTGGTTGTCAGGTCCACGCAGGCCAGCTCGACCTCCGCAGAGAGGAGGTGGGTCCGGCTGCCGTCCCCCTCAGCGCGGTAGACCTCGTAGCTGAAGGTCACGGAAGCGGAGCGCAGGGCCGACACCCAGCAGACCACCTGGACACGGTCCTCGTAGCGCGCGGGAGCCCGATACTTCAGCGTGATGTTCCGGACCGGCAGGCCGATGCCTGAGCGCTCGACGTCGCCATAGGGCGTGCCGTGGGCCCGCATCAGGCCGGTCCGCGCCTCCTCCAGATAGATGAGGTAGCTCCCGTGATGCGCGATGCCCATCTGGTCCGTCTCGCCGTAGCGGACCTCGACCTCGTGCACGTATCCCTCGTGAGAGTCGAGCGCGGAATCCTCTCGCCGCGGCGACTCGGCCGGGAGATCAGGTTCGGGTGAGGTTCCGAGGGGCGACGGAGACATGTACCGAGCCTGACCCAAATCTGGCTGAGCCACAACGCCCGATGAGTATGTGAGCGTCGTTACGCCCAAAAAAAGACGGCTCAGCCTCCCGCCTCCGGTTAGAACCCTCACGACGATGCCGAGCTCGGATGCCAGCAACCGATCTGCCGTGAACCCCAACGTCGCGGCCCTCCTGACGTGGTTGGTGCCCGGTGCGGGCCACTTCCTGCTGGGGCGGATGCGCCTCGCGCTGATCGCGTTCATTGCGATCGAGGGACTCTATGTCGCAGGTTTGGCGCTGACCGGGGGTGCCTTCCTCGAGCTCCTCGCGCCCGAGATTCGCGGCCGCTTCGCCGGGGCGCTCACCCCCGAAGTCGGCAACTTCGGAGCCTTCCTGCTCCACGTGCGCGACATCGACTTCAGCGACCTGACGCCGCCCCCCTTTGGACCGGCCCTGTACATCGGTCTCGCCCTGACCTCGACCTCCGGGATCCTCAACCTGATCCTCGCCTCCAAGGCGCACTTCGACGCCCGTGCACAGTCGAGCGCGGTGATCGAGGGGGCAGCGATCCGTCCGGGTAAGGCGGTGCTGCTGGGCTGGCTCCTCCCAGGCGCGGGTCACCTCGCCCAGGGGCGCGTGGCCCGCGGCGTCTTCTGCTTCGTGCTGATCACGGGCATGTTCGTCCTCGGCTGCGTGCTGGCGGAGGGCACCAACCTCGACCGGACCCGCCACTTCTACTACTGGGCGGGGCAGACCCTCCTGGGGCCCACGGCGTTCGCCGCGGAGTACCTCTCCGGTCACCCGCTGATGGAGGTCCGCTCCCGGTACTCCGACGCGGGCGTGATGCTCGCCTCGGTCGCCGGGGTGCTGAACGTCCTGCTGCTGCTTGACGTCTATGGCTTCAGCGACGCGAAGCTCTTCGGGCGCCCCCTCGCGACCGAACAGAAGGCCAAGGGGGGAGCCGGGCGGAAGGCCTCCTGAACCATGGACGACCTCGGACTTCACATCGCGCTCTTCCTGGTCTCTGCTGGGGTCATCGTCTCCGTGACCTGCATGTACACCGAGGCGGAGGATGGGAAGGCGCTGCGGCTCTTCCCCCGTCGCTACGCGACCTTCGTGGTGGTGTCGGGGGTCATCGTGGCGGCGATGATCCTGATCCAGAACACGCTGGCCTCGGTGCACTGAGGCCGGCCCGCCCGGTTGTTCAGGCCGAGGTGCGTTCGTGCAGGCCTCCGGGCCCCCGGCGGATGGCGCCGTCGAGTTCCAAGGTGGTGAGGGCCGCCAGGGTCCGACCAAGCCCGAGGCCCGTCCGGTCTGCGACCTCCTCCGCGGTGAGGGTCTCGCCCCGGAGGGACTCGACGACCGCTCGTTCATCCGGGGTCGCGGGCCCGGGTCGTGGGCCGGGCGGCGGTCCAGCAGGACCGGGCTCGTGGGAGGCGCGGGCGCCGAAGGGTTGGCCGTCGCCGAAGACGTCCTCCAACACCATCGAGGGAGACTCCACGGGCGTTGCGCCCTCACGGAGGAGGCGGGTGACGCCCCGGGCCATGGGGTGGTCCACGCGCCCCGGCACCGCGAGGACGTGCTGCCCCTGATCCGCGGCCCAGCGCGCGGTGATGAGTGAGCCTGAGCGATGGGCGGCCTCGACCACGAGGACGGCGTCGGCGAGGGCGGCGAGGATCCTGTTGCGCAGGGGGAAGTGGTGTCGCCGCGGCGGCGTCCCGGGCGTGTGTTCCGACACCAGCAAGCCATCCCGGGCGACCCGTTCCGCCGCCGGCCCGGCGGGCCATGGGCGGTCGACCCCGCAGCCCAGCACGGCGAGGGTCGCGCCGCCCACATCGAGGGCGGCCGCGTGCGCGGCGGCGTCCACGCCGCGGGCGAGGCCGCTCACGACACAAACGCCGGCCTCGGCCAGCTCACGGCCGAACCGTGCGGCCTGGGCGATGCCGTAGGGCGAGGGGGAGCGGCTCCCGACGATCGCGACCCGTGGAGCCGGAGCGATCAGCTCGGTGCGGCCCCGGAGCCAGAGCGCGTCGGGGGGGGACGCCACGGCCTGGAGCTCCTCCGGCCAGAGCCGGTCACCCGCACGCACGCACTCGATCTCCGGTTCGCGTCCTCGATCTCCCATGCGCTTGAGACCGACGGGCGAGGTCGCGGTGGCGCCTCAGCCCCGATCGCTGCGCTTCTTCCGACGCTCGTACGTCATCTCGTCGCCCCAGAACCGTGCCCACTGGCTCGCGTAGTCCCCCGAGAGCTTGGGGGGCTGTGCGGGGACCTCGAAGGTCTTCCGGTTCGACTCCCACCACTGGAGCCACCGGGCCGGGTCCTGACCGGCGTCCGTGCCGGTGAGATAGATCAGCGCGGGGCGCACGTTGGGGAGGCGCCCGCGGAGTCGCTTCACGTCGGTCTTCTTCATTTCACCGAAGATGGCTTTGGCGGCGTCGGCGGTTCGCATGTTCGCCACGGCGAACACCCGGGCCCGCCGGATCTGCGAGTTCTCCTCCTCGAAGGCTCCCTTGATCAGGAGCGACGTCGCCTTGGAAGAGCGATGTCTCCCGATGGCGCGGATCACCTCCTCCTGGAGCCCAGGGTTCTTCGCCAGCGCCTTCTTCCGACGGGTCGCGAAGCGGCGGAGGGCCTCCAGTGCTTCCTCCTCCTCCATGCGGCCGAGGAGTTCGGCGGCGATCATCGACACATCGTCCGAACGGTCGTCGAGCACCTTGCCGAAGACCTTGATGACCTCGGGGTAGGGGGTCTGGGCGGCGTCGACCAGGGAGGCTTGCCGCACGTTCGCCTCCTTGGAGCGGAGCCCCTCGTTGAGCTTCGTCACGGCCGCCTTCTCCTTGGCGGCGCGCTGCTTGGGGGTCTCCTTGCCTCCATCCCCGGTTTCCTGGGAGGCAGCGGTGGCGCTCGAGGTCTCCGCCGGAGTCGGGCACGCGTTGCCCGGGGAAGCGAGACCGATCCCTGCGGAGAGGAGGGCGAGGAGGAGTGCGGTGCGCATGGCTCAGGAGAGGGGGGCGGTGGGCGGCTGGTTCCAGGAGGCGACGCGCCAGCCCGCGGACGCCTCCCACACCATCCTACCCACGTGGCCGGTCTTGACCTTGAAGGAGGCGTTTTCGAGGGCTTCCTCGAGGGCGCCGGGCACGAGCCCCAGGAACCACCGCAGCAGCCCGTTGCTGCTGCAGACCAGCACGCGGCCCCCATGGGCTCCCGCCGCCACCTCGGCGGCGAAGCGGTCCACGCGGCCGCGGACCTCCTGGAGAGACTCCGGCCAGCCCGCGTCCTGGGGCCACTGGCTGCGCTCGTTCCAGGCGCGGACCGCGGCGTCCCCGTGCTCGGCGACGATCTCATCGGTGGTCCGCCCACCCCAGCTGCCGTAGTCCACCTCGTTGAGGGCGGCGTGGGTCTCCAGGGGAGGGGTGTTGTCGGTGGCGATCTGGAGGTGTTCGGTCTGCCGCTTCAGCCCTCCAGAGATGGCCGCCGTGGCCTGCCACCCGGCCGCCTTCAGGGTCCTGGCGAACGCCTGTGCCTGGGCTCGGCCGGACTCCACGAGGGGGAGGTCCTGGCCGCTCCCCACCCAGACGATCCGATCCCCTGGCGCAAAGGTGTTGCCGTGGCGGACGAGCACGAGCTCGATCATCGGGCGCGCCCCCGCTCGTCCACCAGCTCCCCGTCCTCCGCGAGGAGCTGCTCCACCCGCTGCAGGTCCTCGGGGCTGTCGATGGCCAGGTGCCGTCGTCCCCGGTAGTCGACCTCGACCACCCGGATCCCCATGCCGTTCTCCAGGGCCCGCAGCTGCTCCAGGCCCTCGGTCAACTCCAGGGGGCTCGGTCCCATGGCAATGAAGCGCTCGAGGGCCTCGCGGCGGTAGCCGTAGAGGCCGATGTGCCGGAAGGTCGGGGCGCCCCCGGCGGCGTCCCGGATGAAGGGGATCATCGCCTTGGAGAAGTAGAGGGCGTTCCCGTCGCGGTCGAAGGTGACGGTCGTGCCGCCGACTTCTCCCGCGGACTTGGCCTCCCGCAGGAGCCGTAGCGAGCCCTCGTCCAGACGCGCCGCGGGGGTCACGATCGGCACCTCAGGCGCGCGCTCCATCTCTCGAATCAGGGACTCGATCACCCAGGGCGGCGTCAGGACCGCGTCGCCCTGGAGGTTGATGAGGGCGTCGGGCGCGTCGTCCAGGCTCTGCGCCGCGGCGTGGACCCGCTCGGTGCCATTCCGGCACGACTCCGGGGTCATGACCGCCTCGCCACCGAAGGCGAGGACGTGATCCCGGATCCGCTGGTCATCGGTGGCGACCACGACCCGATCCACGCCCTCCGCGGCCGCGGCGATCTCGTGGACGCGGCGGATCAAGGAGCGCCCGGAGACATCCTCGAGGGGCTTGCCCGGGAAGCGCGTCGAGCCGTACCGCGCGGGGATCACGACCGCCGTCTTCATGCGCCCTTCCCGTGGCACTTCTTGTACTTCTTGCCGCTCCCGCAGGAGCACGGGTCGTTCCGGCCCAGCTTGGCCGCCCCATGCTGGAAGGGCTCCTTCGGCGGAGCGTGCCCGTGCCCGTGGGGGTTGGTCCCGGTGCGCACGGTCTGGAGAAACTCGTCGATGGTGGACTCGAAGCTCTTCTTCAGCTCGAAGGCGTTGACCACCACCTCGGTGGCCTCAAGGTGCTCGATGAAGGCGCGCAGGACGTCGGGGACTCGCTCCGCCAGCTCCTCTCCGCGCCGGAACCTCCCCGGAAGGAGGTGACCAAGCGCCCCGTGCATGGCCTGGCCGTCCATCGTCTTGGGAGCGCTCCCCATGTCGTCGTAGCAGACGGAGAGGAAACGCTCGGCGATGGTCCGGACGTCGCCGTCGGGGCCGTTCAGGCCTGCGGCCTGGGGAGAGTCCATGAAGCTCGCCAGGGCGAGGGTGATGGGTTTGCTGGTGGCCATGGGGGGAAGGTAGCACCGCGGGACGCCGTGGAGGGAACTCACGCTTCGCACTTGGGCTCGGGGAGGGTTTCGGTGCATCGTCGAGGCCATGGCAGCGGCCCCTGACTCCCCCGGCAGCTTTGACGACCTCGACCTCGCCCCTGGGCTCAGGCAGGGGGTCGCGGAGGCGGGGTTCGTGGAGCTGCGCCCGATCCAGGCCGCGGCGCTGCCGGTGGCGCTGGAGGGGCGTGACGTCCTAGGGCTCGCGAGGACCGGCACCGGAAAGACGGCCGCCTTCGCCCTGCCGATTCTCCAGCGCCTCGAGGGGCGGCCGGCTGCGGCGGGCCGCCCGCGGGCCCTCATCCTTGCGCCGACCCGCGAGCTGGCGCGGCAGATCGAGGGCGACCTCGTGGACCTCGGGCGTCACCTCTCGGTGCGGATGGCGGCGGCCTACGGGGGCGTCAAGATCGACCGGCAGCGCGAGGCGCTGGAGTCCGGGTGCGACGTGCTCGTGGCCTGTACGGGTCGGCTCCTCGACCTTGCGAGGGAGGGCGCCTGCGACCTGGGGGGGGTGGAGGTGCTGGTCCTGGACGAGGCCGATCGGCTCCTGGACATGGGGTTCCTCCCGGACGTGAAGCGGATCCTCGAGCGTGTGCCCGATGAGCGCCAGACGATGTTCTTCTCGGCGACCATGCCAGAGGCGGTCCAGGCCCTGGCCCAGGGCGTGCTCAAGGAGCCCGAGATCATCGACCTCGGGCACACGAGGCCCGCCGAGACCATCGAGCACTCGCTGCACCCCGTCCGGTCCACGGCGAGGTCCAAGTTACTGCGGACCATCGTGGAGGCAGACGAGGAGGGGAGCGCGATCATCTTCACGCGCACCAAGCAGCGGGCGAAGCAGGTCGCGCGGCAGCTGGAGAAGCGGGGCCACACGGTGTCGCTTCTGCACGGAGATAAGAAGCAAGGGGCGAGGGATCGGGCGCTCCAGGGGTTCCGGGACGGGGAGGTGCGCTTCCTCGTGGCGACCGATCTCGCCGCGCGCGGTCTCGACGTTGAGGGCGTGGCGCGGGTGGTCAACTTCGACGTGCCCCTCGATCCCGACACCTACGTTCATCGCATCGGGCGCACCGGGAGGGCGGATCGGTCCGGCGAGGCGATCACCATCGCCTCGGTGGACGAGCTTGACCAGGTCCGAGCGATCGAGGCGCGGATCGGCGCCAGGATTCCACGCAGGTTTCTCCCGACGTTCGCGCCGAAGGACCTGCACGAGCTGCTCGACGAGGCGGAGAGCCGCAGGTCCCCTCGCCGCGGGGGTAGCCCCCGGCGGCCGCAAACTTCTGGCCCCCGCAGGGGCGGCCGCCGGGGCTCCCGCCGTCGTCGGTAACCTGATACGTTCCGGGTCGCTCACCGTGCTCAAATCGCTCTCCAGACGCCTCAGCGCAGCGGTCCTCGCCTCGGCCCTCCTCGTCCTCCCGGCCTGCTCCGGCGGCGATGAGCCGCCGGCCGAGATCCCCTGGCCTCACTCCCTGGCCGGCTACGACGATGCGCTCGTCGTCCACCTGGAGGAGGCCCGAGCCGATGTCCTCTCCCGACCGCGAGAGGCGGACGCCTGGGTGCACCTCGGGATGCTGTTCGAGGCGCACCTCATGCTTCAGCTCGCCGAGGCGACCTACGCGGTGGCGGTGCAGCTGGACGACCGCGACCCTCGGGTCTGGTATCGACTCGCGGTGATGCGGGGCAAGAACGGCAAGGTCGAGGCGGCCCTCGAAGCGTACGAGCGGCTCGAGTCGCTCGAACAGTACGGCCCCGGCTGGCGGCGCAAGGGCTGGCTGCTGCTCGGCGCAGGGCGGCCCTGGGATGCCTGGGCTGCGTTCAGCCGGGCCGAGGCGCTCACGACCCGGGATCCGGTGGCTTACCTCGGCCGCGTCGAGGTCCTCCTTGAGGTGGACAAGCCAGAGGAGGCGCTGGGGACCCTCGAGCTGGTCGGGCCGATCCCGCCGGCGAGCCGGGCCCTGTCCCATCGGCTTCGAGGGCTTGCCCTCTCTCGCCTCTCGAGATTCGAAGAGGCCGAGCCGGAGCTCATGAAGGGCCGCGGCGCCCGCACCTCTGGGCCTGACCCCTGGATGAAGGAGGTGGCCGCGCTGAAGGTCGGCTCCTCGGCGATCCTCTTGCAGGTGAATCGAAAGGTCGAAGGCGGCCAACCCGAGGCAGGACTTCAGCAGCTGCGCGCGCTCGAGGAGCGGGACCCCGACGATCCGAGGGTCTTTGTTGGCAAGGGGCGTGCGCTGGCGCGTCTCGGTGACTGGCCCGGCGCCGCGGCGGCGTTCAGTCGAGCCTCGGAGCTGAGCCCCGACGACCTCGGATTGGCGTTGGCCCTGGCCTCCGCCATGGTCAAGGCAGGCGAGGTGGACGGCGCGCTCGTCGCGGCCGAGCGCTTGATCGAACTCGACCCGCAGTTGGCGGGCGCCCACGAGCTGCGCGCGGACCTGCACCTGGGTGAGGGCAGGGCGGAAGAAGCCGCGGCTGCGGTGGCGCGCTCCCGCGCCCTGGGCGTGGAGTCGTCCTCGCTGGAGGTGACGGCCGGAAAGGCCGCGCTCGAGCTCGGGGACCCCTCAGGCGCGCTCGCGGCCTTCGAGGCGGCGACCGCGCTCGATGGGCTGAGCGCGGACGGACTGGCGGGCAAGGCCCTCGCGGCCCTCGGGCTGGGTGAGGGCGCGCTCGCGGCGACCGCCGTCGAGGAGTTGAGGCGGCTCGATCCGGAGCATCCGCTGCTGGGGACCCTGGAGGGGGCGCTCCGTGAACAGGGCGGAGGCGCCCCCGGGACGGCGGCAGTCGGCGGCGGCGGAGACGACGAGCAGCAGGAGCCGGACCGATGAGGCCGCACCTCCTCCCGGCCCTCCTCCTTGGCCTGACCGCCTGTTCCGGCGACCCCACGTCGCCGGAGACGAGCGGCGGCGGTCCGGCGTGGTTCGTTGACGAAGGGCTGGAGCGCGGGATCGACTTCAGGCACCGCTCGGGGCACGAGGACCGCTTCCTGTTCCCCGAGCTCATGGGGGGCGGGGTGGCCCTGTTCGACAAGGAGGGGGACGGAGACCTCGACCTCTTCCTGGTGCAGAGCGGGTCGCTCGAGCGGCCGGAGACGGCGGATCACCGCCTCTACGAGAACGACGGGAGCGGGCGTTTCCTGGACGTGACGAGCGCGTCGGGGGTCACGCCTGGGGGCTATGGCATGGGCGTGGCTGCTGCGGACTACGACGCGGATGGGGACGTGGACCTCTACATCACCTGCGTGGGACCGAATCGGCTCCTGCAGAACGACGGAGGGGGGCACTTCATCGACGTCACGGACGGGGCGGGCGTGGGCGACGGGTCCTGGGGGACCAGCGCCGCCTTCCTGGACTTCGACGGCGACGGCCACCTCGACCTCTTCATCACCAACTACGTGGACTGGAGCCTGGCGACGGAGGAGGACTGCTTCGACCCGACGGGCCAGTCCGACTACTGCAGCCCGCTGGCCTACAGCGCGCCCTCCGTGGACACGCTCTACCGGGCGAACGGCGACGGGACCTTCCAGGACGTGACCGCGGCCATGGGGCTCGGGGCGAGCCCTGGCAACGGCCTGGGGGTGGTGGCCGGAGACTTCGACGGGGACGGCCTCGTTGACCTCTTCGTCGCGAATGACCAGATGCCCGATAGCCTCTGGGTGCACGGCGAAGACGGGCGCCTGGTGGACCGCGCGGAGCGCTTCGGCTGCGCCCGGGATCCGCACGGCAACCCGCGCGCGGGGATGGGGGTCGACGCCGTCGACGTGGAGGGGGACGGCGACCTCGACCTGCTCGTCGTTCACATGGCGCGCGAGCAGGACGGCTTCTTCCGGAACCGTGGCGGCGGCTTCGTGGAGGAGACGCGCCAGTCCGGTATCGGCATGGGGACGTTCCGGCGGACTCGCTTCGGGGTCGGCTTCCACGACTTCGACAACGACGGTTGGCTCGATATCTATGTGGCCAACGGACGGGTCAATCAGATGATGCCGCCGATCTCCGAGGACGACATCTACGCGGAGCCCAACAGCCTGCTGCAAGGGCTCCCCGAGGGGCGCTGGAGGCCCGTCGAACCGTCGGGAGGCACCGCTCCCGAGGTGCTCCTCACAAGCCGAGGCGCGGCGTTCGGTGACCTTGACGGAGACGGAGCCGTCGACATCGTCGTCGGCAATCGAGACGGCCGCCCGCAGGTCCTGATCAACGTCGCCGCGGGCGCACGGCGACCGCTGACCGTCCGGCTCCTGGACGGCTCCACCGATGCCCTCGGCGCCACGGCGACCATCGAGCTCGAAGGGCGGACCCTGCGGCGAACCGTGAAGCCGGGCTATAGCTACTGCAGTTCGAGCGCTCCCTTGCTCTATTTCGGTCTAGGCGATCACGAGGGGCCGCTCGAGGTCGAGGTGCGGTGGCCGGACGGCGCGGCGGAGACCTTCTCCGCCGGGGCCGGAGAGGCCTCCCTCCGGCTCGTACGGGGACAGGGGCGCTGAGCCCGGGATTCGCGACCCGGAACACGGGGGGCAATTCCTGGGAGAGAGTTCGTGCGGTGTGGCGCTGGATCGGACTCCTCTCGCGCGGCGACAGGTGGGTCGCTCGTTCTTTGGGGAGGAGACGATGGACACGATCGAGAAGCAGATCGACGAGTTCCGCTACGAGGCGGCGGACGGCGCCAAGGTGCGCATCGTGGAGGACATAGCCGTCAACGATGACGAGCGGGTCATCCCGTTCTTGCTCGAGGTCCTCTCCGATCCGGATGAGTTCGAGCTCGCGCGCATGGAGGCGGCCAAGCTCCTCGGGGCAGGCTTCGAGATCCAGCGGGAGTGGATCTGCGAGGTGCTCGTCCAGGTCCTGGATCGGACCCACGCATCCGAGGCCGTCTTCAGGTCGGTGATGGACGCGGCGAGCGCGTACGACCACCACTCGCCGGAGCTGCGCGCTGCCCTGCGCCAGGCCGAGGCGAGGTCCCTCGACGCGGACCCTCTTAAGGCCGTCCGCCGCGAGAGCACTTCGAGGGACGCCGAGCTGGCACTTGGCTTCCTTGAGGAGCTCGGCGGTCTCGACCTCTGACCCGCCCTACGGCGGCCCTAGCCGTCGATGCGGGCGGGGAGCGGCTCGCCCTCGGGGACGAAGCTCATGGAGACGGAGTTCACGCAGTGGCGCGTGTTCTTGTCCGTGAAGCGTTCACCGAGGAAGACGTGCCCGAGGTGCCCGTCGCAGTGCTCGCAGAGGATCTCGGTCCGCCGTCCGTCCGCGTCCGTCTCCCGGCGGACCGCTCCGGCGATCTCATCGTCGAAGCTAGGCCACCCACAGTGGCTCTCGAACTTGTCCTCGGAGAGGTAGAGGGCAGCGTTGCACCGCCGACAGATGTAGGTGCCCTTCGCCTTGTTGTCGAGGAGCGCTCCGGTCCCGGGGCGCTCGGTGCCCTTGCGGAGGATCACGTACTCCTCGGAGCTACTCAGTTCGTTGAACTCACCTTGGACGGAATCTTGCATGGGGGATCGGGGGTCGATGCCGGGCGCGGCCTCCTCGCTGCCGGGCTCATCCTGAGGCGCGGCGGTCGCCTCGGTGTCGGCTGGGTTGGCAGCGGCGAAGGCTCCAACGCTCGTGTCGGTGGGCTTCGCAGCCGGCGACGCGAGGGTCGCGGGGGCCGCCGCGGGGGCCCCTTCACCGGGGGCCCAGGTGGAGGTCCTCGTGGCAGGGTCACCGCCGGCGTCCGTGGGCGCCGGCGAGCAGCACGCCACCAGGGCGGCGAGGGAGAGGCTAAAGAGGGTCTTGAGAGGGCTCATGGGGAGGGCTCCGGTTCGGCCTGCATCATGGGCGAGGGTTCGCGCGATTGGTAGCGGAGCCGTGGAAGGAAGGGGGAGCTTCTACAGGGACGGAACCTGGGGGGGCAGCTCGGATGGCAGTGGCCCAGGCTCCCAGGTCCCACCGGCGCCACGCGGTCACCGGGGGAGCTCTACCTCGACCTCGGCCGCCTCGCCGGGGCGGACCTCGATCTCGATCGGCTCGCTCGTGCGCCGTTGCGCGCCCTCCTCGGGGCCGGAGGTCTCCACCGTGACCCTCCACTTGCCCGGCGCCAGGCCGCCCACGCGGGCCCGACCGGCTCGAAGTAGCTCGACCTTCGATTGGTCCGAGGACGCCTCCTCCACGGGCACGAGCGTGACCCACGCGACCCCCTCGGACTCGCCGTTGTCGGCGAGCACGATGAGGGCGGATCCGCCCTCGACGAGCTCCACGGCGCCGAGGTCCAGCGTCCGGCCCGGCTCCACAGTGAGGTCCTTGAGGACCTTGTCGGTGAACCCCTTGGCCTTCAGGATCAGCTGGACCGTGGAGTCTGGCTTGACTCCTTGGACCCGAAAGGAGCCGTCCGCGCCGGTCCTCTGATTGGTCTCGGTCATCCCAAGAAACTGGCGGGAGATCCGGGCAGACTCATCTCCGAGCGAGCGCCGAATCTCGACCGAGGCGCCGGTGACCGCCTCGCCGTTCGCGTTGACCGCACGGCCTTCGATGCAGCTGATGGCGAGGTCGAAGGTCACGGTGTTCACCCCCGGCTCGATCTCGAGGTCCACCCTGGCGGGCATGGTCAGGTCCTCGTGGCGGATCAGGGCCGCCGCTGGTCCCGTGCCGAGGTCAGCCACCTCGAACCGGCCCTCTCCGTCGGTGGTGTCCGTCGACGGCTGATTACCGAAGCCCGCGAACTGGTCCTGGATGTTGATGAACTGCTCCTGCCGGTCCGCCTGGTCCTCTGGCACGACCGACACGCGTGCGCCGGTCGCCGGCTTCCCGCCGATGAGGATGACCCCGGAGAGAGTGGCAGAGGTGGGGAGCACGTAGTCGATGCGCACCTTTGCGCTCGCGGCGAGGTCCACGCTCTGCCACTCGCTCTGCTCGTCTCCCAGGGACTCCCGCCTGTCGAAGGGCCGTCCGGCGTTCCGCATGGCGCGCACCTCGTACGGACCAGCTGGGAGGCCGTCGAAGACGGCCAGCCCGTCCTTGCCCGAGGCCTTACCAGCCTTCCATGGCCGGGCCTCATTCAGGCTCCGGCACTCCACCCGTGCGCCGGGAATGAGGAGCTCCTCGTCACCGACGACCGCGACGGTCAGCTCGGCTCCACGGGAGAGGACGATCCGAATGGGCTCATCGTCCAGCCGGGGGGCGATCGGCTCTTCGAGGTAGGTGCCGTAGCCCCTGGCCTTCACCTCCAGCCGCGCCTCCGGGTCCCCGAGGTCGGAGAGGCGGCAGCGACCGGCTCGGTCGGTCTTGGCCCATGCCTCCTGGCCGTTGCTCCCGAGCATCATGTCGCGCCGGTTCGCCTGCCGCCTCGTGGAGAGCGTCACGCGGGCCTTGTGCACGGGCTTCCATGTGACGGCCTCGACCACCTCGAACTCGAGGGCCCGGGCTCGCTCCAGCTCGAGGGTGCCCCCCGAGGCGAGCGCGTCCTCCGCGATGGTGATGGGCGCGGTGACGCCTCGCTTGTAGCCCGGCGCATCCACCGTGACGGTGAGGTCCGCACGGCCTCCCTCCGGCCGAAGTTCGTGGAGGGTCAGCATCCCGTTCTTGATGCGCTTCGGTGCGCGCCCGCCCTTCGGCGTCAGCATGACCTTCGCTGATCGCTCGCCCCACCGGGCGAGCACCGTGAGCTCCTCCACGGGCTTGCGGCTCAGTCGGTCGACCACCTTCAGCTCGAGCGTCGCGCCGGGGTCGAAGTTCAGGGCGTGGAACGAGCCGTCGGCGGTGGCTTCGACGGACTCCGAGAGGATGACGGTCTCGACGAACTGACGCCTTTCGAAGGCCTGGATCTGATACCTGGCGCCAGGCTTGAGGCCGCCGAGTTCGAAGCTCCCGTCCCCCTTGATGTCGGCGGTGTCCTCTCCCGCCGGAGAGAGGCGGGCCGCCATCAGGATCTGGAACCGTGACTTGCCGTTGGACTCGGTGGGATCCAGGACGATCGCGGCCACCTTGCCGTATTCGCGGCCCGGGGGGTATCCGGAGACCACCCCGCGGATCACTCCTGCGCGCTTGGCGGTGATCTCGACGTTCGCCAGCACATCACCAGCACGCTTCGCCGGGCCCTCGAATCGCGCCGGCATGATCGACTCGTGTTCGGCGAGCAGGACGATCTTGCCTTCCGGCTCGTGCTCGAGCTGGAAGCGTCCGTCCGCGTCCGTGGTCTCGAGTCCCAGGATGTTGGAGAACCCGATCTGGTCCATGGTCTCGATCATCTGGTCGCCCTCGCGCTCGATGCGGCGAACGCGGGCGCCTTCGATCGGACGACCGAGGTCGTCTCGGACCCAACCCTCGATGACCACAGCACCATCGAGGATGATGTCCCCGAGGTCCGTGGTGCTCTCTCCCTGGAAGACGTGCTTGATGGGGGCAGCCAGGTGCCCGCGGGCGTCGGCCTTGACGCCGATCGTGAGCCCGAGCGGCTCGGAGTCCTCGGCGACGAAGCGCCCCTTGTCGTCGGTCGTGGCCTCGAGACGGAGCTGACGCTGGGCGCCGAAGGACCGGACCGCGATCGTGTTGGCCTGCTCCCAGGGCATCAGCTCCACCTGGACTCGGGAGAGGGGGCGCCCCAGTGAGTCGAGGAGGCGGCCGCGGTAGGGGCCATCCACGGCGATCTCTCCGCGGCGCGCGCGGACCCGGTTGCGGACCCCGGTCGTCTCCTTCGCGCTGCTCGCCAGCGCCGCCTCACGCGTCCCCTCCGAGGGCCGAGATCCCAGGCCGGACAGCTCGGCCTCGACCTCCGGCTCGCCGGCCCGGGTGACCTGGCTGGCCCCTCCCGAGATGAGGTCGGAGTCCTCGGGGCGGCCGTCCCCTGAGAGGAGCAAGAGGCCCGTCAGGCCGGCGACGGCAGCGGCGATGAGGAGGAGGGCTGTGCTTTGGCGAGTCATGGGCAGGTACCGGGATCTTCCAAGGTGGTATGCGACCGGGAAGCACAGATCGTCGCACGAGTAGGTGTTTTTGCTTCGAGCGCTCCTCATACGGTCTCAGGGCCTTACCCGGGGCCCCTCGCGCCGCCGCGGCCGCGTGAGATGGCCAGCGAGCCTGCGGGCCGTTGAGGCGGATCGGCGACCTCGCCTCTGGTTCGGACGGTCGGTCTACCGGGAGGCCGCGGGTATGCTCTGACCGTGGGCGCCGCGACCGAAACTCATCGAGCCAGAGGCCAGCGCCGGGCGCTGGCCATGCTGTTCTGCTGCATGGCGTGTGGACCGGCCTCCGGGCCATCGGAGCCGCCCCGGGTCAACGTCGTCCTCATCGTCATCGACACCCTCCGCAGGGACCACCTCTCGGCGTACGGATACGACCGGGAGACCAGCCCGGCGCTCGATCGTCTGGCGGAGGAGGCCGTGCGCTACGACGCCGCCATCAGCCAGGCGCCGTGGACGACGCCGTCCATTGGCGCGCTCATGACCTCTCGATACCCGACCGCGCTGGGGATTCGGGGTGAGCGGAACGCGCTGAGCGACGAGCTCGAGCTCCTGCCCGAGGCGCTGGCTGGCGCGGGCTACCTCACGGCGGGGGTCATCAGCCACTCGTTCCTCGGATCGGACTGGAACTTCGACCAGGGGTTTGAGGTCTTCAACGAGGAGCACGTCCTCGGCCACGCGGCTGTCACCTCGGAGGGGGTGACCGAGGTGGCGACGCGCCTCGCGGGCCAGCTCGCGGCCGAGGCCGAGCCCTTCTTCCTCTTCGTCCACTACTTCGACCCCCACGCAGCCTACGTCGAGCACGAGACGAGCTCCTTCGGCGGCGCCGGGGACTACGCCGGGGAGGTGAAGAGCGGGCTCCTGTTCAAGGAGCTGCGGGGGATGACGGATCGTGTCGACGCGGAGGACCTCCATGAGATTCGCCGTCTCTACGACTCGGAGATCCGCTTCACCGACGGGCATATCGGTCGCCTGCTCGAGCAGTTGAGGGAGAGCGGAGCATGGGACGACACCCTGGTCATCGTGACCGCCGATCACGGGGAGGAGTTCCTCGACCACGGACAGTTTGGCCACGCGAAGTCGCTCTACGAGGAGCTCGTGGGCGTGCCGCTGCTGATCAAGGCCCCGGCTCGACTCGGCGTCGCGCCCGGCGTGGTCGAGGAGCCGGTGGCGCTGGTGGACCTCTACCCGACGATCCTGGAGGTCACCGGCGTCACCGGGCCTGACGACCTCGAGGGAGAGCCCTTGCTGCCGGTCGCGCCCTCGGGCCGCCCGATCTTCACGGAGACGGGCCGGGGAGGCCGGGGCTTCGCGGTGGTCGACGGTGGGCTCAAGCTGATCGTCCAGCGGGACGGCAGCTGCGAGCTCTACGACCTCCAGGCTGACCGCGCGGAGCAGACCGACCTCGCCGAGGCCCGCCCCGCCGACGTCGAGAGGCTGGGGGCGCTCCTCGAGGAGTGGCGCGAGGCCCAGCGCGGCAAGGTTAAGGGTGGCGCGAAGGTGGAGCTCGACAGGGAGCGCAGCAAGAGGATCGAGAACCTCGGCTATGGCGGCGACTGAGGGGAGCGCGGGAGGCCGCCGCTCAGGGCTCGCCGGCTGGATCCTC
>Ga0055584_100000383_pt1 | contig 42012 bp, 34 predicted proteins | sample OSDHelmetaG_FD_58716 | JGI IMG/M metagenome (GOLD analysis project Ga0055584, IMG submission 58716) | Pelagic marine sediment microbial communities from the LTER site Helgoland, North Sea, for post-phytoplankton bloom and carbon turnover... | ecosystem: Environmental > Aquatic > Marine >...
TGGAAGCAGGATCGGTATCGAGATCATGGGTTGCCGGTGGAATTTGTGCAGGACAATATTTCTCGCTCGGCAAAAGGGACTTTGCGCGGGCTGCATTTTCAAGAACCCAACGCGCAGGGAAAACTCGTCATGGTGTTGACGGGGCACGTGTTTGACGTTGCCGTCGACGTACGGCGCGGTAGTCCCCGTTTCGGGCAATGGACGGGCGTGGACTTGAGCGATGAGAACCATTGTCAGCTTTGGATACCAGCAGGATTTGCCCATGGGTTTTGCGTTTTAAGTGATCGGGCGGATTTTTTTTACAAGTGCACTTCACTCTATAGTCCAGAAACGGAACGCGCTGTTCGGTATGATGACCCGGCGATTGGGATCGATTGGCCTGATGTGAAACCAATTCTATCCCAGAAAGATATGGACGCACCGCTGTTGGAAAATGTTGCGGTTCTTCCCGCGTTTGAGGCACAAGGATGAAGGTTTTATTGACCGGTCGGGAAGGCCAGATTGGCAGTCACCTCGCGCGTTTGCTGCCCGGGTTCTGCGATTGCTGGGCGGTAGATCAAAATGATTTCGACCTTAGTGATGCCCGTGCGATATTTGCTGCGTTGGACCATTTTAAACCGGGTCTTATTGTCAATGCGGCTGCCTACACGGATGTGGATGGCGCGGAAGAAAATCGTGATTTGGCATTTGCTTTGAATGCTGATGCGCCGAAAGTGATGGCGGAGTGGGCAGCGGGCAATGCGGCGGCGCTCGTTCATTATTCCACAGATTATGTCTATGACGGTTCGGGTGACCGGCCGCGGATCGAAACGGATTCGACCGGACCGATCAATGTCTACGGCGAGAGTAAGCTGGCGGGTGATTTAGCTATATCCGCATCCGGAGCATCGCATCTTATATTGAGAACCAGTTGGATATACGCAGCCACCGGCGGCAACTTTTTGCGGACGATGCTTGCGCTTGGAGCCGAACGCGACACTCTCAAAGTCGTAGATGACCAGATTGGTGCGCCCACCTCTGCCTCGATGGTAGCCTCTGTTACGGTCGATATATTGAACCAAACCAGGTTTGGCGGTGTTGAGACGCTTAAATCAAAAGGTGGAGTCGTGCATTGTACCTCGTCCGGTGAAACGAGTTGGTACGGTTTCGCCGAAGCGATTTTTGATGAAGCGGCCAAGCGAGGATGCGCGTTGCAGGTCAAAAATTTGACCCCCATCCCATCTAGCGAATACCCAGTGCCCGCGGCACGACCGGCCAACAGCCGATTGTCGCTAGATAGACTCCGTTCCGATTTCCAAATCGAAACGCCCCATTGGCGCGATGCGTTATGCCAAGTTCTAGATGAAATTTTCACTTAAGGCCGCAACATGGTGCAAACAGAAAAATGGATTGAGGCGATCAATCGCCATGCGCGGGAAATGCCGAAAAGTTTTTGGGTCGTCACCGGACTTTATCTATTCGTAAATATGCTGTTGGCCTTGCTGGCGACGCCGGGGGCCAGTTTGGCTCAGGGCGGCGATGCAAATTCATATTGGGATCCGGCGCTGGCTTTGTTGAAATATGGCGGATTCGTCCAGCTAGATAATCCCATTGAGCCCAACCTCTATCGCACACCGTTCTACCCTTTGATGATCTCAGGTTTGATGCAAGTGTTTGGCGAGACCCCAGGCGCGGTGGTCTTCATGCAATTGATTTTACTTTACATATCGGGCTTGATTTTTCGCGATTCGATTCGCGATTGGTTGCCTGGGTGGGAGAATTTAGGGTTGGCGCTGATCGTGCTTAATCCGAATTTGGTGGGCACAGCGCATCTTATTCAAAGCGAGACGCTCTATTTATTTTTCATGGGTATTTCTTTCTGGGCGCTGCTTAAAATTGTGCGGGAAGATTTTCGTTGGCCGAACGCATTGATCACAGGCAGCGCGTTGGCGGCGGCTTGCCTCGTAAAACCCACATCGCAGTTTCTGGTCCCGTTGCTGCCCATAGCACTGCCTTTGATCGCCGTCGTTGCCGGCGCACGTTCGGAATGGGGCCGACTGTTTGTGCAAGGCTTGGTGGCACTGGTGCTGGCGTTAGCAATTATGGCGCCCTGGGCTGCAAAGCTGGCGGATGCGGGGAACGGCTATTCGTTATCGGAACATTCCATCCGGTATCGCTTCCTGTGGGATCAGGTGGTGATGCTGGAGGCCAATAATCATGGCGTTAGTTACCACGAAGCGGAAAAGCGGATTACAGCGCCGGGCTCCTATCATGCGTCAGTTATTGAGTCCTACGGTGATCGTTGGAAAGAGCTTTCCAAGGTTGAACAATTTGCGATCCTTGAACGTCATGGGTACGCGGCAATCTTTTCATATCCATTTGCGGTAACCGCCAAGGTTATGGTGCGGTCCGCGGTGCAGTTTATGGTGTCCGGCGGAGCCGGTAATTTGCACAATCTATTGGGCATCGATACAGCGCGGTTGAACCGTGTTTGGTTCAAGACGTCACAACAAGATGTTGGCGGTATGCTGAAGACGTTTTTTGGTAAAGCACCCCTGCCTGCGCTTGCCATTAGTGCGGTTTTCCTCGGATTTGCGGTTATTGCCAGATTGATTGGCCTGGCGGGTTTTGTCTCTATGGTGCGGCGGGGGGATCACGCGTTACTTCTGGTGCTTGTCGGTTTGATAGGATATTTCGTCGCGGTGCATCTATTCCATGGCAATTCTCGGTATAGAATACCGGTGGAGCCCGCCATGATGATGTTCGCGCTGTATGGATTGCATGAAATTTCGTTCTGGTGGCGTGCATGGCGGCAGCGGAAGGCTACAGTGGAAGCCGAATGACTGACATTCTTGATTATGAAAAACTGAATACTCGCTTGGCTGTCGATAGCACAGCCTTTGAGCAGGCCTCACCGTTTCCGCATATTGTTATTGACGGTTTCCTGCGTGCTGATCAGGCAGAGGCATTATTGTCTGAGTTTACGAAGCCGCCTCAGGACGGTGGCAAATGGAACGAATACACCCATTACAATGAACGCAAATCCGGTTTGACGCGAATGGATGCGATGGGGTCCGCTACTCGGTCCATCATTGATGAACTGTCTTCTGATAAATTCTTGAATTGGCTTTCTGGCATTTCCGGTGTGCAAAGTTTGTTGGCCGATCCGGACTTAGATGGCGGCGGGCTGCACGAAATCAAGCCCGGTGGCTTCCTCAATATGCATACGGACTTTCTTTCCCATACCAAGCGGCCCCAATGGCGTCGTGAGCTGAACCTGCTGTTGTATCTCAACAAAGATTGGCAGAGCAATTGGCACGGCGAGCTTGAGCTATGGGATGATCAAATGAAATCTCAAGCGGCCTCCATCGAACCTGTATTCAATCGTTGTGTCATATTTCACACGACGGAAAAATCTTTCCACGGGCATCCGGTGCCCCTGGTATGCCCGGACGGTGTTACGCGAAAGTCGCTTGCGCTTTATTATTTCAGCGATGCGGGCGCGCCGTTGAAACTGGTGCCGACCCATTACAAAGCGAAACCCGAAGAGTCGACACTGCACCATGCGCTGGTGGCAATGGACCGTTGGTTGGTGCGGGGTTACTCCTACCTGAAACGCTATACGCCCTTGAATGATCGCTTCATGAGCAAATTGATGCGGCGGAAATCCGATTAAGATTTAGCAGAGGCTTTCTTCGCCGAGCGCATCTTTGATTGAACCAATGCATCCTGCAGAAGGTAGGGCAGTGATGGCGATGGGCGAAACTCGTAAAACATTTGGTAGGAGAAGGCGCTACGCCATAGCCGGATCAGCAGCTTGTTGAAGGCAAACAGAAACTCGCCAAGCCGGGAGTCTCCCATAACCATGGGGAAAGGCGCCGGAATGCCGGTTGTCTCAATAAGTTCAAACCCACCTTGCTCGAACAATCGGCGCAAAGTCGCGAAAGTAAAGAGCCGCGTATGGGTTAGATCAAGAATGCCGCGTTTGCCGTAGTTAAATTGGCCGACCATATGCATCAAGCGGGCAACCATAAAGCCCACATTGCCACTGGATACCAGCACACGGACGTTCGGCGACATTTGGGCCGCTTTCCGCAATTGATCGACAAACGCCTCTGGTGCCAGCAGATGCTCGATCACATCCAGCATCAGCACATAGTCGTATTTCTCAAGGTCGACCGGCAGGGTGTCGGCATTTAAATCATGTTCGATGAATTTTTCGAATTGAATTTTGCCCGCAGGCTTAAAGGCGTCGACCCCGGTAACTTGATTGCCGTGTTTCGTTAAGGCGTTGGCGATGTGGCCGCCGGCACAACCAAGGTCCAACACACGCTTATCTTTGCCGACTATTTCGATGGCGAGGCTGTGCGGGCTCACAAAATCGAGCTTAGGCTCATAATGTGCAGTTTCACTTTCCGCCGGCTGGCAGTCAAATCGGCGGTCGTAAAAGATGCTGAGTTCCTGGGCGCGCGCTTTGAGGACCGTCTTGGTGACATCCCAGGCATATTTAAGTCCGTCCACATGGCAGATTTCATCGCCGTAATAGGTGGGGATTTCCAATTCTTTAATTTTCAGCTCTGCGATAACGAACTGCACGATAATTTCGCTGTCGAAGTGAAAATCATTGGTGTTGAGCTGGAACGGGATTTTCTTGAGCGCCTTGACCGAATAGAGCCGGTAGCCGGAGTGAAATTCCGTGAAGTTGGTTCGCAGCATTTTGTTTTCGAACCAGCTTAAAATTTTATTGCCGACAAATTTGTACTTCGGCATGCCGCCTTGGAGAGCGGCGCCTTTCTTCATCATCCGGCTGCCGAATACAGCGTCTGCCTCGCCCTTTTTCAGAGGTTCGGCGAGATCGGGCAGGCATTCGGGCGCGTATTGTCCGTCGCCGTGAACAAGCGCGACGAAATCGAACTTCTTCTCTATGGCAAAGTGATAGCCAATTTTTTGATTGCCGCCATAGCCCTGGTTTTCCGGGTTGAACAGCACATGGAGGGTGAACGGAAACTTGCCCTGTTCTTTGATGGCGTGACCGCGCTCAAAGGTCTTGTCCTGCGAAGCATCGTCAATTATCAAAACCTCAACGGTGTAGTCATCGTTCAGCGATTCGGGAATGCGCGACAGAACGCTTTCGATGGTCTTTTCCGCGTTATAGGCAACGATGAAAATCAGTAGTTTCGGTTTGCGTTTGCGAGGCGCTTTTTTCGCTTTGGGTTTGGTTGGTTCTTTTGCCACTGTTTTGGTCCGGTTTGGCTCTAATCGCGGGGACAATACCCATAAGCAGAGGCCGCCGCCACCATTGGGTTTCCTCTAAGGCGTTGACAACCTCATGCGGTCTTACCAGTCTGGCCGCAAAATTAGGGTGGATGACACATCTATGGTCTTTGACAAGCTTTACAAGGAACTGGCCGAGCGGGAAGCCAAGGCGCGCGGCATGGGCGGCCCGGAGAAATTAGCGCGGCGGGAAAAGGCCTGTGTGCTGAATGCTCGCGAGCGTTTGGATCATCTTTTGGACGAGGGCAGCTTCTTGGAATCCGGCCTCTTGGCGGAATCGGCAATTTCAGCGGATCGGGCCAAGTCACCGGCGGATGGTAAAATTGCCGGCTACGGGACCGTCGACGGACGTGATGTTGCCGTTGTTTCCAACGATTTTACCGTCAAAGGTGCGTCCAGTGCTGCCACCAACATGAAAAAGGTGGGGCAGATGCAGCGTACCGCAGTCGAGCGCGGTATCCCATTGATCTTTCTCGGTGAATCGTCGGGCGCGAGGATACCCGATAATATGGGCGCGCTTGGTATGGGCAATTTGCTCGCCAACAACAATGCGCAATACCGCCGCTTACGGGAATCCCCCTGGGCCGCTGCGGTCCTTGGCATGGCCTATGGGTCGTCCACTTGGTACGGCGTGCTGTCGGACTTCTGCGTCATGCGCAAGGGCGCGATCATGGCGGTGTCCTCCGAACGGTTGGTGTCTATGGCCATCGGAGAGAAAGTCGATCCCGAGAAGCTCGGCGGCTGGCGATTGCATGCCAATGAGACTGGCTTGGTTGATCGTGTGGTCGATAGTGATGAAGAAGCGCTGGATGAAATCCGAACCTTCTTGAGTTATTTGCCGGGGCACTGCAACCAAGCGCCGCCGACGGCCCCTGTTCCCGACGGTTCGGATGATTTGGCGAGCACCCTTCCCGAATTGGTGCCCGAAAACCGAACGCAAGTTTATGACATGCGAAAAGTGCTGGAGGCGGTTGTCGACAAAGATAGTATCTTTGAGTTGAAACCGCGTTTCGGGAAGACAGCGGTGACTGCGTTGAGCCGCATCAACGGCGAGACGGTGGGGCTGATCGCCAATAATCCGCTGTACAAAGCAGGCGCGATGGACGCGCAGGCTTGTGAGAAAATCACCGACTTTATGGTGATGTGCGATTCATACAATGTGCCGATGGTGTTCTTTGTGGATAATCCGGGATTTGTCATCGGCATGGAAGCGGAACGCCAGCGCGCGCCGGGCAAGATCATGAATTTCATGAACGCGCTCCAGCAGGTCACGGTACCGAAACTCACGCTGATGATCCGTAAGAATTACGGTCAGGCCTATATCAATATGGGCGGTAACAAGAATGCGGATGATGTGGCCGCCTGGATTACCGCCGAGGTGAGCTTTATGGACCCGGCCTTCGCGGTGAATGTGGTCTACGGCAAAGAAGGTGAACGCCTCGAAGAGACCGACCCGGAACTGTTTGCTGAAAAACTTAAAGAGATCGAACTCAGCAATTCGGTTTGGGATTTAGCGGCTTGCTATGCGGCACAGCAAATTATAAAACCCGAGAATACTCGGGATTGGCTCAAGCAAATGTTGCGTGTCCATCGCCGCCGACTGTCTGGTGGCATCGGCAAGCATTTGCTCTCCAATTGGCCGACCAGTTACTAACGCACTAATAACGCCGGCAGGGATCGACTGAATGTTTAAGAAAATTCTCATCGCAAATAGAGGCGCCATCGCCTCGCGTATTGTGCGCGCGCTTCACAACATGAATGTGGAAGCGGTTGTCGTCTATTCCGAAGCGGATGCGGCCTCGCCCTATGTTGCGGCGGCGGATCAAGCCATTGCCATCGGGCCTGCGGCACCCAAAGAGAGCTACCTCAACATGGACGCGCTGATCGCAGCGATCAAAGAATCCGGCGCTGATGGGGTGCATCCAGGCTATGGCTTCTTTGCGGAAAATCCCGATTTTGCGGACGCGGTGGAAGCCGCTGGCGCGAAGTTCATCGGCCCGTCCACCACGTGGCTCAAAGCCATGGGGCACAAGACCGAGGCCCGTGAATTGATGGCGAAACACGGCATGACTGTGGGTGCGGGCTCGGACTTATTGACCAATGAAGCAGAGATGATCGCAGCGGCCAATGAAATCGGCTACCCGGTGTTAATCAAACCTGCCGCTGGCGGCGGTGGCATCGGCATGTTGCCGGCCCAAGATGAGGAGCAATTGCTGAAGGCCGCAGGGCGTGCGCGCTCCATGGCTGAGCGCGGCTTCGGCAATGGGGATATTTATATCGAGCGATTGGTTGAAAAGCCCCGCCATGTGGAATTTCAAGTGCTGGGCGATGCCCACGGGGATGTTTGTCACGTGTTTGAGCGCGATTGCTCCATTCAGCGTCGCCATCAGAAAATCATCGAAGAAGCACCCGCGCCCAATGTGGCCCGCGAGGTAATCCTAGAGCGCGCCAATGAAATCACCGCGACGCTAAAATCCCTGCCTTACGACAATATCGGCACGGTCGAGATGCTCATGGGCCAAGACGGCTCATTCAGCTTTCTGGAGATGAATACGCGCCTGCAGGTGGAGCATGGGGTAACGGAAGAAATCAGCGGCGTCGATTTGGTAGCCGCTCAAGTGCGCTCTGCCGCGGGCGAGGCCGTGGGCGACATTATCCCCGCCGACGTTGCCGTGGACGGGCACGCCATCCAGGCCCGTGTGTACGCGGAAGACCCGGTAAAATTCTTCCCATCACCTGGCCCACTGGACAAATTCCGCCCGCCGGAAGGCGACGGCATCCGGGTCGAAACCGGTTTTGCCGAAGGCATGGCGGTGACACCGTTCTACGATCCGATGGTTGCCAAGGTCCTTTCCAAGGGGAAGAACCGTGACGACGCCATAGAAAAACTCATTGGCGCATTGGAAAAGTTTGAAATTGAGGGCATAAAGTCCAATATTCCTGCGCTCGTGCAAATCCTTCGCTCTGATGGGTTTCGTTCGGGCGATGTTCACACCGGTCTCACGGCCGAAATTATTCAGAAGTAAGGAGTTCAAGCGACATGGCGACAGAAGACGTCGAATCCGAAGTAACCGGAACCGTTTGGAAAATCGAATGCAAAGTTGGCGACAAGGTTGCCGAGGGCGACATTTTGATGATCTTGGAATCCATGAAAATGGAAATACCGGTGATTTGCCCTGAAGAAGGCACGATCACGGAGATCAAAACGAAGGAAGAAGAGCCAGTAGCCGAAGGGGACGTGGTCGTCGTCCTTGAGGTCTAAAGCATTTCGATGTTCTCTTGAGAGTGGACGAAATGCTTTCTCCGTTTTTTTCGACGCAAATACGTCGTCGCGGATGTGAGCATCCGCTCGGGATTTGCTGTAACCCCACTTTCGCCTAAATGTCTTCGAAAGACCTCCTAGATGAGCTAAAGCGTCGCCGCGATTGGGCGGAGGCGCAAGGAGGTGCGGCCAATGTGGAGCGCCAACACGGCGCGGGCCGCCTCACCATCCGCGAACGCATTGACGGTCTTGCCGACAAAAGCAGCTTCTTTGAAGTCGGCAAGCTGAGCGGTGCGGAAACCTACGAAGACGGCAAAATCAAACAGGTAACCCCCGCAGCCTACGTTATGGGGCTGTGTGATCTCGATGGCAGAACCGTCGCCGTCGGCGGTGAGGATTTCACCGTGCGCGGCGGGACGAGCGCCAGCCTAGACCGGCTGAAAGGCGGGCAGGGCGGCTTCGTCGAGGATTTAGCCCACGAATACCGCATTCCCTTGGTCAATCTGATCGACGGCGCCGGTGGCTCGGTGACCTCTGCCAAACGCCGGGGCCATACGGTCTTCCCCGGCATCAATTCTTTTGATCGCTCCGTCGACCTTATGGGCGAAGTGCCCGTGGTCGCCGCCGTTTTAGGCTCCGCTGCCGGTGGCCCGGCAGGGCGCGCGATCCTGTCGCATTTCTCCGTGATGGTGGAGGATACGAGCCAGATATTCGCCGCTGGACCTGCCGTGGTCGAACGCTCCTTGGGCCAGAAGATCAGCAAGGAAGATTTAGGCGGATCGCAAGTCGCCGTCGCCAAAGGCGGGGCCATCGATAATGTGGTGGCCTCCGAAGAAGAATGTTTCGAGGCCATCCGCAAATTCTTAAGTTACATGCCGCTGAATGTCTGGGAATTGCCGCCGGTCGTCGAGACAGACGATCCAGACGATCGCGCCGAAGCGGAATTGGACAGCATCGTGCCGGAGAACCGCCGGCAGGCCTACGATATGCGCCACGCGATTGAGCTGATCGCGGACCGGGACTCTGTCTTTGAAATCCAACCGCTCTACGGCAAATCTTTGATCACCTGCTTGGCCCGTCTCGGCGGCCATCCGGTCGGCATTGTCGCCAACAACCCGCAAGTCTATGGTGGCGCGATGGATGGCCCGGCGGCTAGGAAACAAATCCGCTTCGTGGAGATGTGCGACAGCTTCCATATCCCGCTGGTGTTCCTGGTCGACGTGCCGGGCTTCATGGTGGGCCTCCAAGCGGAGGAAGCTGGTGTGCTGCGCGACGGTATGCGGGCGCTCTATGTGGCGAGCCAGGCGACGGTCCCCGTGCTCACCTTGGTAGTTCGCAAATGCTACGGCATGGCGGGCCTCGCCACTTGCCACCGACGCAGCCTCGATTTCTCGCTCAGCTGGCCCACCGGCGAATGGGGCTCGCTTCCCATCGAAGGCGGCGTCGCCGCCGCCTATCGCCGGGAACTGGCTAACGCCGAGAACCCGAAAGAGCGCGAAGCGGAACTGGAAGCCGAACTGCGCGAAGTCGCGTCCCCCTTCCGGACGGCAGCGGCCTTCGGCGTCGAAGATTTAATCCAGCCCTCCGAGACCCGGGCCTATCTCTGCCGTTTCGTGAAGCTCGCGCAAAACAAGCTGAAAACGACGCTCGGGCAGAAAAGCAGGGTGGGAGTGCGGCCCTAACCCGCCAGCGCATCCATAAACGTATCCACATCCATTGCTTCCAGCGCGGCACGGTCGTCGAATAACGGCAACAAAAAAGCCTGCTGGTGATGCGTTAATCCAACAACAATGTTTTCGCGAAATTTCTCACCGATGCGGTCGATGCCGCCGTCGGTGCGGCGGTTTTTGTGGCCCAGCGGGAAATCCACCACCATGTCTTCGGTGGACGACCCGTCCTTGAAATGGACTTGGACCGCATTGGCGTCTGATTTGACGTTGAGGTCGTAATAGTCGCTGGTGAAGCCGTCATCGGCGGTGACGGTGGTAATGTCACGGAGCGCGTCGATGCGGGGGTCGGCGGCGCGTTCGTCGCTGTAATCTTCGTAGGCGAGGCGGCCTTGGAGGAGGCCGATGGCGACGATGTACTGGATGCAGTGATCGCGGTCGGCTTCATTGCGGAGCGGGCCGGACCGGTCCACCTGCTTCATCGTGTAGGTGTGGGAGCGAATGGCGATGCGCTCGATGTCGTCGATGCGGTCTTTAACTTCCGGGTATAGGCGGACCGCTGCTTCCAGCGCGCTTTGGGCGTGGCCCTCCGTGGGCCAGACCTTAATGACGTTATTCTGGATAACCTTATCGCTGGGGGGCTCGCGCAGCGTGAAGGGATCGCCGCCCCAACGCCGCTCGATAAAGCCGTATTTTGGCGCGCTCAGAACGGTGGGGTAGGCATCTTCCCCAAGGACGGCGAGCATGGCCAAGCGCACGCCCCGGCTTGCTGCATCGCCTGCAGCCCAGCATTTGCGCGTGCCCGTGGTCGGTGGTTGGCGGTACAAACGCAGGGTGCCGCCGTCGGCAAAGGCATTGGTGATGGCGGAAATCACATGGTCCCGGGTGCCGCCGAACAAACGACAGGTGACGCCGGCGCTGGCGACCCGGATCATCAGCTCATGGTCCAGGCCGTGGTCTAGATAGGAGTTTTCGTTGGCGAGCCCGCCATGGACCTCATGGGTCATCAGGCAGGCTTGGATGAGATCGCGCATTTTAAGCGGCGCCTCGCCTTTGGAGCGATTGACGCGGCTGATGTAATCGCAGACGGCGAAGACGGCACCGATATTATCCGAGGGATGGCCGCCTTCCTTGCCGAAATAGGATTCATTGTAGTCGAGCCAGCGGTTCATAGTGGCGTTGGCAAACGCCGCTTGCACCGGGTCGAGCCGATGGGGCGTACCGGGCACTTGCGCGCCGTTGGGGACGATGGTGCCGGGCACATGGGGGCCAAGGCGTTTGCGGCAGTCCGGGTCGCCGAGCGCGCCGAGGCCGCAGCCGAGCGTATCCATGACCGTCAGGTGAGCCGCGTCCAACGCTGCTTCGCCGTCCGGCGGTGGGGCGCAAATATAGTCCGCCAGGTCGCCGATGAGCGGATCGAGTTCGAGTTCTCCGGATTCCGATGCCATGGTGTCCTCCCGTTTGTTCATTGCTTGGGTTTGTTGCCAAGAACTATAGCGGCTTTGCCTCCCTATGCTGAAGAGGGCAGGCGGTTTACACTTTGGTAACGGTTTTTAGGGAGGTTGGGATGGTCATGAAAGTCACGCCTTTATCGGATGCGCTAGGCGCGGAAGTAACCGGCATTGATTTGCGCGAGCCTGTTAGTGATGCGGATCGAAAAGCGATGGAGGATGCCTTCATCGAGCATTTGGTGTTGGTGGTTCGCGATCAGGAATTGAATCCGGCGCAGTTCGTCACAGCCACGCGATTGTTCGGTAAGCCGGTGCACCAATATTTCTCCGACATGATTTTGGAAGAGCAACCGGAAATCATTGTCATCGACAGCCGGGACGCGCCGTTATTACCCAATGGGGAGCCGCGACTGGTCGGCTCAGGCGCATGGCATTCGGACCATACCAACACGCCGTGCCCGCCGCACGCGACCGTGCTGTACGCGGTCGAATTGCCGAGCAAAGGCGGTGATACGGGTTTTGCCAACATGCATATGGCCTATGACAGCTTGGCGGACGATGAAAAAACCAAGGTTGATGGGATGAAGACGGTCAACACGCTGGGCGAATCGATTAATCAGGTTAGCGCCGAAGATTTGGAAGAGTTCAACAAACCCTGCGTGCATCCCTTGGCGCGCACCCATCCGGTCACCGGCAAAAAAGCGATCTATGTGGGTCCGGTCAAAGTGGAATGCATTGAGGGGATGGAGCACACAGAAAGCCGCCGCTATATAGATGAACTACAAGAACGCGTCATTCAGCCCGACATTATTTATCGCCATCACTGGAAGCCCGGAGACCTTTTGATGTGGGATAATCGCTCGGTGGCGCACAAAGCGTTTCGCGATTACGACCATATGGAAGGGCGAATCATGCACCGTGTAATTCTCGAAGGCGACGTGCCGTTTTAATCAAGAATTAAAATGCCGCGTGCGCGTAAAACTTGAAACCGTTGTAATTCAACGAGTCGCAACCTGCGCCTGCAATCCACCCATAAACACCTTGCGAAGACCCCTCCTGCGTTAGAAAATTAGAGTGGGGGTTGTCATGAAATTCAAAACATTAGGCGTATTTGGTCTTCTCTTGAGCCTTTCTTCGTGCGCGTCGCTCGTGGAAGGGACCAACCAAACGGTGATGTTCCAAGTGTCGCCCGACACGGCGGTCTGTAATGTTCGCCAGAAAGGCAAGTTTATCGGCACGCTGCAAAATGGCGGCGGTCAGTTGGATGTGCCGAAGAGCCGTAAGGATATAAAAGTCGATTGCACCGCGCCGGGGTATGAGAAGCAGACCCTCGATCTTGTATCGTCCGCATCTGGATGGGGCGTCGCAGGCTGTTTGCTCGATTTCTGCATTACCGATCACGCCACCGGCGCCTTCAATAAATACGATGATAGTGTGACCATTGCGTTGTCGGCTGCGAATAGAGTGCCGGCAGCCGCATCCCGCATCACGGGGCCGAGTACGGCGCGCGCAGCGGCACCTCGTGCTGCAGCCCCGACCGCAAATAGAGCCGTGGCAGTCCCTGCGGTGGCGCGAACGAATTCACAGATCACGCCACCAATTGGACCGACGCCTGTTGCCGCGACCCGCGTGCAAACATGGCAAACCGTGCATTCACAAATTCGGGCTTATTGGGGGCCGAACGTGGAGCGTGACTTCTTCGATATGCCGAACTCCGTGCCGCTGAGCTTGGTCAGCAAGCAGGGCCAATGGGGATTGTTCGCTTACCGCGCTAATAACGGTAAAAACGGAAAAGTTTGGATTGCGTTGGATTCAGTTCAGGCGGCGCGCTGACAACTTTATAAAAAGCGTTAACCGATCCGGAATGGATTGCCGATGACGATCTTGTAACGGCCTTCTTTTGTGCCGCTGCCTAGTAATTTCAGGTAAACGAAAATAGGACGGCGTTTGTCTTCGTCGGACCAATAAGCGTTATATTCGCCGGCTTTAACCCCGGGCTGAAGTCCCTCCCAGAAAGGCACGCCGTTGGGTGCTTGACGCGTGGCGACGCCGATATGATCTTTCGGTAGGCGTGATTTTATGGAGCGGAGAACTTGCTCGAAACGCCGTCTTGCATCGTTGCCCGCGTTAGACCGGTCCTTGATGGGCTTACTCTTTATTTCTATTGCCACCAGCCGGTTGTTGGCTTGCCGGTCGAACTGTGCTTCGACGCTTTCAACATCTTGTAACCAAGCGGTGGTCTTGATGGTGCAGACCACGTATCGATTGCCCATATCGCGGCATTGTTTTGCCCGACTGCGGACCTTCTCGAAATCGTCAAACCAGGAAAAGCCAAGCATGATATCGGAATATTTTCGGGCTTCTGTGCGCACCACCAACAATTCATGGAGCCCTTTGTCCCCGCCAATTGACGCGAATTCCGCTGCTGATCGTCCGCTGCGCGCCTTTACTGTTGGGTCGGCACCGTGGGTCAGCATCAAATTTACCAGTTCGCGGTCGCCGGCATGGGCAGCACGCATTAGTGCCGTCAGTCCGCCAAACTCCGCATTCATGTCGACACCGTTTTCGATCAAGAAGGCGGCAACGGATTTCATGTCTTCTTGTTTACGTTTGTTGATAGCGTGGTGAAGCAGGCCGACGCTCGGCACCATGCCTGCATTCATTAAGGTCGCTGCGATAGGTTTTTTGCGGCTTAGTAGTGCGTAATCCACAGCGGACCGATAGCCTGTGCCGAATTGGTCACTGACGAATTTGGCGACGGTATCAAGTTGGATGAATTCCGGGCGGTTCGACAATAAATGCCTCACGCGCTCGAGATCGCCGCTTTCGATGGCGGCAAAAAGATCTTGTTCGAAGGCTTCCGGCGCTTGCGGAATGTCCCGGCGCGGATCTTGAACCATTGAGGTGCCCGCGAATCCTAACTTACGAGCGCGTTCGCCACCTTTCTGATTTTCCGCAATACGGCGGCTATAGGTACGTTCTAAGGCAATGCGAATTGCCGGACGGATATCTTTTTGGTCAAGGACGCTATTGGTGCACCCACGCGGTGGTTCAAGTGACGCATCGCGTTCGATCAAAACTTGTACTGTCCGCAAATGCCCGTTGGAGGCAGCAAGGCTGAGTGCGGTGGAACATTTTCCGGTGCCATCGGCCAAATTAACATTCGTTCCGGCATCGATCATTTGGCGAACCGCGGCACTCAATCCTTCGGCGGCGGACGTATGCATGACGCTTAGATTTTTCGAGCCCCGCGCTGTCGGTTTTGCACCAGCGCGGAGAAGCGTTTTTACGCTGTCGACCGCATGATGACGCGCGGCGATAAGAAGCGCTGGTGCGCCATTGCCATCGACGGCGTTGGCATCCGCGCCTTGTCGCAACAGTCTATTGAGGGTTCCAACATCATCTGCCCGTGCCGCTTCGAAAAGATTGGGTTTCTCTGGTCCTTTATCGACGACAAAGCTGCCCTTGACGTTGGAAAAAAGCGTGCGTGCAAAATCCGGGTCCTGCGAGGAGATGACAACACCGGCAACGATTGCGGATGCCAAAACAAGACTGAGCCAAACGCCGCTAAATCTCTTGCGTGGTGGATGACGCTCAAAACCTGGAAGCGGCGCCTGCTGATAGCGTTCGTGATCGTTGCGCGTAACCTTTAGAGCCTCCTCGAAGGCAGATTGAGGCGTAGCTTGTGGCGTTGCTTGAGGTGGGGATTGTTGCGGTGGCTTTTCGCCGTAGCGCTGTGCTTTAAGCTGCGGGGATGGCTTGCGCCGCGGAGCACGCGCTTGTTTTGGCGCAGTGTTTGGTACCGCAGAAGGGCTTGGCTTTGGTGGTTGCTGCGGGGGCCGAGCTTGCGTAGGCGCGGGTTCTTGTTGTGCTATCACCGGTCTTGGTGCGTCTGGAGACCCGAAAGGATGTGACGGTGGTTTGACGTTAGTCGCCGGTGGCGCTTGCTCTGGGGTCGGTCGTGCCGCTTGTGTCGGTGGCGTCGGAGACACCGATATTTGGGGTTCGGGAAGGACTGGTTGCGGTCTGACCGTGAGCGGGGCGTTTAATCTAGGCTCTCGGCGCGCGTCGTCGATAACACTCGTTGCTTGTGCGACCGGCGGGTCGAAGTAATCATCGGCGGTTTCGACTAAACGGCCATGGCGCATCAAGGCGATTTCCGTATAAACCGGTTCGTTGCCGTCTTCAGCAGGCGCTGCTTCGCTAAGCCGCAATTCCTCGAACCGGTCTCGCGCGACAAATTCACCGAGCAGGACAACCGCATCCTCTTGGCTTTCGCAGTGATGCAAGTTTTGCCACTGGCCGTCGCGTAGGCCTTGAATCCAATAAACGCGGTTGGCGGAATGCGCCATCCAAACTCTCCTGATCCCAACCGACAACTCGTTCGATTTGCTGACGAGCTGCTGATTTCTCAACGCTCTAGGACGGTAAAACGGCAGTTTCCGCTAAACAGATCCCAGCATAACCTAGTAGATCATTACTCAATATATACCAAATACTCAATTGTTAAACACAATATATTGAGAGGTTAACCGAAATCAAGCGATCTGAATAAATAGCGGAGGTGATGTGCCTAACGTGTTTTTTGGGTTAGTCGTAAAGTAACCCACCGTATTTCTATTGAAGCATTGGCTAGATTAGCTCGTAGGGTCGAGGTGCTTTAGGGGGAGGATACGTGTCATCAGAATACTGTCTGATTGCCGTCGCTCCCGGTTTTATTGGCGGTTGTTTGGCGTGTGGCGGACGGTTTCTGTTTGGACGGCCCTAGGGCCCCCCGCCGAGGTGATCGAAGATTGGTCTAAAATTGATCGAAATAAGGCGCTGCTAGAGCGAAGAGAGCTGCTGTAAGCGTTGTTCCATTCGATTGAGTAGTCCTGTTACGCCGTCTTTTTTGATAATGGCAGCAAACTCGGAACGCTGCGTTACGGCCATACTGATCCCTTCGACGTATATGTCGATGATTTTGAACTGGCCTTTGTGCTTGCGCACGCGCCAATTACAACTGATGGGGCTACCGCCGTTGGTTTGTAAAATGCGGGAATGGACGATGATGTCGGCTTTTCCCGCTTTGGACGTCTTGGTCACCTTAAACTGTTGGCCTGAATAACCTCCAAGACGTGACGAATAGGTCTTTAATACCCATTCGGAGAATAGTTTTTGATAGGATTTGCGTTGTTTGCGTTCCATGCGGCGCCAATGGACGCCGATGACGAACCGGGCAATATTACTCATGGCGAATTCGTTGCGCAAAAGATCGCGGAATTTGCTTTCACGGTCAGCCAGAGAACCGCTTTTGTCATTAAGGGTGGCGAGCGCCTTTGCGGCAAGTGACTGGATAAAGTGCGCCGGGTCGCCTTCGGTCGTGCGCGCTTGCGCTGGCCCGGCATAGCTCGTGCCCATCGTCGCCGCGACTAAAAGGAATGCCGCACCGATTACGATCACAAATCGTGAAATTCGTTTAGCCATCTTTTGGTTCCCGCCAATATCTAAAAGTAAACATTTCGGGGTCTGTACAACGCAGAGTACGTCCAGGCGTATGACGATCATCACAATCACCTAAATATGGCCCTATATGCTTACGAGCGGACAAATAGAAACTTGCGATGGCGAATTCAAGAGATGAAATGTCGCAACGTGTAATAATTGCCCTAACATACCGGCTTAACGGCATAAGATTGTCGGTAAAGTTTCTATTTACTCGTCCGATATGGTGTTTCGGTGATTGCGAATTTGACAAATTAGTATGGCCGAGTCGCGGCATTAATACGGCTATTTTGTGAGAAAAAGGACCAAATGAACCAGATATTGCGTCTAAAGGAGTATTTTCCCCGGGCCCGGCGTACCTATGTCATGGGAATTTTGAATGTGACGCCGGATTCGTTTTCGGGGGATGGGGTGATGGGGGCACACGATTTTGTGACCGATGCGATGGGGCAAGCGGTCGCGTTTCAGCGCGCTGGCGCCGATATCCTTGACGTCGGCGGTGAAAGTACAAGGCCCGGCGCTCAACCTGTCGATGCCCTAACGGAAATAAACCGGGTGGTTCCTGTGATTGAGGCAATAGCTGAAAAGCTTCCAGACGCGGTAATTTCAATCGATACCAGCAAAGCTGAAGTGGCCGCTGCCGCGCTCGCCGCGGGCGCGGCTATGGTGAACGACGTTTGGGGATTGCAACAGGACCCGGAAATCGCTGGCGTGGTCGCGGACGCCGGGTGCCCGGTGGTGTTGATGCATAATGCCAGCCGGTCGGACACTGTCTCAGCCGACGGCGCCGGTGGCAAGCGCTATGGTGCAGGGGCATATGGGCACCTACTGGAGGACGTCGTCCGTATGCTTGGTGAGCACGCCGCGCATGCTGAGGCTGTGGGTGTCGCACCGGATCAAATCATCCTCGACCCGGGTATCGGCTTCGGTAAATCGGTCACTCAGAATCTGGCACTTCTCAACCATTTGGACCGGGTAAAAGACCTACAGTATCCGGTGCTCGTCGGGCCAAGTCGAAAATCTTTTATTGGTTCCGTATTAGGGACAGAAGTGAATGATCGCCTAGACGGCACCATGGCTGCGGTGGCAATTGCAGTTGTGCGTGGTGCGAATATCGTTCGGGTGCACGATGTCAAATCGATCGTAGGGGTGGTGCGGATGTGTGATGCAATTTTGAGCGCGCCAGCCGATGGTGGTGGCGCGCCTGCAGAAGGGGCTGGGTGAAGTGGAAGACGTTTTCATCGCCATCGGGTCCAATCTCGGGGATCGCTTGGAGAATATCGCGCGAGCAGAGCAGGGCCTCTCGGAATCTGTGGAAATAACAGGTCGTTCTCAAGTCTACGAAACACCGCCACAATATGTGGTTAACCAACCATCCTTTCTAAACCTTGCGGTGCGAGGGACGCCCAAAATGGAGCCGAGGCCTCTCTTGGAGGCTTTAAAACGATTGGAGGTTTCCCTTGGCCGGCAACCGGGGCCCCGCAACGGGCCACGCTTGATTGATTTGGATATACTGTGTTTTGGCGAACGCCAAATCGATACCGATGAGCTAACGCTGCCGCACCCACGCATTCAGGAACGGTATTTTGTCTTACAGCCATTGCTGGATTTGGACCCAAACATGCGCCATCCAACGATTGATAAGACCATGCGCCAACTGCTCAATGAATTGCCCATGGATGCTGGCCAGGGCGTGAAAGTACTACCGGACTATTAAAACTGATCTTCGTCCAAAGCCATGACGCTTTGATCGCCGTGCCGAACGGATTTTCCGAGCGCAGCTGTTTGAGGCAGCACATGTTCGGCATAAAAATGGGCGCTTGCCAGTTTCGCTGCGTAGAATTTGGGGTCGTGGTCATCGGCTTGGCGAGCGGCGATTTGCGCCGCGCGCGCATGCATAACGCCGCCGGCGACGGTTCCGAACAAGCGCAAATAAGGGGTAGCGCCGGCTAAGGCGATTACCTGGTCCGATGCAGCGTTTTCAATAAGCCAGTCGGTAGTCGCCGCCAGCTCGTTCAGTGCTTCCTCCGCAGCGAGCGCAATGGATGATGATTTTTCCTCGGCCCCGGCCCGTTCGACCAATGTCCTTGCGTCGTCCATGTAGGCGCCCATGGCAGCCCCTTTATCGCGCAGTACTTTCCGACCGACTAAATCAATCGCCTGGATGCCGTTGGTGCCTTCGTAGATTGGGGCTATGCGGGCATCCCGGTAGTGCTGCGCGATGCCGGTCTCCTCGATAAAGCCGGTGCCGCCGTGAACTTGTAGGGCGAGTGAAGATATCTCCACGCCAAGGTCCGTACACCATGCTTTGACCATGGGAATGAGCAAGTCGACGCGGGCTTGTGCTTGAACGCGTTCACTCTCGTCTATGTGCCGTTTTGCACCGTCGAGCGCGAGCGCGGCATCGTAAGTGACCGCCCGCATCGCTTCGATCTGAGATTTCATTAACATCAGCATACGTCGCACATCGGGGTGATTTATGATCGTCCCGAACTGAGACCGCTCCTTGGCGTAATCGCGTGCCTGTTGGTAAGAGCGCTCCGCAATTGCTAAGCCTGAAATGCCGATGTTAAGGCGTGCATTGTTCATCATTGTGAACATCGCAGCCAGTCCCTCATTTTCCTTGCCCACCAAAAAGCCGGCGGCACCGCCATCATCGCCATAAGACATCACACAGGTAGGACTACCGTGGATGCCAAGCTTTTCTTCTAGCGAGAGACAACGAAGGTCGTTCCGGTCACCAAGGCTGCCGTCTGGGCCGACTAAAAATTTAGGTACAATAAATAGCGAGATACCTTTTGGGCCTGCGGGGGCATCGGGCGTTCGGGCCAGCACGAAATGGATGATGTTCTCGGCCATATCGTGTTCGCCGTAAGTGATGAATATCTTTTGACCGGAAATTTTGTAGTGGTCACCGAAAGGTTCCGCTTTGCAGCGTAGCGCCCCCAAATCTGATCCTGCCTGCGGTTCGGTCAAGTTCATCGTGCCCGGCCATTTGCCGGAAATTAGGTTTTCGAGATAAAGCGACTTTTGGTCGTCGGTACCGAATTCTTCGAGTAACTCCACGGCGCCGGTGGTTAGGATTTCACAAAGTGACCAGGCGGTGTTTGCGCTCAACCACATTTCCTGTGTGGCGGCGGAAACGAGCCACGGCAGGCCCTGGCCACCATGGTCAGGATTGAAGGGCAGGGACGCCCAGCCGCTTTCGACGAAACTCTTATAGGCGTCGGCAAACCCGGTTGGCGTGCGAACAACGCCATTCTCGAGCGCCGATCCTTCTTGGTCGCCGACAGTGTTGAGAGTGGCGATCACCTCTGACGCAAACTTTCCGCTTTCGTCCAGAATAGCGTCAATCAGGTCCGGTCCCGTTTCTGCGAGTCCGGGTAACGTGGCCGCCTGTTCGGCCAAGCCCATTTCGTGCAGGCAAAACTTCATGTCGCGTAGGGGAGCGGTGTAATCGGACATTTTTGATCTCGTTACAGCAATTTGCCGGGATTCATAATCCCATGCGGATCAAACACCGCCTTCAGTTGACGCATAAGGTCGATGTCCAAATCCGGTGTGTAATGGAGAAAGGAATCGCGTTTCAATTGGCCAATGCCATGCTCCGCACTTAGTGAACCTTCGAACGCCGCGACCACATCAAGGACGATGTGATTGATGGCGTCTTTATGAGTAAAAAATTCCTTGTCAGCCATATCGGCAGGCTTGGCGAAATTGAAATGCAAATTGCCGTCTCCCACATGGCCGAAAAAGATAGGCCGGATTTCCGTCATGTAAGCCTCGACTGCGGGGATTGCTTTGCGGACGAATGCAGGGATGCTGCTCACCGGCACCGAGATGTCATGTTTGATGCTGGCGCCTTCCTCTTTTTCACCCTCGGGCAGGAATTCGCGTAATTTCCATAAAGCTCTGCGCTGCCCTTCTGATTGAGCAATAACCGCATCGCTGATTAACCCGTCCTCGAAGCCTTGCTCTAGAAACCGTTCCAGTGAATTGTCGTCGGCGTCGCCGGAGGAAATTTCGATTAGTGCATAAATGTCGGCAACCTCCGAAAGGGGATCGGTTAAGTCGGGGCCGTGCTTAAACGCTAAATCCAGTGGAGGGCGTGTGATCATTTCGAAGCTGCTGACGCGGTCGCCACTGACTTGGCGGGCACGGGCCAAAAGTTCGATGACTTCATCAAGCCCGGTAATAGCGGCAAAGCAGGTCTGGTAGCTTTCCGGTTTGGGGAACAGTTTGAGTGTTGCGGCGGTGATAATCCCCAGCGTTCCTTCCGATCCCACAAATAGATGCTTCAAATCGTAGCCCGTATTGTCTTTGCGGAGCGATTTGAGGCCGTTCCATATTTCGCCCGATGGCAGGACCACCTCTAAGCCTAAGACCAAATCTCGCATGTTGCCGTAACGGAGTACGCTGACACCACCGGCGTTCGTCGCCAGATTGCCGCCGATTTGGCAGGAACCTTCGGCACCCAAGCTCAACGGAAAAAGACGCCCCGCCTCGTCAGCAGCTTCTTGGATGGTCTGCAAGATACATCCCGCCTCAACGGTTGCGGTATAGTTGAGGGTGTCCAGCTTCCGAATTTTGTTCATACGCCCAAGACAGAGCAATATGGCGTTGCTGTCCGCAGCAGGCGTGGCGGCACCATTCATGCCCGTATTGCCACCTTGCGGCACGACCGTGATGCGGTGTTCCGCGCAAATCTTGATGATGTCTGAAACTTGTTCTGTTGTGTCGGGCCGGAGAACCAATGCGCAGCTGCCGCGATACTGCCCGCGCCAGTCCGTCAGGTAGGCGTTGGCGTCGGTTGCGTTGTCGATATAGCCGCTCGCACCGACAATGGATTTCAGTTGATCGAGTGTGGTTTCGGGCAAAGAGGATGCCATTCCATCTGGAGACATGGTGAACTCATATGGTTTCGATTTAGCGCTCAGACTAAACGGGATTTACCGACGAACCAAGCCTATCCAATAGCTAATTCGATGCATTGTCGCCTTCGCTTTCCTCAAAAGGAAAGTCATAGTCGAAGGGGAAGTCCTGATGGCCGAAGTCACCGCCATTTTGTGCCGATGCGAGCACCCGGGTGTCCGTAGCTGCGTTGCCGTTATTCGGTAATAGAGCGTCCCCATTTTCCAATCGCTCAATATCGAGACCGTCGAGGAACGTCAGAATTTGGGCATTCGTCAACGCCTGGCGCTGCATTTCACACATATACCCAAACGCGATCTTGCCGGGATAGTTTTTGGAATCCGCCGCCGGATGATCCCACTCATACAGAAACCCAACGCAGGCGTGGGTCGTGCCCAGACTATAAGCAGCGGTCGAAATACTATCCCAGCTGCTTTGCACCGACCCCCGAGTTCCATAGGTGATCGATTTGTTGCGGTTAAAATTCCAGCCTTCGACCATGCGCTTGAGCGTGTGTTCATAATGAATGGAAATCGCATCGCCGCCGTCTATGGCCGTATCATACGCTACTTCGGCGATCCGTTTGCCATCGCGGAAACGGGCATATTCTCCGTGCTCATACGCCATGGCGAATTGCACACGGCTTTCCGGGCCTTTCTCAAAGGACGCCAAATGGATTACACCGCCTTGGAGCGATGCTGCTTTTACCACAGGCCATTGGGCACCGGGGAACCCGCCGCTTGTATTGCAAGCTGTGGCGGCGAATAGCACGCCGGTTAGAAGCGTCGTAGCGAGCAGGGCTTTATGTTTTTTCATCGTGTCACCGTTGTGGCCGCTCCAGGATTAATCACGGGAAATCGTATATGGGAAACCGAAATCGAACGGGAATTCCGCATTGCCGGTCTTGCCGTCGCTTCCTTTGGCCACCTCTAACGCGCCGGCTTGAATTTCTGAGTGACCCGCTACGGGTAGAGCGTGACCGCTATATTCCATGGCGCTAATATTCAGGCCGCCGACGAATTCGGCAATTTGGTCTTTGGTTAAGGGGTGGGATTGTTTTTTACAAATATAGCCGAAGGCAACTTTGCCGGGATTGCTGTCCGAATCCCCAGGCCGACCGTCCCATTCATACTCATAGGCGACGCAGGCATGAACACCCTGTCGCGTAAAGGCGAGAACCGAAATGTCCGCATATCCGTTCTGTACGCTGAACTTTGCACCGAATTTGATGGGCTTGGCTTTATTAAGGTTAAAGGTGCGGATCATGCGCTCCAGTGAATAATGATATTCCAGGGCGGCGTCATCGCCGACGGCGGCATCGTAAACCGCCTCCCCATGAAGGTCGTCCTTCCGAAAACGCGCATACTCTCCATGCTCATGGGCAAGGGCGAAGATGACACGTTTTGTCTCGCTGCCTTCGAACGATTTAAAGGAAATGACGCCTTTTCCCGGGGCACCATGTTTGATGATCGGCCATTGTTTGGTGCCAAAGGCGCGTGCATCCCAAGGCGTAAATGATACTGTGAGGACGCTTATCGATAAGATGCTGAAATAGAAAAGTAATTTTCTCATCAGACATTGCCGTGCCGAAGCCCGACCCTTTTTGGTTCCCTTAAGAATTGATCTAGAAAAAGTATAAGCGATTTGTAGGGCTACCGCGTGTTTTCAGCGAATTTTCACGTAAAGTTTACGGCCGTCTGGGGCAATGTTTTATGCGGCGGCGCGCCGGAGCCGGTCATTGATGGCGCGGCCGAGCCCATCTTCGGGGAGTGGCATAACTGCTATGGCGCGATGTGGCGCGGTATCGAGCCGGTGCAAGTAAGCAAACAGATTGGCGGCAGCTTCAGTTAGGTCCGCGCTTTCGCTTAAATTGAGCGTGGCGTTGGTCACGCCCGGGCCAAATCCCAGCAAGGCCTCGTCCGGTTCGGCGCAGTTCGCATTCAAACGAAGCGGTCGCTCCGGCGCATAATGGCTTGCAAGCATACCCGGGGATTTGAATGCGCCGTCCTTATGAACGGGGGCGGGAACTTTCATGCCGAGGGATTGCTCGATGGCCTCGACCGGGATGCCGCCTGGGCGAAGCAGTGTCGGGATCTCCCCGGTGAGGTCTACCACCGTCGATTCTACGCCGATGGTGCAGGGGCCGCCGTCCAGTATCAGCGGAATTTTATCGCCCAGTTGATCCGCCACATGCTGTGCGGTGGTCGGGCTGAGACGGCCCGATGCGTTGGCGCTGGGGGCGGCGATTGGATGGCCCGTGCGCTCAATAAGGGTGCGCGCAAGTTCATGTCCGGGCACACGGATTGCTAGGCTATCCAAGCCCGCACTGGCTAGCGCGGAAATAGCGCAGTCCGAGGTCCTTCGCAAAATGAGCGTCAACGCGCCGGGCCAGAATTGATCCGCCAATGCATGCGCCGTTTCCGTGAAATGCCCAATCTCTTCGGCGGCCGCCTTGTGGGTCACATGGACAATCAACGGGTTGAAGTCCGGACGGTTCTTGGCGGCAAAAATTTCGGCCACAGCGCGGTCATTCGTGGCGTCGCCGCCGAGCCCGTAAACCGTCTCGGTGGGGAAGGCAACAAGCCGCCCCGCGCGCAAAAGCGCCGCCGCACGCTCGATGTTCTCGTCTGAAATAGGGTCGATGCTTGCCATCCCCTTGGCTTACACGGGGCGATTCCGTCTTGCAATCTTATCGCGCCTGGGGGAGAAGGCGTGCAAACGAGTTTTAGGGAGGCTTCCATGGCGGAAAAGCAAAATACGGTCACTTACAAAATAGCGAATGTACCGGGCGACGGCATCGGCAAGGAAGTGGTGCCCGAAGGCCTTCGGGTGTTGGATAAAGTGTCGAGCAAGTTCGGAATTGATTTTGATTTCACCGACCATGATTGGAGCTGTGAGACCTACGCCAAGACCGGTGCCATGATGCCGGAAGACGGGATAGACCAACTCCGCCCGAGCGATGCGATCTTCTTGGGCGCGGTGGGTTTCCCCGGTGTGCCGGATCATGTGTCGCTTTGGGGGCTGTTGATCCCGATCCGCCGACATTTTGACCAGTATGTGAATTTGCGTCCGGTCCGCCTGCTGCCCGGCATTGAAGCGCCGGTGCATGGTTATGAGCCTGGCGACATCGACATGTATGTGGTGCGTGAGAATGTGGAAGGTGAATATTCCGAAATGGGCGGGCGCATCTTCGAAGGCACCGACCGGGAAATGGTGGTGCAGGAAACCGTCTTTACCCGCCAGGGCGTCGACCGTATCCAGCGTTTCGCCTTCGATCTCGCCATGACCCGCGGCAAAAAACTAACGTCGGCGACCAAGTCCAACGGCATAATTTACACCATGCCTTATTGGGACGAGCGTTTTGCCGAGAACGGCAAAGATTACCCGGAAGTGGAGCGGGAGCAATATCATATCGATATTTTGACGGTTCATTTCGTTGCGCGCCCGCACACGTTCGACGTGGTCGTCGGCAGTAATCTGTTCGGCGATATCCTCTCCGATCTAGGCCCTGGCGTCACCGGCACTATCGGCGTCGCCCCAAGCGCCAACATCAACCCGGAAGGCAAGCATCCCTCCATGTTCGAGCCGGTACACGGCTCCGCGCCGGACATTGCCGGCCAAGGCATCGCCAACCCCATCGGTCAAATCTGGTCTGCATCCATGATGATGGATCATCTGGGCCAGCCGGAAGCCGGCGCGGCTATTCTGGAGGCAATCGAAAATGTGCTGAAAGATCCTAGCGCACCGAAGACGCCGGATATGGGCGGCAAAGACAAAACCCAAGATGTGGGCAAGGCTATCGCTGAGGCGATCTAGAGACTGTTAATAAAATAAAAGGGCCGGACGCTAAAAGCGCCCGGCCCTAATAATTTTGCTGCCGTCGTACGGCTATTCAGCGGCGTCGAGCTTTGCTGCTTCGGCGTCGACTTTTTCTTTCGGTTGGTAGATTTCCGAGCCTTCCGTTTTGAATTTCTCCGACATGTCGAACATGCCTTTTTCGGCGAAATCGCGGATTTCTTGGGTGATCTGCATGGAGCAGAATTTCGGTCCGCACATGGAACAGAAATGCGCCACTTTGGCGCCTTCTGCCGGAAGGGTCTGGTCGTGGAAGTCTTCCGCGGTTTCCGGGTCCATGGCGAGTTTGAATTGATCGCGCCAGCGGAAATCAAACCGGGACCGGCTGAGCGCATCATCCCAAAGGCGTGCTGCCGGATGGCCCTTGGCCAAATCGGCGGCGTGGGCGGCGATCTTGTAGGTGATTACACCGTCCTTCACATCCTTTCGGTTGGGAAGACCCAGATGCTCTTTCGGCGTCACATAGCAAAGCATGGCCGTGCCGTACCAGCCGATCATGGCCGCCCCGATGGCCGACGTGATGTGGTCGTAACCGGGCGCGGTGTCGGTGGTGAGTGGCCCAAGCGTATAGAAGGGGGCCTCATGACAGACCTCCAATTGCTTGTCCATGTTCTCTTTGATTTTGTGCATGGGCACGTGACCCGGGCCTTCGATCATGGTCTGGACGTCGTGTTTCCAAGCGATCTTAGTGAGTTCGCCTAGTGTGTCGAGTTCGGCGAATTGTGCCTCGTCATTGGCGTCCGCGAGTGAACCCGGACGGAGACCATCACCCAACGAGAAGGAGACGTCATACTCTTTCATCAGTTCGCAAATGTCCTCGAAATGCGTGTAGAGGAAGCTTTCCTGATGATGGGCGAGGCACCATTTCGCCATGATCGAGCCGCCGCGGCTGACGATACCGGTGACGCGTTTGGCGGTCATCGGAATGTAGGGCAGTCGCACGCCCGCATGGATGGTGAAGTAATCGACGCCTTGTTCGCACTGCTCAATAAGCGTGTCGCGATAGATTTCATAGGTGAGCTCTTCGGCGACGCCGTCGACTTTTTCCAACGCTTGATAGATCGGCACTGTGCCGATGGGAACCGGCGAATTGCGGATGATCCATTCACGGGTGTTATGAATGTCTTTGCCGGTCGACAGGTCCATGACCGTGTCACCGCCCCAGCGGGTCGACCACACCATCTTTTCCACTTCCTCGGCGACCGAGGAAGAGACAGCGGAATTGCCGATGTTGGAATTGATCTTCACCAGGAAGTTCCGCCCGATGATCATCGGTTCGGTTTCCGGATGGTTGATGTTGTTGGGGATGATCGCGCGGCCACGGGCCACTTCATCGCGGACGAATTCTGCCGTTACGCGTTCGGGAATTTCGGCACCGAAACTTTCGCCGTCGCCGTAGAACTCGGAAAGCCCGAGATTTTCGCGAATGGCGATATATTCCATTTCCGCAGTGATGATGCCTTGGCGGGCATAATGCATTTGGGAAACATTCTTGCCTGACTTGGCGCGGAGCGGTTTCCGTTTGGACGGAAATTCAGGACATGCATTCGGGTCGCCCGCATTGCGGTGGTTGTCTTCGGGGCGAATGTTGCGGCCTTCATACTCTTCCGTATCGCCGCGTGCATCGATCCAGCTACGACGGAGTGCCGGCAAGCCATTGTCCACATTCAATTCTGCGTCCGGGTCCGTATAGGGGCCCGATGTATCGTACAACCGCACGGGCGGCTCGTTGGCGCTTTCCTCTAACACCACTTCCCGGAATGGCACCTTGATGCCGTTGGGTCCTGTCTCATAGGTTTTGCGGGAGCCCGGGATCGGGCCGGTGGTGATGGTGATAGCGTCATTGTCTCTAGGCATAAATCGGTCCTCCAACTGTAATCGACTTTTGGATCCAAGCTATGCGGTGGTGGCGCGGGGCGGGTGAAGCGCTTTTTGAGCGGTTCTTGATGCTCCTTCCCTCCGCCGGCATGACCCGGATCAGGTTCGCAGGGTCACCGCGCTAGCGGTATCTCAGCCTTTCGCAAGGCCCCCCCAGGAAGACGTCTATAGTGATGCTTATAGGCGCGTTCGTCAATCGATCGCTGAGCTATGGTGGCGTTTATTCTGCTTGGCTAGGAGCGTGCGTGGCCGGCACGTCTTTTGTCTGACGTGCAGGCTCTCTAATCGCGGGCGTCGTCGTGTCTTGTTGCAAGGCCTCGATGTTTGAAAGGAGGCGGCGCGTGATGATTTGCAACAAGAAGAGGCCGAACTGTGGGTTTTGAAAATAAAGTTGCATGACGGTGTCGTAAGCGACGGATTGTAACTCGCAATCGGTTTTGCAGATTGCCGTTGCGGTGCGCTCGCCACCTGGTGAAAACAAACCGATTTCGCCCAAAACATCGCCGGGACCGGTTTCCTTGCTAAATTCTACGAGTTCCACCGTTCCATGCAAAATGAGGTACATGCGCTTCGCATCAGCACCTTTTTCAAAAACCACCTCGCCGGCGTCGTAGGATTCGTGTTTCATGAAGGGGGCTAAAGCTTCTAGGCTAAAGTCCGCCGCTTTCGCTTCTTGAATACCACGGGTGAGCTGGATCATTTCGTACAAACGAATGCTGTTGAGTGGCAGTAAGCAGGCGTGAAGGAGCAACGTCGGTCCCAGCCATTCGTAGGCACTGTAGATGACAAAGCCGAAATTGCTTGCAATCGCCAAAATACGCAAAGGAATAAGGGTCTGGCGCGAGAACGCGGCCAGCGACAGTAGCGCCGAGGCGTAGCCCAGAATGAGCGACCAATGCTCAATCAAATATTGCACCTAACTCAACTCCGACTTTGAGTGCCTTAAGTCAGCCAAATTATGCCACGAAATTAGCGCAAGACCGCTTGTTAATTCGCCATGTTTCGGCTGTTTTGTTTGTAGTTTATGACAGTTGCTTAGCAGAAATGTAACAAATTCCTAAGCTTAAAGCGGCCATACCAGTAAAATCATCGGGATGGCGATGACGACGATCACAGCTTCGAGCGGTAGGCCGAGCCGCCAATAATCGCCGAAATGGTAGCCGCCGGGGCCCATCACCAACAAATTCGATTGGTGGCCAATGGGCGTTAGGAAGGCACACGAACTGCCAAGAGCGACCGCCATCAGGAACGGGTCGGGGCTGACGCCCAGTTTGAGGGCAAGGCCACCGGCTAAATTGCCCATGAGAACGGCGGTTGCGGCGTTGTTCATGATGTCTGAGAGGAACATTGCCGCCAGTAAGATGACCGCGACCAACGCCCAATCGGGCAAAACATCGCGACTCCCCGCAATCTGATCAGCAATGAGGCCGCTGGCACCGCTCGATTCCATTGCAGCACCGACCGGAACCATGCACGCTAAGAGAACAATAACCGGCCAATCGATCGCATCGTATGTATCTCGCAATGATATTTGTTTGCTCAGTACCAGAACAGCAACCGCGGTGAGAAATGCAACAGGTACTGAAAGGAGCCCTGCGACGGATGCTGCGACGGCGGATGCAAAAATTAGGATTGGCAAAAACCCCGCATTGCTGCCAATGGCCAGCCCGCGGTGGGGCAGCGGTAGGCAACCGAGTTCAGACAGGACGTTAGGCATGGCTTCCATGTCGCCCTGCAACAGCAAAACGTCGCCGGCTTGAAAACGCGCTTTTACCATCCTATCGCGGACAGGTTTGCCTTGGCGCGCGATAGCCAGCAGATTGATCTGATGCCGGCGACCAAGCCTAATTTGTAGTGGAGTGCGTCTGACCAGCGCCGAGTTTTGGGTTACAACTGCTTCCGTTATGCCAATAGAGCCGGACCGCAGGACGTCTGCGTGTAGGGCACGACTGCCGACCAGTGTAAGGTCGGTATTCTTTAATATGTCTTCGATATCGCTTGCGTCGGCTTTCAGCAAAATATGATCGCCACTGCGCAGCACTTCATTCGCGGTGGGGGCTAGGCGGTGTTGGCCCCGGCGCATGATGTCGATGAGAACTGTATCTTCACCGAGGCCGAGTTCGCGCGCTTTTGAGACAGTTATGCCAATCATCTTGGATTTAGGCACGATTTTTACTTCTGTAATATAGTCCTCAATATCGAAGAGGGCGTTCGCGTCGCCGCCCTCAGAGCGCACTGGAATAAGTCGCCAGCCGCCCATCGTAATGAAAAGGATACCGGCCAAAGCGATGACGATGCCGACGGCGGTAAAGTCGAACATGCCGAATGGCTCACCGGTATATTTGGTGCGAATGCTTGCGATGATGATATTGGGTGGCGTGCCGATCAATGTCGTCAGTCCGCCTAAAAGCGAGCCGAAGGATAGCGGCATGAGGAGTTCGCCGGGATGTCGTCCGGACTTTTTGGCGACCTGAAGAACGACCGGCATCAGCAGCGCGAGCGCGCCCACATTGTTCATAAACCCCGAGAGTGCGGCGACAATCGCCGCAATGGCCCCCACTTGCAGAGAAGGCCCCAATTCGACTTCTGTTAGGACGCGCGCGATCCAGGCGATTAGGCCGGAGTTTTGTAAGGCTTTGCTGATGATGAGAATGGCTGCAACCGTGATGACGGCGGGATGACTGAACCCGACGAAAGCCTCGGTAGCGGGTACCAATCCTGAGAGCACGGTTGCGAGTAGGATAAGGACGGCTACCAAATCATAGCGCCAACGGCCCCAAACGAACAAAACAAGGGCGGCTACAAGAATGAGAAAGATCGATGTTTGAGGAAGGGTCATTTGACTAATTCTAGCTGTTTGATGCGTAACGATATCCTGCTGCCGCGCGAATTCCTACCGTGCCTTAGAACGGCTGCGGCAAAGCGGCGCAGTTTTAGATGAATTTGTGCGTTGCAGCGCGGCAATAGTTGACGCCATAAAGGGGTGTTTTTAAGGTCACCGGCGATTTTTCAGGCGCTGATAGTCAGTAAAACGCGCTTGTTCAAGAATTTCCCAGGAGATATTCAAATGGCGAAGCCGCAATCCAAGCCAGGCAATGCAAATTTTTCTTCCGGGCCCTGTGCAAAGCCACCGGGCTGGTCGGTGGACGTATTAAAAGGGGCCGCTTTGGGGCGCTCGCACCGGGCTCCTGTTGGCCTTGAAAAATTGCGGGGTGTCATCGATCAAAGCCGGGAAATTCTTGGTATTCCTGAGGATTACCGCGTTGGTATTGTGCCCGGATCAGATACGGGCGCAATCGAAATGGCTATGTGGTCGCTGCTCGGCGAGCGCGGTGTTGATGTGTTGGCCTGGGAGAATTTCGGTCAAATGTGGGTGGCCGATGTGGTCAACCAGCTGAATATTGAAGATAAGCGCGTGATGGAAGCGCCGTACGGCGAACTTCCTGATCTGGCGGCGGTGGATTTTGCCCGCGATGTCATCTTTACCTGGAATGGTACGACCAGTGGTGTGCGGGTGCCCAATGCGGATTGGATCGCAGCTGATCGTGAGGGGCTAACCTTTTGCGATGCCACGTCTGCGGTATTTGCCATGGACCTGCAGTGGGACAAGCTCGATATTACGACTTGGTCCTGGCAGAAGGTACTTGGCGGTGAGGCGGCTCACGGCATGTTGGTGCTTAGCCCTAGGGCGGTTGAGCGTCTCGAAAGTTACACACCGCCTTGGCCCATGCCGAAGGTGTTCCGGATGGTTGCAAAGGGTAAGCTGGATGAGGCGCTGTTTCGTGGTGCGACCATCAACACGCCGTCCATGTTGTGCGTTGAGGATGCCTTGTTTTCGCTTGAATGGGCACGTTCCGTCGGTGGACAAAAGGGCCTGATGGCGCGCGCGGAGGCTAATTTGACGGCTTTTGCAGGTTGGGTTGAGCAGACCCAATGGGCGGATTTCCTTCCGAAAGACCCTGCCACGCGTTCTTGTACTTCCGTCTGTATTGAGATTTCCAAGAATAGCGGTTTGGACGACGAGGCATTACAAGACGCGCCGAAAGCTATTGCGACGCTTCTGGAGAAAGAGGGCGTAGCGTTTGACATCAACAACCATCGTGCGGCACCGCCGAGTTTGCGTATATGGGGCGGCGCGACCATTGAGACCGCCGACATTGAAGCGCTCCTGCCCTGGCTGGACTGGGCTTTCGATGAGTATACGCAACAGATTGCCTAACCAACTGCCATTAAACATAGGATACTGTCATGCCTAAGGTTCTGATTTCAGATGAATTGAGCCAGGATGCCGTTAAGGTTTTTGAAGATCGCGGCGTCGATGTTGATTTCAAAGCGGGCATCGATAAGGACGCGTTGCTGAAAATTATTGGCGACTATGATGGTTTAGCCATTCGCTCCGCAACGAAAGTTACGCAAGAAGTGTTGGATGCTGCCGACAATTTGAAAGTGGTCGGGCGTGCCGGTATTGGTGTCGACAACGTTGATCTTGATGCTGCGTCTCAAAAAGGCGTCGTCGTGATGAACACGCCGTTTGGCAATACGACGACCACCGCCGAGCATGCGATTGCCATGATGATGTCGATGGCAAGGCAAATTCCAGCGGCGAATGCTTCTACGCAAGCCGGGAAATGGGAAAAGAACCGGTTTATGGGTGTTGAAATTACCTCGAAGACCCTCGGCGTTATCGGTTGTGGCAATATCGGGACCATCGTCGTCGACCGCGCCAAGGGCCTGAAAATGCGTGTCATCATTTTCGACCCGTTTCTGACGGAAGATCGCGCCCAGGAGTTGGGGGCAGAAAAAGTCGAACTGGATGATTTGTTTGCACGTGCGGATTTCATCACAGTGCATACGCCGCTTGTCGATGCGACCCGTAACATCATCAATGCAGAATCGATTGCGAAAATGAAAGACGGCGTGCGGATCATCAATTGCGCTCGCGGTGGTATTGTGAACGAAGAGGATCTTCGGGCTGCGATGGACACCGGCAAGGTCGCCGGCGCGGCGTTCGATGTGTTTGTCGATGAACCGGCGAAAGACAATAAGTTGTTTGGTCATGACGAGTTTGTCGCGACGCCGCATTTAGGCGCGGCGACAACGGAAGCGCAGGAAATCGTGGCAGTCCAAGTGGCTGAGCAAATGGCGGATTATCTACTTACCGGCGCTGTCCAAAATGCGATCAACGCCCCGTCCGTGTCTGCGGAAGATGCGCCGAAGTTAAGGCCTTATATGACGTTTGCCGAGAATCTGGGCGGGTTTGCAGGCCAGTTGACCGAAACCGGTTTGTCTGCGGTGACGATCGAGTTTCACGGTACCGTCACACAACTCAACACACGGCCATTGGTGAGTTGTGTGCTGCATGGGTTGCTGAAGCCGATGATGGATAACGTCAACATGGTCAGCGCGCCGATTGTTGCAAAAGATCGTGGGATTGATGTCAGTGTGGTCACCAATGAAAATCCCGATGATTATGAAAACCTTATCCGGGTCACGGTGAAAACAGAACGGCGCGAACGTTGCGTCTCCGGCACGTTGTTTGGCGGCAATCGTCCGCGCGTGGTGGAAATTAACGGTACGCCCATTGAAGCCGAACTCGGCGAGCACATGCTTTATATTACCAATAACGACGAGCCGGGTGTGATCGGTGCCATTGGCAGGGCCCTCGGTGAGGCGGGCGTGAATATAGCAACCTTCCATTTGGGGCGCGTGGATGTGGGAAGCGAGGCGATCGCGCTTGTTCAAATAGACGGGGCAGCGGATGATACTACGCTGACTGCCCTTCGGGCGCTTCCGAATGTTACCCAGGTAAAAGCGCTGGCCTTTTGATCGGTATTAAAGCCAAGGGCGATAGGCCTATAGGCGCTTGCTCGGTTCTGGTATCCGCGGTAGGTAAGTTAAAACCGCGTTTGGGAGCGGCGACCTAATTTCATGACTGACGGCCAATCAAATACAGCACTGTTGCCCGATGGGCTGCGGGATAATTTGCCGCCCAACGCGGCCTATGAATCTGGCATTTTGGGTGAGCTATTGGCAGTATTTACTGCGCATGGTTATGAGCGCGTCGATCCGCCGCTTGTTGAATTCGAAGAGAGTCTTCTCGTCGGTGCTGGCGAAGGCCTTATTAGAGACACCTTTCGGTTGATGGACCCAGTGAGCCAACGAATGATGGGGCTCAGGGCCGATATGACGCCGCAAATAGCGCGCATCGCCACGCATCGGCTGGGCAAATCGCCGCGGCCTTTGCGCCTTGCGTATTCAGGTTACGTATTGCGGGTAGGCGGTAGTCAGTTGAAACCGGAGCGGCAGTTTCGCCAAGCCGGGGTCGAGCTTGTCGGGGCTGAGGAAAGCGCGGCCGACGCGGAAGTGATTTTACTGGCGTATGATGCACTTGTTGCAGTGGGAGCCGACAACCTAAGTGTCGATATCACTTTACCCACATTGGTTTCCAAGATTACCGATACCGCTGGAATGCCTGAATCGGACAGAGACAAGCTGAGGGTAGCGCTTGATAGGAAAGATACCGCCGCAATTGCGAGCATTGACGGAGATGCAGCATCGTTGATCGCGAATTTGTTGGCAGCGGGTGGCCCAGCCGAAGAGGCGATGGCGGAAATGGCATTACTTACGACGGATGAGGCGGTTGAGGCCGAGTATGACCGGCTTTCGGAAGTCTTGGCGATAGTAGGGGAGCGCGCACCCAGTTTGTCGCTGACTATAGATTTTGTTGAAAATCGCGGATTCGAGTATCATACCGGGCTAAGTTTCACGTTTTTCGCACGCGGCGTGCGCGGGGAGCTTGGGTGCGGAGGCCGCTATTGTGCCGGCGACGACGGTGAGCAGGCGACCGGGTTCTCACTGTTCTTGCACAACCTCATGGGGGCTGTTCCACCACCACTGGAGGATAAACGAATTTTCTTACCGGTAGGAACAAAGGTAGATGTCGTGCGGCGTTTACAGGAAGATGGTTGGATTACAGTGGCTGGTCTGGCGGAAGTGAGTGATGTTGCGTCCGAAGCGGAACGATTGCGATGCAGCCATTATTTTGATGGCGATACGCCGGTTGCGGCCGGCAAAGACGGAGAAAAATAATGAGTAATGTGGTCGTCATTGGCGCCCAATGGGGCGATGAGGGAAAAGGTAAAATCGTCGATTGGTTATCGGAACGTGCCGATGTAATCGTTCGGTTTCAAGGGGGCCATAATGCAGGCCATACGCTCGTAATTGATGGTGAAGTCTACAAGCTGAGCTTGTTGCCGTCGGGTGTGGTGCGGCCGGGGAAATTGTCCATTATCGGTAATGGCGTTGTGATTGACCCAAAGGCGCTCCTAGACGAAATCGGTCGTGTTCGCAAAGCCGGCGTTACCATAACGCCAGAACAGCTGAAGATTTCTGAAACGGCAGCGGTGATTTTGCCGTTGCACCAAGAATTGGATTTGGCGCGCGAGGCCGCACGCGGTAAGGCGGCCATCGGTACAACCGGGCGAGGAATTGGCCCGGCATACGAAGATAAGGTTGCCCGACGCGGCATTCGTGTTTGCGATTTGGCAGAGCCGGAGACATTGAAGGCTAAGACAGAGCATTTATTACGCCATCACAATGCGCTGAGACGCGGCCTTGGTGAAGACGAATTGCCGGCGTCGGCTGTGCTTGACCCGTTGAATGAAATTTCCGAAGAAATTTTGTCTTACGCGGCACCAGTGTGGCGAGAACTGGATATGGCGCGCAAAGCCGGGAAACGTATTTTATTTGAAGGCGCACAAGGAACGATGCTTGATGTGGATCATGGGACATATCCATTTGTCACATCGTCAAATACTGTTGCCGGTCAGGCTGCGACCGGTTCAGGGATCGGCATCGGCGCGTTGGATTTCGTATTGGGTATCACCAAAGCTTACACAACCCGAGTTGGCAGCGGTCCGTTCCCCACCGAGCTTAACGACGAAATTGGACAAAGGATCGGCGAACGTGGCCATGAATTCGGCACCGTTACGGGCCGTCAACGGCGTTGCGGATGGTTTGACGCTGTGATGGTGCGCCAAGCACTTAAGACAGCGGGTATCGAGGGTATTGCCTTGACCAAGCTTGATGTACTTGATGGCTTCGATACTCTTAAAATCTGCACCTCTTATGAACTTGATGGTGAAACACTCGATTATTTTCCGGCCTCGATGGGAGCGCAGGCGGCGGTAAAGCCTGTGTATGAGCATATGGATGGTTGGCAAGAAAGTACTCAAGGCGCACGTTCCTGGGCGGATTTGCCGGCGACGGCGGTTAAGTATATTCGTCGCGTTGAAGAATTGATTGAAGCGCCCGTGTCGCTTTTGTCCACGAGCCCGGAGCGCGAAGACACTATAACGGTGCGCGATCCTTTTGCGTCGTAGGTCTGCCGTTTTTCGCCAAGTGCCGAATCGGGGCCTATTTGAACCTAAGACCCGCCGTTTTCGACCTCTTGCGTGACATGTTCCCATTCTAAGGCCTACGGTCGCATTGCGCTTGCGGGTGAACAGCATTTTGCACTTGCCGCAGCGGTTCGGAATGCTTATCCGAAGTAATCTTAGGTCACGGTCATCGGATTCTTTATGGCTGTCGAGGAAGGGCAAGTAGCAGACGCTGGCGGTGGTGGCGCGGTGAGCATGAACGATCGGTTTGACGTTCGTGTGGAACAGCCACTAAAGCGGTTTGATTCACCGCCTGCGCTTGCGTATGTGTGTACAGAAAAACGCGATCCCAGTCGGGAATTATTCGCGTTGATCTGCGATCCCAAACAACCGCCACGTCACGATCAGGTCTCGGTCATGCGGCGGATCGGCCAAAAAGGCCTGGTTCGGGTAGTTGAATGGGGCGTGGTCGATTGGCCCATGGAAGGTCGACGCTGTCCGGCAATCATCTACGAACGCCCTAAGGGCGACCGAGTGCTCTCGAGCTTGGAAGACGAGCTTCCAAAAATGTCGGAAGAGGATGTCTCGCGCAACTTTGTGGAGCCGGCGGTAGAGGCCCTTCGCGAGCTGTACAACCAAGGTATGACCCATCGCGCCATTCGTCCGACAAATCTGTTTTACGACAATCCCTCTATAGCGCAAGCGACTATTATGTTGGGTGAATGTCTCTCCGCGCCGCACGCTATGGGGCAATCAGCAGTATATGAGACCGTGGAGACAGCCATGGCGCCGCCGGCGGGCCGTGGTCCTGGTTCCATTTCAGACGATCTATACGCCTTCGGCGTTACCATCCTTGCATTACTGACTGGCCAAAGCCCTTGCATCGGCATGAGTAATGAGGATGTCATTCAGTCTAAGCTCGCCCGTGGAAGCTATGCGGCCTTGGTCCAACGCCACCGGCTTTCACTCACCATGCTGGAAGTCGTGCGCGGTCTTTTAATGGATGAAATCGAGGAAAGGTGGACACTGGACGATTTGGAGTTTTGGGTGGCTGGTCGTCGTTTGAGCCCCAAGCAACAGGCTATGCCGTCTAAAGCATCCCGAGCTTTTTCGTTTCAGGGTAGGGAGTTACTGACTTGCCGTGACGTGGCGCGCGCGTTCACAAACAATTGGGAAGCTGCGATTGAACCGGTTCGCGCCGGCATGTTGGATACGTGGCTGCGGAGGAGTCTCGGTGAAGAAGAGGCGATTGAAGCCGTAAACACCGCCAAGGCAACAATATCGGTTACCGGAACCGAGAACGATGATCGAACGCTCGCGCGCATAATCATTGCGTTGGACCCCACGGGCCCGATTACCTTCAAATCGTTTTCCGCGGCAATCGACGGCATGGGCGGTGAAATAGCCGCTAAATATAAGGACGAAAACGTTCGCAATGATTTTGCCGAAGCTTTGCGAGCCAATCTTATTGTGTTTTCCTGTGAAATGATGGGCAAATCCGCATCGGATAAAATGCGCTACATCCCTCAGTTTGACAAAATGAAACCGATTTTGGAAAACACTGCAATTGGCCATGGCATTGAACGCGTCATTTACGAGCTCAATCCGACACTCCCGTGTCAGTCGCCGTTGCTGGAGACGGAGTATGTATACGATTTGACGGAGATGCTGCATGCCTATGAACGCCTCGCGCACCATAATCCTGACGGTATGGCTGTTTTGGTCGACCGGCATGTCGCGGCCTTCGTCGCGACGCGTTTAAAAGGTGGTTTGACCGCGGAACTGCGTGATCTCGAGAACCGCTTTGACCCGGCTGCAGTTACCATTGCGAATATTCGAGTGTTGGCCCAAGTGCAGGATCAAGCGGGCTCCATAGCCGCGCCAAACCTTTGTAGTGTTGCGATCAAAATGCTTGAGCCGGCGGTCGAGCGTTTTCATAGCCGCAGTCAACGCGAACGCATTCAACAGCGATTAAGGCAGGTTGCCCAGGATGGACGGCTCGACGATATCCTTCGGATTGTCGACAATTCCACCTATATCGAGAATGATCGCACTGCCTATCAGCGAGCTGTGAAGGAGTTCGTTCGTTCGGTTCTACAAATGCAACAATTGGCGTTCGAGAAGGCGCACAAGATGCAACTGGCGCGCGCCATTAGGGCTGAAGTGAGCGCCTTTATTTCGTGTATTTTGTCTTTGATCGCCGTCGTAATCATCGCGGCTGTTTGGTATATCGGGTCCTGAGCATGGCGGCTGGTAAACAAAAGGCAGCGCCCCGCAAAGCCGGTTCGGTTAAGGCCTGGCTCTATACGGTCCTGGTTGCGGCGTTGATCTTCTTTGTTTTTTTGGAAGTCTTCGTACTCATTGTGGTGGGGATGTTCCCGACCATCAGTGCGTTCGTTATCGACCGGACACCAAGGCGGTATTTTACAATGACCGTTGCCTTCGCAAATGCGGTTGGGGTTTTGCCCAGTGCCTTCCAATTATTTTCCGGCGGGAGCGGCGGTCTCGATGGTGCTGTGGAATTGATTACCGACCCGTTGGTGCTGTTGTCCATGTATGGCGCCGGTGCCATCGGGTGGTTTATTCATTATATAGTGCCGCCTTTCGTCGCGGTTTGGCTTTCAATGTCGAACGAGATGAAAACTATGGCGCTTAAAAAGCGTCAGAAAGAGTTAGTCGATAATTGGGGTAAGGAAATTCGCGCCGAGGCCCAAAAACTATTGCCCGACAATATCAGATTGGCTGACGGTATCGGCGAGAGCGACGGGAATAACCCCAATGATGATTCGATGCAGGCTTAGCGCTATTGGCCAAGCCTACATCTCCTCGTGACTGAAGTCGTTTCCGTGATCTGCGTCAGACGCTCATACCAGCATCAGCTGCTTGCGTTTGAATGGCTTTTTGCAATTTTTCAAACGCTCGCACTTCGATTTGCCGCACACGCTCGCGGCTGATGCCATATTCCTGACTTAGCTCTTCAAGAGTCATGGCGTCTTCTTCCAAGCGTCGCATGGTTATGATGCGTTTTTCGCGGTCATTCAGGAGCGCCATCGCATTCGTTAACATACCGCGCCTTTTGTCCAGTTCTTCGGCTTCGGCGATCTGGATCTCGTGGCTTTCAGTATCGTCCTCGAGCCAGTCTTGCCATTCCCCTTCGCCGTCGATTTTGAGCGGGGCATTTAAGGAATGGTCATGCGCGGCGAGACGCTGGTTCATGGAAATAACGTCTTTTTCCGGCACGTTGAGTTCGGTGGAAATATGCTCCACGTGTTCAGGCGACAGATCACCTTCTTCGAAAGCCTCAAGCTTGTTCTTCATTTTACGAAGATTGAAGAACAATTTCTTTTGCGCGGCCGTAGTACCCATTTTGACCAACGACCAGGAGTGCAAAATATATTCCTGCATCGAGGCGCGAATCCACCACATGGCGTAGGTAGCCAAGCGAAATCCGCGTTCTGGCTCGAAGCGTTTTACCGCTTGCATAAGCCCTACATTACCCTCTGAAATGAGATCGCTCACGGGAAGTCCATACCCGCGATAGCCCATGGCAATTTTGGCGACCAAGCGCAGATGGCTCGTCACCATTTTATGCGCTGCCTCTGTGTCTTCATGCTCGCGCCAACGTTTGGCAAGCATGTACTCTTCGCCCTTTTCCAGCATCGGGAATTGGCGAATTTGCTGCAAATAGCGTTGCAGGTTTCCGTCTGGGCTAATCGTGAGGCTGGGTAATGTTGTACCGGCCATTATTTAAACTCCTTCGGTTCGCGTCTTTAGCACTCGCGACCCCTGAGTGCTAGATAGGGGCTGCAACCTCCCAATTCAACATGTTTTCGGAACAAGGTCCTTATTCCGAGACATCCACCCGTTCGAAAATCGCCATTATCTCTAAAAGGTCTGGCGGAAAGTCTGATTGAAAAATAAGCTTTTCACCTCTTTTGGGGTGTTCAAAGCCAAGTGAAACAGCGTGCAGCGCTTGGCGCGTGCAATTCTTAAGAATTGAGGCATCGTCTGCGCTAAATCCGGCCATGCGTGCTGGTGTGTTGCGGCCATAGACAGGATCCCCTAGCAATGCGTGGCCTTTATGGGCCATGTGAACGCGGATTTGGTGTGTTCGGCCTGTGGCAAGGCGGCATTCCACGAAACTCGCCTTGTTACCGAACCGTTTAAGGGTGCGATAGCGGGTGAGGGCTGGTTTACCGCGCTCTGCCGGAACGACGGCCATCTTTTTTCGGTCACGCGGATGGCGGCCGATATTACCTTCGATGGTGCCATTCGGCGGCTGCGGTATGTCCCAAACCAGCCCATGATAGGCCCGCTCGACGCTGCGCGCGGCAAATTGAGTGCTTAGCCCCTGATGCGTTTCGTCATTTTTAGCCACGACAATCAAACCACTCGTATCCTTATCCAATCTGTGGACGATCCCCGGCCGCTTTACCCCGCCGATCCCTGATAGGGTGTCGCCGCAATGGGCAAGCAGCCCGTTTACAAGCGTTCCATTCGGGGTCCCGGATCCGGGGTGGACGACCAGGCCGGCAGTTTTGTCGATGACGATAAGGTCTTCATCCTCATATCGGATGGTCAGATCCATCGTCTCCGGCTCAACCTCCAGTTCCTTACTATCGGGGACAATCATGGCGAAAATTTGACCCTGTTTGACGCGATAGGCGGGGTCGGTTATCGTCTCTCCACCGTGGCTCACGTTTTCTTGTAAGATCAGTGCCTTAATGCGTGATCGGGACAGGTCTACATGATGTTTCGCCAAGACAACATCGAGCCTGGAACCCGCCTGTTTGGCGTCAATTGTGCAGATTTTGGGGCCGTCACTCATGAGTATTACAAACGGTAACCGTTCGAGATGAAACTGCAAGCGCTTAAAATGCTGGTTGTGACCATGGGATTGCTCATTTTTATAGGGCTGGGCTTTCTCGCTTACGGCCTGGCTGCGAAATTTGGGGGCACTTCCGCGGGCAGCACGTCCGAAGCCAGTAAATCGTTAGATTTAACGCTACCTAAAGGCGCTGAAGTGACCGAGACCACATTGGACAATAACCGACTGCTAGTGCGCCTGGCGCTTCCCGATGGCAGTATTCAATTACTGGTGTTCAATTTAGAAGATGGCAGTCAAACCGGCACGATTAATCTCAAAAGAGTGCCGTAACCAGCCGTCAAAGGTTTTGGCTTTAATCCAGATTTTCCGAAATGAGCTTGAGCGTCTCCGCAGCGTCCTCATTACTGACTTCGCGCAACGCGCCGGTTTCAGGATCGTAGATTTTGTTAAGCAATGTGCGGAGCGCATCCACATCCACTGTGGGTTCGGGCGGCGTGTCGGGCGCGTCTTTTAGCGCCTCAATCTCCTCTTCCAAATCTTCCACTCGTGCCTCGGCGATAACCGCACGCTCGTGCCAATCCACATTATCGGCCTTCTTTACGGTAGAGGGCGCGGCGCTTTTGCCTTTTACCGGCGCCTTGCCATCCGCGAAGCCGAGCCGGTCCGCCAGGGCGCGCACATAGGCGTCGTCGTCGCGGTGAAAATTGCCTTCCTTTATGTCTTGTAGGAAGTCCTTCAAATCCTCGGTCGCATCGCTGCTCAGTTTTTTGCTATCGAGCATGGTGTTGATCAGTTCTTCTGTTGCGGCGTCCGTCATGGGATCCTCTTAATAAATGTAACATCGCGTTAGGCCACCACATTAGTAGCGACCGAAAGATGCGGCCAGCCGGGTAGCGGCGCGGACCATATCGCGAAACCGCGCGGCAGGGTAGAGGCAAAAACATTGGACCCAAATACAGCTATGGTTTAAGAGAGACCCCGACTGGCCACGTCCCCTTCGTCTAGTGGCCTAGGACGCTGGCCTCTCACGCCGGAAACAGGGGTT
>Ga0055584_100000384_pt1 | contig 41888 bp, 36 predicted proteins | sample OSDHelmetaG_FD_58716 | JGI IMG/M metagenome (GOLD analysis project Ga0055584, IMG submission 58716) | Pelagic marine sediment microbial communities from the LTER site Helgoland, North Sea, for post-phytoplankton bloom and carbon turnover... | ecosystem: Environmental > Aquatic > Marine >...
GTAGAGGGCGCGGGGGTAGAGGGCGCGGGGGTAGAGGGCGCGGGGGTAGAGGGCGCGGGGCCGGCGCCGGTGGGGGCGGACAATGCGGCCGGGGATGCGGCGTCTGGCGGCGCAATGTCCGGAGCGGCTCCCCCCGAGCAGCTCGTCCTCGGGCCGGCCGCGCGTGGGGACGCCAACCCTCCCTATGCTGGCGACATGACCCGTCCCCACCCCATCGCCGCGGCCGGAGGCTGTCTGCTCCTGCTGGCCGGCGGGTTCTTCCTGCTGGCCCTCTTCATGTTCCTCGACCCGCTGGAGGGCGAGTCTCGGCTGGCGTCGCTCGTCCCGGGCCTGTTCTTCGGGACCGTCGTGGGGCTGCCGGGCCTGGCGCTGACCGTGTGGCACCGACGCCGGCGAGCCGACGACGACGCCCACGCGCGCTTCGAGGGGCTCGTGCGCAGCCGAGACTCCTTCACCGTCGACGAGTTGACCCAGGCCCTGGGCGGGCGCGCGGCCGACGTCGCCGAGCGCCTCGACACGCTGGCGGCTGGCGACGACTTCGACCTGGTCTTCCACCAGCCCGACCGGCGCTGGGCCCACCGCGGCAAGATCCGCGTCGCCCACAGCATCGTGCAGCAGTGCGGAGCCTGCGGCGCCGCCGTCGGCTCCCAGGTCGTCTACGCCGACGAGGTGGTGCGCTGCCCCTACTGCCAGTCGCCGCTGCGCGCCGCCCTCGCCGGCCCGCGCGTGGGCATCCCGCCGGCGCGCCCCGAGGATCTGCCCGACCACCTGAAGAAGACGTAGCGGCGGAGCGAGACCCGCCAGGGGCTCGCGGAGCGGGCGCAGGCCCGAAGGGCCGGAGCCCCCAACCCCCTACCCCCGAACGCCAAACCCAACTCCCCCAAGCACCGCGGGCGCCCGGGAGTTGCCCCCCGGACGCCCGCGGCGTCAGCTTGATCGACCGGGACTCAGTCCCAGATGATCTTGCCGCCGGCCTCGTACCAGCCGTCGACCTTGGGCGCGTAGCCGTCCTCGATCGCCGAGCGGCGGATCTTCATGGTCGGCGTCAGGTAGCCGTTGGTGACCTCCCACTCGTCGGAGACGATGGCGAGGAACTGCAGGCGTTCGTGGTGCTCGATCTTGCCGTTGACGGCGGCCAGCAGGGCCTCCATCTTCGGGCCGACCTCGGCGCGGAACGCCGCGTCGCCGTGCTTGGGACGCATGTCTTCGGCCAGGACCACCAGCGCGTACGGCTGCGGGTGACCCGAGCCCGTCACGCAGGACAGCTCGACGTGGGGGTCGTTGTTGATGATGTTCTCGATGGGCGCGGGCGCGACGTACTTGCCCTTGCTCGTCTTGAAGATCTCCTTCACGCGGCCCGTGATCTTCAGCAGCCCCGACGGCTTGCGCTCGCCGCGGTCGCCGGTCTTGAAGAACCCGTCCTCCGTGAAGCACTCGGCCGTCAGCTCGGGCTGCTTGAGGTAGCCGATCATCGTGCCCGGCGACTTGATGAGGATCTCACCGGCGTCGCTGATGCGGACGTCGACCCCGTCGTAGGGGACGCCCACGTAGCCGGGCTCGTTGTGCTCGGGCGTGCTCAGGTGGCTGAACGCGAAGTCCTCAGACATCGCGTAGCCCTCGAGCAGGTTGAGCCCCAAGCGCCGGTACCAGGCGATGAGCTCGGCGGGAATCGGCGCCGAGCCGGAGCCCGCGAGCCGCACCGAGCCGAGCCCCAGGCCGCCCAGGATCTTCTTCTTCACGATGCCCGACAGGATCGGGATCTTGAGGAACAGGTCGAGCTTCTTGGGCGGCATCTTCTTGAAGACGCCCAACTGGAACTTCAGCCACAGCCGCGGGACCGAGATGAACAGCGTCGGGTTGGCCCGCTGCAGGTCGCTGACGAACGTGTCGAGCGACTCCGCGAAGAACAGGTGGGCGCCGTGGATCCAGCCTGTGCAGCCGAGGTACGCACGCTCGAACACGTGGGCCAGGGGCAGGTAGGACAGCGCGCGGTCGTCCTCCGTGATCTCCAGGCCCTTGATGATCCCGTGGCAGGCCGCGGACATGCGGCCGAAGCTGTGCATGACGCCCTTGGGGCGACCCGTGGAACCGGACGTGTAGATGATCAGGCCGATGTCGTCGGGCTGCCGCGTCGGGCGCTCCGCCAGCGGCTCGTTCGACTTGAGCAGGTCGTTCCACTTCGGCAGGTCGTTCTTCGGCGCCAGCGGGAACGCGATCTTCGGCAGGTCCGCGGGCACCGCGTTGCTGAGGTCGTCCCAGGTGTCGAGCTTGCCGATGAAAATGGCCTTCGCCTCGCAGTGTTCCAGCACGAACGACACGGTGTCCTGGTTCGCCGTCGGGAAGATGGCGACCGTCGTGAACCCCGCCATCCAGATCGCGAGCTCCGCGATGAGGAACTCGGCGCAGTTCTTGGACAGCATCGCGATGCAGGAGCCGGGCTCCCACCCCTGCGAGCTGAGGTGGTTCGCGATGCGGCTGGCCTGATCCAGGACCTCCCCGCGGGTGTAGTCGCGCGTCGCACCACCGCCGGTGGGCTGCGTGAACATCACCCGGTCGGGTGCCTTGTCGGCGATTGCGTAGAAGCTTTCGAGCAGCAGCGGGCCGTTGGCCATGATGAGTCTCCCCGGGTTCGTTGCAGCCGCGCCGTCTCCAGTCGCGCGCGGCAGGCGCGAAGGGTGCCGGAGGCGCGCGGCGAAGAAAAGGGGGTCGTGGCGCGGGCTTGCAGAAAACGCCGGCCGGTACCGCCGCTCAGCCGATCAACGGCACTGCACGTCGATGTCAGCCCGCGCCCGGTCGAGGCGCAGCTGCATTCGCGCATCCAGAGCGTCGTCGCCCGCCGGCCGGTCGATGTGGTCCCAGGTGCGCGCGGAGCCCACCACCGCCAGATCCAGGGTGCTCTCGGCGCACCGCATCTGGTCCGTGGCGAGGATGAGGTTCGGGCCGAACGTCTCCTGCCACGGCGGGCAACGCTCCACGAGCTGCGTGCGCCACTTCGGGTCCAGCACCTGCAACACCGCCAGGCACGGGGGCTCCTGGCAGTCGATGTCGAGCACCGTGACCTGGGGCTTGCACTGGTCGACGGCGTCCCGGAGTGCGTCGGGGAACCCCGCGGGCCCCAGCTCCGGCGGCGCATCTTCCCAGTCCGGCGCCACGGTGAGGCCCTGGGCGCGCCCGCGCGCGCAGGACCAGTCTTCCACCGCGTAGCCGGCCCGCAGGCGCAGGCGCTTGTTCAGGTTCTCGGGGTCGTCGGGCGCCGGGTCCGTCAGCCACTGCAGCACCTTCGTGGGCCCCAGCAACAGAGCGTCCTCCTGGATCCCATCGCCGCAGTCGATGACCCGGCGGTCCCTCTGCGCGGCTCGCCCCCATTGCTGTCTCCATTGCGGGCACTGCAGCAGCGCCTGCTCGGCGCCGGGCTGCCGCGCGCGGAAGATCCCCAGGCACGGCGGCTCGGTGCAGTCCACGTCGAGCAGCGTCAGCCCCGTCGCTCCACACTGCTGGGTGAGCGCGCGAAGCTGGCCGTGGAAGCCCTCGGGGGCGAGATCGATGGAGACGAAGTCGACCCACTCCCACGCTTCGCCGACGCCCGCGGCGGGCGCGACCTGGGGCAGCGGCGCCGTCTTCGGGGCGCAGGAGAGCAAGAGAAGGAGCGGGAGCAGGCGCTTCATGCGCCGTCAGGCTACTCCGGGCCGCCGCAGCTCAGCCACTCGTGCAGATCGAGCGCGTCGGCGTCGCTGGTGAACACCGCGTCGTTGGGCATACGCCCGCTCTGGACGTTGAACCAGGTCGTGTCGGGCTCGGAACGGGCGGCCTGCGGGGTGTCGTAGTTGCTGTTGGCCGGTGCCTGCTGGCGATCCGTGGGGCCGGTGAGCGCGCTGTCGTGGCAGCGGAGGCAGTTGGCCTCGAGGATGGGCTCGATCTCCGTCCAGGTCAGGTCCGTGCCGTCGGCGCAGTCGCCGAGCGAAGTCGGCAGCGCCGTGCCCCCACAGCCGACAAAGAACAGGGCGAGAGCGGACAGGAGCAAGGGGCGCATCAAAACCTCCACGGGGGGGGAAGGTAGAATTCCGTTGGCCGAAGTGTCAATCAGCCGAACGCACCAGCCGGCGGAACACGAAGCCCTCTCGCTGATCGCGGTCGGCCTCGACCCAGGACGCCTCGTCGAACTCGGGGAACACGGTGTCCCCGTCGTGCTCGTCGTCCAGCTCCGTGACGATGAGCTCGGTCGCCTGGGGCAGCGCGGCGGCGTACAGCTGGGCGCCGCCGATGATCCGCGGTTCCTCGTCGGTCTGGCGGGCCAGGGCGATGGCGTCATCCAACGAACCGGCCAGCTCCGCGCCGGCGGGGGCCTCGGTCAGGGTGCGGCTGACGACGATGTTGCGGCGCCTGCCCAGGGGCCGACCCAGCGAGTCCCAGGTCTTGCGGCCCATGATCACCGCGTGCCCGACCGTGTTGCGGCGGAAGTGTTTCAGGTCTTCGGGGAGCCGCCAGGGCAGGTCCCCGTCCTTGCCGATGACCCGGTTCTTCGCCATGGCCCAGATCAGGACCAGCGGGGGCCGGGCACTCAAACCGACACCTCGGCCTTGATGTGGGGGTGCGGGTCGTACCCGGACACCGTGAAGTCGCCGATCGTGAAGCCGAACAGGTCCGTGACGGCGGGGTTCAGGGTCATGGTGGGGCGGGGACGCACGTCCCGGGTCAGCTGCAGCCGCGCCTGGTCCAGGTGGTTCGAATACAGGTGCGCGTCACCGAACGTGTGCACGAACTCACCCGGCTTCAGGCCCACGACCTGAGCGATCATCAGCGTCAACAGCGCGTAGCTGGCGATGTTGAAGGGCACCCCCAGGAAGACGTCGGCGCTGCGCTGGTAGAGCTGGCAGGAGAGCCGGTCGTTGGCGACGTAGAACTGGAACAGCGTGTGGCACGGCGGCAGCGCGACGCGGTCGGCTTCGGCCGGGTTCCAGCCGGTGACCAGGTGGCGCCGGGACCAGGGGTTGCTCTGCAGCGACTCGAGCAGCCGCTGGATCTGGTCGACGCCGTCTCTCGCGAAGGTGCCGTCGGGCTGCTCCGTGGCCCCGAAGTTGCGCCACTGGTGGCCGTAGACGGGCCCCAGGTCGCCTTCCTGGCGGCCGAATCGCGCGGTCTGCTCGGCCGTCGCCCAGTCGTTCCAGATGCGGACCTTGTGGTCCTGCAGGTAGCCGACGTGGGTGTCCCCCGACAGGAACCAGAGCAACTCGTGGATGATCGACCGCAGGTGCACCTTCTTGGTCGTCAGCAGCGGGAAGCCGTCGGCCAGATCGAAGCGCATCTGGTGGCCGAAGACGCCGACCGTGCCCGTGCCGGTGCGGTCCTTGCGCTCGGTCCCCTCGTCGAGGATTCGCTGGAGCAGATCGAGGTAGGGGCGCACGGGGTTCCTCCTGGCGGGGGCGCAGGAAAACACAGGGGCGCGGTGGGATCCACCGGCGCGGCGAGCCGGGGGGAAGGCAGCGGCGGCCCCATGGGTTTGCTCGAGCAGGGACGGCCCATCGCCGTCGCAAGGAGCCGCCCATGACCCGCCCCGCCCGCAAGCGCATCGGACCCGAGATCGTCGGGACGCTGCTGATGCTCTCCCTGCTCTTCTCGGCCCGCGCCAGCCTCGCCGACCACTACCACGTGCCCACCGGCTCCATGCAGCCGACGGTCGAGCCCGGCGACCGCGTGCTCGTGAACAAGGCGGCCTACGGCGTTCGGGTGCCGGGCACCGACCTGCGGCTGGCCCGATTCGGAGGGCCGGCCGCGGGCGATGTGGTCGTGCTCGAGTCGCCCGAGGACGGCATCACGCTGCTGAAGCGGGTGGTGGCGGTGCCAGGCCAGACCGTCGAAGTGGAGCGCGGGCACCTCACGGTGGACGGGCGCCGGGTCCTGGTGCGAGCCGGCACCGGCGGGCTGGTCGAGGAGGGGCCCGGCGAGCCACACCGCGTGTCCATGGCGTCGGGCGGTGGCCCCGACTACGGCCCCCGAACGCTGCCCGCCGACCGGTACCTGGTGGTTGGCGACAACCGCGGAAACAGCCGCGACGGGCGAATGTTCGGACTCGTTGACCGCGACGCGATGCGGGGGCAGGTCCTGGGGGTCTACTGGCGGGGCGGATTCCGGTGGGACTCGATGTAGGCCTGAAAGCGGGTCGGCTGAGACCCGCCGAGTGGGGCACCGCCGACCCACTTCGGGCGCCCCCCCCCCGAGGCGAATCGTGCGGCGACGGAGTGTTGGGACGTGGCACGACCTGTGCTTTGGTGCGGGGCGTGCCGCCCGCCCTCCTCCGCGCCGTGATCGCCGATTCGGACTCCGAGTCCCTCACCCTGACCGGCCTGGTGCTCGAGCACCTGGGCTTCTCGGTGACGACCGCCTCGTCCACGGCGGCGGCCCTGGGCGCCCTGGTCGTCGCGCCCACGGACCTGTTCGTGCACGACGTGGCGTTGCCCGGCCCGTCGCCCCACGAGCTGCTGAGCGCGGCTCGGGAGGAGCGGCTGCTCGACTCCGCCGTCGTCGTCTCGACCTGCGAGCAGCTCCCCGACCAGTCCCTGGTCGACGCGCTCCGCCGCCAAGGCAGCGCGGGGCTGCTGACGAAGCCGGTGATCGCCGAGCGGCTGCAGGAGCTGCTGGGCTCGACGCCGTTGGCGCTGCGGTTGCCCTCGGACGAGAGCGACCTCTCGGAGCCGGCGCCGGCGCCGCCCGTGCGGGCCGTGACCCGCGGGCCGGGCATCACGACCCCCGCGCAGTTCGGCCCCTTGGACCTCGAAGCCACCGCGGCCCCCGCCAAGGGCCACTTGCTGGTGGGGGGCGAGCGGCGACGCGCCCTGGTCCTGGTGTCCGTGGGCCGGGACGTGGGCGTGTGGGTGGCGGGCGCTCCCCTGGAACCCGGTCGCCACGTGAAGGTGCGGGTGTCGCAGTTCCCCTCGGGGCCGGTGGTGCCCCCGCTGCGCTTGTCCGGCGTCGTGCGCTGGTCGGCGCCCCACTCCGGCGGGGTGCGCGTCGCCTTGCGGGTCCAGGACGCTGCCCCGGTGGGCGCGCTGCTGCGACTGCGCCGCAGCCTCAACGGCAGAGCAGGAACCTCACGGCGTCCCGGTCATCGGCGGTCGCGGCGTCGGGGAACGGGGCCGCGCCCTGGCCCCGGGCGACGAACAAGTCGGGGTCGGCGCCCAGCTGCACGAGGCGGCGGAGGACGTTGCTCGCCCGCTGCTCCGAGAGGGGCTGGGCGTAGGACGGCGACCGAGGCACGACGGCGCGGGCGCGGACTTCGACCGTCGGGGAGTCGGTGCGGGCAGCGACCTGGGCGATGACGTCGAGCAGGGCAGCGTCGGCGGCGGCGGGGAGCTCGGCGGACCCCGACGGAAACGTGATGGGCTGGGACAGCCGCAGGACGTTGGGGGGGAGCGGGGCCAGTGGTTCCGGCGCAGGTTCCGGCGCGGGGTCCGGCGCCGGTGCCGGCGTGGGTTCCGGCGCGGGTTCCGGGAGGAGGGGCGGCCGCGGCTCCACCGGCTCCACGTCGACCACCGTCGGCGTTCGCCGCTTCGCCGTGCGCGGCCCCGCCTCGTATCTGCCCGAGACCGCCAGGAACACCCGAAGATCCGGCGTTCCGTAGCCCGGCCCGAGGCCCGGCCCCACCCCGAACGTGAAGCGCACCGGCAGCGGCCGGGGCGCCACGGCCACCCCCGCGCTCAGCTCCAGGGGCGTGTGCAGCGGGTGGCCCAGCCGCAGCTCAGACTCCTGCAGCCCCTCGGGCCCCACCACCGTCGCGCCCACAAACTCGACCTGCACCTCGAGCTGCTCGTCGAGCAGCGGAACGCCCAGCCCGAACCCCCACCGCAGCTCGTCGTCGGGCGCGATGCCCGGCAGCCCCCCGGCCCGTGGCTGCACCAGGAACCCGAGGTTCCCGACCACCCGCACGGCGTCGGCCCGGTACCCCACCGACACATCCACGCCCCCCGCGACGCCCCCCGTGCCCAGCAACCCCGCGCGACGCCCCGTGGGCAGGAGCAGCCGCGGCACCACACTCAGGGAGATCGGCGCGGCCCGCAGCGGCTGCAGCGCCACGGCGATCTGGAGGTCGCCGGTGCCCGCGCCCAGCTCCGACCCCAGCTGCCGCAGCACCAGCTCCGCCTCGGGCGTCCCCTGGGTGACTTGCAAGACCGGAAACGCGAGCCCCACCCGCAGCCAGCCGGTCACCGCCACCACCGCGGCCACGTCCACGCCGCCGAGGTGGTCCACCAGCCCCAGCTGCCGCCCGAAGGCGTCGGCCGCGCCCAGCTCCAGCGGCCTCAGCGCGTAGTTGCCGACGACTCCCCCCCCGACCGCGAACCCGGCGGGCCCGTCGGCCTCCACCACCCGCACGAATCCGCCCAGCTGCGGCGGCGGGTCCAGCCGCTGCACGTCGAAGCGAGGCCCCTCCTGGGCACCTGCGATGCCGGGCACCGCCAGCGCGACCAGCCCCAGCCCCACCGCGCGCCGCCGAGCCCACACCGCCAGCAGCAACAAGAGCCCCCACCAGCCCCCTCCCCCGCCGCCAACCGAACAACCCGATCCCTTCGCCGCCTGCTTCGTCGTCGGGTCCGTGCCCACCGCCACCTCGAGCGCGTCGCTGAGCCCGTCCCCGTCGCTGTCGGCCGACGTCGGGTCCGTGCCCAGGTCGTCGATCTCCTGGGCGTCGGTGAGCCCGTCGCCGTCGGTGTCTTCGTCCAGGGGGTTCGTGCCCGCCCCCACCTCGAAGCCGTCGCCCAGCCCATCGCCGTCGGTGTCCGGCACCTCCGGATCGGTGCCGGCGAGCAGCTCGTCGGCGTCGTCCAGCCCGTCGCCATCAGTGTCCGCGGCCGTCGGGTCGGTGCCGTGGTCCTCCAGCTCAGCCCGGTCGTCCAGCCCGTCGCCGTCGGTGTCGGGGTCCGTCGGGTCCGTGCCCGCGTCCGCCTCCTGGCCGTCGCTCAGCCCATCGCCGTCCGTGTCGGCGGCCAGGGGGTCGCTGCCGTTGGCCACCTCGTCGCCGTCGGTCACGCCGTCCCCGTCGGTGTCGGCCAGCCGTGGGTTCGTCTCGCCGGGGTCCAGAACGCCGTCCTGGTCTGCGTCCTCCACGCCGTCGTCGAGGCCGTCGCCGTCGGTGTCGGCGGAGTCCCGGCGCGTCTCGCCGGGCCCCTGCGCGCCGTCGCCGTTGGGGTCCTCCACCACGTCGTCGATCCCGTCGCCGTCGCTGTCCAGGTCCAGGTAGTCCGGCGCCCCGTCGCCATCGAGGTCGGGGCGATCGGCGCACGGCGCGGCGCGCGCGGCCTCCAGCTCGTCGGGGAAGCCATCGCCGTCGGCGTCGGCGTCGCGATCGTTGGGCAGCCCGTCGCCGTCCACGTCCGACGCGGCGACCCCGGGCGGCTGGGCCGACGCGCCGGTCAGGGCGTCGAGGGCCTCGAGGTCGTCCAGCACGGAGTCGCCGTCGAGGTCTCCCTGCCGGATCTCCAGCCCCGCCGGCGCGGGCGACGGCACCGGCACCAGCACCCCCGCTTCGCCGTCGTGGGGCCAGTCCACGTACAGCTGGTACGACGCCTGCGGCCCGCCAACGTCCCCCAGCCCGAACAGCCACCGCGGCGCCGTCCCCCGGCCCCGCCCGCTCCCACCGGCGAGCGCCCGAACCCCGGACACCGGGACGTCGGCGGCGTTGACGAGGCGCACCACGGTCCCCGGCCGCGGCACCCAGGCCGGCGCCCCCGGGCAGCTCGCGGCCAGCGCCGGGGCCTCGACGGCCAGCCCCACCTGGGCGTCCGACGCGTCGTTGACCAGCAGCCGCCCGCCGTCCTCCTCGAAGGACAGCACGTCCAGATCGCCGTCGTCGTCGACGTCGGCCAGCGACACCGTCCACCCCACAGACCCCGGCGGCATGGGCGTCGGCCCGAACCCGCTGGGCCCCTGCAGCCACACTTCGGGCCCCGCGGGCCCCGCCACGACGAGATCGAGCGTCCCATCGAGGTCGACGTCCCCGCACGCGATGTCGGCGCCGTGGGTCGCTCCGACGGTCGTCGGCAAACCAAACCCACCCGGCTCCCCGCTGCGGACCCACATGGCCTCCGCCGCCCCGGTCCCGACGAGATCCAGCCGGCCGTCGCCGTCCAGATCGCACAGCGCGTGGCCTCCGACGTCGGGGGCCGCCACCTCGACGTCCAGGTCCTGAAGCACGAACACGCCGCCTTCGTTGCGGTACCAGTCCGGCCCCCCGTCGGCCCGCCGCACGACGTCGTCGAACCCGTTGCCCTCGACGTCGCCGGCCACGAGCCACCGCCCCTGGGCGTCAGGCCCCCACGACGGCACGCCCAGCTGGCCGTCGGACACCCGGTCCATCACGGTCTCGACGGCCCCCGACTCGACCCACTCGTTGCGCAGGACGAAGACGCCCTCGCCGTTGTCGACGGCCAGATCCAGATCGCCGTCGCCCTCGCGGTCGAACCAGGCGAGGCCGCCGTGGTCGCGCCCGCTCAGTCCCAAACTGCTGTTGCTGGTGAACCGGTGGGGGCGGGAGAAGGTCGCGTCGCAAGCGCCGACCCAGATCTCCAGCCGGTCGGCTCCGCTGCGCGCGAAGTCCACGCAGCCGTCGCCGTTGATGTCGGCGGCGACCACCGCCCGGTCGAACAGCTCGCCGTTGCGGAGCAGGGGCGCCGCGGTCGCGGTCACGTCGTAGAAGGCCCCGACGCCCGTGTTGAGCAGGACCGTGGTGCCCAGCTCGACCGTCCGTCCCGCCACCAGCAGGTCCAGATCGCCGTCGCCGTCCAGGTCCGCCCACGCGTGCCCGGCCCCGAGCAGGTCCACGCCCGCCGCCGGGTGCTCCACGAACCCCGCCTGAGCGAGCCCCGGCAGCAGCACCAGCCACGCCCCCTTCAAGGAGGGCCGCCCCCGTACCGCAAGGAGACGATCTCGTAGAAGACGTCGCCGCCCGGCGTCTTGACCGTCACCTCGTCGCCTTCGGTCTTGCCCACCAGCGCGCGGCCGACCGGCGACTGCATCGAGATGCGGCCGGCCTTGGGGTCGGACTCGTGTTCGTCCACCAGCCGCCAGAGCCGCTCATTGCCCTCTTCGTCTTCCAGCTGCACGACCGCGCCGAACGCGACGTCGGGCCGGGGGGGCTGAAGGCGGCAGTCGACGACGATGACCTTGTCGGTCTTGCGGCGCAGGTAGCGGATGCGGCCGTCGATGCCGCGCAGGCGCTTCTTGCCGTAGATGTAGGCGGCGTTCTCGGAGCGGTCACCCAGCTCGGCGGCGGCCGAAACCTCGGCCACGACCATGGGCCGCTCCTCGTGCCAGAGCCGGCGGATCTCCTCCTCGATGGCGTCGTGGCCCACCTTCGTCATCGGTCGTCCAGCCAACGGGCTCCTCCTGGGTCTCATCCTATGCGGGTTGTCCTCCGCGACGCGGCGGCCCTGCAGTAGCATGCCGCGATCCGGAGGAATGATGCGTCGACTGCTGCTTGTCCCGGTCCTGCTCGCCAGCTGCGCGCCGGAGCCCGATCCCATCCCGCTCAACGTGGCCCCGGAGTGCGAGGGTCTCACGACGCTGCATTGCTCCCTGCCCTGGCCGTCGAGCCAGTGGTTGGCCGAAGACGCGACCACCGCGACCGGCTACCGACTGCAGTACGAAGCCGAGGGACTGCCCCTCAACAAGAACGGCGAGCTGTTCGAGGTCGAGCCCTACCGGTTCCGCGACGGGTTCTCGCCCGGCGCCCAGATGCTGACCATGTTCCCGGCGGACGCGGACCTCATCGCCACCCCCGGCGTCGCCGTCGAAGGCAGCTGGGCGCTGTCCCTGGCTGACGACAGCCCCACCGTGCTGTTGGATCTGACGACCGGCGAGCGCGTCGCCCACATGGTCGAGGTGGACGCCCGCGCGCACGAGGACGAGGGCAGTGGCCAGCTCATCCCGAACCTTGCGCTGCTCTACATCCGGCCCGCCCAGCGGCTGGAGGAGAACCACCGCTACGCCGTGGCGTTGCGGAACATCAAGCTCATCAACGGCACCGACGCCGTGGCCACCCCGGAGTTCGGGGCGCTGCGCGACGGCCACGTCACGACGTCGGAGTCCATCGAGGCCCGCCGTCCCGGCTTCGAGACGATGTTCGAAGGCCTCACCGCCGCGGGCGTCGAGCGCGAGTCCCTGGTCCAGGCCTGGTGGTTCCACACCGCGTCGGGCGGCAACCTGCGGGACTCCCTGATCGCCATGCGCGACGACGCCATGGAGCGCGTGCCCGTGGGCGGCGGCACCTGCACCGTCGAGACGATCGAAGAGGACTACGACGACCGCAGCTGGGCCCGCATCGACGGCACCTACACCGTGCCCCTGTACGTGGACTCGGACCTCACCGGGGCGATGGTGGTGCGTGGCGACGACGGCCTGCCCGAGTTCCAGGGCTGGGCCGAAGCCCCGTTCACGATGCTGGTTCCGCGGGTCCTGGTGGAGCCCGGCGCCGACCCGGGCCGCCTGCTGACGTTCGGGCACGGGCTCATGGGCTCGGCGTCCGGCGAAGGCGGCGGCGGGTTCTTGCGGGGCCTGGGCAACGAGTACGGAATGGTCACGGTCGCCACCGACTGGTGGGGCATGTCCGAGCGCGACCTCGTGACGGTCGCCCGCGCCCTGTCCGACGTCGGCGAGTTCGCGCCGACGGGCGAGCGGCTGATGCAGGGGATGATCAACCAGCTGGTGCTGACGCGGTCCTTCAAGGGCGCGTGCAAGGACCTCGCGGAGCTGCAGCACGAAGGCCACAGCGTCATCGACGATGGCGACCCCTACTGGTTGGGCATCAGCCAGGGCGGGATCTTCGGCGGCACGGTCATGGCCCTGAGCCAGGACATCACCCGGGGCGCGCTGCTCGTGGGCGGCGTGAACTACCCGGTCCTGATCGGGCGATCCGTCGACTTCGAGGAGTACGAGATCATCTACAAGACCTGGTACGACCGCCGCACGGACCGCGAGATCCTCATGAACGTCATGAGCTCGCTGTGGGACCACACGGACCCCGGGGTGTGGCTGCACCACGCGGTCAACGACCCCCTGCCGGACACGCCCGTCAAGCAGATCCTCTACCAGATCGCCCGGCACGACTCCCAGGTCAGCAACCTGTCTTCGGACATGGCGGTGCGGGCGCTGGGGATCCCGCTGATGACGCCGTCGGTGGTGACGCCCTGGGGCATCGAGACCACGACCGAGGACGCGCCGTCGGCCTACGTCTACTACGACATGCTGCGGGACCCGCCGCCGGCGGGGAACGAGCCGCCCGACGAGGGCAACGGGGCCCACGGCGACCAGCGCTACGTCCAGGCCGCCAAGGAGCAGATGAACCAGTTCTGGCAGGCCGATGGGGTCGTGCGGAACTTCTGCGACACCGACGGCTGCAACCCCGAGTAGGGGTCGGTCACCGGGGCCGGCCCGGCGCGCGGGGTCAGCCGCCGAAGTTGATCGAGCTGCCGTCGGGGCGGTTGGGGTCGCCCTTGGGCGGGTCCCGCAGGATCAGGTAGCCGCCGACGAACAGCAGCGAGGCGACCAGCACCACGAAGCCGGCGCCGATGCCCTTGGCCACGCCCGCGGCGATGCCCGCGGCCACGCCGATGCCGACGAGCACCATCGGGATGCGCCGGTCCGGCGGAGCGGGGAGGCCGAGGTCCTCGCCCATCTCACCAGCCAGCTCACGCTCCTTGCCGAGGTGGCACTGCTTGAACTTCTTGCCGCTGCCGCAGGGGCACGCGTCGTTGCGTCCGACCTTCACGAAGACCTCCCGGTCGCCCGGGCCGTGCGGCTCGGGGGCGCGCATCCTGGCACGACGGGCGCGCGGGATCACCCTTCGTCGAACTCGCCGTCGATGACGCGGCGGGCCACGCCGTAGGAAAAGCCCTGCCGCGCGAGGGCTGCGAGGTCCTTGTCGTGGCGCTCCTGGCGGCGCTCGGGGTCGCGGTGGAAGGGCCCGATCCGACGCCGGCGCGCGTACGCGATGGCCGAGGTCAGCTCGGCGTCGGGCTCCGACTCGCGCAGCGTGGCGAGCGCCGCGTCGACCAGCTCCGGGGGCGCTCCCTTGGCCCGCAGCTTCGCGGCGATGCCCCGACTCGACGTGCCCCGGCGGTGCAGCTCGTCGACCCGCGCGGCCACGTAGCGGGCGTCGTCGAGGTAGCCGGCCTCTTGGAGGCGCCGCAACAGCTCCTCGCGGGCCTCGATGAGTTCGCCCTCATCGCTGTCGTGCAGGGCTACGGACTTGCGGATGCGGCGGTTGAGCACGCGGCGCAGCGACTCCGTCGTCGCCGGGTAGCGCTGCAGGTAGTGCAGGGCGCTGCGCTGCATGCGCTCGGCGTTCAGGGGGCGGGACTTGCGGGCCACGGGTCGAGGGTAGGGCCCGGGGCAAGGCAAGTCGATCGCACCGAGGGTCGGGTCGAATCGTCGGGAACCTCACCCCCGCGGCGGGGTCACGGGGTGCATGGAGGCCAACGCCATGAAGACCCTGCTCGCCCTCGTCCTGCTCTCCTTCCCCGCCGCCGCCGAGGCGACCTGCCCCTCGGCCCTGGACGCCGCGGCCGCCGAAGTCCAAGCCGGCGGAGGCCTGAACAGCGCCACCCTGCGCTCCGTCGTCGAGTCCTGCGGCGAGCCCGGCCCCGCCGCCCTGGTCTCCCACCTCGTGGCCCGCGGCGCGTGCGCCGAAGCCGCCCAACTGGGTCGATCTCTGGGCGATCGGTTGGCCGTGCCCGAGGCGGTCGCCGCCGCCGACTCCTGCCTGGTGACGGAGCTGGAGGCGTCGCTGCGGGACCTCGACGCCGTCGCGGCCGACGAAGCACCGCCCAGGGCCGAGCCCGCCGACGACCCGAACCAGGGCCCGCGGGCGACCGCCAGCAACAACGGCGTTCTGGGCGGATTCGGGCGCGGCGACTCCGCCGGGTTCGAGGGCCTGGGGACCCGGGGATCCGGCGCCGGGGGCTCGGGGTACGCCGGCGCCGGCGAGGCCGCCCGCCCCCGGGTCCAGGCCAAGGGCAAGTCCAGCCGGAACCGCTACGCCTCGACGGGGGCCGGGCGCACCGTCCCGTCCGTGGTCGGCGAGCGGCTGGCCATGGCCGAGCCCGGGGGCCGCGTGGCCTGGAGCAAGCTCAGCTTCGGCATCTGGTTCGACACCGACTCGGCGGCCCTTCGGCCCGAGGCCCTGGGCACCGTCGGCGCGCTGGCCCGGCACCTGGACGGCCTGCCCGAAGGCACCGTGCTCGAGATCGTCGGGCACACGGACTCGACGGGCGGCTGGTACTACAACGTCGACCTCTCCGAGCGGCGGGCCGGATCCGTGCAGCAGGCCCTGCTCATCGCGGGGTTGCCCCCCGGCCGCCTGGTGACCCGCGGCGTCGGCGAAGGCGAGCCGGTGGCCAACAACTACAGCGCGTGGGGCCGGTCCCAGAACCGGCGCGTCGAGTTTCGCTTCTACCGGCCCGTGGCCGCGCGGGCCGTCACCCGATAGCGCGCGGCGACCGGGGTCTGACCGACCCCTCCCCGCCCATGGGGCAGGCACGACGCCGGTGCTCCGGGGGTCGGCGCGGTCTACAACTAGCGGGTGAGCAAGAACTCCCCAGGCTTCTTCCGACGCCCCCAGACCCCGGCCGAAGCCCAGGACCGAGAAGGCCGCGATGCCGCGTCCATGGCCAGCCTTCGCCGCGGACGGTACAGCCGCCCCGTCGTGAAGCACCCGAGCCGGGGGCGGGTCGCGGCGGGCCGGGCCTTCGCGGTGGCCGCGGCCGGCCTCGCGCTGCTGGCGGGCAAGGCGAAGTGGGTCTTCGCGGCCTCGAAGTTCTTCAAGTTCCCGGCCCTCGCCGCGATGGTCCTGGGGATCGCGGCCTACGGCGAGGCCCTGGGTGCCCAGTACTGGCTGGGGCTCGCCGTCGTGGTCGTCGTGCACGAGGGCGGGCACGTGCTCGCGCGGCGGCAACTGGGGATGCCGGTGGGCCCGGGGGCGTGGGTTCCGGTCTTCGGCGTCGCGCTGGCGGAGCGGGCGGACCGGGCCGAACGCGACGACGACGAAGACGGGGACGAAGACGCAGTCGACGGCGCCCCCGCTCCCGACGACCTCGGCCGCCGGGCGGTGGTCCGGCTGGCGGGACCGGCGGCGGGCCTGGCCTTTGGGGGGCTCTGCGCGGCGGTGGCCGCGGGCACCGGGAGCGACCTCGCCGCGGCCCTGGCGGTCGCGGGCTTCGTCTGGAACCTCCTCGCCCTGCTGCCCCTCCCGCTGACCGACGGCGGCGCGGCGGGGCGCGCCTTTGGGCTGTGGCCTTCGTTGGCCGCGCTGAGCGCGGCGGGGGTCGGGTTCGTGCTCACCGGAGCGCCGTCGCTTGTCGTCTTCGGTCTGCTGGGGGCGTTCGCTGTGTGGAAGGCCCGCAAACCCACCCCCGGCCTGCCCCCCGCACGCGTCCGCTGGGCCCTGGCGGCCACCGCCTGCGCCTTGTGCGCCATCGCCCTGCTGGGGGCCCACTACGCCCCGGGGCTGGCCACCGACCTGGGCGCCGAAGACCGCGTGCAGCAGTGGCTCCCCGCCCTGCAGCGCGCGCTGGGCCGCTGAGCCGGCGCCCTGACGCTCAGTCGCCCAGCCCGCAGCACAGACCCGATCGGCTCCGCCGCCGACCCGTCGGCGTAGGCGCGGCCGTCGTAGTTGTAGGCCCGGTCGGCGCCGCCGACGAAGACCGCCCCGGCCAGGCTTCCCCCCGCCGCGCGGTAGCGCGCGGGTCCGGGGTGATCCGCCAGCTCCTCCCGGTCCACCCCGCCGTCGCGGAAGTGCCCGGCCCAGGTCTGGTGCACCAGCGGGAACCCCGCCGTGTCGGCTACCCCGTCGACGAGCACGAGGGTGTCGTCGTCCAACGCCCCGGTCGCCCCGAACACCGCCGTGCCCGGAAACGGCTCCCAGGTCGCCCACGCCCCCGCCAGCGGGTCGAACACCTGCGTCGCGTCGGTGTTGGCGCCATCGGACCAACCGCTGACCACCACCAGCCAGCGGTCCCGCCAGCCCACCGCGACGGCGTCTTCGATGGGCGTCGGGGTCGGCGGAAGCTCAGTCCACGAGAGATCGCCGGGCGTCCAGCCGCACAGCCCGGGGTGGCTCACCGGCAGCCGGCTCCGGCGAGTCGGGGGGCTCCGGCAGCGCCTCGCAGCCGACCAGCCCGAGCACGCCGACGGCCAGCAGCTCAGTTCGCTTCAAGCCACTCGTCCTGGGCCCGCATCGTGTCGTCGATCCCGTTGCCGATGACGCCCCGGATGTCGATGGTCTCCAGGTCCACGCCCGCGAGCGTCACCGACGACCACGCGAACTGGATCCGCCGGGTGCCGCCGTCGGGCCCCTCCAACCACGCCTCGCTGGCGTAGTTCTGGTCGATGGTCGCCCGGCCCGCTTCCCCCTGGCCCTGCTCTTCGGACCACGTCCGAGACACCATCGCCGCCCGGCCGTCGGGCAGCTCGAACCGCCGCAGGTGCTTCCGGGTGTCGTACAGCACCGTGTAGAGCACGTTCTCCTTGAGGATCCGGTTGTCCGTCTTCAGCTCGTCGCACGTGCCATCGGCCCAGCAGGTGGGGTCCTCGGGGAACGTTCGATCGTACTGGTTGGGGCTCGATGGCTCCCAGGGCGCGTGGTCCGCCTCCAGCTGGAGCCGCGCGTGGTCGGCGACCGAGAACGCGCTGGCCCGCGTCTGGGCGACGGGCGACTGCAGCTCCGGGTCCGCGTCGGGGTGCTCGACGTCGTGGAGGTCCTCCAGCGTCAGGATCGGCGAGTCGAATCGGCGGTCGCGCCGCTCCCCCTCCCAGTCGACCTCCGCTTCGAGGATCCCCGCCAGCGTCGCCGCCGCAACCTCGACCTCCGAGGGCGTGCGCTCGAAGTCCGCGAACAGGAAGACGCCGATGGCCCCGAGCTCCGCCGGAGCTTCCCGCGGGGGCGCGCAGCCGACGATCAGGGCGATCAGCAGCAGCCCCCTCACTTCGACTTCTCCAGCTTGCGCAGCAGCTTCTTGGCCTTGCCTTTGCGCTTCCCCTTCGGCCAGACCTCCAGGTAGGTGCCCAGCCCCTGGGCCGCCTGCTCCGGCGCCCCCTCCACGGCCTGCGACGACGCCAGCCACAGCGCCTCGTCGATGCCCGCTTCGCCGCCGTGGTACCGGGCCAGGAACCCCCACCACTCCGCGGCATCGCCCCAGGCCTGCTCGTTCTCGAACGAGACGGCGACCGCGCGGGCGACCGCGTCGGCCCCCGCGGACAGCGGGTGGTCGTCGAGCCAGAGCAGCCGCGCTCGGCGAGCGTCGGCCGGCGCCGTGGCGTCCAGCAAGGACGCCGCCTCCACCAGGGCCTCGGCGCGGTGTTCGGACCCGGGGTTCGACTGGGCAAACGCCAGCATCGCGGCGCCGCGTTCGGCCGGCTCGGCGTCGCTCATGGCCCGCGCCCGCTCCCAGCCCGCCCGTGCCCCCACCTCTTGGCAGCGCTGCTGAGCGATGGCGCCGCCCAGCCCCGCGTGGTCGGCGCAGGCGGCGACGGCCGCGACCAGCGCGTCCCACTGCTTGGCGTCGGTCAGGGCCGTCAGCAAGGCGGCGCTCGCGGGCTCGGCGACCTCGGGGGCGGCGGTTCCATCGAGCGCCGCTTGCAGCACGGGGGCCGCGTCGGCGGGACGGCCCAGGGCCATCAGGGCCTCGCCCGCGGCGACCCGGAAACCGGCCAGCGCCTCGTGTTCGGGGTGAAGCTCGCCGAAGCGAGCCACGAGGCGCACCTGCCCCTCGCGCAGGGTCGCGGCGTCTTCGGGCTGCGTCTCCGCGGTCTCGTCGGCCAGCGCCAGCGAAGCCCGCACGCAGTGGTAGCGCATCTCTTCGGGGATGCCTTCGTCGCGGGCCATCACGCCCTCGTACTGCTCCAGCGCCGACAGCGGCTGCCCCGACCCCGCCAGGGCCGTGGCGTAGCCGTACTGCATGCGCCCCGCCCCCTCCAGGTTCCCGTACTGGGCCAGCCAGGTCTGGTAGGCGTCCGCCGCCGTCGCCCAGGCGAACGTCGCCGCGGCGCTGGGCGTCGTCTCCGCCTTCACGGAGAGGTCTCGGGCCTTCTGAGCCATGTTCGCGCTGCGGGGCGCGGCGAGGGCGAGGGCCGGAAGCAGCAGCGCCAGCGCGCCGAGTCGGTGAATCATCATTCGTTGCACATCCGCTGGGCGAACTCGACGGCGGGCGGCAGCAGGACGTCGGGGACCCACTCGTGCCCCCGGTCGTACTCGTAGTTGCGCTCCGCGATCATTCCGGCGTCTTCGAACATCAGCGCCGCGTCTTCGACGGGCGCCCGGGGCACGACGGGGTCGTTCTCGTCGTGCACGAACAGGCCGGCGACCTCCCCGTCCCACGGCGTCGGCGGCCAGGCGCCCTGGAACGGGTTGCGCCCGGCGTGGTTGATGATCGAGGCCATGCGCCCGGCGTGGCGGAAGCCCAGGTAGGTGGCGGCCGAGCCCCCAGCCGACGAGCCGAGCATGTGCACGCGGTCCACGTCGACGTTCCAGTTGGCCTCGAGCAGGTCGAGGGCCGCGTTGAAGAAGTCGGCGTCCTCCTGGCTGTCGGTCCAGGAGATGTTGATGTCCCCGCTGGTCAGCGGCAGGGCGGTGATCATCCCGTGCTCCTCGGCCAGGTCGACGAAGCCGAGCCCCGCGAACAGCTCCTCGTTGTCGGCGTGGGCGAACGGCATCCGACGCCCCGCCAGGAGAAAGACCGGGGCGGGGCCGTCAGCGGGCAGCGTGTCGGGCACGTAGACCAGCATCTCCCAGGACGCGTCGGCGTCGTTGGGATCCCCGAAGCCGGGCACGGAGTGCCAGTTCAGGCCCGCCGCGCCGCCGCTCCCGCCCGACGCCTCACCGCACTCGTCGGCGGCGTCGTCGTCGTCGGACGCGTCGTCGTCGTCGGACGCATCGTCGTCGTCGGACGAGCCGCCGACCGAGTCGTCGTCGTCGTCGACGGCGCAGCCGGAGAGGGACAGGCCGAGGGCCAAGGAGAGCAACGAGGAGTAGCGCATCGGGGGAATCTATCCCGCCGAAGCCCGCAGCGCGTCGGCCTCGGGATCCGACAGCTGCCGCGAGGGCGCGCGGAACTCTGCGTCGGCGCCGGTGTGTGCGGCCCCCGGCCAGCGTTCGGGCACCGTCCACTGTTCCGGCGCGACGGCGACGCCGCCCACGACGAACCCCCAGTGCAGGTGGGGCCCCGTGCTCTGCCCCGTGGACCCGACTTCCCCCACCACCTCGCCCGCGGCCACCGTCTGCCCCACCTCGACGGAGATCACGCTGAGGTGGTTGTAGGAGGACGACACGTCGGGTGCGTGGCGCAGGACCACGGCGCCACCGTGGATGGGCAGTTCTTCGGCGAGGGCCACGACGCCGGCCGCCGACGCAACGACGGGCTGGCCCCGGGGGGCGGCGATGTCGGTGCCGAGGTGGTGGCGCACGACGCCGGTGTTGTAGGTGCGCACCTTGCCGAACGGCGAGGACACCCGACCCGCGGTGGGCACCGCGATGGGCTCGTCCAGCAACCAGCCTTCCTGGGGCCGCGCGTACGCGGCCGCCCGCTGCTCGCGATCGAACGCGCGCTTCGTGTCGTTCTTCATGTTCGCGGCGCGCTCGGGCGACAGCTGCACGTAGCCGCCGTCGGGGAAAGTGGTCTTCGCCACCGCCAGCTCGAAGGCCACGTTCTGCCGCAGCCCCGCTGCGTCGACGCCGGACACGACCAGCTCCGAGGGCCCCGGTTCCTGCCCGACCCCGGCGCCCAGGAACCCCCGGTACACGCCTGGTGCGTCGGGCTGCGGGGCCAGCGTCACCGCGCGGCCGTCAAAGCGGGCCCACACCGTCGCCAGCGGCTCGCTGGTCCGCACCACAAACCCCGCCGCGCCCCCCTGGGCCAGGCCTTCGCCGCCCGCCAGCGTCAGGGCGGGAGGCGTGTTGTCGGCGATCACCGTCGCGTCCACGCACCGCTCGTTGTGGCGCAGGGAGCGGTCCGTGGCGCACAGGGCGAAGGGGTGCTCCCCGTCGGCGGGCGCGGGCCGGGTGACGGTCCAGCGCTCTCCGTCGAAGCTGAGCGGGTGTTGCCCGTCGGGGCCGCGCAGCGTCACCCCGGCGACGCCCGTGCGGTCGTCGCTGGCGGTCGCCGAGAAGATCAGCGGGCCGGCGGCGGGCCCCACCGGGAACTCGGCGAGCAGATCCGGGGGTGTGCCTTCGCCCCAGAAGAAGCCGAGGGCGAGCAGGGCCGCAGCCCCCAGGACCCCCGAAAGGACGCGTGCGTTCATGGTTCCTCCGAGCGCGCAGCCTACCGGCGAGTCCCGGGGCGGCAAGGGGCCGGCGCCCCACGAACCGGCCTCAGGGCAGCGGGAGGGGGGCGACCGCGTCGAGTCGGAACGGGTGGTCCGTCAGCCCCACGGAGATCGTGTCGATGGACCAGACCTCGTCGCGCCGGTGGGAGACCACCAGCGTCTCGGGCTGGTCGGGCTCCCAGGACCGGACCAGCAGCGTGGGCGCCACGGGATCCACGAGCGCCTCCGCCGCATGGCAGCTGGCGCCGTCGGAGACGGGCACGAGGCGGAGCCCGTCGGCGCTCGCCAGCTCGATGAAGTCAGGACCGCAGGCCCGGAAGCCCGTGGCCGGGGGCCGCAGCCGGGGCAGCACCACCACGCCGTCCGCGCTGCCGCCGCGGGCCAGCAGATCGGCTCGCTCGAACGCGCCGACTCCGTCCACGTCCACGCTCGCCAGGATCCCCTCGTCGGGGCGCCAGGCCACCGCCGTCCGGGCTCCCCCGGGCCGGTCCACCCCGAGCAGCAGAGCGTGGCCGTCGTCCAACTCGACGGGCTGCAGCGCCCAAAACCCCGCGATGGGCTGACCGAACACCTCGTCCAGGCTCCAACGCCCGACGGCGCCGACCGGCGCCGACAGATCGAGCTCCAGGAGGCTGCCCGCGAGCTTGTCGTCGCCGGCTTCGGCGCCGATGAACCACAGCCGCTCTGGCTCCGTGGGGTCGGGCGCGACCAGGACGCGCTCCAGGTGCACGTCGACCACCACCTCGCGGTCGGGCCCCGGCAGGTGAAGCCGATCGGGGAAACCGACGGCGAGCACGTAATCGGCGGTCGCGGCGGCGCCATCCAGCCGCGCGTACAGCCGCGTGAACTTCTCGGTGAGGGACGGGAACGTGGCCGCTTGCAGCGTGACCAGGGCCTGCCCGGGGGCGCCGGACTGGATCTCCAGCGCCTCGTAGTGGCTGAGGTCGAGGCCCTCGGCGTCGGGCCAGGCCGGCGGGACGAACGACAAGACGGAGCGACCGAGCACGTCGATGGCGTCCAGGCGTCCGTTCGCGTCCCCCTCGGGGGTCCAGGCGACCACCCACAAGTCCCGGGGGACGTCGTCGCCCAGACCATCCCACGGCGACGGCGCGGGCGCCACGGCGGGGGCGTCCTCGTCCAGCGAGCGGGTGCCTTCGGGCGCGGCCACCAACGCGGTGTCCGAGCAACCGACGAGCACCACCAGCAGGAAGATCCGCTTCACACGGGCAGTCTGGATCCCGGTGGGGGGCCCGGGACAAGGCGCCGCAGTGCCCGATCCGTCGTTCAGGCGTCCAAGCCGTAGAGGTGCTCGGCGTTGGCCCCGACGATGGCAGCGAGTTCGGGCTCCGGCAGCTTCCAGCGGACCAGGTGCCGGATCTCGCGATCCCACGCGTACGGCAGGTTCGGGAAGTCCGTCCCGAACAGGATGCGATCGGGCCGGCGCCGCAACCAGCGAGGCGGATCCGGCACCGTGAAGTAGTCGGCGAGCATCATCGTGGTGTCGAGCCACAGGTTGTCGTGGCGGTCGAGCAGCTCGGCGTAGCCGGCGAACTCGTCGGCGCCCAGGTGGGGCACCACGAGCTTCAGGCGGGGGAAGCTGCGCAGGACCGCGGCGGTGCGCTCGACGGCGCAGACCGCCCACGTGTCCACGGGGTAGTGGGGGCTCCGGGGCTCGCGACCCGCGTGCACGACGACCGGCAGCCCGGCGTCGGAGCAGGCTTGCCAGATGGGCTCCATGCGCTGCTCGTCGGGCGCGAAGGCCTGGACGTGGCAGTGCAGCTTCACCCCCCGCAGCCCCGCCGCGAACGCGTCGCGGAGGATCGAGGCGGGGTCGACGTCGTCGGGGTGGACGGTGGCGAGGCCGACGACGCCGGGGTGGCGCGTCATCAGCTCCGCCATCCACGCGTTCAAGGCGCGGGCCATGCCCGGCTTGTGGGCGTACTGCAGGGCGACGATGCGGTCGACGCCGCGGGCCCGCAGGAAGCCGACGACGGCGTCGGCGTGCAGGCGGTAGCGCACGGGCCAGCCGTGCTCGCCGAACCAGGTCCAGACCGCCTCGAACAAGCGGTCGGGGAAGAGGTGCACGTGCGCGTCGACGACCGGGGGCAGGGCGCTGGGGAGCCGGGCGCCTTCGGCGTCGTTGAGGGCTGGCAGGCACTGGACAAGCGTGTCCGACGGGCCGACGACGGGCGTCGCCACGGGACCGAGGACCCGGTCGCGGGGCAGGCAGGCGAGGCAGGGCCGCAGCCCTCCGGGGATCACTCGGTCGGCGAGGGAAACGGGATGATCTGGGCGCCGCCGGGCGGCAGCAGGGGCTCCGCGGCGTTCCAGGCGGCCAGCAGCTCGCGGGCTGCGGCCAGCGCCGCCGGCGGGACGGTCACCCGCACCCCGTTGCTGAACGCCAGGGCCGGGTCCACGCCGCCGCAGTCGTCGGACTCGATCCACGCTTTGACCCCGTGGTCAGCCAGGAACTCGATCAGCGGAACCGCGAGGGCGCGGTGTTCGACGAGGGTCAGCGAGGATCCGATGGGCATGGCGCCTCCGTACTCAAGGATCGGTCGCCGACGCCCCCGCCGCAAGGAGCCGACGCGCCAGGGGCCTCGAGGCGTCGGATCAGGGCGCGAAGAGGACCCAGGCCCGCCCGACGTCGGGTCCCTGCCCGGTCGCCTCGGAGCCAATGACCGGGTCGTCGCGGCCGTCCCCGTCGACGTCGCCGCCCGCAAGAGCCGCCCCCGCGCCGTTGCCCATGCCGCCCCAGGACAGCGCATCGCCAAAGCCCACGGTGCCCGCCGTCGGCAGGTCCGACGCCACCAGCACCGCGCACCGGTCGGCGTCGGGGTCGCCCAGCAGCAGGTCCGCTCGCCCGTCGCCGTCCACGTCCCCGGCGAAGCCGAACACCGGTGCGTCCAGCGTGATCGGCGCCGACGCCAAGGCCCAGGTCGAGCCCGAAGGCGCGGCGCTCGACCGGAACAGGCGGGCCTGGGCCGTGCCTTCGCCCCCGACCACCAGGTCGTCGCGCCCGTCGCCATCCAGATCCCCCGCGGCGAGGGCGTCGCCGCTCTGCTCGCCGGGGACGCCGTCGATCACCAGCGACGCCGCACCGACCGTCACCCCGCCCGCGGCCGCGTCGAACACGAAGACCCGCCCCGCCGCCGCGTCGCCGCTCGGGCCGGCGCCCGGGCCGCCCACGACCACCTCGTCGATCCCGTCGCCGTCCAGGTCCGCCGCCGCCACCGCCGTGCCCAGGAACCCGCCGGCGGTGGAGCCGTCGATGCGCATCCAGGCCGACCCCACCGGGCCGACGCCGCTGCCCACGGCCGCGCCCCGCTCCACGTAGACCGCGCCCGTCCACACCCCGGCCCCGGTCGCGCCGTCGGCCCCCAGGATCGGGTCGGCGAGGCCGTCGCCGTCCACGTCGCCCAGCGCCACGGAGATGCCCAGCTCGTGGTCCAGCGCGCCGCCCTCCCAGATCCGGTCGGCCTGGGCGAGGCTGGCGGGGAACGGCGGGGGCCCGAACAAGAGGTAGGCGCGGCCGCTGTTCTGGCCGGCGCCGTCGTAGCCCGGCGCGCCGATCAACAGGTCGTCGAAGCCGTCGCCGTTGACGTCGCCGGCGGCCAGCGAGGCGCCGGCGCGGTCCAGTCCGGCCTCCCCGGTGGACGCCCAGCCCGAAGACGCCGTCGGGAACGACCCGGGAGCCAGGGCCGAACCCGGCGTCACCACGATCCGCCCCGCCGTCGTCACGCCCGGACCCGACGAACCCGAGAGGGCCAACAGGGACGCGGCCACATCAGCGAGGCCGTCGCCGTCGAAGTCGCCCACCGCCACCCGCCGCCCCAGCCGGTTCGCGATCACGTCGTCGACGACCGCCGCCGCCGCTCCGCCCAGGCTCTGCCCGTCGGGATCGCCGTCGCAGTCGGCGTCGGGCGCGCCGGGGCCGTCGTACCAGGCCCCCAGGTGAACCGCCGCGTTGCCGTCGTCGCAGTCCCCCGCGCAGGGCGCCAGGCCGTCCCCGTCGCCGTCGGCTTCGTCGGCGCCCGGGGCCCCGCTGCAGTCGTCGTCGCGCCCGTTGCACTGCTCGCTCGCCCCGGGGTGGACCGTGGCGTCGCCGTCGTCGCAGTCCCCTGCGCAGCCGGTGGTGCCGTCCCCGTCGGCGTCGGCAGCCCCGGACTGTCCGTCGCAGTTCGTGTCGGCGCCGTCGCACGCCTCGGGCGCGCCGGGCCAGGTGCTCGGGTCGCCGTCGTCGCAGTCGCCGTCGCAGCCCCGGTAGCCGTCGGCGTCGCCGTCGGCCTCCAGGGGGTCGATCTGGCAGTCCGAGTGCACGCCATCGCACGCGTCGAACGCGCCGGGGTGGATGCCGGGGTCGTCGTCGTCGCAGTCCTGGCCTCCCGAGTCGAGGGACGCGTGGCCGTCGCGGTCCGCGTCCATGCCGTCGATGCCGTCGCAGTTGGCGTCCGTGCCGTCGCCGGCGGGGTCCAGGGAGCCGGGGAACACGTTGGGCGCCTCGTCGTCGCAGTCCAGGCCGCCGGTGGCCAGCGACGCGAACCCGTCGCCGTCGCCGTCCACGCCGTCGGTGCCGTCGCAGTCGGAGTCGACGCCGTCGTTGCCGATCTCCTCGGCTCCCGGGTGCACGGCCGGGTTGGCGTCGTCGCAGTCCTGCAGGTGCCGGTTGGCGAGGTCGGTGGCGACGTTGCTGGGGAAGCCATCGCCGTCGCCGTCGACGCCGTCGTGGTCGTCGCAGTTGCTGTCCAGGTCGTCCCCGTAGGGGTCCACCGCCGCGGGGTGGATCGCTGGATCCGCCGGGGCGCAGTCGGCGTCGTCGGGGGTGCCGTCCCCGTCCAGGTCGTCGGTGGGGTCGAGGGGCTGCAGGCAGCCGGCGAGGAACAGCAACAAGATCCAGGAGGCGCGCATGGGGGCAGGATGCCAGCCGGTTCTCAGCGCCGGCGGGGCCCACAAGAGCGGGGCGCCGGCCGCCGCTTTGGGGGAGGCCCGGATCACCACGACCCCCTTGCAAGGAGGCCAGCCTCGGGCTATTCACTCCGTCGCCGCCGCTGGAGGGGTATAGCTCAGTTGGTAGAGCAGCTGATTCCAAATCAGCAGGCCCCGAGTTCGAGTCTTGGTGCCCCTGCCACAGCGGTTCAAGACAGCGCCGCCTGACCTTCGGGTCGGGCGGCGTTTGTCGTTCTGGCAGCAGCCGGCCGCGCTCCGATCGCGGCCCCCAGCGCAACGAGGCGTTGGCTCCGGCACTCTGTCGAGCGTGAGCAAGACGCGCACCCAGACGCTGCGGGCGGTGCGGGTGGTCGACGACCAGCTGGTCGAGCACCCGGCGCTGCTGAGCCTGTTCCCCGACGAAGCCCTTCGGCGAAGCCTTGCGAAGGCGGCGCGGACCGCGCTGCTGCCCGGCGGGCACACGCTGTTCGCCGACGGCGACCCCGGCGACAACTTGTACGTCGTGCTCTCGGGCCGACTGCAGACCTTCGTGGTGCGCCGCGGCAAGGAGGTCGTGGAGACCGAGATCGGCGTGGGCGAGCTGTGCGGGGAGCGCGCCATCGTGTCCGGGGGAGCCCGCACGGCGTCGGCTCGCGCGGTCCGCGACACCCAGCTGCTCGAGCTGTCTCGGGAGGCCTTCGACCACCTCCTTTTGGACCACCCCCAGGCGCTGATGCAGCTGGCGCGCGCCATGGCCCAGCGGCTGGAGCAGGCGTCCAAGGAGCACGACCCCCGCGGCGTCGTCCGCACGGTCGCCCTGGTCCCGCTGCACGGTGTTCGCCTCGACTCGTTTCGGGCCTGGCTGGTGGAGGCGCTGTGCGTCTACGGCGACTTGCTGGTGCTCGACCGGTCGGGCCTGGAGCAGGCCCTGGGCGATGGCGCCGCCGACACGACCTTCTCCGGCGAAGAGACCATCCGGCTGGCGAACTGGCTGGCCGACCAGGAGTCCCGCCACCGCTTCGTGATGTACCTCGCCGACGCCGAGCTCACCGACTGGACCCGGCGCTGCATCCGGCAGTCCGACCGGGTGGTGCTCGTCGCCGACCCGTCGGACTCCCCGCGCATTGGCCCCATCGAGGACTACCTGCTCGACCCCGGCGACTCCGTGCACCGGGCCGGCCGCGAGCTGGTCCTGCTGGGCCGCACGGCCGCGGCACCCTGGCTCCAGCCCCGCGACATCCTCAAGCACCACTTCGTGCGCGGGCCCGCCGACGCCGCGCGCATGGCGCGGGGCCTCGCGGGGCACTCGGTGGGGCTGGTCCTGTCCGGGGGCGGCGCCCGGTCGCTGGCCCACCTCGGCGCGATCCGCGCGCTGCGGGAAGCCGGCATGCCCATCGACGCCGTGGGCGGCACCAGCGGCGGCGCGTTCGTGGGCGGGCTGCTGGCCATGGGCTGGGACGACGACGCGATGCAGGCGGCGGCGCGGGAGGCGCTGCTGGGCTCCGGCCGACTGCTCGACCTGTCGTTGCCCGTGTTCGGCTTGATCGCGGGCACCAAGTTCCGCTCCGTCCTGATGGGCCTGTACGGCGAGCAGAACATCGAAGACCTGCCGCTGCCGTTCTTCTGCGCGTCGACAAACCTCACCGAAGGCCGGCTGCACATCCACCGTTCCGGAGTGCTCTGGCGGTGGGTGCGGGCGTCGATGTCGGTGCCCGGGCTCTCGCCTCCGCTCATCGAGCGGGGGGTGATCCACGTCGACGGGTCCGTGCTGAACAACCTGCCCCTCGATGTGATGCGGGACCAGGGAGCGGGGCACGTGGTCGGCATCAACGTCGGCTCAGCCGAGGGGCCCCGGGCCGACGAGTCGATCAGCAACGTGCCGCCGCCCTGGAAAGCGTTCAAGGACAAGCTGCGCCGCAAGGAGGCCGGGCCGAAGGTGCCGGGCATCGTCGACGTGCTGCTCGCCGCCACGCTCATCGGCGGCGTCCGGCAGTCCGCGGGGTACGCCGCCCTGGCCGACCTCCTGATCAGCCCCGACGTCGGGGAGTTCGGGCTGCTCGACTTCTCGTCCTTCGACGCGATCGTCGAGGCCGGCTACCGCGAGACCGTCGCCGCCATCGAGGCCGCGGGCGGGCTGCCGGAGCGCTGAGCTACGAGCAGTCGTCCGGGGGCGCCCACACCGATCGCGTCGGCGGCAGCGGAGTGACCGCGACGACCTGGCCCGTCGCCTGGCACACCCGGAGGTTCGTTCGGCCGCCCAGCTGGTCGCGGAGCGCCTCGCCCGCCAGGGCTGGATCGACGGACCGCAGATCCCAGAGCGACAGCCTCCCTGCCGACAGCGTCGCCACGGGACCGCCGTCGAGCACGTCGAAGACCGCGGACGCCGCAACGGCCACCTTCAAGGCGCCGCCGGCGTGGTCGATGCGCAGCGTCTCGCCGTCGTGCGTCGCTCGGGTTCGGCCCTGGGACGCGGATCGGCCGGGCACGCCGTCAAACGGGATCGGGGCGCCGTCGGGCAGCGACCAGCGGCGCCCCCGCGTAGCCCAGGCCGCGGACACCGACGCTGAGTCCACGACCACCTGCAGCGGCGGCTCCTCGTCGGACAGCAGCTCTCGCGGTTGGTCTCCGCCCGGCCAGTCGAACACCTGCACCAGGGCCGCCCCGGCCACCGCCAGGCGCCCTCCCCCGGTGGCCGCGGCGCTCGGGGCGACGACCTGCGTTCGCAGCGTCCGGCGGAAGATCCCCTCCCCGCCGAACTCGCGCAGCACGCCCTCCTCGTCGACGGTCACAAACCCGCCCGGCACGGCGGCCACCGCCCCGACGGCGGCGCTGGCGGTCTCGGACACCACCGACCGGCCCCCGGATGCGGGATCGAACAGCGAGGTGCTGCCGTCGCCAAAGCCCACCGCCAGGCGGCTGCCGGCCCAGGCCAGGGCCCGGGGGCCCGCGTCGCCGGCCAGGACCAGCAGGTCGGTCCGGAAGGCGCCCAGCTCCGCCCTCGCTCGGAGCAACGGGGCCGCCTCGGCCGCCCCCAGGGAGTGGGCCGCCCGGGTCAGGGCCAACGCCTCGGCGTGCCGGCCGGCGTCGACCTCCCGCATCGCGCCCAGCAGCAACCCCCGGCTCGCCGCCACCGTCTGGGCGAACGTCAGCTCATCCTGGGCCGCGCCGAGTGTCTGCCGCTGCTGCACCAGCCCGCCGATCAGAGGCAGCAGCACGGCCGCCGCCAGCAGCGCCGCTGCCGCCCCGCCCAGGCGTCGGCGCTGCTCCACCTGCTCTTGCTGGTCGTTGTGGATCGCCTCTTCGACCGCCGTCTGCAGGGCCTCCACGCTGTCGTGCCGCTGGGCCGGGTCCAGGGCCATGGCCGTCATCGCCACCGCCGACAGGGCGGCCGGCACGTCGAACTCCGGCACGCGCTCCGCCGGCGACTCGGGCTCGGCGGTGGCCGAGCGGTGCAGCAGCGGCAGCCCGCTGAGTTCCTCGAAGGGGCGGCGGTGGGTCAGCAGCTCGGAGAGGATCGCCCCCAGGCTCCAGACGTCGCTGCGCTCGTCCACGTCCTGCAGCTGGCCGCGGGCCTGCTCCGGCGCCATGTACCCGGGGGTGCCGACGGCCGAGCCGTCCAGCGTCCGGGGGATGTCGACGGTGTCGGGCGCCCTGGCGGTGCCCGGCTGCTCCGCCACGCCGGGCAGCCGCGCGACGCCCCAGTCCAGCACCACGACCTCACCGAACCGGCCGAGCATGACGTTGTCGGGCTTGAGGTCCCGGTGCAGCACCCCGCGGGCGTGGGCGTACCGGACGGCTTCGCAGATCTTGGTGAACGCCGACAGCAGCCGGTGGCGGGGCCAGCGCTCGGCGACGGCCGGGTCCCCGCGGCGCAAGGCCGACAGAACCGCGGCCAGAGACTGACCCCGGATGCGCTGCATGGCGAAGTACAGCTGCCCGTCGTCGCCCAGGCCCAGGTCGTGGACCGACGGGATCGACGGGTGCTCCAGCTGGCTCGTGACCTGGGCCTCGGCGAGGAAGCGCTGGGCTCGCTGCGGGTCGTCGGCGTCCAGCAGCAGCTTCAGCGCGACCGTCCGACGCAGCCGGGGGTCCCGGGCCGCGACGACGACGCCCATGCCCCCCCGGCCGAGCTCGGAGACCACCTCGAACCGGCCGACGAGAGCGGGCACGTCGCCGACGTCGCGGTGGGCGATGGGCAGCGTCGGAGCGAACCCGGTCGCCGGCGGCAACGGCGCTTCGCTCTCGAGCTCGTCGAGGGACGGCGGCGGCTGCAACCCCAGCCGGGACGCGAGGTCGTCGGCGCTCACCGTCTTGGGTTCAGGGACCGAGCCGGCGCAGCGTCGAGGCCATCTCCGCGTAGAGCTCCTGCAGACCGCTGTCGAGGCGGCTGATGGCGGCCGGCGCGGGGGTCAGGTCGCCGTCGCGAGCGAGCAACTCGACCGCGTAGGCCAGCGCTTTGACGCGGCTCGCGCCCACGTTGGCCGAGGCGCCCCTGATCGTGTGGGCGGCCTTGCGGAGATCGCCCAGATCGCCGCGGCGCTGGGCGTCGCGGACCTGCTGAAGGAGGCCCGGAGCCGTCTCCCGATACAGGGAAAAGAGCTCTTCGACGAAGCCGGGGTCGCCCCCCGTCACCGCCGTCAGTTGCTCGATGTCCAACACTGCGCTCGGCTCGTTCACAGCCACCCAAGCCCTCACCTGCCTCGCAGTGTACCGGGCGCTCCTCGGCCGCGCCCAGCCTGTGGACGAAGCGGGTCGGGTCAGCTCGCCGTGGCCGTCAGCGGGAAGGGCAAGGAACTCTGCCCCGCCGAGTCGGTGATGGTGAACGTGAAGTCGTACGTCTGCCCGGGGCTGTTGCCCGGCACGTAGAAGTGGATGGTGGCCGAGCAGCTGACGGGGTTGCCGCCGAGCTGCAGGGGGGCCTGGGGGGCGCCGTCGCGGGTCCAGCCGATGGTCGGGTTGCCGAGGTTGCAGTCGTCGTCGGTGACGAGGATCTCGAAGTCGAACTCGCCGGTGGCGACCGTCCAGGTGGCGGTGACGTTCTGGACGATGGGGTCCCCGGGGGCGCCGGTCGCGTCGTCGTCGTCGGCCACCACGTCGTCGTCGTCGTCGGGCGGCGGGGTGCTGTCGTCGTCGTCGGCCGGCGGGGTGCTGTCGTCGTCGTCCGCCGCGTCGTCGTCGTCCGCCGCGTCGTCGTCGTCGCCGGCGCAGTCCGGGGCACCGGCGCAGTTGGGGTCCTCGCAGTCGAAGAGGCCGTCCTGGTCGTTGTCGGCGCCGTCGGAGCACTCGCCGGGCTCGTCGCCCTCGAAGTCCGGGGTCGCGTCGTCGTCGTCGACCACATCGTCGTCGTCCGCCGCGTCGTCGTCGTCGGCCGCGTCGTCGTCGTCGCCCGCGTCGTCGTCGTCGACCGCGTCGTCGTCGTCGAGGTTGATCACCGGAGTCGGCGTGGGCGTCGGCGATCCGTCGGGGACGGACAGCCCGGGCCCGCAGCCCGCCAGGAGCAACAGCGACAGCAACACGAGGTGGACACAGCGCATGACCCGGGCAGTGTAGTGCAGCGCGCCGACCCGATCCGGGGCCGGCGCGACCCGGAGCCCCCATGCGCTTGCTCGCCCTCGTCCTGCTCCCCGCCGCCGCCCTCGCCGCCGAGCCCCATCGCTCCTGGAGCGAGCTGCCGTCCTCCAACGGCTGGGGCGCCGTCGTGGTCGACTTCAACCAGCGCAAGGCCCACCACTGGCGGGACCACCTGTTTGCAACCGAGGAGCCCCGCTGGGACGCGGCCGGCGATGAGGTCTGGGTCGGCGACGAGCCCGCCTCGGTGTTCGCCCGCGACTTGCTGTTCGACGCCTACTTCGGGCTGCGGCCGGGAGCCGCCGGCAGCTGGGGCACGGACTGGCCGGTGGACGGCGACGCCATCGGCTGGGCCGGTGTGAGCGGGGAGCCGGGCGCCGGCGGCACCGGGATCGTGGAGATGACCCAGCGCGCGCCCAACGACACGACGGTCACCACGTTTGCCTTCGCCCCGTGGGGCCTGGCGCGGTCGTCGATGGCGCTGGTCGCGCAGGTCTGCAACGACGGCGCGGAGCCGGCCGGCGCCGAGCTGTTCGCGTTGCTGAACCTGCACCTGGGTGAAGGACGGCCCGGACCGGACCAGGAGATCGGCGCCCAGAACGAGACCCTGGTGGTGGGCGATGGCTTCGAGGAGCGCGGATTCGCCGGGGTCGTGGCGGTGCGGCCCCTGGGGGCGGCGACGCTGAGTTCGTGGCATCCGTCCGCGGGCACCCAGAACCCGTTCGACTCCCTGCCGGCGGGAACGAACCTGACGCCGCAGACCGGCGACCAGGGCGTTCACGACGATCAGGTCCAGTACCTGCAGTGGACGCTGCCCGAGCTGGCGCCCGGTGCGTGCGCGCTGCGGGGGGTGGTCGCCGCCCACCACGGAGACCCGTTCGCCCACGCCACGTTGGACGCGGAGCTGGCAGGCTGGATCGCGGGTCGGGACGCCGCCGCCGTGCTCGCCGACGAGCGGGCGGGCTGGGGGGCCTTTCAAGCCGGGCTGGCGCCAACCGTGGGGCTGACCGAAGACGAGGCCCAGCTGTTTGCCCGGGGCGCGGCCGCGCTGCGCATGGCCCAGGTCCGCGAGGACCGGACGTACCTCCGGGAGTGGCTCGATTCCGACGGGGTGGCCCGCTACTCGATGTTCGGAGCGCTGCCCGGCGAGGTGGAGCACCGGGCGGCCGGCGCGATGCTGGCGTCGCTGCCGCCGGGTCGGTGGACCTACGCCTGGCCGCGGGACGGCGCCTACGCCATCGCCGGCATGGCCTGGGCAGGGATGGCGGCCGAGGCCCGGGACGGGCTGGCGTTCCTGCTCGACGCCGAGTCGAACCGGTACGGCGGCTACGACGAGCTGTCCGCCCTGCCCATGGAGCCTTACGCCATCTCGCTGTGCCGGCACCACGGGTTCGGCGTCGAGGAGTCGGACACCCTGGGCGGCGGCGACTTCAACTTCGAGTTCGACGGCGCGGGGCTGTTTCTGTGGGCGCTCGCCGAGTACGTGCGGGCCACGGATGACACGGCCTTTGTGACGGACCGCTGGCCGCAGATCCGCGACGAGGTCGCCGGGTTCCTGGTCCCCCTCATCGAGCCCGCCACGGGGCTCATCGCGGCGGACTCATCGATCTGGGAGCACCACTGGCTGGGCAAGGAACGGCACTGGGCCTACACGACGATCACGGCGGCGGCCGGGCTGTGCGAAGCGGCGACGCTGGCCGGCCACGCCGGCGATGCGGAGTCGGCGCAGGCGTTCGGGGACGCCGGGCGGACGCTGCGGGACGGGCTCCGGGGGCTCCTGGACGACGCCTCGGTGCTGGCGGCGACGTCGGAGGAGCTGGCCATCGGGTCGGGGTACTACGACGGGGCCGTGATCGAGGCGGTGGCCATGGGCTTGCTCGACCCCGCCGGGCTCGCGGCGACGGCGACGCTCGATGCCCTGCGCGCGGAGTTGACGACGGACGCGGGCCCCGGGCTCGCCCGCAACGACGACGCCTGGGACGCTCACGACCTCTCGCCCTGGGGCAGCAACTACGACTCCGACGAGTGGGTCCTCATCGATCTGCGAACGGCCGAGGCTGCGCGGATGCTCGGCCAGGACGCCGTCGCCGACGAGCTGTTCGCGTGGGTGACGGACCAGTCCCTCGCCAACTACGGCGCCATCGGCGAGACCTACTCCTCGGCCACCGCCGACTACACCAACAACGCCCCCATGGTCGGCTTCGGCCCCGGCGCGTGGATGCTGGCGACGGCCCACCGAGCCGGGCTCCGGACGACGGGCCCGGTGTGCGGGGAATACCTGGACGAAGCGGCGGGCGACGACGATGACGACGACGCGGCCGACGACGACGACGCGGGGGATGACGACGACGCCGGGGACGACGACGACTCGGGGGACGACGACGACGACGGGCCGGCCATCGGGTGCGGGTGCTCGAGTGGCGGAGCGGGGGGTGGGTTGTTCTTCTTGGTGGTCTTCGGGCTTCGGAGCCGTCGACGGAGCTGAGGGGATCTGCCCCCGGGCTCCGAGCCTGGACCGAACCGGGCTTGCGCCCACACCTGGCAATGGCCACCCTCGACGCGTGACCGACGACCCCATCAAGGCGTCCCTCCGCGACGCCGGCCTCCGCGCCACGAAGCCCCGGCTCGCGGTCCTGCGCGCCCTGCACAAGGGCCACGGCCCGTTGTCCCACGCCGACCTCACCGCAGAGGTGGGCGAGGACATCGACCGCGCCACGCTGTACCGCAACCTCAGCGACCTGGCCGACGCCGGCCTGCTCCGGCGCCTCGACGTCGGCGACCACACCTGGCGCTTCGAGCTGACCGGCTGCCACGACGACGACCACGACCACGGCCCCCACGCGCACTTCACCTGCACCGAGTGCGGCGACGTCACCTGCCTGCCAGCCCCGGAGCTGAGCTTCCACGGCGCCGTGCCCGGCTCCGTTGGCCAGGGCGCCGTCGAAGTCCACCTGCGGGGCGTCTGCGACGACTGCGTCGACTGATCGGCGGACCGCGACTGCGGCCCCCACCGGCTACAACGCCGCCGTGTACCAACCCGACCCCCAGTGGCTCTCCCTCGGCGACGGCTTCTCCGACCCCGTCGACCCCGCGCGCTTCCCGGCGCACACCCTGCGCTTCCGCAACGACCGGGCCGCCGCCACCGTCGGACTCGACGGGCTGTCCGACGAGCAGTGGCTCGCCCACTTCGCCCGCTTCGAGCCCCTGGCCGCCAACCTCCCCGGCCCCCTCGCCCTGCGCTACCACGGCCACCAGTTCGGCATCTACAACCCCGACCTGGGCGACGGCCGCGGCTTCCTCTTCGCCCAGCTCCGCGACGCCGAGCAGCGCCTGCTGGACCTGGGCACCAAGGGTTCGGGCCCCACGCCCTGGAGCCGCGGGGGCGACGGCAAGCTGACGCTGAAGGGCGGCGTGCGCGAGATCCTCGCGACCGAGATGCTGACCGCCCTGGGCGTCGACACCAGCCAGACCTTCAGCCTCGTGGAGACCGGCGAGAAGCTGTGGCGCGGCGACGAGCCCTCCCCCACCCGGTCCTGCGTCATGGTCCGGCTCAGCCACAGCCACGTTCGCTTCGGCAGCTTCCAGCGCCTCGCCCACCTCCGCGACGACGAGCGCCTCGCCCGCCTGCTGGAGTACGCCGCCCGGAACCTCGTCGCCGTCGAGCCTGGCGAAGACGGCGTCGCGGCTGCATTCCTGCGCGAGGTCGTGCGCCGCAAGGCCACCACCGCGGCGCAGTGGATGGTCGCCGGCTTCGTCCACGGCGTGCTCAACACCGACAACATGAACGTCACCGGCGAGTCCTTCGACTACGGCCCGTACCGGTTCCTGCCCAAGTACGACCCCGAGTTCGTGGCCGCCTACTTCGACCACGGCCGCCTCTACCGCTTCCGGCTCCAGCCCGACCGCGTCTTGTGGAACCTGACCCGCCTCGCCGAGTCCCTGTCCCGCATCGCCGACCGCGCCCCCCTCGAAGCCGCCCTGACGGCCTTTGTGCCCACCTTCGAAGCCGCCGTCGCCGCCGCCGCCTGCCGCCGCCTGGGCGTCGTCCCCCGCGGAGACCACGCCGACAACGCCCTCGTCGACGCCGTGTTCGGCTTCGCGGGCACCACCGAGCTGCCCTTCGACCGCCCCTGGTTCGACTGGTACGGCGGCCCCGCGGCCGAAGAGCGCGCGTTGCGCAGCCCCTACGCCGCCCACTACCGGGAGGCGCCGGGCCGGGCCCTGCGCGCGGCCCTCGCCGGCTACGAGCCCGCGCACCCGGACCGGCTGGACGCCGCCATCCTGAGCCGCCGCGAGCCCCCGACCCTCGTCTACGACGTCATCGAGGCCATCTGGGAAGACATCGACGACGGCGACGACTGGCGCGCGCTGCACGCCCACGTCGCCCGCATCCGGCAGCTCGGCGCACTGCTGGCGCCCTGAGCCCGCCAGCCGACCTCAGTCCGCGAACAGCGTCCGGGCGTCGGCGAACTCGTAGCCCAGGGCCTCGATGCCGCTGAGGATCTCCGCCAGCGCGGCCTCGCCCGTTCCATCCTCGATGCCCTCGGCCGCGATCAGGTGCGGGTGGAAGAAGAAGCTCGCAAACGCGCAGCGGTTGACGAGGTTCGCCTCGGCGCGGTCCACCAGGTCCTGGGCCAACGTCACGTCGATGGCTTTGACCGAGAACCGCTCGGGGCTGAAGTTGCCCAGGTTCTCGGGGATGACCCGCTGCCCGTAGACGTCGCGGTGGATCGTGTACGGGAAGAACTGGCTGCTGCGGAAGGGGTCCCGGGGCGTCACCGCCGTCAGCGACCGCGTCTGCACGGCGTCGGGGCCCTGCTCGAACAGGTCGGACCACCCGCCGGCGCCCGTCTCCCAGTCCCAGTACTCGCCCTGGTGGTACACGGTGCAGTACTGGTCCTTGAGCGACAGCCGGTCCGTCAGCGACGCGGCGTAGTGCGGGTACTCGAACGCCCACGGCACCCACCCCTGCTGGCGCAGCAGCCACTGCCCGCGGGCCACGCGCTCGGCCATGAGGTCGTAGGAGTCGCCGGGCAGCGGGAGGTCGTGCAGCGCGTCCCAGAACTCGTAGTCGTCCCCCGTCAGCGCCGTGCGCGGGTTGGGCGTGTCGAGGTACTGGTGGGTGTAGCCGTGCAGGATCAGCGAGGCCCCGTTGGCCATCGCCGCCTCGATGGCGTCGCGCCAGTCGCCGCGCTCGGGGTCGAGCATCGTCGTGCCCTTGGGCTCCGGCGTCAGGAACAGCCCCAGCGGGTCCTGGAACTCGGGGATGAGCGCCAGCGCCCAGGGCCGGCCGGCCATGGCCCCGCTGACCCGGTCGAGGTTTATGGCCTCGACGACGGGGTGCACGTCCTCCAGCCGCATCAGCGCCGTCTTGCTCGGCGGGTGGTCGATGCCCACGAAGTCGTGCATCAGGTCGGCGATGGCGAGGTACCGGTCCGTCGCGTGCTGGTACGTAAACGGGATGTCGGCGACGTAGAAGAAGTTGTCGTTGCGGACGACGTAGGGGATCCGCTCGGCGGTGCCCGAGTGCTCGATCTCCGCCAGGACCTGCACGTCCATGGGCTCCGTGATGGCCACCTGCCCGACGTAGGCGTCGAACTCGCGGATGCCCAGTTCCGGCTCGTCCCGGTACCACTTGACGAGCTCCTGCCCCTTGTAGTGGACGGTGCGGAAGAACTGGGGCTGGCCGTCGACCAGGACCCCGCCGTCGGCGTCGAGGAACCGGAACCCGTGCTCCGCCACAAACGTCGGCTGGTCGGTCAGCTGCCAGAGGTTCCAGCCCATCCACACGACCGTCGCGGTGGTGGTGGCGAACTCGTTTGCGAGCCCCGGCGCGAACTCCTCGCCCCAGTTGGCCCCGATGTAGAACACCACGTCGGCCGTCTGGATCCCGCCGTCGTAGGCAGCGGTCGCCACGGCGCGGCCGCGGACTTCCGGGAAGTGGCCCAGGAGGTTCAGCAGCTGCTGGGCGTACACCGAGCCCAGGTACGGCTCCGGGCCCCCGTCGTCGTAGACCACCAGGACTTCGCGCAGCTCCGCGGCGCCGGGCAGCGCGCACTCGCCGCCGACCCGGGGGTCCACCCGGCCGTCGTAGCCGGCAAAGGGATCGATGGGCCCGCAGGCGACCAGCAGCAGCAGGGGCAGCAGGGGCAGCAGGCGCTTCACAGCGAACCTCCGTTGTCGTAGACGATCCGGTCGCCACCCACCTCGATGTGGGCGGTCTGCTCGGTGACGTAGTCGGGGCGGAGGACGTCGTTGCCGGTGATCAGCAGGTCGCCGCCGACGAAGTCCAGGGACTCCAGCCCCACCACCTCCTCCAGCAGCGCGTTGTCCCGGATGGCGAGGTCCGCACCCACGGACTCGATGCTGTTGACGTCGTCGAGGTCCGACAGCGCGGTCCCTTCGAGCACCATCGGGCCCGTGACCAGCCGCAGGGACCCCAGCTCTGGGCTGCCCAGGTTCGGCACGTCGCGCAGGACGACGGCGCCGGCGGTCTCCAGCGAGGAGGCGTCCAGCTCCTCGATGGCGCTGCCCACGATCTGCAGCGCCCCCCCCAGATGCAGCAGCGACGGCAGTTCCAGCCGCCCCAGGTCCGTCAGGACGGTGATGTTCTCGGCCCCCAGCAGGGAGTCGAGCCGCACGGTCGCCCCGGGCGCCAGCGACTCCACGATGAGCGACCCCAGCGTCTCGATGCCCGTCCACGACAGGCCGTCGGCCCCCGGCGCCGACACCGTCAGCGTGCCCGACACCGCGCACAGGCAGCCCAGCCGCTCCAGCCCCTCGCCCGAGCCCAGCACCACCGTCAGGTTTCCCTGCACGGCGTTGCCCGACGCGCAGAACCCATCGACCGCGCCGGCGCCCTCCAGGATCTGGTCGCCGATGACCGGGTACAGCACGTCGCAGTCCGGCGAGTACCGATCTTCGGGGTCCGTGGGGATGATCTCGACGAACTGCCCCTCTTCGTGGATCGGGGCGTCGACGCAGGCGACGCGGTCGTCGCAGCCGTCGTCGGCGCAGTCGAACAAGCCGTCGCCGTCGTTGTCGAGGCCGTCGCCGCAGGAGCCGATGAGGTCGCCTTCGGCGTACCACGCATCGGGCACGCACCCCAGGGGGGCGACGAGCACGCAAAGGAGGGGGATCGGTTTCATCGGCCTGCACGGTAACGCAGGCCGGCGGGGGCAGGGAAGCGTGGCGACGCCTCGATCGTCGGGGTCAGGTCGTCGACGGCCGGGTGAACACGAACTTGCGGGCGTCCGAGGCGGCCGGCTGGAAGGCGTAGCCGTCGAGGTCGAAGGCCTTGAGGTCGGCCGGGGTTTCGGCCCGGGCCCGGACCGCCCAGCGCGCCAGGGCTCCGCGGGCCTGCTTCGCGAAGAAGCTGATCATCTTGGCCTCGCCGTCCCGGACCTCGCGGAAGTCCACGGCGAGCATGGGTCCGGCGAGCTTCCGGCTGCGCAGGACGGACGAGTACTCCTTGGACGCGCAGACGACCACGGTGCGGTCCGCGTGGCCTTCGGTGCGGGCGTTGACGAGCTTCGTCGGCGTGTCCCGCCACCAGTCGTACAGCGACGTGCCGCGCCGGGTCTTCAAGGCGCTGCCCATCTCCAGCCGGTAGGGCTGGATGAGGTCCATGGGCCGCAGCACGCCGTACAAGCCCGACAGCAGCCCCACGTGGTCCTGAGCCCAGGTCAGCTCGTCGGCGTCGAACGTCCCGGCCTGAAAGCCCCGGTAGGTGTCGCCAGCGAACATCCAGGCGGCGGGCTTGCTGTTCAGGGGCGTGTGGTTGGGCTCCCACGCCGCGAAGCGGTCGGCGTTGAGCTTCGCCAGGTCGCGGCTGATGGACATCATCTCCCGCAGGCGCTTCTGGGGGAGGTTGCGGCAGGTCTTCGCCAGGCGCGCCGCGTCGTCCAGGAGCTCCGGCTGGGTCGGTGCGATCACCGGCTCCCAGGAGTCGAGGTTCAGGGACTTCGCGGGGGACAGGACGATGTACATGGGCGCCTCCGAGCGGCGGGAGCGTAGACCGCCGCCCCGGTGGCGGCAACGAGCCCGTCGGCGGGGCGCGGTCGGGCGGCTACAGCGTGACCAGGGCCTGATCGACGATGGCGTCGCCGTCGAAGATCCAGCGGCCGTCGAACCGGCCCCCGGCCAGCAGGATCGGCACCCACTGGATGTCGTCGGCCCACATCTCGTCGTAGGGGATGGCGTCGGTGGGGGTCCACAGGGGGATCGCCTCGTCGGTCTCGATGGGCTCGCCCTGACAGCCGGTCGCCGAGTAGACGTGCACGTGCAGCCGGTAGCCATCGACGAACTCGAACCGGTGCTCGCCGTGGTGGCTCAGGCCCGTGGGGGTGACCCCGAGCTCCTCCTGGACCTCACGCACTGCGCACTGCTCGACCGTCTCACCGGGATCGACGCGCCCGCCCGGGGCGTTGATCTTCCCGGCACCGAGCCCCCGCTTCTTGCGGATGAGCAGCGCCTGGCCGTCGTGGAGGACGAACACGAGGGTGGCGACGTCCGTGGCCTGCCAGGTGGTCCAGTCGATGTCGGCGATGCGGGTGGGTGCCATGGGCTGCGACCGTAGCAGTCGCCGCCGTTGACACGCCGCGGGGCCGCCGCCCAAGCTCGCTGCGCCCATGGATCGCATCGAGACCTTCTCCGAATTCCTCGCCACGCAGAACGCGCAGATCGACTTGTCGGTCTTCGCCATCAACCTGCTGGCGACGATGGCCCTGGCCCACCTCCTGGCCGTCGTCTACGCCCGCCGGGGCTCGGCGCTGTCCAACCGGGCGGCGTTCGGGCGCATCTTCGTGCCCATCGCGGCGACGACGATGTTGATCATCGTGCTCGTCAAGTCGAGCCTGGCGCTGTCCCTGGGCCTCGTCGGCGCCTTGTCCATCGTGCGCTTCCGGGCGGCCATCAAGGAGCCGGAGGAGCTGTCCTACCTCTTCATCGCCATCGCCCTGGGCCTCGGCTTCGGGGCGAACCAGGCGACGCTCACCCTGCTCGCCTTTGGCGTGCTGATGGTCTTCATCCTGCTGCGCCGGGTGGACTCCGGGGGCACGCGGGGCATGTCGCTCATCCTCAGCCGCGAGGGCACCCCGCCGGACCTGGACCGCGTCGTGGCCATCCTCAAGCAGGCGAGCCCGTCGGTGGCGCTCAAGCGCCTGGACCACGGCCCCGACCGCACCGAGGCCGTGTTCGCCCTGGAGCTCGCGGGGTTCGAAGCGGTGCAGACCGCCCGCGCGGCGTTGATGGAGCTGGACCCCGAGCTGCGGTTCACTCTGCTCGACGACGCGGCGCCGGGCTCGCTCTGAGCGTGGCGGCGCCGGCGATCCCGGGGCTGGATGGCTCGGGCCAGAGCGGCCTGCGCTACGAGCGGAAGTTTCGCCCCGGCCGCGACGTCGCGGCGACAGAGCTGCGCCTGCGCCTGCACCCGTTCCTCTTCCGGCCGCTGTACGCGCCCCGGGACGTGCACAACCTCTACTACGACCACCCCGACCGCCGTCTGCTGCGCCAGGGGCGTGACGGCGTGTCGGTGCGGCGGAAGGTCCGGATCCGTTGGTACGACGGGGATCTGGCCAGCCCGACCCTGGAGATCAAGGGACGCACCGGCCAGCTGGGGTGGAAGGTGAGCCACCGGCTGCCCGCGCTGACCGACGCGGACCTCCGCCGGCCCCTGCACGAGCTGCTCGACGGCGTTCCCGCGCCGCTGGTCGAGTCCCTCCGCGGCCTGCAGCCGACGCTCGCCAACCGGTACCGACGAAGCTACTGGCAGAGCCGCAACGGAGACTTCCGCGCGACGATCGATCAGTCGCTGCGCTTCGGGCGACCGCACCGGGCCATGGCCCTCGACCCCTTGGGCGGCGAGCTGGTGCTGGAGTTGAAGTACGCCGACTCCGCCGCCGGGGACGAAGCCGCCGTCGTGGGTCCGCTGGGCCTTCGGGTGGGCCGGTTCAGCAAGTACTCGGTGGGCTGCGAGCTGCTGGGAATCGTCTAGTGGTTCGACGCAGGGAATTCGGTGAGTTGATCGTGGTGGCCTGCGCGTCGATGACAAGGCGGGAGGACCGGAGCGGGGTTGCCCCCCGCGACCGACGACC
>Ga0055584_100000385_pt1 | contig 41795 bp, 39 predicted proteins | sample OSDHelmetaG_FD_58716 | JGI IMG/M metagenome (GOLD analysis project Ga0055584, IMG submission 58716) | Pelagic marine sediment microbial communities from the LTER site Helgoland, North Sea, for post-phytoplankton bloom and carbon turnover... | ecosystem: Environmental > Aquatic > Marine >...
CAAGTAGTTCACGGAGCCGTCAGCGCCCAGATTGCCGCCAAACTTGGTGAAGGCGTGGCGCACTTCTGCAACAGTGCGATTCTTGTTGTCGGTCAGGCAATCGACCATGACAGCCGACCCGCCCGGTCCATAGCCCTCGTAGCGAATCTCCATGTAGTCAGCACCGTCCGTCTCGCCAGCACCGCGTTTTATCGCCCGTTCAATATTGTCCTTGGGCATACTCTGCCCTTTGGCCTTGTCTACGGCCAGACGCAACCGGGGGTTGGAATCAAGGTCGCTGCCGCCCATTTTCGCCGCTATATTGATCTCGCGAATCAACTTGGTGAAAAGCTTGCCGCGTTTTTTATCCTGGGCACCCTTGCGATGCTGAATATTTGCCCATTTACTATGTCCTGCCATGATGTCCTGCTTCTACAATGCCCATGAAGACTCCGACCAAAATTAACTGGCGGAAACTGCGCGTATGATAACGGGTATTGAGCGAACAGGCACACAAGAGAAATTCACAGATGTCGGCGACAAAGTCTGAAAAAGACAAGGACGGTAGAGATTCAGCCAAAGTGGTTGCAGATGTTCGCGATTACCTGGCCACGCTTGCTGAGAAAGACGGGCTTGCGAAAGCAATCGATGAGGGCGAAAAAATCGCTGCCATCATCGAGCCATTGGGCCTGCCCGTGGACATCGTCGCGGCAGTGCACGCCTACCCTTTGTTTCGGGATCGAATAATCTCATTAAAAGACTTAAATAACAAAGAATTAAGCGATATATCTCGATTTATTATAGGACTTGAACAGCTTAATCAATTCTCTTTGCCGGACAACTGGCAGCCCGGTGAGGCACTCGCCGTGCAGCAGTCAGAGGCGCTGCGAAAAATGCTGCTTGCGGTGGTCTCCGACGTCCGACTTGTGCTGGTTCGCATCGCTGAGCAACTGCTGCGTCTTCGCGAAGCTCGATCGGCACCGCGCAGCATTCAGGAGGCCCTGGCCCTTGAGACGCGCGAAATTTATGCACCATTGGCGAATCGACTGGGTGTCTGGCAGCTCAAATGGGAACTTGAAGACCTCGCCTTTCGTTATGTGGATCCCGATACGTATCTGGAAATCGCGAAGGCACTCAACGAAAAACGCGATGAGCGAGAGCGATTTATTGATGCGGTCAAAGATCAACTTGAGACGGAACTCAAAACCAACGGAATAAGCGCTGAAATATCCGGGCGTCCAAAACACATCTACAGCATCTGGCGGAAGATGCAGCGTAAGGATCGGGGGCTGGACTCCTTATACGATATTCGTGCCGTCCGGATACTCGTGGAGGATGTTAACGAGTGTTATGCGGCGCTCGGCACGGTCCACAACCTCTGGTCTTACATACCCGGTGAATTTGACGACTACATCGCCAATCCAAAGGAAAATAACTACCGATCACTGCACACGGCGGTGGTTGGTCCCGAAGGGAAAACAGTAGAGGTTCAGATTCGTTCGCATGACATGCACCAGCATGCGGAACTCGGTGTCGCCGCCCACTGGCGCTATAAGGAAGGCGGCGCGCCACCTGCGGCGTTCGATCAGAAAATACGCTTTCTGCGACAGCTTCTCGAGCCGACCGGTGCCGGAGAGGATCTGCTGGATCAAATTCGCGACGATTTCTTCGAAGACCGGATATACGCAGTGAGTCCGAAAGGCGATGTCGTGGAACTGCCTGCAAACGCGACCCCCCTGGACTTCGCCTACCACGTACATACCCAGGTTGGTCACCGCTGCCGCGGCGCAAAGATTAATGGCCGTATTGTTCCGTTAACGCATCATGTCAAGAACGGCGATCAGATCGAGATCATTACCGGAAGCCAGGCGAAACCGAGCCGGGACTGGTTGAGTCCGAAACTCGGCTACCTGGCCGGTGCCCGCGCCCGCGCCAAAGTCCGCAACTGGTTTCGACAACAGGATCGTGACCAGCATCTTCGCCAGGGCCGAGAAATTCTGGACCGTGAACTCGCTAGACTTTCGGAAAAAGACGTCCCGACCGACGACATTGCGAAGAAACTGAAGCAGAAAGATACGGAAGCACTGTGCGTTTCATTGGGCGCCGGCGATCTGACCTCGGCTTCGATAGCGACGGCGCTGCAGAACCTTCGCCCAACCGCGTTGCCGGCCATCAAAACGCGTCGGCAGTCCAAACGAAAGCACACCAAGCCGAATTCTGTCGGGGTGACCGGCGTTGGCGACTTGCTGTGCACCTTCGCACGGTGCTGCCGGCCGGTCCCGCCCGAGCCGATTATTGGCTACATCACGCAAGGCCGCGGCGTCAGTATCCACCGACAGGACTGCGGTAATTTTCTGGGCTTAAACCAACGAAGTCCTGAGCGGGTTTTGGAGACGAGCTGGGGCGAGTCCAACCAGGGGTCTTACCCCGTTGACCTCACCGTTCAAGCGTTTGACCGCAGCGGCCTTATCCGGGATATCACGGGCATTCTGGCTGACGAAGAGGCGAATGTTCTGGACCTCAAGAGCAGCACCGACAAGGCTTCGATGCAGGTATTTATGACTTTGAGTCTCGAGATCAGGGACTTGCCGACTCTGAGTACGGCGATCACGCGGCTTGAGCAACTGCCCAATGTCGTGTCGGTCAGGCGCAAGGCCTGACCGACAGACAATAGAACTAGGCAGCGGGCTTGCTCTTTACGATATCGGTCGCCAACGCCATCATGGACGTCAGGTCGGCCAGATTTGAAGGAACGACAAAGGTATTGCCCTCTTTGGCGAGGTTACCGAACTGCGTGATGTACTGTTCAGCAATGCGCAACTGCATGGCTTCCGGACCACCCTGATCGATAACCGCGTTCGCGACACGGCGCAAACCTTCGGCTGTGGCGGTCGCGACGGCCAGAATCGCCTCAGCCTCACCCTGCGCTTCGTTAATCTGCTGGGTTTTCACGGCCTCGGACTGTTTGATGACCTGCTGCTTTTCCCCTTCTGCCTCATTGATCTTCGCGTCTCGCTCGCCTTCAGAGGTCAAAATTACCGCCCGCTTCTCTCGTTCGGCACGCATCTGTTTCTCCATCGCACTGAGAACGTCGTGCGGCGGATTAATGTTCTTGATCTCGTATCGCAGCACCTTGACGCCCCATGGATCACTCGCTTTGTCGAGTTCCGCGACAACATTCTGATTGATCGTGCCGCGTTCCTCGAAAGTGCGGTCAAGGTCGATCTTGCCGATTTCACTACGCAAAGTAGTCTGCGCAAGCTGCGAAATCGCGAACATATAATTGCCGATGCCGTATGACGCGCGTCCGGGATCCAGGACCTGCATGTACAACACGCCGTCCACACCGACCTGCACGTTATCTTTGGTAATACAGATTTGCTCATCGATGTCCGTGGCCTGCTCTTTTAAGGAATGCTTGTAGGCAATTCGCTCCAGAAACGGGATAAGAATGTGGAAGCCTGCATGCAACGTCTTGCTGTATTTGCCGAGGCGTTCAATGACGTAGCCGTTCTGCTGCGGCACAACAACCGCTGTCTTGAGCAGAATGACAATTACGACAAATACAAAACCTAGCGAAACAATTAATGATTCCATGTATTACTCCTTATCTGCGCTTATTCAGCTTCGACGTGTAGCGTGAGGCCGTCAACTTTGACGACTTTGGCGCGAGATCCCGCCACAATCGGCTCTGACCCGATATTCCGAACAGTCCATTTGGTGCCGCGAAAATCTGTGCGGGATTCACCGCCAGCGGCCAGCTCATCCACGATTTTGATGGTATTGCCGGAAATCGTTTCGTTAAAGCCGACTGCACCGCCACGTATTTTTTCGTAGAGGCTCTTACGAAACGTAACAAATGAAATCAGGGACAGCGTTGCGAATGCGGCCCATTGAGCCCATTCCGGCATAGAAATCCCGACAAGACCAGCCAAGCCAACTAAAGCGGCCGAAACTCCCAGGAATACGAGATAGAATTGCGCGTCGATAGCGAAAAGCTCCGCGCCGAGTATGACCGCTCCGAGTACCATCCAGTGCCACCACAACATAGTTCTGCTCCGTCGTTCAGTTGTTGGCAACTATATCGCGAAATGGGCGTCCGCGGCATATTGAAAGCGTCTCGCACCGCCCCAATATGCGGTAACATCCTGATCGCCGACAAAAAATAAAATCAGGGGAATTGGTATGCAGGAAATCGTCTCGACGATCAACGGCTACGTTTGGAGCAACGCGCTTATCTATTTGTGCCTCGGCGCCGGACTGTTTTTCTCCGTTCTCACCCGATTTGCTCAAGTAAGACATTTTCGCGAGATGATTCGCCTGATATTTGTTGGCAAGGAATCAGAGCGCGGCATCTCGTCCTTTCAAGCTCTGGCGGTGTCTTTGTCCGGTCGTGTGGGTGTCGGAAACATAGCCGGTGTTGCCGCAGCAATCGGCTTCGGCGGTCCGGGTGCCGTATTCTGGATGTGGATTGTGGCCTTTCTCGGCGCATCAACCGCCTACGTTGAATCCGCGTTAGGGCAAATCTACAAAGAAGTAGACGAAGGCCAACTGCGCGGCGGACCAGCCTACTACATCGAAAAAGCTATGGGCCAAAAGTGGTACGCGTGGATTTTCGCGATATCAACGATTGTCGCCGTCGGCCTGCTTCTACCCGGTGTGCAGTCGAACAGCATCGGCAACGCGGCTGAGCTCGCGTTTGGCAGCAATTCGACAATCAATTTTCTGGGTGACTCGGTCTCGACAACAAAAATGGTCACCGCCGTTACCGTCGTTGCCATTCTGGCCTTCATCGTATTTGGCGGTGTAAAGCGCATCGCGCACTTCACACAAATCGTCGTGCCCTTCATGGCGCTCGGTTATATCGTGATGGCACTGATCATAATCGGTATGCACATCGGTCAGTTGCCCGAGATTCTTGCGACGATCGTCAAGGATGCGTTCACGCCAATGGCAGGCGTAGGCGCAGCCGTCGGTTGGGGCGTAAAGCGCGGGGTCTACTCGAACGAGGCTGGCCAGGGTACCGGACCACACGCGGCTGCCGCCGCGGAGGTCGAGCATCCGGCACAACAAGGCCTCGTGCAGGCATTTTCTGTTTACGTGGATACCTTGTTCGTTTGTTCAGCAACAGCCTTCATGATTCTGATAACCAATCAGTACTATGTGAACGGAGTCGAAAATACGGTAAGTGCTGGCATGCTGAGCGATCAGGTCATCATCAGTAGTCCTGCGTTCACCCAAATGGCACTTGAAAGCGTGATGGGTGGCTTCGGCCAGATTTTCGTCGCGATAGCGCTGTTCTTCTTCGCGTTTACAACAATCCTGGCCTATTACTACATTGCTGAAACCAATGTTGCCTGGGTTCGAAGAACATTCAAATTCCCGGGCGAGCTGATCATTCTCAAGATCGCCATCACCGTATCGGTATTTTACGGCACGATACGCTCAGCCGACGTCGCCTGGGCAATGGGTGATATCGGCGTCGGTTTGATGGCCTGGCTGAATATCATCGGCATCTTGATCCTGTTCTTTATGGGCAGCCCTGCACTGAGAGCACTGCGCGACTACGAGAGACAAATGAACGAAGGTGTTTCAAAATACACCTTCGATCCTGAGGCTCTCGGCATCAGGAATGCGGAGTTCTGGAAGAAATAAAGCCCTACTTATTCGGGAAGTTGAGCGCTCTGTTGTCAACTGCGAGCGATGCCTCGTGCACCGCTTCCGCCAGACTCGGGTGTGCATGGATGGTTCGCTGAATGTCTTCGGTGCTGGCTGAGAACTCCATCGCCAGTACAGCCTCCGATATCAACTCGCCTGCCATGGGCCCCACGATATGAACACCGAGAATCTCATCATCGTCTTTGGATGAAATGATCTTGACCATGCCGGCGGTTTGCTCCATTGCCTTTGCTCGACCACTTGCGGCGAACGGGAACGATCCGGTCTTGTAGGGCCGCCCGGACGCCTTCACCTCATCCTCTGTTTTTCCAACCCAGGCGACTTCCGGGGCCGTATAGATCACAGAAGGGATAACGTTGTAGTTAACTTCCGCGATTTCTCCCGCGATCAGGTCAGCGGCCATGACGCCCTCTTCCGAGCCCTTGTGGGCCAGCATGGGTCCGCGAACGCAATCGCCAACCGCATACACACCTTTCACACGCGTACGGCACTCGTCGTCAACGACGATGAAGCCGCGCTCATCGAGTTGAATACCCGCGTCATCAGAAAACAGACTGTCGGTGTGCGGTCTGCGGCCAACCGCAACAATCAGCTTATCGACTTCCAGCGACTGCGCTCCGTTCTTGTCGTCATAGGCGACCTCAACACCCGTCTTACCCACCGTCGCGGCGGAAACCTTTGCGCCCAGCTTGATATCAAGACCCTGCTGTTTGAGTTCCTTCGCCGTTACCTTCGCAACGTCGCGATCCGCCATGAACAGAAAATCATCCATCGCTTCCAATACCGTCACTTCCGATCCGAGCCGCGACCAGACGCTGCCAAGTTCCAGTCCAATGACGCCAGCACCAACGACTCCGAGTCGTTTTGGAACTTCATCGAACTCCAATGCTCCCCATGAATCAACGATCTTGTCATCGTCGAACGCTGCGATACGCAATTCGATCGGCGACGAACCCGACGCCAGAATAACGGCCTTGGCATCAATGACCGCGACCGTGCCATCGACGGATGTAAACTCGACCTGTTTGCCGGACAGTAACTTCCCATGCCCGACCAGCCCGTCGACCTTGTTTGCCTTGAACAGCCCGGCTATGCCGCCGGTCAATTGCCGGACGATGCCGGCGCGACGCTTCTGCATCGTGGCAAGGTCTAATTCAACTTCGCCAGTCTTGATGCCGTGTTTTTTGAATTCATGCTGTGCGCGATGAAACAGCTCGGATGATTCCAGTAAGACTTTCGATGGAATGCAGCCAGCATTAAGACAGGTTCCGCCAAAGGCGTTCTTGCCATCTTTGTTTTTCCACTCATCAATGCACGCGACAGTTTTGCCGTGCTGTGATGCCCGAATCGCGGCCATGTAGCCTGCCGGACCGGCCCCAATCACAACTACGTCGTAACTCTTAGTCATATCTTATGAAATCCTCTGGTGAAGTTTCGCTCAGATCTGCAATAGCAGACGAGCCGGATCTTCGAGTTGGTCTTTAATCGCGACAAGAAACTGCACAGCTTCTTTCCCATCAATAATTCGGTGGTCATACGTCATGGCCAGATACATCATCGGTCGGGCGACGATCTCGCCATCGACAACCATGGGTCTCTGTTGAATAGAATGCATGCCAAGAATTGCACTTTGTGGCTGATTGAGAATTGGTGTCGACATCATCGAACCAAAAATGCCGCCGTTGGTAATCGTGAACGTACCGCCGGTCAGGTCATCCATTCCAATCGTTCCTGCCTGCGCTTTGCCGGCCACGTCGTTTAGCGCGGCCTCGAAATCCGCGAACGACATCTGATCGACATCGCGAATAACAGGCACCATCAAACCGCGATCGCTTGACACCGCAATCCCGATATCAAAATAGTTGTGGTAGACGATCTCGTTACCCTCAACCGAGGCATTGACGACAGGAAATTGCTTGAGCGCTTCGACCGCTGCTTTCGCGAAGAAAGACATGAAGCCGAGTCGAACGCCGTGTTTCTTTTCGAACGAATCACGATATCGTTTGCGAAGCGCCATCACTTCGGTCAAATCGACTTCATTGAACGTCGTCAGCATCGCAGCCGTTTGCTGGGCCTCCACCAGGCGTTCCGCTATGCGAGCACGAAGGCGAGTCATGGGGACGCGCTGCTCGGTGCGCTCAAGTCCGGCGACAACCGAATCCGTCTCCACAGGTTCATGATCGCCCGGCGCGACATTTTCACTATCGTCCGATTTCAGGAACGACATGACGTCCGATTTAGTCAACCGTCCGTCCTTGCCGGTGCCGATGACCATCGTTGCATCCAGATCGTGTTCGTCGAGCAGGCGTCGCACCGCGGGGCTGGTCTTAATCGCCCCCTTAGATTCTGTGGCAACAACCGCTGCGGCCTTTGCCACGGGAGCATCGTCTGTCTTCGCCAGCGCTGCGTCGGCTACGTCGCCTTCTTCGAGTATCGCGAGCACGTCGCCTGCCTCAACTGTTGCGCCGTTTTCAACGATAATCTGCGCAATCCTTCCGGACATGGGCGCCGGAACTTCCAGCACTACCTTGTCTGTTTCCAGATCGACGAGGTTTTCGTCACGCGCCACGGATTCACCGGCCGATTTGTGCCATGCAACCAGTGTCGCGTCGCTGACGGACTCGGGGAGCGGCGGCACTTTGATCTCTATACTCATTTGGACTTCCGTTTTGTTTTCTGAGGTTTGGCCACTTTGCTCGCCTCGGACTTGATATCCAGCGCAGCTTCCACCAACGCCTGCTGTTGTTGCAGGTGAATTTTGAATATACCTGACGCGGGTGCTGCAGCACCCGGCCGCCCTGCGTAATAAAGTTGTTGATGCTCGTCCAGCGGTTCCTGCAGACGGTGTTTGATCTGATACCACGCGCCCTGATTAAGCGGCTCTTCCTGGCACCAGACGATCTCGTCTACGTGACTGTACTCTTTGATCAGTTCTTTGTATTCGATAATAGGGAATGGGTAGAGCTGTTCGATGCGAATCAACGCTACGTCATCGACGCCATGAACCTCGCGTGCTTCGAGCAGATCAAAATAGACCTTTCCGCTGCACAAAACGAGGCGGCGCGTTTTCTTCGTTTCTATCGCCTCGATCTCAGGAATGATCAGTTCAAATCGACCACCTGATAAATCGCTGACAGGCGATACCGACATTCTGTGGCGCAACAGGCTTTTCGGCGTCATTACAATGAGCGGCTTCCTGAACGAACGAACGTGCTGCCGGCGAATCATGTGGAACATCTGCGCGGGCGTGGACGGCACGCAAATCTGCATATTGTGCTCAGCACACAGCTGCAGGAATCGCTCCAGGCGCGCGGACGAATGCTCAGGTCCCTGTCCCTCGTAGCCGTGCGGCAGGAACATCGTCAGTCCGCACAGCCGTCCCCACTTGGCCTCGCCCGAACTGATGAACTGATCGATGACCACCTGCGCCCCGTTTGCGAAATCGCCAAACTGACCTTCCCAGATCACCAGCGTATTCGGCTCGGTGCTCGCGTAACCGTATTCAAATCCAAGTACCGCTTCTTCCGAAAGAAACGAATCGATTACTCGAAATGAGCCATCCCGATCAACGATATGCGCGAGTGGAATGTACTCGCGGTTGTTCAGTTGATTGTGGATGACAGCATGCCGGTGAAAAAAGGTTCCTCTGCCGCTGTCCTGGCCAACAAGTCGTACATTGTGGCCCTCGTCCAGCAACGATGCGTAAGCCATGGTTTCGGCAAAGCCCCAATCCATTTCCACCTCGCCCGCCGCCATCTTCACCCGCTGGTCCAGGATGCGCTGCACCCGACCATGCGGTTTCACATCCGGTGGAATCGTCGTGACTGACGTGCCGAGATTTGCGACGGTCTTGGGACTGATCGTTGTATCAACCACATCGTCCCATTCCGTATGCAGAAACGGCGTCCAGTCAACGGTGAATTCATTGCCAATCATGCCAAGCGAAGCTTCCTGTACGTGTTCGCCCCGGTCCAGTCGATCCCTGTACTGGTCCTGCAGTTTCGCTACATCGGCATCGCTCGTAACGGCTGCCGCAACCAGTCGCTCTGCATAGAGTTCCCGCGTTGTTTTCTGTGTCTTGATTTTCGCGTACATGATCGGTTGCGTGGCCGATGGCTCATCGGCCTCGTTGTGCCCGTGCCGCCGATAGCAAACCAGATCGATAACGACGTCTTTCCTGAACTTCTGGCGATACTGCAAGGCGAGGCGGGTGACGAAGACGACGGCCTCCGGATCATCGCCGTTCACATGAAAAATCGGCGCCTCGATCATCTTGGCAACATCACTACAATAGTCTGTCGAACGTGCATCCGACGGCCGGCTCATAGTAAATCCGACCTGATTGTTTATGACGATGTGAACCGTACCACCCGTCCGAAAACCGTTGATCTGTGACATTTGGAACGTCTCAGTGACAACGCCCTGCCCTGAGAATGCCGCGTCGCCGTGAATCAAAACCGGCAAAACTTCCTGTCTCTCATTATCGCCGCGCCGCTGCTGCCGAGCCCGCACTGATCCTTCGACAACCGGATTAACGATCTCCAGGTGAGACGGGTTGAATGCGAGCGCAATATGAACGTTGCCGCCCGGCGTCTTCATATCAGCGGAGAAGCCCTTGTGATACTTCACATCGCCTGAACCTTTCAGTTCCTCAGGATCATAGTTGCCTTCGAATTCCTCGAACAACTCTTCCGGACCTTTACCGAGAATATTGACAAGCAGGTTTATGCGACCTCGATGCGCCATTCCGATAACAATTTCTTTGATGCCTGAGGCACCACCCTGCTGAATGATGTCATCGACCAAAGGAATCAGACTCTCACCACCTTCCAGGGAAAAGCGCTTTTGACCGACATAGCGAGTGTGCAGGTAGCGTTCAATACCCTCGGCGCTGGTCAGCTTGTCGAGGATGGTCAGACGCTCACGGTCATTCAGCGTATCGACAGCGGCCCCGCGCTCGAAGCGCTTGCGCAGCCAAAGGCGTTCACGTGCGCGCGAGATATGGGCAAACTCGGCCCCGATCTTGCCGCAATAGATACTTTTCAAAAGCGCGAGTATGTCGCGCAATTTCATGCGCTCATTGTCCATACCCGCCAGACCGCCGGTAAAGAACTCGGTTTCCATATCGGATTCATTGAGACCGAGGTAATCAAGCTTCAGAACGCCCGGTACGCGCCTTTCCATCAGCCCCAGGGGATCCAGATCAGCGATCTGGTGTCCGCGAAGACTGTAAACCTGAATGAGTCTCGATACAGCCGCCTGTTTCTCGCCCGAAGTCGCCGCCTGGCCCGCTGACTTACCTAAGACTCGGCCAATTTTGCGTCCAGCACGAGATTCCTGCAGCAGCTGCTCTCGGATCTCGGAATGCGATATTTCCGTGCTGGAATCACCCATAGCCTCGAAATACTCGCGCCAGCCGTCGGGGACAGAGTCCGGCTGCTCGAGAAACTGCTCGTACAGGGATTCGACGGCGCTCGAATTGCCACCAAAAAGCGGCGTTGACGCCAGTTGATCTTTGAGAGAATTGCTCATCTATTCAGGAGCTTACACGGCCCAAACACGGTGGAGCCCGGCGACACTCACCGCGGCTCAAAAAAGGGGCGCCAGTTTATCCCAAGCGCCCCTCTTAGGGAAAGGCATAACGAGGTCTTCAGCTCACATCAAATTGAAGAGATTCACCAGTTCATAACAAACGAGACAGGAATAGAAGGTGAAGAACACGGTCAGGAATAAGCCGGCGCGAAATCGATTCAGGAATCGGGCCTTGGCGAGGAAGACCAGAATAAGAATCCCGAAGCCGGTGGCTGCTAGCTTGGTAGCGGTGAAGAGAAATGTGCTCTTGGCCATGATCGCATTCATGATCGGATTGACTTCGAACATGCCGCGCTCTATCAGCTGCAAAGTCAGAAAGGCGTCGGCAACGGATAACAACATCGTTCCGGTAGCCAGGAAAAATAACCACGGATGATGCCAGTCCAGAAACACCACTTCATCATCAACCACTCGCCGATGCGTATGGCGACGGGACCGGGTAAATCCGAAAAAAACGGTCCTCCACGTAAAGTCGCGGCGCTCGGATTCGTCTCGTTTATTTGTCATTCCGTGGACCAGTTCCATCTGCTCGTTTTTCCTTCTTCCGTGTTACTCACTATTACTCGTTGACGTCGACCGTAACAAGTAAGCGATCAAGTCATCCCTGTCTTTCTGTTTCATGACGCCAGCAAACGTCATTCTGTTGCCCGGCAAGAAATAACCAGGCTGCGCCAGCCACGCATCAAGCGCCCGTGGCGTCCAGACGAAATCGGCGCTCGCCAGTACTGGTGAGTAGCCGAACCCAGGCTGCTGCCCGGCAGTTTTACCAAAAAAGCCGTAAAGAGCCGGACCGATCATATTTGGCCCGCCTTCATCAAGACTGTGACAGGCCTTGCAGATTTGTGCCTGGCGGGACCCGTTCTTCTGATCCGCATTCGCAAAGCGCTCCTCTGCAAGATATTCCGACACCGTCAGAATCGTCTGATCGCCCAAGCTTACGGCCGACAGTCGTGCTGCGGCCTCCTCACTCGAGCTACCGTCACCCGATTCCGTTCCACAGGCCACCAGCGAAGCAATTGCCACTACCAGCGCCCACAACCTGAAGTCTCTCAACAGTGCTCAATCCCAAATAGCTTCTCTGCTTAAAACAAAGCAATTTTCGGTCCAACGCAGTATCTTATTGATTTTAATCGCTTTATTATTTTCTCGCGCAATCTCTCCGAGATATTTTGTATAATTTACCGACACGTAGTTATCGGGTTCAGGATAATGAAGGCTTACACCGGGGTATTGGAAAACGGGCAGGCGATTCACTACGTCGACAAGAAACGGTGGCTGTGGATGCTGTCGGTACTTTATCCCCTGCAGCCCCTCGTTGTGATCGGTCTGCATGCCGGTACCGGCGTCGAGGCGTGGTTTGTTCTCCCCTTCATCTTCAACTACGGACTCGCTCCTCTATTAGACTGGCTTCTCGGCGAGGACAGCAATAATCCGCCTGAAGAAGTCGTCATGCAGCTCGAACAGGACCGCTACTATCGTCGATTGACCTACGCTGTTGTCCCACTGCACTTCATCGCCCTGGCCGGATCTATCACGTACGCCGCAACCGCCGCTTTGAGTTGGTGGGCCTTTTTGCTGCTGGCGGCTTCTACAGGACTTGTCGCAGGCCTTGCAATCAATACCGCGCACGAACTCGGGCACAAAAACTCAAAGATCGAGAAACAGCTGGCGAAAATTGCGCTTGCGGTCCCTGCCTATGGCCATTTCACGATCGAACACAATCGGGGGCACCATAAGTACGTCGCGACCTACGCGGACCCGGCGAGCGCCCGTATGGGCGAGAGCATCTACAAGTTTGCGCTGCGGGAAATTCCCGGCGCTTTTCGTGACGCATGGTCGATCGAAAAAGAGCGATTGACGAACCGTGGCAAATCTGTGTGGAGCATCAATAATCTCATTTTGCAGTCTTATGCATTGACAGCTTTCATGAGCCTGTTGTTCCTGGTCCTATTGGGCTGGAGCGTCATTCCGTTCCTGATAGTTCACAACCTGTTCGCTTACTGGCAGCTTACAAGCGCAAACTACATTGAGCATTATGGCCTGCTGCGCAAGAAAGGTGAGGACGGCAAGCTGGAACGATGCCAACCGCACCACTCCTGGAACAGCAATCATATATTTTCAAACCTCGTTCTGTTTCACCTTGAGCGCCACTCGGATCATCACACTTACCCATTGCGTCGCTACCAGTCCCTGCGCCATTTTGAAAATCTGCCGTGCCTTCCCAATGGTTACTTTGGCATGTACGTGCTCGCCTACGTGCCCTGGCTCTGGTTCCGAGTCATGGACAAGCGCTTGATGGATTTGCCACACGTCGGCGGTGATCTTGATAACGTCAACATCGATGCGGCTGCCCGACCGTCGATTTTCCTGAAGTGGGGTCGTGACAAGATGACTGAGCCGACCTGCACCGATCTGGCGGGCCTGTAGCCGCAGCGACACCCTCCTCATTTCCCGGGAATCGCTTCTTAACATAAGCCAGCCACCAATCCCGGCTTGTGAAGCGACGCACAGATGTATCTGCGACACCCGTATACGCTTTGGGTTCTAATTTCATCCGTATGGACTTTCGGGAATCAACATGAACAAATCGACTACAAAAGTAGCGCTGATCGCGCTTGTTCTTGCAACCTCTGGCGCTGCCAATGCCGACTTCGGTGTCGGAATGAAAGCAGGAACTCTCGGTCTCGGGATTGAAGGTCGTTGGAGTCCATTACCCTGGCTCGACATTCGAGCGGGCGCGAATCAATACGATTATGAAGATAGCGGATCCTATGCAAGCGTTGATTACGACGGCGTGCTCGCGATGGACACCTATTTTGTAACCGGCAATTTTCGTTTTCCGCTGAGTCCGTTTCGCGTAACTGCCGGCCTGTTCTCGAACGGCAACGAACTGCAACTGATGAGTCAGGATACCGGCGGCCAGGACTTTACAATCGGCGGTATTGATTTTTCAGCCGACGATGTCGGCAGCCTGCAAAGTACGACCTCGTTCGACGCTACGGCGCCATACGTCGGCTTTGGCTACGACTTCGAACTATTCGGCAAGGTCGGGCTAAACTTCGATCTCGGTGTGTTGTGGCAGGGTGACCCGTCGGTAACTCTTGAAGCGACCGGACTGGACACCGCGCCGGCGGACGTTCAACTTATCCTCGAACCTGCGCTTGAGATTGAACGCCTTGCGCTTGAAGACGAAGTCAGCGACTACAAAGCCTGGCCCGTCGTCTCTCTTTCATTCGTCTACAATTTCTAGCCGCGACCGTCACGCCACGACGAAAAGGCGATTGCCGCTCTAAGGTAGTGAAGCCGAAATCCGGCAAGCGGAAACTTGCGCGCCATGCCCTGAACAATCTGGGGCAATGGCGGTGAGCTGGCACTTCCTATCCAGTCCGCCAGTTGCTTGCCGGTCCACGTCGCGGTGTTCACACCGTTGCCATGATAGCCGTATCCGAAGAAGACGCTGTCGTCATCGTCCAACCGGCCAATTGAAGGAACCATTGAACCCGTCATCGCGATCAGGCCATGCCAGCCATAGTCAACGCTAACACCGGACCACTCAGGCCAGATCTTCTTTAGCATCGCTTCCAGGCGAGCATAAGTGTCACGTTCACCTTCGGCGTGACCCGTAGTGTGTCCTCGTCCGCCGAACAAGAATCGGTTGTCGGGTAGAAGTCGAAAGTAATTCAAGATGCGTCGCGAGTTGATTGCCGGGTGCTCGGTGGCCCAGGCATGGGCTGCCTTTTCGTCCTCGCTCAATGGCCGTGTGACGACAATCGCACTGATCACCGGCAATGTTCTGGCATGGAAGTTCGAATGCAGGTCTTCGGGCATAAAGCCGTTCGTCGAAAATATTACTTTCTTCGCCCGCAGGCTACCGCCGGCAGTATTGATCGAATGCAGCCCATCATCCGATTTTTCCCACGCTAGAACTTCGCTCTGCTCGTGCAAAATGGCGCCTCGGCGAATCGCCGCATTGGCAAGCCCTCGGCAATATCGGAGCGGATGCAAACCAAACGTCGGCCGGGTCAGCAGCGCGCCGTACTGCTCGCTCGAGTCGAAAAAGCGTTCACGACATTCATCGGCACTAAATATTTCCGCTGACATACCGAGTTGCTTTGTCAATAACTCGTGATCCCTCTTCAGCCCCTCGAAGGCCTTTTTTGTATGGGCGACATCGAGTTCAGCATTACCGAATGCCTGATACTCAATCCCTTCGCTGGAACCTAAATCGCGGACAAGTTCAACGGCATCAACCTGTGATCGATTGAAGACCCGGGCCTTTTCCAGACCGACCATCTTAACCAGTTCCCGTCGACCAACGCCGGTTCCGCCGAGGCTGCAAAAGCCGCCGTTGCGGCCCGATGCGCCCCAGCCGATGTGCCCTGCTTCCAGCACACGAACGTCGATATTGTAATCGCGCGCCAAATGCAGCGCCGCAGACAAGCCAGTGTAGCCGCCACCGATAATCGCGACGTCACAGCTCTCATGACTGCAAAGCGCTGGAGCATGCACATCGATATCGCCTGCAGTCGCCTCCCAATAGCTCGCCTGTGGCGTGTCAAATTTATAAAGGTTGTCGTCGTACAGTCGTCGCTTCACGATTGATCGCTTTTCGCTATGGCAATTATGGCCGCGAGACTCTGATCGACATCCGCTTCAGTCGTTGACCAATTGCTAACGCTGATCCGCATTGCTGACTTCCCTTGCCAGACCGTAACGCCGCACCAGCAGGTACCGTCTTTTTGAATCGCGTCGATAATTCTTCGATTGGCCGCGTCGTCACCAAAAGAAACGAGCACCTGGTTCAGGACCACATCGTTCAGAACATCAAAACCCGCCTCCTCAAATCCTGCTGCAAAACGACGCGCGTTACCGCAACATCGATCGATCATCTCGGCGAGACCGTCACGGCCCAGCGACTTCAGGGCCGCCCAGACATCCACACCTCTTGCCCGACGTGACAACTCAGGCGTGAAATCCGAGGGGTTGCGAAACTCGGTATCGGTCATCAGATACTCGGCTGTTATCGCCATAGCCGACTTCAACGCGACTTTGTCACGAACGAATGCGATACCGCTGTCATACGGCACATTCAGCCATTTATGAGCATCGGTCGCCCAGGAATCGGCCGCCGCAAATCCCGAACACAAATGCGACCTGTCTGCTGACGCAGCCGCCCACATTCCGAACGCACCGTCCACATGAACCCAGGCGCCTTTTGGCTTGGCGATCGCACAAATTTCGCCGACCGGGTCGAACGCGCCCGTATTCACGTTCCCGGCCTGGGTACAGATGATCGTAGGCCCTGAGATCGTCGGGAAATGAGCAGGGTCGATTCTCCCCTGCTCGTCGACGGGCGCCCGCACGACACGGTTTCGGCCGAACCCAAGCAGGCCCAGAGACTTGAACACAGTGGGATGGGTTTCTTCCGATACGATCACGGTAACCGGTGGCGCTCCGATCAATCCGTCGGCCTCCACGTTCCAGCCAATGTCCGCGTAGACGCGATTGCGGGCAGCGGCAAGAGACGTGAAGTTAGCTACCGTCGCCCCGGTAACAAAGGATGCTCCCGCATCCGCCGGCAGGCCAAAAAGCTCGAGCATCCAGTCCATCGCAACCCGCTCGAGTGTTGATGTAGCAGGCGTGACCTCGTGCATACCGACGTTCTGATCCCAGGCGGTCGTCAGCCAGTTGGTCGCGACAGTAACGGGTAAAGACCCGCCGATGACGAAGCCGAAGAACCGGGGCCCGGCCATCGATATCGTAGCTGGTGATCCGAGTTCATCCAGCATCGCGAGCACCGCGTCGTCATCGGCACCTTCGACCGGCATGCACTCCACAAAACCTGTAGCGGCATCCACCGCTTCCGGTGACGGCGCGACCGGTCGATCACCGAGGGATTCTCGGTACGTGGCACCCCGTTCAGCAGCGTCCAGTAACAGGTTTCGAAGTTTTGATTTATCGGTCATTGAGTCAAGCTTTACTCAGTAACAGTGGGTTTGTTCGGACAACAATGAGTGCTACGCAGATAATGATCAGTATCGGCATTGGGATCAACATCAACGTGCCCCATCCATAAAAATACATGACCGTACCGGCCAGCAGCGACGCGGTCGCAGACGTGCCGAACACGAGAAATTCGTTGACGGCCTGAGCACGGAATCGCTCGGCCATGCTGTAGGTATACGTCAACATAGTAGTGCCGCCGACGTAAAGAAAATTCCAGCCGACGCCGAGCAATACCAGCGCCCACCAGTAGTGCAATACGGTATGACCCTGAAGACCGATAATCGATGTCGCCAGCAGACCAAGTGCTCCGACAAACATCATACGCGCGACGCCGATCCGTTCGATTAAGAATCCGGCAACAAGAGACGGTAGGTACATACCCAGTACATGCGCCTGTATCACGCTCGCCGTTTGTTCAAGCGAGTAGCCATCATTCACGTGCATGCTGAGCGGCGTTGCGGTCATCACCAAAGTCATCAGCCCGTAGCCTGCCGTCGCACCGAGTACAGCGACGATAAATACAGGTTGGCGAATGATCTCACCAACCGGGCGCTCCGATTGCTGCACCGAACTTTCGTCGTGCTCTGGCACAGGTGCCATCGCAAAAAACAGCAGGGCCTGAATAACGAACATGAGCGCCAGCACGGCCATGGTACCGGCGAACGGGATGTCTTGAATCCAGAACTGGCCGCGAGTCGCAAGCTCCTTGCCTACGAACGCCGCGCCAATTGAGCCGACAAGAACCAGGGAGATGGCCCGCGGCACATACTTCGACTCCACGCTCTCTGCGGCAAAGTAACGATACTGTTGGGTGAATGCCATGTTGATACCGAACAACATCACGGCAACGATGAAGATCGAAAAACTCGACGCCTTCAACGCATAGATCGCCAGAGCCAGCGCAACAACCGAGGACATCGATGCGAGAGCGAAACCTTTCCGTCTGCCGATCTTGCGCATCAACATGGTCGCCGGGATCGTTGTGGCTGCAACCGCTACCACCATCATCGATAGTGGCAACGTAGCAAACGCCTTGTTGGTACTCAGATTCGATCCAATTATTCCGCCGAGCATGACCATCACGATAGAACCGGATGTCGATATCAGCTGACAAACAACCAGCAGACTCAAGTTTCGAACTTGCATTCACCGCGCCAGTGAGGATTATGGAGGCGCATTTTCACACATTGGAGGCAGCGTGGACACTCTCGATATTTCTGACACCATTCGAATTCCAATGTCGGAGATTCAGATGACCGCCGTTCGCTCTCAAGGCGCAGGTGGGCAAAACGTCAATAAAGTGGCGACTGCAATTCACTTGCGCTTTGACATCGCGAACAGCGACTATATTCCCGAACGAGTAAAGCAGAAATTGCTGCAAATCTCCGACCATCGGATTACCGACGATGGGGTTGTCATCATCAAGTCACAGGCGCACAGAAGCCAGGATCGGAATCGGCAGGCCGCACTCAGCCGGCTGCAGGAATTGATTGCGTCAGCACTGAAAGAGCCCAAGCGTCGCATCAGGACAAAGCCAGGCAAAAAAGCGAAACAAAAACGGCTTGATATGAAAACGCGCCGCGGTGCCTTGAAAAGGACGCGGCGAAACGTGGGTGACGATTAGTGCAATCGCTTCGCCACCGAGCGCCGGACCGCGTGTCGCAGTTCTGAAGTATTATGATTAGAGTTCCCAAGAGAATTAAACCGAATGCACTTAGTCAACTGTCGAAACTAAGCTTTCGGGCAAATGACGCGATCGCCGCTCCACATGCAGCCCTTGCTTTTCCAATACCGCGTCACGCCGAGCCGGTCGAGTAGCGGCATGAAACCGGGATGCTGACGAAACGCTTTGAATTCAGGAACAAACAACAAGTCCATTTCAAAGGCTTCACCAACGTCCTCCAACATCTCGGCGACCCGCATAGCGCCATCGAGATCGCCGAGCAGTGCTCGCAGAGTGAGTTGGACTGCTGGGGGAACGTCCCTTGATACTGACGGATCGTTGAGTGCGTCGATAGCGGCCGGTGCTTTACGAAGATCGGCCAGCGCGTCAAATGACGGTTTCACCCAGGCAGTCGAAATCTTCTCCGATTGAGCAGCAGCCATTGCGAACTCCTGCGCTATCTCTATCTGCCCGGTTCTTAGCAGAATGAACGAGTAACTAAGTCGATGCGTCGTGCCTTCCCAACCCATGTCTGCAGAACGCTCGTAAAACTCAAGTGATTTATCGGTTTGCATCGTCCATGCGTAAGTCATCGCAACCCGGCTGTTGAGGCTTGGGGAACTCGGATCAAGCTCCAACCCGGCCAGCGCCTGCGTCAACGAGTCATCCAGTCGACCTACGCTCGCCAGCATTCGCGAATACCAGTTGAATGCGTTGGAGTCGACAACGTCCGCGCTGGTGGCCTGCAAATAAGCCTCTTCCGATTCCTGCCAGCGTTTCTGATGATGAAAGACGTAGCCGTATATTGATCCCGCAGCATCTTCGATCAGTGCGTCCGCTCTTACGCCGGCGTCGATAGTCTCGAGTGCGAGACGGTCCATTTCTTCCCACGGGGCGTTCCGATAGTTAGGTAGCAACGCGTACAAGGTCGCCAACGCGAGATACGACGGCCCGTACTTTTCGTCCAGATCTATCGCGACTTGAAACAACTCGATCGCCTTTTCTATATTACCCGGATCGCCTCGATGTTCGAGCGCATAAACTCCGCGCATATAGCTATCGTAGGCTTGACTGTCTGAGGGTCGACTCTTGATCAGAGTCTGCCGCGATTCTCCCACGAGATTATTACGGACCTTGAGCGCCAGCGATTCCTGTAGCTCGAACAGATCAGCAACGTCGCCAGTAACCGCATCGCCGTGCACGACATTTCCATCCGTGGAAATCCGGTAATTAATCTTCAGTTCGTTACCGCTGCGCTGCAGCGTTCCGAAAAGAACACTTTCAACACCGAGTAGCTTGGCGATCTCGGCCGATTCCAACTCGTAACTGACACGTCCGTTCTTAATCGAATAACCCTCAAGACCTTGCAGCAGCTGCACGAGTTCTTCTTTGAAACCCAGCACGAGGTATTCATCGGACGCCTGACCACTAAGGTTTTCAAATGGCATCACAGCAATCGAGCGCGCTGGCGGCGGCGAGAACCAGGTAAAGGCCGCAATCGCGACGATACCGATTGTCAAAATCGCCGCTATTGCTGCGCGCACGCGAGAGTTCGAGGCGACCCCACCTTCTGACTTAGCGGCAGGCGCAGTTTCAGGAGGGCGATGCAATTCGACATTTTGCTTGAGTCGATAACCCCGTCGTTGCAACGTCTCAATGTATTGATGTGGTGTTTGCCGGTCGTCCAGATGACCGCGCAGCTGCGAAATGCAGCGGGCGATGGGCTCATCCGACGTTGCCCGCCCGCCCCAGACTTCATCGACAAGCTCTTGTTTGGTGACGAGGTTGGTGTCGCGTCTTGCCAGCGCCATCAGTACTTCGAAGACCTTCGGCTCCGGGCGCTCCTCCTGATCACCACGCCTAAATACGCCGTGACCCGGGAAAATTTCCCATTCCCCAAGGGTGAAACCCGCCAGCAATTCCTCTTCTTTTGGCATCCTGTCCATAGTCAGACCCTATGCTCACAGACCGTAGGATTCTATCGCAGGCACTTTAGCGGCAATTGAGCACTTGCACATTAATTGCTACAAAGTTATATTGTTACCAAAATAACACCATTGGAGCCTAGTACAATGCCGCGAACCAATATAAAACGAACCCAGACCGGCGTTCGCATCGAATCCTCATTGCTGAAAGTCCTCAAGGGCGTTGCCGAATACACTGATTTAACGTTGGGAGACCTGCTGGAGGGCATCGTGCTGCATGCGTTCGAGGGCAAAGCTCCCTTCTCCGGCGAAACGCTAAAGGTCATCGAACAACTGAAAGCAGTCTACGGGTGCGACCTCACCGCGTCCGACAGTCATCGGCTCGTGGAGTCCGATACATGAATGCGCCGGCTCATCAGGAAACGCTGTCTCGATACTGCACAGACGGTTATTTATTCTCGGAGCGTGCCCGGGAGCGCTTCGTGCTCCCGGACAAGCTGGTGACGTACTAGAAGAGTCCTTCGATACGCCCTTCTTCGTTGACGCGAATCGCATTCGCTGCGGGAACTCGTGGAAGCCCCGGCATAGTCATGATCGCGCCGCAGACAACGACCACGAACTCCGCGCCGGCGGCGAGCCGAATTTCGCGAATCGGGACGACATGACCTGATGGAGCGCCAAGCAAATTCGGGTCTGTAGAGAAACTGTATTGCGTCTTCGCCATACAAATCGGATATTTTGAACGTCCTTCTCGCTCAAGCTTCGCAAACTGCTCGCGAACCTTTTTGTCAGCGATGATGTCATCAGCGCCGTAGATCTCACGAGCGATAGTCGCCGCTTTGTCCCAAAGTGACAGATCATCGTCGTACAGGGTGCGAAATTGTGCGGCACCGCTGTCGCACAATTCGACGACGTGTTCCGCCATCTCCGTCGTGCCTTTGCCGCCGTCAGCCCAATGGGTGCACTTGATCGCCTTGACCCCGTACTTCGCGCAGAAATCTTCGATAACCTTCACTTCGGCATCGGTATCCGCTGTGAAGTGGTTGATTGCCACGGTAACGGGTACGCCGAACTTGCCCAGGTTTCGGATGTGCCGCTCCAGGTTCTTGCAGCCGTCTTCGAGTGCGGCCACGTTCTCTGTACCCAGATCGCTCTTCGCAACGCCGCCCTGCATTTTGAGCGCCTTGATGGTCGCTACCAGTACGATGGCATCCGGCGACAGTCCCGCCTTACGGCATTTTATGTTGAGAAATTTCTCAGCGCCCAGGTCGGCGCCAAAGCCCGCTTCCGTGATGACGTAGTCCGCAAGCTTGAGTGCCGTCTTGGTCGCGATGACCGAGTTACAACCGTGAGCAATATTTGCGAACGGCCCGCCATGCATAAGCGCGGGGTTATTCTCCATGGTCTGGACGATGTTCGGTTGAAATGCATCCTGCAATAAGGCCGTCATCGCACCGTGCGCATTCAGCTGGCGCACAGTGACAGGCTCATCACTTCGGGTATAACCAAGTACGATATTGCCCAGTCGATTCTCGAGATCGGCAAGATCCGTTGCCAGACAGAAAATCGCCATGATTTCTGACGCCACCGTGATGTCGAAGCCCGCCTCACGAACAACACCGTTATGGTAGCCACCAAGACCGGAGGTCACCGTGCGCAGTGCCCGGTCGTTCATGTCAACCACACGGCGCCAGGTAACACGGCGTGGATCGATGTTCAGCTCGTTCTCCCAGTGCATATGGTTATCAATGAGCGCTGCAAGCAGGTTGTTCGCCGCACCAATCGCGTGAAAATCGCCCGTAAAGTGGAGATTGATATCGGTCATCGGTACGACCTGGGCGTAACCGCCTCCCGCCGCTCCGCCTTTCATACCGAAGCACGGTCCAAGGCTCGGTTCGCGCAGGCACATGACTGCGTTCTTGCCGATCAAATTCAGGCCATCACCCAAACCGACAGTGGTCGTCGTTTTGCCTTCGCCGGCCGGTGTCGGTGACACCGCAGTAACGAGAATCAGCTTGCCGTCTTTAGCTTTACTGGTGGATTTGATGAATTCGGCACTGATCTTGGCCTTGTCGTGACCATAGGGAATCAATGCGTCGGCCGGAATGTTGAGCTTCTCGGCTATTTCCTGGATCGGGCGAACACTCGCCGCCTGTGCGATTTCAATATCACTCTTGACTTCCACGACCTATCCTTTTTGTTTGTTGCTGCTGTTTATTACTAGGAAAATTCGCTGCGGATTCTATCCCAATCTGAATCTTTAGGCGCCCCCCGGGATTTGACGTAGATTGCCGTCGAAACGCAATAAGCAAAGTCCACCTGCTGAGCCTGATGCGCAACAAGGCCATCGCAGGCGCTCACGAGATCGGTGAAATGCCCAATTTCGCAGATACTCCCTTATTGGATCATCGGGCAATATGCGGGCCGATTGCCCCTTCCGGCGCTGCCCAGGCCGCCCACGAATTGTTCCTGCTTGTTCCATATGATGACCCTCGCCCACCGCCACCGCTTTGAATTGCGCCTGTATCAGTCGGGCCCCAGAAGGAAATGTCGAAATTTTGCTCGATTTTCGACACAAGTCACAAACGTGTCGATGAAATCAACATATACTTCGGACATGTCGAAATTTTGGTTAAATATCGACATGTCGGTCAAACCTGTCGAGCCAATCGACATGACAATCTTATATGTCGATAAAACCCTATTATTTCGACATGTTCCTGAAACCTGTTGATTTCATCGACACGTTTCGCCTTCGAGGACGTTAAGTGACTGAATTTAATCCGGAAGTTCCGTATAACGACCTGCCAGCGCTTCCGCCTCCAATTGACCAGATAGAAAGCAATCCGATCCTGAAACGTTGCATCGAATCCCGGGTTGCCCTGGCCGAACTGAAACAGGCCGCCGAGCTGATTCCCAATTCAGCTGTTCTTGTGAATGCCCTGCCGTTGCTCGAAGCGCGGGCGAGCTCTGAAATAGAGAACATCGTCACCACCACCGACAAGCTATTTGAATTCGCCGACATCGCCGAAGACCGGGCAGATGGAGCGACCAAAGAAGCTCTCCGTTATCGAACGGCCTTGTATGAGGGTTCGAAGATGGTTCAGCGACGCATGCTTTCGACCGATATGGCGATACAAATATGCAGTACTATCAAAGGCTTAGAGCTTGATATCCGATCCGAATCGGGTACCACACTGAAGAATCGCTTGTCAGGTGAGACCATTTACACGCCGCCGGTCGGTCAGCAGCTCCTTATCGACAAGCTCGACAACTGGGCGGACTTCATGCACCGCAGCACGGAAGTCGATCCGCTGGTTCGAATGGCCGTGCAGCATTACCAGTTCGAGGCCATCCACCCCTTCTCGGACGGCAACGGACGAACGGGCCGCATTCTCAATATCCTTTTCCTCGTCGAACACGGTCTGCTCGATTCGCCCATTCTCTACCTCAGCCGTTACATCATTCAAAACAAAGCGTCCTATTATCGGCTGCTCGCCAATGTGACTCGCGAGCAGGACTGGGCACCCTGGATTCTCTTTATCCTCGACGGCGTTGAAGAAACCTGTACCTGGACTACGGGCAAGATCAAGTCGATCCGGGAGTTGATGCAGCACACGGGACAATTCGTACAAAAACGACTGCCAAAGATCTACAGCTGGGAACTCGTCGAGCTGCTATTCAAGCAACCCTATTGTCGAATCGGCAATCTCGTCGATAACGGAATCGCCAAGCGCCAGACGGCTTCCGTCTACCTGAAGCAATTGTGTGAACTCGGTGTTCTCCGGGAAGTGAAGTCGGGACGCGAGAACATTTTCGTGCATCCCAAATACATCGAGCTGCTGACTGGTGAGGAGAATGTCTGGGTGCACTACCCGGCGGGAGAGACAGACAACTCTGATCAGACTGAACTGGCTATCTGACAGCAAATCACCGAGAATTTGCCCGTCCGAAAGCGTGTTGGAGTCTGTGTGGAAATCTGTGTGTGAGTATTAACAACAGCCGGCTGTTTCAGCTATTCAAGTACGCGGTATATGCGATGTTGGCTCTCAACATCTATTGGTTCTGGCGCGAGGAGTTTCTTGCCGCGACAGTCCAGTTCCCCAATGGCATCAATCTCTCCACCCTCATCGATGGGTATGCCGCAACAATTGATACCGCCGCCTGGGTCGTTTTGCTGCTGATGTTCGAACTCGAAACCTATGTACTCGAGGACCACCATTACAGTCGGACCGTCTCCTGGACGCTGCATATCGTTCGTGTGCTTTGTTACAGCTTCATTGTCTACGCGTTTTACGGCTACATCGTCAATCTCACGTTTCTGCTGCAAGCCTCCCAACTCGCCGGCGTTTCTGATTTGTGCTCATTGGTCGGCAATGGCTGGTCCTACGCAATTGATATCGACGAATACACGCAAATAACCGCCGCTAACTGCGCAACGTTTTCCGACGCTGGCGCCTTCCTGAGGTTTGACGGCATCCTCGCCGTGGTTGACGCCGACGGCTTCGGCGCTATCAAAAACCTGGCCTGGATCGATGTCATCAATTCTGCCGTCTGGCTGTTGGTCGTTCTGATACTCGAAATCGACGTCTGGCTGCAGGAACGCAACCGACTGGAGGGCGCCGCTCTCCGCATCAGCAACGCGTTCAAGGTCATTTTCTACGGAGCCCTGCTCTTCACGGCCACTTTCTGGGGTATCAAGGGCGATTTTGTCGACTTTTGGGATGCATTCCTGTGGCTCGTGGCCTTCGTATTCATCGAACTCAATGTTTTCGAGTGGCGCCAGGAAGTCAATGAATCGGCGGCACAGAGCCAATTCACAAGTTCATCATGAAACGGTCATTAAAGGATCAGAGTCCGGTCATGTATTAAGCGGCCCGTTCGCCGAAGATTCAATCTCGCCAAACAATAACGGGATAGAAAAATGACTTACGACGAACAAAAACAGGATCTGGACCCCACGATCATCATTCTGGGCCTCGGCTACGCAAGCGCACTACTGGTCATTATTGGCTGGGTCGCAACACTTTAAGGACTGACATCGAGCAGCGGGTCCGATGCGGCCCGCTCGATCAGCTGCTGATCGCGGTCCTTCAATTTGAGGTAAATGAGGCTCTGGTCGGTGCCCAGCGTCATCAGGTAGGGATGCCAGCGATCATTCTCATTACGCCGGTAGTGACCCGATACAGCCCAGCCGTCGCCTTCGGCGTAGATGTAGACTTTGCCGGCTTTGCGATTCGGTGATAAAGGATCGGCGATCTCGAGCGAATCGAACCCGACCGCCGATCTCAGATGGCCACGAGACGCCTCCACCACTGACTCCTGCAACGCCCGCTCCACTCGCCCCTCGGGATTGGTTATCCATCGATACGAAAACGAGGCAACCAGCAGTCCGATGACAAGCGCGAAAACGGCTCGCCCAATTCGATGATCCATTCTATTCGATACCCAGATACTTATGCGTCTGCATGCTTAACCTCCAACGCGGATTTTGTTTGCAATAGTCTATCGCGCGTTTCGTGTTCTCGTCACGCGCCGGACAATCCATCGGCTGCAGGTAGAAATACTGAAAGGCGAGATGCTCAAATTCAGACGGCTGCGCCGCCTTCTCGATCTGTGGGTAGACAAGTTTCAGTTCGTCTCCGGACAGTTGCGCGAGCTTCGCGTTGCCCTTTGGACTAATACAAAGCCAATCGATGCCATCAGGCGCTCGAATCGTGCCGTTGCTTTCCACGCCGATTTCAAAACCTGCATCATGCAGCGCGCTGATCGCTGCGGTATCCAGTTGCAGCAACGGTTCACCGCCGGTACAGACGACATAGGGTCTGGCGTCGCCTCGTGCCGCACCCCAGTGCTTCGATACTGCTGTCGCGAGCGCCTCGGGGGACTCGAATCTGCCACCGCCGGGGCCGTCAACACCAACGAACTCGGTATCACAAAAACGGCAAATGGATTGATCTCGGTGCTGCTCACGTCCCGACCAGAGGTTGCAGCCAGCGAAGCGCAGAAATACGGCTGGCCTGCCCGTGTGAGCACCCTCGCCCTGCAATGTGTAATAGATTTCTTTAACTGAGTACGTCAACCTGGCAAGCGGCTCGTCAACGGATCGTCAATGCCGGCCTCTTCAAATCCCTTCGCTCGCAACTCGCAAGCAGGACAGGTGCCACAGGGCGGACGCACGCCGTTGTAACAGGTATGTGTCATGGCCATGGCGGGCAATGCGCCCAACGCCTCCGCCATCTGAACTGTCTCCTTCTTCGACAAATGCATCAACGGCGCGTGAATTTGTATATCTGAATCCATGCCGTTCTGCAGGGCCGTCTGCAAGGACCGCATCGTCTCTTCGCGACAATCCGGATAACCGCTGTAGTCCGTTTGTGCCACGCCGGTTACAAGATGCGCGATACCGTGCTGGTAAGCGTACGCGGCAGCGAACGTCAGGAAAATCAAATTTCGGCCGGGGACGAAGGTGTTGGGCAGGCCGGATTCTTCGTCCACCCCGCTGGAGACTGCAATTTGGGAATCGGTTAACGCATCACCACCCAATGCCGCAAACGTGTCAATTGGCAGCGTGACATTCGGAACCTTTACAAATTTCGCGATCTCGCTGGCGGCGGACAGTTCGATACGATGTCTTTGTCCGTAGTCGAAGGTCACGCTTGACACGTTCTGTGTTCCAAAACGCTCGATGGCCCAGTAGAGGCAGGTCGTGGAGTCCTGACCGCCGGACAGAACAACGAGCGCCTTGTCACTCATCACCACTGCCCCCGAACAATGCGTCCAGAGCAGATTTGGCTGCATCGGCTTCTGACTTCCGATCAGGATTAAACGCGTCTTCACTGGGTTTGAACCAGTCGCAAAAACCGGGGCGTTCCTTGTCGGTAACGTCGTCGGCGCCATCCTCGCGACACTGTCGCGCGACACGAGGATCGAAATGAAGACACATCTTGCAGACGTGAATATCAGCACTGCAATTCGGGCACTGGTCGCGCATGGATAAGGGCAAGGACAATGCGGCGAGCGACTCGCCGCATCGGTAGCAGACAATGTTGTGGGACACTCCGGTTCCCCTCGTACCTTGGGAAACCGGAGTATAGCCTCTAGTCTTTCATCTGGCTCGGGACGAATTCATTCATCACCGCATCCTTCAGGATATGCGGTGGCAGCATTCCCTGATCCAGAATGAAATCGTGAAACGCTTGTTGGTCGAATTTGCCTCGGAGTTTTAACTCTGTCTGCGCTCGCAATGACTGCATTTTGCTGTAGCCATAATAATAGGCGGTCGCCTGCCCCGGCATGCGGTAGGTATAACGCTCAACCTCATTTTGCGCCCAGGATTCGCCGATCGCCATATCATTAATGATCAGGCTTTTCGCTTCCTCCGGTGTGATCAGTCCAAGATTCAGCATTGGGTCAAGAAACATCCGACCCGCTCGCATGAGCCGGTATTGCAGGCTGATCAACTGCCCCTCAAGCGGCAGATACGGACGAACGATCGCCTCGGCATAAAGGCCCCAGCCTTCAACATTGACGCTATTGAACGCGAAAACAGCCCGCGTAATGGAAACACCAGACTCAACGATGCTCGAGAACTGCATTTCGTGTCCCGGGCGAGCCTCGTGAGCCGTCAGCGTCCAGGCGCCGGCTTCATAGGTGTCATCCGTCTGTTGCCAGCTACCGTCAGCGTTCTGCGTTAGCTGCGGCAAGACGAATATCGGATACTCGCCCGTGTTGCCGATCAGGCGTGGCGGCCTGAGATGCGGCGCGGGCTGTGCCGCGGTTTCGGCAGCGGAGGCGACTTCTATTCCAGCATCACGGTCTGGCAATGTGACCAGTTTTTCTCGAACGATGATTTCTTCGATGTCACGCAGGACGGCACTGTAATGGTCCAGTATCTTATCGCCCTCAAGCGGCCCGTCCCGCTTCAGCAGGGCGATAACCTCACGATAATCGGTGGTGTCGTAGCCTTTCTCAGCCGCAATCAAAGGCGCCAGCGCCTCCATCTCACCGCGAATATCCATGTAACCCTTGGTCGCCTGCTCGATAAGGTCTTCAGGCGATGCGTCTACGCCCCAGTTCCTGAGCGCGTCTTCGTACAGGTCAAGCGGAAGACGATAATCTTCCCGTGCTCTTGGCAGGATTTCCGCACGTACCCAGTCATTGTAGTCGCGCATTTGGCCAGCCAGTGTTTCGTAACTTTCTTCCCAGCCCTGCAGGTCTGTTCCGGCCAGAAGTTCTTCGATACCGGTAATCATGGTTTCGGCTCGCTCAAGGTCCTGCTCGACCTGACCACGATAGGGTCCAATCAGGCCTTCGACATCAAAACGCTCGACCGTGCGGTCCTTGGCCAGCTCGGTGAACGGCTTGTGACCGTCTGCAATGCCTGCGTATTTGTCGATACGGGCAATCGCTGCAGGGTAGCGGTCACGGGAGTTTTGTGGATCGAGGATTCCACGAACGCCGAAGTACACCGTTTGGTTGATATTGTAGTACGGCAACATCTGTTCGAAATTCAAATCCGAGCTCAGAATATTGTCTTCGATCACCTTGATGAGAATCTTGAGGTCCTGGCGGACTTTGCTTTCAGTTTCATCGGCGAGGCGTCGCTTCAACTCGGACACAACATCTATTGACATTTTCCGGGAGCGCTCCTGAATCCCCGGACCCATATCCGAAATTTCCTCGTCGAGGCCGTCGACGCCCAGACTGCCTGCGCCCTCTGGACTGAGTTTCGCCAGAAGATCGAGCACGACTTGCGCGTGCTCATTACTTTTTTCGACCCAGGTTGACGCCTGAACCGGGCTCATCATGCCGATCGAGATGATCGCAATAAGGCCAATATTTGTCAGATTTCGCATGTAAAATTCTCCCCTGTATACGACGCACTGACCGTTAGATGCCTGATCGGCCAGAAAGGATTCATAATCGTTGAAATATTTTCAGGACATTCACCACAAATACAAACTTGCGCCTGCGGTTTTGGCTGCGGCGCTCAGTGCCTGCGCGACCGAGACAGTACTACTTAACAGTGAGCGAATCGAGCAGCGATTTGGCAGCTACGGGATAGACGTGCTGGCCAGCGAGGCTGGTTTACGTCGATCCAGCCTCTACAGCCTGCAGGGCACTGAACGCATCTGCCGCACTTATGCGATTGTCAGCTTTAAGGAAGACCTGGACTCAAGTTACGAACCCGAGCACTCGAAGGTTCTCGCCGGAAACTCGCTCGGTGAGGTTTTCAAGGCGAACGGCTGGAGCATGCACAAACAGACCCTGCACATTGGTTCGTTTGAGATCGACCGATCCGCATCGGAGATTACTCAATTGATGCAGCTTGAAGATGCGCAGACGCTGGCATTGCACGTATACCAGTTGCTTCTTGCGAAAGACGAACAGATTTTCGAGTACGCGACTATTGCCGAAGCACACCATCCGGACTATTTGACTCAATCCGAGCTGCTGGGCATTTATCACTACGACGATTCTGAATCTCTGTCTTCGGCATCGCTGGCAGAACTTATCGACTTGTTGAAGTCCGGAGATGGCGGGTGAAATTTGTTGTCCTGACTTAACGAGAATAGAATCACAGTATGTACATGGGGTTAAATAGATTAGGGATACCATCATGATTTTTAAAGACTTACTAAAACTGGTTCTGACGAGCACTTTTCTGCTGGGTTATGCGTCCGCTTATTCGCAGGAAACCGCTGATGATTCGGCTGACGTCTGGTCCGTGATAGAAGAAGAATGGAATGCGGATGAGAGCGGCGACCGGAATTGGCCTGACCGCCTTTTGTTGGATGATTTTTCGGGTTGGGGTGCCAACTCGCCGGCTCCTCGCAGCAAATCTTCAACAAAAATGTGGGACCGCTTCAACGAGCAATTGGGCAAAATGCTTGCGCATGAGCTTTACCCGCTATCTATCGTCGTTCACGATGACGTGGCCGTTGCACATTACCTCTACAGCAGTGCGTTTAAGTCGAAAGACGGCGATATTGAGATGAGCAACGGACGCTACACCGATGTTCTCGTCAGGACGGACGATGGCTGGAGATTCCTGACCTGGCACGGTGGCGAGGACGAATAAAGTAAATTGGGTTGATTCTGCCGCAGGTTAAGGGTCTGTTCAGCTAGGACTGGCTAATATTGGCCTCAACGTGAACAGATCCGGACTCCACAGGACCGGGAGGCAATATGAAAACTCAATTCGTGACAGCCCTGTTATTTCTGCTACCCGCCGTATCATTGGCGCAGGTGCCGGTTGACGACGATGGAAACATCATCGGCAATTACGAGTCACAGGCCGAAATTATGCCCATTGGCGAGGACGGTATTCCACGCCTGTCGCACACCGAATTGCAGGAACTGGTTGGGCCTATAGCTCTATATCCAGACGACTTGCTGGCGATCGTTCTGCCTGCCGCCGCCTACCCGCTCCAGGTCGTTGAGGCGGCCCGCTTCCTTGAGGCGCTCGAGACCGACCCGACGCTTCAACCGGATCCCGAATGGGATGACTCGATCATCGCATTGATCAACTATCCCGAGATTGTCGATTTATTGAACGACGACCTCGACTGGACCTGGCGCCTGGGAGAATCCGTTGTCGCGCAACAAACCGACGTAATTGCGGCAGTTGAGTCTTTCCGAGACCGTGCGTACGCGGCGGGCAATCTCAAAACCGATGAATACCAGACCGTTTCAAATGACGAAGGAATCATCAGCATTTCGCCGACCGCCGAAGACGTCATATATGTTCCTTATTACGAGCCAACTCGCGTCGTGACTTACCAGCCTCGACCGGCCTACTACTACCACCCCAGTCCGTATCCCGTCTATTACTACCCTTATTCGGCCAACCACTACTTCGACCGTCGTCCTTTCTGGGGCGTGACAACTGCATTTTCGATCGGCTGGTACACAGATAGTCTGCACGTATATCACCAGAGCTACCGGGGACACCCCTACTATGGGCGAACCTACTGGAATGATGGCTGGTACCGACGGCCGTCCATCAGTGTTTACAACACGACTTACGTAAACAATACCAACGTCGTCGTTAACCACCAGTCGAATGGTGATCAATGGAGAGCCAGAGATAATCGACGCGCGTATGTCCAGGGCGAGGGTTACTCAAAAGCAGAGAAACGCTGGCAACAACGCCGCGTCGTCGAGACAGCTAAACGCGATAAGCCGATTACTTTTCGCGAGAGGCAATCGCGTCCGGTAAATTCTCGATCGACGCGCAGAGAAGACGCTGTTGCGCAGTACCGAGGCAAGCGCCAGAGCGCGCCGGAACGTGATCGGGTTGCACAGCAGCGAAGCCGTGTCGAGCAGTCACGTACAAGGTCGCAGGAAACGCGTCGCGAGGAAGCTGTCGTTCGTGTCCGGGATACAAGAAGCGAGACTGCGATCGAGCGTTCACGTAAAACCAGTGCGTACCGCCCTGAATCTTCACGCCAGACCCGTGAGCCTGAGCGTCAAAGCCGTGAGCAAATGCCGACTCGGGCTACGGTGCGAGCACCTGCACCAGCGCCGCGAGAGCGTCGCCAAGCCGAGGTTCGCACACGCGAGCCAGCGGCGTCACGTCCGCGTGAGTCAAGGAGCCAGGATTCGAGGAGCAGCACATCCAGTCCCAGAAAGTCCGCGTCTTCATCCAAAAAGCATCGTACTCAAGATAAAGACTGACAAGTTCAGTCGTCGTCCGATTCGCCCTCACGTGACGCTTCCTTGGTCACTTCCCAGGCAAGATAGGCAATGCAGCCTGCTGCGAAGATCGCGAGGAGGACGGCTGCGAACGGAAGAATGGTTTGCATCTTGACAGAGTACCACCACGCCTTCTCGTCGTCGAAGACCTTCCGGCCTGAAATCGAAAGCTGCGAAAAGTGTCGAATCGCGCCATAATCCCGCCATGCCCTCATTTGTATCTGAACTAAAACGCAGAAATGTCCTGCGCGTCGCCGCCGCCTACGCTCTGGTTTCCTGGATCCTGATCGAAGCGGGTTCGGTGCTTTTGCCGACCTTCGGAGCGCCCGAGTGGTTCTTCAAGATCTACGTGATCCTGGTCCTGGCAGGATTTGTCCTCTCGATCATCATCGCCTGGGTCTTCGAAGTCACTCCTGATGGCGTGAAGCTTGAACGGGACCTTGACAGATCCACCTACGAGCCGAGCTCCAGAGGCGCTGGCAACTACATCATCATCGGGTTGCTGGTGATCGCCCTCGGTATTTCGATCACCTTCAACATCACCGACATGCGCGGTGATGCCCTGGACATTGGTGAGGCCTCGACGCACAGCTCAGTAGCAGTGCTGCCGTTTACGAGTCGCAGCACCAACGAAGAAAACCAGTTCTTCACGGATGGCATCCACGAAGACATTCTTACGCGATTGGCGGAAATCAAATCGCTCCGGGTAATCTCGAGAACATCCGTCAACGAATACCGGGACAGCGGTAGAAACCTGCGTGAGATCGCCGAGAATCTCGGCGTATCGACGATAGTAGTGGGCGCTGTTCAGCGAGTCGGCGATGACGTGCGCATATCAGTTCAACTCATCGATGCGACGTCGGACCAGCAAATCTGGGCCAATACTTTCGACCGCAAGCTATCAATTGATAGCGTATTCGAAGTGCAGAGCGAAATCTCCGCGCAAATTGCAACCTCTCTTCTCGCAGCATTGACGCCGGAGCAGGAAATCAGGCTCGCCAAGATTCCAACCGACAATATCGAGGCCTATGCTGAATACGTTGCGGGGCGCGCCAATCTGTCCAGGCGGGAATTCGGGACACTGGTGACGGCGAGGGCACAGTTCGAACGAGCCATAGAACTTGACCCTGAGTATGCACAGGCGCACACCGCACTGGCCGAAACCGTTCTGGTGACTTTGGCAAATTTCAGGTCCATTGCGCGCGCAGATGCATACAAAATCGCATCTGAACATCTTGCCGAGGCACTGAGCATCGATCCCCAGCTGCCGCAAGCGTATGCGGTACAGGGTCTGCTGCAAATGATGCAATGGGAAGGCACCCGTATTGGTAACGGCAACCTCGCGTCCGCAGTTTCCTTTGAGAAAGCCCTTGAGCTTAACCCCAACCTGTCCGATGGCTACCTCTGGTTCGCGTCGCTGCGGCGTGCAGAAGGACAAATCGAAGATTCTATCGACCTCTTAACAACGGCGTTGTCGATCGACCCGCTAAGCCGTATTCCCTATGTCAATCTGCCCAGTTCGCTCGCCATGGAAGGTCAAAACGCAAGGACGATCGAACTGCTATTGCACGCTGTAAAAATTTTTCCCGATTGGGAGACCCCGCCCAACTACCTGAGCAACCAGCTGCATGCCCTTGGGCGACTGGACGAAGCCGTCGCCTGGGGTCGCAGGGAAAAGGCTCTGAGCGACGATCCGTTGGCGGGAGGCAACCTGCTGACTATCTTTCAGAACTTCGGAGACGATATTCAGCTAAGCGATTTTTTTGAGGGATTTACGGAGTCCCACCCCCTTTACCCTCTGGGGGTGGCCTACTCGCACTGGTTTAACCGTGAGTACGAAGAGGCTCTGGTCGCCGTCAAAGACATTGCTGATGACCCTGTATTTCCAGAGGAATTCACCCTCCCGATCCTGGTCGGGTCCGCCATGATGACCGGTGATTATGATACGGCCTACGAGTACCTGATAAGAGGTAACCCAACGCTGAAGGCCGATTCGGAGAACACAGTCGACCGCTTCAACCTGCAATTCGCTGTGTATCTCGCCTACATCGAGCAGCAACGAAACCACCCGCAGGCGGCGGCGCAACTGCTGCTGCAGGCGGAACAGGTACTCCGAACCTTGCCTCGATTCGGAATGGCCGGCTACGGCATCAGAGATGTACAGGTGCTGACATTGCAGGGTCGCAATAACGCCGCAATAGATGCGCTCACGCAGGCGGTAGATGACGGTTTCGTCAGTTCACAAGCCTTTGATGGATGGCCATTCGATGCCGATCCCATCATTGAACCGCTCCGGAGTGACCCACGATTCGATGTCTTGCAACAGCGCATCAACGAGAGAATCGAGCGAATGCGGGAAAATGTCGAAACAGCGGAATCAACGGGTGACTGGGACGCCCTGCGAGCGCTCGCTGAATCCGAATCAGTCTGAAATCTGGCCTTCTGAATTTTGAACTGATGACGCAAGCTTGGCTTCTACTTTCGCCCTGAATCGAATCGCCAGAGGAACGTCGAGAAAGCGCAGTAATGTCTCCGCGTCGTGCTTGAGCGCGTAGTAGAACCTGAACAAATCCAAAATCGACACGTCACTGGACTCGTTAACAACGTAGATTACGGTATTACCGACGGATACCTCGCCTCCGTTCAATACGCGAAAATAGACACCCGGTCGCTCAGCCTCGCGAAACGCCTTGCCGAATCCAGGATCACGCATCCTGGTCGCAAAAGTACTGCAGGGAATTCGTGGCGCCGTCGCTTCGAGCACGACCTCGCCAATCAGCAATCGATCGCCGACATTCATATCCGACGGCATTCCGCGAATAGTGAGATTTTCGCCGAACAGGCCGGGAGTAACGTCTCGACCCGTCTCGTCAGACCACCAGTCATAGTCGTCCGCGCTGTAGGCATAGACTGCCTGGTCGATACCGCCGTGATGTTCTGTATTGACGATCGAATCGCCTCGAACGCCTGCCTCTTCCAGGTAAGCGGCGCCAGCGATCGGGTATTTGCAGATTCCGGTCGCATAAGACTTTTGCTTGTGACTGATGGTCTCAAGCTCGCCAATATTGATACTTTCCAGATGCATTTTCTCTAACAAGCATTACTCCGTTACGAGTTTAATTATTGCTTGTCAGATTCTAACCTTTGCGGTCGGGCGAATGCCCGTTTTCCTTACACGTCGACTTTGCCCAAAACAATCATGAGCAAGGTGAACGCGATCATCGCAACCGAGGCGACACCGAAAAACATGCAGATCATGAAGATCGTCTGTTCCATGCTGGCCTTCCCTTGTAAAATACGGGTCGTTATTTCTAACCTAAATTAGCCCAAAAGACTATCAGGGAAGCTACCTAGAACAATTTGACCGGCGTATCGACGCGTCCCCAGTTGACCTCGTTGCCCTGGCTCGGGCGCATGGGGACGTTTTGGGACAGCAACAAGGAACAAAAAGCGATTGCTGTTCCGACGAGGAATACGGCGGACGGCGATACAACCCAAACGAGGCCAAGCGCTGCCGGTACGACCACCGCCGCAATATGGTTGATCGTGAACGATACGCCGGCACTGCTTGCTATGTCCTCCGGGTTCGCGATCTTCTGGAAATAGGTGTTGATTGCGATCGCCAACGCGTAAAACATGTGGTCAATCACATAGAGCGCTGCGCCGAGGTAAGGGTTCTCTGCAAAAGCATACGCGGTAAAGACAACGACGAGACCCAGGTATTCAAAGGTCAACGCCCTGCGCTCTCCAATGCGACCAATCAGACCGCCGATTTTCTCTGCGAATAACCAATTGAACGCGTAGTTAATCAGGAAAAGTAACGCGACCTGCGATGCCGAATAGCCAAACTTCTCGACCATCAGGAACGCCGCGAAAACGATGAAGATTTGCCGGCGAGCACCGGACAGAAACATGAGCGCATAGAACAGCCAGTAACGCTTGCGCAGCACCAGCTTGGTTGTCTGCTCGTGCTCGACAGCGAAACTTGGAAACCCCAGCGACATAAACACGGCCAGCCCACAACACACTCCGCCACCGATAATAAATATCCATGAATAATCGAGCGACGCGATCTCGAGCAGGCACCACAAGACGGCGTAAACGATCAAGGACGTAATCGCCCCAACGGAGATCAGCTTGCCCAGGGCCTGAGGGGCATCGCCCTTGCTGAACCACTGCAAAGCCAGCGATTGCTTCAGGACCTCGAAATAGTGAAATCCGATCGACATCAATACCGTGGTGCAATACAGGCCAAATGCTGTTGGAAACAGTCCTGCAAGGGCAACACCGATACCGAGCAACGCAAGCGCGATAACGGCGAACAGTTGCTCTTTGACAATGAGAAGGACGAACACCGTCGTAAACGCCAGGAATCCGGGTACTTCACGGAGGCTCTGCAAAATACCGATCTCGACGCCGGTAAACCCTGCCCTCTCGATAACGAAATTATTGAGCAAGGCATTCCATGTACTGAACGCGACGGGCATCGCCACCGACATCAGTATCAGAAGCGTACCGGGTGTCTGCCAGGGCCGTCGATGCATCGGGGCAGCATAGGCAGACGTGGGTCGAGGGTCAACAGCCCGCGGATAACGCGCTTTTATCGCATAATGCGTTACATTTCCGTCAATATCGCTATACAATGTGCCGCATGGCTAAAACCAAAGTATCGACACTCAATCTGCGTATCGAGCCGGGACTCAAGGAAGCTGTAAAAGAAGCCGCTGCTCGCGAGCATCGAAGTGTGGCCAATATGATCGAAATGCTGATCCGCCGGCATTGCGAGCAAAGCAATATCAGTATTCCTGAGCAAAACGACTTTTTTCCGGGGACCTCCAATGGATGAACGCATGCTGAGGGCGATGGTTGCGGCTGGCGCCATCAAAAACATCAAGATTATCGCCAGTGGCGCTCGATTCCATATTGAAGCCAAAACGCCAAACGGACCAATAACCGCGGAAACCCGGAAAGGAAAGGTGCGCACCTGGGTTACGCTGGACGCCGCGGCACGCTGGGTGCGCGGTTTAGGCGTCGGCGCCGCACAAGTCAATCTTGCGCACTGGCAGCCAGGCCAGCGCGAACTGTCAGTCTAGACTGCTCTGCTGATCTTCCTAGCCAGCAGAGGGCCACTCACCGCCCAGAGGAAAAGGCTTCTCTTCAGTATTGAAGGTCAGATAAAGCGCAATATTGTAGATGTACTTCGCCACGCTGTGCCCAGCCTCTTTGATTTGCTGATTGACCTCACCAGTAAACAATACGTAGAAAAAACCGAGGGCAACAATCACTGATCCCGCCATGATGGCGACAGAAGCCAGAATGCAGCTGATAACCATGAACAAGCATCGCAGCCAGGTAGCGCCTGACTTCAGGTTTTGCTGAATCGCATTTTCTGTCTTTTCGCCGTCGACAAAAGCATGATCCGCCGGTGGGTTGTCGTTGCTCATTGCATTGCTCCTGTATGTTCCTTTGCATATTGTTACAATCTTCGACCTTCCGAACCAGCGAAATATCCCCAAATGATGAATAGAATTTTATCCGCCGTCCTTCTGACCGTGTTGTTCACGGCGTGCAGCCAGCCTGCCGACACCAGCGTTGCCGTGATTCAACCTGTCCCTGATGCCAGCACAATTGCACGAACCAGCATCATTGTTGATACACACATCGATGTTCCGTATCGGCTCGAGTCTTCCATGGTGGACATATCAAAGGCGACCGATGGCGGGGATTTCGACTATCCGCGCGCGGTCAGCGGTGGACTGAACGCAGCTTTCATGTCCATTTACACACCTGCGGATTTCGAAGCACAGGGTAAATCGCGGCAAGTAGCCGAGAAGCTAATCGATATGGTAGAGGGCTTTGTCGAGCAGTGGCCGGATAAGTTTGCGATTGCCAGGTCCCCCGCGGAGGTTCGCGAGCAGTTCGATGCGGGCATCCTTTCTCTGCCGCTTGGCATGGAAAATGGGTCGCCGATCGAAGGCGAGCTCGCCAACATCCAACACTTCTATGACCGTGGCATTCGTTACATCACGCTGACTCATGGTCTCTCGAATCACATTTCGGACTCGTCCTATGATACGAACCACCAATGGAACGGACTCAGCGAGTTCGGAAAAGAGGTAGTTCACGAGATGAACCGCGTCGGCATTATGGTTGATGTCAGCCATGTTTCGGACGATGCATTCTGGCAGATCATGGAGATCAGCCAAGCACCTGCTATCGCTTCGCACTCGTCAGCGCGGCATTTCACTCCGGGATTCGAACGAAACATGAGCGACGAAATGATCAGCGCTCTCGCCGAGAATGGTGGCGTAATTCAGATTAATTTTGGTTCCAGCTTCCTGACAGCAGAAGCCCTGGAATACTCAAAGGCACGACGCGAAGCGGGCAAGCTGTATGCGGCTGAGCATCCCGATTTGTCGGAAACCGATCTTGATGAGCAGTTTCCGGCGATTTACGAGGCTGAAAACGGACCATTTCCGTTCGCATCGCTCGATGACGTGCTGGACCACATCGACCGAGTCGTTTCGCTGGCGAGCGTCGACAACGTCGGCATAGGCTCTGACTACGACGGTGTTGGCGATTCGCTACCGGTTGGATTGAAGGATGTTGCCTCCTACCCCAACCTGGTCAAAGGGCTGCTGGATCGCGGCTACAGTGAGGACGATATCCGAAAAATTCTCGGCGAGAATCTGCTGCGCGTCTGGCAGTCCGTTGAGAATTACGCTGCAACGACATCCAGCAAGACATAGCGCAGCAGGACTTCATAGCTGCTCTTGTCGAGCTTCATGCCGTCAGGCAATTCCAGCGTGTGGATTGGCCTGTCGTTTGGGCTGCGCATGTCCAGGAAGTTCTTATCGCCTTCACGATAAACCTGGTACTTCACACCGCATTGCTTCTGGCCACTCAATACTACCTCAGTGTCGGTCCAGTTCTGGATCGTCGCTCTGGTCATAATGGTCTCCGCTTGGTTACAGTCTGCAAATAATGTTGCAATGGCCATGCCAAAACGAAAGATTATCGATTCTTTTTATATATTTCAGAGACTTAAATAAAATACCAGTGAGCAGGTAACGGGCGAAAGATGGCAACTTTTGTCAATTTCTGACGCACTGTTCGGTATTCGGCGACAAGCCCTTAACTTAATCACTACATAGGCCAGAACAAAACAATCGCCGGAACCGATATTGCGATGATCAGAATTTCCAGGGGTAGACCCATGCGCCAATAGTCTCCAAATCGATAACCGCCCGGCCCCATTATCAGCGTATTGTTTTTGTGCCCGATCGGCGTCAGGAATGCACAAGACGCGGCGACCGCGACTCCCATCAGGAACGGATCCGGACTTACATTGAGGCGCGTCGCAATCTCCACCGCAATGGGTGCAGCGATGACGGCCGTCGCGGTGTTATTCATAACATCCGACAAAGTCATCGTTACGATGATCAGCAAGGTCAGAACCACCACGGGCGAATAGCCCGCAGACAAATCGACGATACCACCGGCAATCAACGCCGTTCCGCCGGTCGACTGCAAAGCGCCGCCAATAGGAATCATGGAGCCGAGAAGTACGATTACAGGCCACTCAACAGACGTGTAAACGTCGCGAATCGGAACGATGTTGAGCAACACATACAGTGCGGTTGTACAGCCGAGGGCGACAGGCAGATAGACCCAGCCAAAGCTCGCAACTGTTATTGCTGATATAAAAATACCGACTGCCCACCATGCCTTGTCGCGTTGAATTACGCGCTGCCCTCTGTCGGCCAGGGGCAGAAGTCCAAGGCGGCCGGTTATATCACCCAGGCGTTCTTCTGCGCCAAGCAACAACAACACGTCTCCTGGCTGAAGAACCAGTTTGCGGACGTTCTCGCGAAATCGCACACCACTGCGGGAGACGCCAACGACTGCGACTCGATAGCGATACAGAAGACGTACAGACATGGCAGACCGTCCTGCGAGGCGCGACGACTCCTGCACGACGACTTCACTAAGAACGAGGTTGTCGTCGCCCAATTGCCCGGACCCTTTGCCAACGTACTCAAGCTGCAGGTTGCCGAGCGCCTCCTCGAGGCTGTCCGGGCTGGCTTCAACCACGAGTATGTCGCCGGCTTTGATCTCTTCCGCTCGCGCAAGGCCCGGTAAACGCCGGCCACGACGGACCAGCCCCACTACTTCGATATCGCTGAGTCCCGCAGCATGGTCGAGGTCTTTGACCTGCTTGCCGATCGCGGACGATTCCTCCGGCACGCGAACCTCTGCAATGTAATCCTTAAGCTCGAACAGCTCTTTGCCGGCATCGGCTGACTTTCGCTCACTCGGCAACAAACGCCAGCCGATCAGCGCGACATAGGCAACACCGACGACAGCACACGCCAGTCCAACAGGCGCAAAATCGAACATCTTGTAGGACTCGCCCAAGGCATCCCCGCGAAACTCAGCGATAACAATGTTGGGTGGTGTACCGATCATAGTAATCATGCCGCCAAGAATCGACGCGAAAGACAAGGGCATGAGCGACAGCGACGGGCTGCGACCGGCTTTCTTGGCCGCCTGCATGTCGATAGGCATCAACAGCGCGAGCGCGGCGACATTGTTCATGAGCGCAGACAATGACGCTGCAAGACCCGACATGATCGTGATATGTGTTGAGAGTTTTCGCGAGGCATCGACGATGTGGCGAGCGAGTATTTCGATCGCGCCCGAATTGGACAGACCTCTGCTGACGATCAAGACCAGGGCGATAATGACCGTCGCCGGATGGCCAAATCCGGAAAACGCCAGCTCCTTCGGTACGATTCCCGTCAGCAAGGCAATAAGGAGCGCAACAAAGGCGACAAGGTCATAACGCCAGCGTCCCCAGATGAGGAACACGAACACGAAAAACAGTAGTCCGAACAGTGTCGCCTGATCTGCAGTCATCCCTTATATCTCAATCGACGGCAGGAACGGTTTGATGCCGATAGCCCGGTAAAGCTCCTCGGGTCGATACAAGGTGTCTCCTTTCATCACCAACACGCCGCGCCGGATGGCGCTGATGTCTTCGAAGGGATTCCCGTCGATAAGCAGCAGGTCTGCATCCTTGCCAATCTCGATCGATCCCTTGCGATCAGCAACGCCGGTGATTCTGGCGGAATCCAGCGTCGCAATCTTCAGTACATCCGCCGCTGGAATACCGGCCTCAACATAGAGTTCGATTTCCCTGTGAACGGTAAACGCCGGCATATTATCGCTACCCGGGACGAGCTGAATGC
>Ga0055584_100000387_pt1 | contig 41652 bp, 34 predicted proteins | sample OSDHelmetaG_FD_58716 | JGI IMG/M metagenome (GOLD analysis project Ga0055584, IMG submission 58716) | Pelagic marine sediment microbial communities from the LTER site Helgoland, North Sea, for post-phytoplankton bloom and carbon turnover... | ecosystem: Environmental > Aquatic > Marine >...
AGATACAAATGAGTTGATTTGGCATCGCGATAGAGAAGACAGAGAGGTTTTTGTTATCGAGGCCAACGGCTGGTCTCTTCAAATGGACAATGAAATCCCTGTTTTACTGGAAGATTCTGCTGCTTACCACATTCCTGCCCGCACTTTTCACCGTGTTATCAAGGGTGAGGGCGATTTGGTTGTTTTGATTGAGGCAAAAGACCCCAAAGTAGGCACAGGCAAGAAGCCGAAAGGGTCAGGAAGACGCCTTTATACTGATGAGAATCCAAAAGACACTGTTTCAGTTGAGTTTTCGAGTGCCGCTGCTATCAAAAGGACGCTTGCGAAGGCTTCTTTCAAGGCTAAGTCTCATAAAAGACAGTCACAAATCATAAATCTTATTCATCAGCGGGTCAGAGCGGCTTACAGGAACGCTAAAGACCCCAAAGTCAAGGCTCGGCTTAAGAGAGCATTTGAATACGCGGAAGAAAGAAAAGAAGTATCAAAAGAAAAAACAAAAAGACTAGCCAAGAGGAAGAAAAAATGATTAAAGTAATCATTGGTAAACTAATGGAGTTGGCTTGTCCCACTTCAACGCAAGATTTGGAGCTTAACACCAAGAACAGAAACGCGGCAATCGAGGAAGACTACATTCAATACGGTCCTCTCAATCTCGCAGACGAGGATTACTGGAAGCGAGCAGCCAAACATTGGAGAACAACCGAGGAAGTTGCCAAACAATCACGTTGCGGGAACTGTACGGCGTTTGACATTTCACCAAGAATGCTAAAATGTATGCCCGGACCAACCTCAGAGCCTATCGAAGATAGAGAAGGTTACCTTGGCTACTGTTACATGCACCATTTTAAGTGCCATTCAGCAAGAACATGTTACACTTGGGCCGCTGGTGGGCCGATAACAAGGAACTTGGTCTCTATAAAATGGCAGGAGAAGTCAGAAAAATGAAAAACTATGATCTTTTAGTCGCTCCAAACGAAAAAGTTGATGAGCAAGTGAATTATTCACCCTCCGACAAGTATTCTTTTCCTCACGAAAAGATGGTTAAGTATCAATTTTATGAAAATGCTGTTGAGCAAATCTCTAAAATCGTTGAAAACATTGCAAAACAAGCAAAACATGATAAATTATCAGAGTATGATGTTGAATTTATCATAAATGATACTATGTCTAGAGTGCAGGATGCGATAGGATACACTATTTCTACCTTAGAGGCTTTGAAACAAGATGCCCCACACTCTACCAGATAAAATCTTTGGTAAAAAAGTTAAACTAAGGGAGGGAGACCTCGTTTGGTGGACTGATATTGAGAATATAGGTAAGAAAAACTATGGGATTATCAAAAGTTTTGAAAAAGTAGCAAGAGGTGGTCGATTTGTTTGGATGGCTAAGGTATTTTTTATTGAAAAAAGCGAATTTATAACCATTTTGGCTTCTATTTTACACAAATCTAACAAAAACAAAGGTTCAATAAGGGTGAGCAACGATGAAATGCAAGATAATGAATAAAACCGGTCAAGATATGACCCACATTATGGATTTTCTAAAAGATTACCTACCCTATGCTCAGAAGCGTATGAAGTTTGACAAGCCTGTGGACATTGAGCTTGCTTCTGATCGTCACAATGCTGATGCTTTACTCGGAAAGACCGCTTATTACGATCCCGACACCCAAAAAGTGTGCGTTTTTATTGACAAACGTCATCCAAAAGACATTTTGCGGTCCATCACTCACGAACTAATGCACCACGCTCAGTATTGTCGTGGCGATTTTGATAATCTAGGTGGTCACATGGGTGACGGCTACGCTCAAAAGAACAATCACCTAAGAAATATGGAAAAAGAAGCTTACAATGCAAGCATTATTTTCAGAGATTATGAAGATATGCTAAAGTCCAAGCAAGACCTGCAAGAAATTAAGGACACGAATGTTTGGAAGTCTGGTGTTTTGTTTGAAACCTTGACCAACAAGTGGGCGAAAGGAGAAGAAGTAGAAGTGCTTGAAGAAAGTATACAAGAAAACGACTCCAATGTCCACGAAAAAAGAAAAGCTATTTTTGAAAGGCTGAGAGGTAACTGATGGCTTTGAGAATTTATGCCTATGTAAGCACCCTAGAAGAATCTAACACTTCAATAAATGCTTTTAACCCGTTTGATTCCGACAGCTATTCCTCAGGGCAAAGCTTTAATAGAGTTTCATCTACAAATGGCATGACTTGGACGCCCGCTTCAGGTACTTTCAGAGTAGATCATACAGGAAGCTATCTTGTTATGGTAACGCCAGCGGTTGGGGTTGATAGCGCGGTCGCGACTAATATAATCGAAACACAAATCAGACTTAATGGTACTTCATCTGTTAAAACTAGATTTAATGTTAATCCAAACTTAGGTCCTTCTGCCGATGGTCTTACCGAACGTACTAGTTATGCAGTTTTAAAAAATCTTTCTGTAGGTGATGAGATTGATTATCGGATTGATGACTTGGATGATAGTTCTCCTCCGCTGGGAGATTTTAGTGCCCGACCCGGTACTTCTATTATGATCTATAAATTAGATCAAGGTTTTGGCGATTACCACTTATCATCAAAAACCAGTCCTGACACTGCTAATTCTTATAATCCTTTTGATAACCTTGTGGCACCCGGCAATGCAGCGACATTAGTCAGGACTTTAGACGATAACAATTTCGTTGTAGAAAATGTTGCCAAATCTGGGTCATTCAAGATGGCTACAGCAAGCTTGGGCATTGTGCTTTCTAATATCTATTCAGATGTAGGGTCTGGTGGCCCAAATGTCGATATAGCGTATATTAAAAATAATACACAGGTAGGCGTAGACTATAGAGTAAAACTAAACAGCACGAATAAGCCCAATGAAGGCACTGTTATGGTTATGGACAACTTTGCTGCTGACGATCTTGTTAGAGTTGAAGTCGATCCCGCATCAGTATTTACGGTTAACTCAACAAGTGGTTCTGGTCTGAGTCTTTTTACCGTAGAATCAGGGACGCATTATTCGTATGTTAATGTTCAAACTGACGCTGTAGATTTAGCGAGTGGTGTCTTTGGGAATGCATTTGCTACCGGTAGTTATAGCTCTTTTAGTGCTATTTCAAATAGTTCTGGAATAAATTATGATTCTAGCATCGGACGCTTTACTGTTACTAGGGCTGGTGATTACGCTCTTTTCTTAAACTCTTTTTATGTCGTGCCCGGTGATACTTTAGTAGAAGCAAAAATTTCTAAAAACGGAAGTGACCTATTTATCTTTACACACTCGGTTGATACTGGCGATGACCCAACTGAGCGTACATCTATCTATGTTTTGACAGGAGCAGTTTCTGGTACTTATTTTGATATTTCTTATCGTGGGACTAGTAATGGATTAAGGCTAAAAGAGGCTACTTCGATTATTGCTCTTGAGCTTTCTGGGTCTCCGCTACCGTTAAACTATATTCCGCAGACTACTCCGGGTACCTTATACGGCAAAGATTATACAATCAATACTTACGGTGTCAATGTTCTGTCAGCGCAATATACAAGAGCACTGGGAGCACCACAGGTACCGTTTTTCCTTGGTACACCGGGTCCAGCTTCGCTTCGTAATCGAGAAAATGCAGCAATTGTTTCCACTGGGAAGAAAAAGAACTAATTATATGTGGAGGTTTTCATCATGAATCCGAGAAAACGTAAACTATTGAAACTCAAGGCTCTCGAAGCCAAGAAGGCAGCGGAAGCAGCAGCTAAGCCTGCCCCTAAGCCTATTCCCGTGGCTAAGCCCGAGCCCAAAGCAGCACCTAAGGCTGCTCCAAAAGCTCCAAAAGCTCCAAAAGCTGTTGAGGCTCCTAAAACAGAAGAGCCGGCAGTCAAGCCAGTTCGCAAGCGTAAGCCTCGCAAAACAGCTACTAAAAAAGAAGAGTGATTTAAATGTTAGACTTATTGCTTGAGGGCGGCGTAGCTGGCCATATGAGCCACCTATATGAGGACCCTTCTCTTACCATTGCTAAGTTAAAAGAAATCCTTATAGCAGCCGCTGAGGGCGAGCTAGAAGGCACTGAGAAGACTGACGGCCAGAACCTGTTCTTGTCTTACGACGTTAAGACTGGTGAGGCCAAGGCTGCTCGTAACAAGGGAAACATTAAGGCAGGTGGACTTACGGCTGAAGAGTTGGCCGATAAGTTTGCTGGACGTGGTTCTCTTGAAGCAGCGTTTGTCGATGCCTTTGACGCTTTTGAAAGAGCGGTAAGTCAATTTTCAGACGAAGAAAAAGTTAAAATCTTCGGACCTGATACAAACATTTATTACAATGCCGAGATCCAAGATCCAAGAAATGCCAATGTTATCAACTACGATTTTAAAACTCTTAACATCCATCGTGCAGGCCACGGTGAGTTTGATCGTGAAACTGGTGTTCGCACCGACAAAGACGTTTCTGCAAATGCTGCTGCTCTTGAGCAAGCATTGGAAAGAGTTGAGGATAAACTTGAAGGTGAAAACCGCGTTCAGGTAAATGCTATCAGAAAGCTTCAGGGTCTTGAAGATAAAACAGCTTTGAAAGATGCATTGGCTAAGATCGAAAAAACAGCTTCTGATGCCGGCATAAGCGACAACCAAACTATTGGTGATTATGTTATTGCTCGCCTATCAGCTATGATTGACAGCGCGGTACCATTAGAGCCAGAAGTTAAAAAACTAGTTATTAAAAAAATCCTTGGCGTTAAAGGTCTTAACATTACTAAGATCTTAAAAATGATTGAGGATCCACAAACTAAAGCTACTGCTCGTGAGCTTGTCAAGCAAGGCAAAGATCTTTTAAAGAAGGTTACTGCACCGCTTGAAGAAGCTATTCATGACTATGCTGTAGAGCTTTTAAGCATTTTTGACTCTGCCTATGTTGTCGATAACTCTGCCGAAGCAAAGCGTCTTCGTGACGAAGTTACAGCAGCTATTGAAGCTATCAAAGCGTCTGGTAGCCCTGAAGCCACTGATGTGCTGGTCCAGCAACTCAAGAAACTTGAGAAGTTAGATAAGACTTTAACTGCTGCTGAGGGATTTGTATTTGATTATGACGACCAGACCTATAAGTTTACTGGAAACTTTGCTCCAATAAACCAGATTCTTGGTCTCTTCAAGTACGGTCGGGGCTCTATCCCAGCCATTAAGAGAATGGATGAACAAATGGAAGACGAAATGGTTGTCGCCATCGTTCCGGGCGGTTTCAAGTTGCCTCACAAGGGCCACTTTGAAATGATTCGTCATTATGCAAACCTTGCTGATGTTGTTAAGGTTTACATTTCTCCGAAGGCCAGACAGTCAAAAGACGGAACTCAATACAACTTTGCAATGGCCAAGAAGATTTTTGACCTTTATGCTAAAAAGAACGGCCTAAACAATGTTGTTTTTGAACTTTCTCCTTCAAACTCGCCTGTTCGTGCGGCTTATGAGTATGTTGGAGAACTTGCCAAGCCCGGTGAGCAGGTTATTTTAGGAACATCAACAAAAGGCGGTGACCAAAGCCGGTTCGCAAGATCAGTTCAGAAGTATGCGGGTGAAGGTGTAACAGTTTTAGATCCTATGCAGTTTGCTTTTGACCCCTCTGGTGAGGAGCCATTGAGTGCTACTGGGTTCCGCGAGGCCCTTAGTAGCGGAGTGGAAGAAGAAGTTGAGAAGTATTTACCAGATAATATAACAGTTGCTGATGTAATGTCAACCATTAAAAATACTTTAGAAGAAACCTTGACAGGAATGATAGATAATATTATAATGTCTGAGAAGAAAAGCAAAAAGTATTTTGGTAAAACCTTCTACGATATTGCGATGCTCCATGAAGTTCCTTTGGAAGAGGAAGAAGCAGAAGAAGATGAAGAGATCGAAGAGATTTCAGGAGCAGGAGCAGCAGGTGGTTATTCACTACCTCTCGGAGCTAAACCAGAAGATTATAATAAATAATATATAACTATTTATAATATATAATATAATATATTTATAATTTATTTTAAATTATTTAAAACATTATTGTGAGGAATTATGTCTGATAGAGTAGAAATATTAGAAGAACATCTTCTTAGAAAAGTTATTAGAAATATTATCAGAAAGAAGCTTAATGAGGCTGAGGCTAATGCTTCTTCTCCTGATGCTCCTTATGATATTACAGCGATGAACTTTTTAAGAACTTTGCTGCAAAACATCATTCCTAAGATCGAGTCTTCCTACAAGTCCCTCACAACTTCAAAGGCTCAAAGAGACTCCTTCAGAGCACATATCCTCAACGGCGTAGATGATCTTCTTGCAACTGTAGATACTGATCCTGATGTTCCTGCCGCCCCCGGTTCTTCTATGAACGAAGAGATTGAAATTGCTGTTGGAGAAGATGAAGGACCTCCTGATCTTCAAGACGAAGAAGGGTTTATCGACATTACCGATGACGAACCCGAAGCAGAAGAAGCAAGCGAAGAAGAAACATTTGGAAAAACTATTTCCAGTAAGGAACTAGACAATACTGGTCGTAACGCTGCTTACTCTGCTTTCAAGGAAGTTTCAACACAGATTGAAAACACATACCAGAAGATTGATCCAGAAAGTACAGTCACTGCCGACAAGGTTCCTGAGATTGGTCGTGATGTTCCAGAGAGAAAAGTTTTTAAGACTTACCTTCTTAAGAACTTGGACCTTTACTTCAAGCGGTTTGAAGAAGAACTTCAGACCAACCCAGAAGTTCCAGACATTGAGGTCTAATGTCTTGGAAGCGTAAGCGCAGGGTTTATTCAAAATATTCAGAATATTCAGTTTCTAAAAAACTTCGTAAAGAAGGTTTATCAAACGACGAGTTTGAGACGATGATGACTGCTCTTCCACTGGAAGATATTATCGCTCTCAAACTTGAACTTTCTGTAAAGCCTGCAAACAACAGACTATATTCTATTCCACTTTGGAAAACATTAAACACTGTAGTACAGGAAGCAGTATTCAAGTTTGCCTATTCCTGTTGTAGGACTCAAAAAGAAGCAATGGTTTTCTTGGGTCTCACTGAAATCCATTTTAATAAACTTAAAAGAAGATTTAAAATCGAAAGATTTTTTGAAGAATAACATTTTTTAATACTATTTATATTCCACCAACCGTTGTTTTAACAACAAGGAGACGTGATGCTTGACTTTATCCGAAGTCCTGCCGGGACAACTGCCACCGAGTTTGGCTTACTTTTGAGCATAATTATGCTTCCACTATTGACACTTGTATACGAGATAGGTTATAATAAGGTAGCGATTATTAATACACTAAGTAACGCAATGCCAGTATTATAGGATGTAACATGACAGAGGTAGAGACTTGTATGGTTTCAGGCGGGTTTGATCCAGTTCATAAGGGTCACATCCGCCTTATTTTACAGGCCGCTAAACACGGAGCGGTCATTGTGGTAGCAAACTCAGATGAGTGGCTAATGCGTAAGAAGGGCTATGTGTTCATGGACTTTGAGCACAGGGCAGAAATCTTGTCAGCGATCAGAGGTGTCGTCAAGGTAGTGTCCGTAGACGACAGTGACGGAACTGTTTGTGATGCTATTAGAAAGTATCGTCCTACCTACTTTGCTAACGGTGGAGACCGGGGTAAAGAAAATACTCCTGAGCAAGACGTCTGCGAAGAACTTGGCGTGAAGATGCTTTGGGGAGTAGGCGGCGAAGATAAGGCTGCTGCTTCATCCGATTTGGTTAAGCGAATCAAGAATGACGAGTAAAATAGTTCGCTTGCCAAAGGGCACGATTATCTACGGAGCAAGTTCGGGCAATGAAGTTTTTTGTTCTCCGAACTTTGAAAATAAGATCGCTCTGCAACAAAATATTTCAGTTGAAGTTACCACCTTCGGAGAACTGAAAGACTTCAAAGCAGTGCGTGTCACGGCAAAAGACATAGGTCAAGGCGATATGGACAGTTATGTTTTAGGCTGGGTCAAAACTGAAGATATTGGCCTAAACGACTAGTTACTTATACAAGCCAGAGGTAAATAATATGGCAAAAAAATCTTATGTTCTCGATACAAGTGTCTGTCTTTCTGATGCGAATAGCATCTACAACTATGCTAACAACGACATCTTTATTCCATTGAAAGTTTTGGAAGAGATTGATAAACACAAGAAGCGACAAGACGGCGTTGGGATGAACGCTAGAACCATTATTCGGCACTTTGATGAGTTGAGAGCAAAAGGTAGCCTTCAAAAAGGCGTTCGTTTAGGAAAGGGTAAGGGCATTCTTAAGGTAATGCCTGATAGTATCGACGATCTTCCAGCAGATCTTGATCCGAGCGTTCCAGATCACAAGATTCTTTCTTCTGCGCTCTCGGTGGACAAGGACAACGGAAACAGAAAAACCATTCTTGTGTCTCGCGACATTAATCTTCGTGTTATTTCTGATGCTGTTGGTATTCTGAGCGAGGACTATACCGAGAATCAGATCATTAAAGAGGACAGCGATCTTTACAGGGGCTTTAGAACTGTCGCAGTTGATGAGCAGGTTATTGATCAATACTATGCTGGCGAAGAAATCTTTTTAGAAGAAGAGGTCACACAGTCATTCTATCCAAATGAGTTTGTTATGATGGTCTCCAACCAGAACGAAAAGAAGTCTGCTATTGGAAAGTTTGTAAACCCATTCACGCCACTACGCCAACTCAATGAATACAAGACTGGCCTATGGGGCGTTCACGCAAGAAACAAAGAGCAGTTGTTTGCTCTGAACCTTCTGATGGATCCAGAGGTCAAGATTGTTTCTCTCATCGGTAAGGCAGGCTCAGGCAAGACTCTTATTTCTGTCGCAGCCGGTTTACAGCAGGTCATCTCAAACCCAAACATTGTTGATCTTGCTAAGGGCTTTCACGAAAAAAACGGTCTCTACAAGAAGTTGGTTGTCTCACGCCCTGTTATGCCCATGGGCAAAGACATTGGTTTCTTGCCGGGAACTATGCACGAGAAAATGGCTCCTTGGCTTGCGCCAGTTCAAGACAACTTGAAGTTCTTGACTGGTAATGACCAAACAACACTCCACCAGTATATGGAAAAGGGCATCATTGAGATGGAGGCCCTGACTTACATTCGTGGTCGCTCAATCGCAAACGCCTTCATCGTCATTGATGAGGCTCAGAACTTGACCCACCACGAAATCAAGACTATCCTAACTCGTGTTGGTGAGGGCACAAAGATTGTTCTTACAGGCGACATTGAACAGATTGATAACATCTATATTAATGAGCGGTCTTCTGGTCTCACCCACGCTGTTGAAAGATTTAAAGAATACGCAATCTCAGGCCATGTCACCCTTCGCAAGGGTGAGAGATCTGATGTTGCTTCATTGGCCGCTAAGGTATTGTGAGGAAATAATGAACGAAATAGATTTAGCAACTAATCCTGATCTTGTTGCTCCTGTTACGAAGAGTACAAAACTAAAAGAAATGATTGTTGAGTATGTTGGTATTCGACACAATCCCGAGAACGATGAAGTAACGCTTGATATGGTCGTTGAGACGTTCTCGAAAGAGTTTCCAGAGTTTCTGTTGCCTATTGCGGAAGAAAACTTTTTTCGTGGTTATAAACAAGCAATGGAAGACGTGACCAACTCAGAAATGTTTTACGATGGAGATCAAAATGCCGCTAAAGAAGAGTGAAGTTGTTGTCGTTGATGGCGGCTGGGAAGTCCATGTTCAATATGAAATCCGTAAAGTATTTCACAAGCGTAGGGGGATCCCGCAGCAGACTTTCAGAGACGCGGATGCCGTTGCGCTTTTAGAGGAAGCTGGTTTCACTAAACATCATCTGACCACAACAAATGTTATAGCAGGTAATTCTATAAGACATCCTCAAACAGCAGTCTGGAAGTTTAAAAAGATTGTTGACACACCAAAGAAAAAGAGTTATAATAGAACTCGTAAGAAGAAAGTTACTCCTTCTCTTACTCAAACGGAGGAGTTATGCGAGAGCACATCTCATTCTCCGAGTTCAAACTCTGGTCAGAGTGTACTTGGAGACATAAGCTAAAATACATTGATGGGCTGGATGACTTTACCGGAAACGCTTTTACAGCATTCGGTACAGCCATCCACTCCGCCTGCGAAGACATCGCGGCAAAAAAGACAGAAGGTATTGAGGAAAAGTTTTTAAACACTTTTGAAGAGGAAGTAAATAGTCTTCAAGAGGTTACCGATAAAGATCGGAAACTCATTACTGAGATGAAGGAACAAGGCAAGGGTATCTTGCCTCACGTTCTTGCTGAAATAGAAGCCACATTTCCAAACTACGAACTGGTCGCCGTGGAAGAAGACCTGTTTGAAGAGTTTGAACAAGGCGGAATAAAGTTTAAGGGCTTCATTGACCTTATTATCAAGACCGAAGATGGAAAGTATCACATTATTGACTGGAAGTCTTGTTCTTGGGGTTGGGATGCTAAGAAGAAAGCAGACAAGATCCTCGGATACCAATTAGTATTCTACAAGTGGTTTTGGGCTCAAAAACATAACGTCCCATTAGAAAATATTGAAACTCACTTTGGACTTCTCAAGAGAACGGCAAAGAGAAATCGAGTAGAGATTTTCAGGATAACAAGCGGTAAGAAAAAGGTCGATAATGCTTTGACCTATCTTAAGAATGCTGTTATAAATATCAAGAGACAAAGATACATTAAGAATCGTTTGTCCTGTAGATGGTGTCCATTTTACAGAACAGAACATTGTAAATGAGGTTTAAATGACTGAACAAAAGAAGATCAAGGTTTTTGTAATCTCTGATCACCCTTATGCTCCATCCGGAGTTGGAACACAAACTAGATATGTTATTGAGTCTTTGCTCAAGACTGGACGCTATCAGTTTGTTTGCTTCGGCGGTGCAGTGCAACACCAAAACTATCAGCCACAAAAGACAGAGCAGTGGGGTGATGATCTTGTTATATTCCCAGTTAAAGGTTACGGAACTCAAGAAATGGTTCGCTCACTTATAGTCCAGCAGAAGCCAGACATGCTATGGTTTATGACAGATCCGCGCTTTTACCAGTGGCTTTGGGATATGGAAAACGAAGTACGTGTTCATATTCCAATGGTCTATTATCATGTTTGGGATAACTTTCCTATGCCAAAGTTTAATAAACCTTTTTATGACTCAACAGATGTTATTGCGACAATCTCTAAGGTCACGGATGATATTGTAAGAGGCGTTGCTCCGAGTGTAGAATGTCACTATGTTCCACACGCTGTTGATATGAATATCTTTAAGCCTCTAAGTGAAGAACAAAGAATGGAATTCCGACGACAACAGTTGGGAGAGGGTAGTGAGAACCAGTTTGTCTGTTTCTGGAATAACAGAAATGCACGTCGAAAAATGTCTGGATCACTGATTTGGTGGTTTAACGAATGGGCAGAAAAGGTTGGTCCTGAAAATGTTAAACTGATCATGCACACAGATCCAAAGGACCCCAATGGTCAGGACCTAGAGGTGCTTATGTCTGAGATAGGTGCCGATGATGGTAGGGTACTCATATCTCGCAACAAGGTTGATCCGGGCCAACTATCTGCTATGTATAACATTGCGGACTGCACAATCAATATTTCGGATGCAGAAGGATTTGGCCTTGCAACTCTAGAATCTCTTTCTTGTGCTACCCCAATCATTGTTAACATGACTGGTGGTCTACAAGAACAAGTCACTGATGGAGAGGAGTGGTTTGGTATTGGTATCGAGCCCGCCTCGAAGGCTGTAATAGGCTCACAGAATGTTCCTTATATTTATGAGGACCGTGTGTCGAAGAAAGATTTTCACGACGCTCTAGACCGCATGTACGCCCTCTCAAAAGAAGAAAGAAGAGAGCTTGGTCTCAAGGGTCGCGGCCACATTGACAAGAACTATAACTTTGAAGAATTTTGCAATAAGTGGGTTGAGCTAATGGATTCTATTCACGAGCGTTATGGCTCTTGGGAAGATCGAAAGGGTTACAAGCCATGGCAGCTAGTGGAGGTATTATGAGAAAGACGATATTGGTAAGAGGCCCCTGCCTATCACAATCTGGTTATGGCGAGCACGCTAGAATGGTGTTGAGAGCCTTACGGACTCGTGAAGATGTTTTTGACATCCATATCATCCCAGTCGGCTGGGGCCATAGTGGATGGATTTCGGAGACTACAGAGTTCCGCCAGTGGATGGATGCTCAAATTCTAAAGACACAAGGATACTTACAGCAGAAACTCCCTTTCGATATATCGGTGCAAGTTGCCATTCCGGGTGAGTTTGAAAAGCTTGCAGCAATCAACATTGGCGTTACGGCTGGTATTGAGACTACAAAGATGTCACCAGCTTGGATTCAGAAATCCAATATGATGGATCATATTATTACTATTTCAAATCATGCGAAATGGTCATATGAAAATACTGTGTGGCAAGGACAGGATCAAGCAGGTAATCCAGTTTCTCTAAAGGCAACTGTCCCTGTTGATATTGTTGGTTATCCTGTGCGGCACATAGAACAAGACGACAACTTTCAGCTAAATCTTGAAACAGATTTTAACTACTTGACTGTAGGGCAATGGGGTCCTCGCAAGAATATGGAAAATCTAATCAAATGGTGGCTAGAAGAATGTTGGGACCAGCCTGTTGGACTTATCCTTAAAACTAGTTTCCGACGTAATAATATTATGGATAGGTATTTCACTACATCGCGACTAGAGAATATTATTAAGTCTGTAGATCTAGATCAAGAAGAAAGAGAATGCAAGATCTACCTTCTTCACGGCGACCTATCAGAGCCAGAAATGCAATCACTTTATGCCAAGGCTGATTGCATGATCTCTACAACACACGGCGAAGGCTTCGGGCTACCATTGTTCGAGTTTGCCTTACATGGTAAGCCAATAATCGCTCCAGAGTGGTCAGGACATCTTGATTTCTTGACCAACGAGAAGAGGCGTCCGGGGTTCATGCCAGTGAAGTACGATATGCAGCCAATCCAAAAATCTGCCGTTGTTAATGACATCCTGATTGAAGATTCTATGTGGTGTTACCCTCAAGAAGCTTCTTTCAAGCAACGACTGCGGCAGGTTCGTAAGAGCGATAAATGGCTGAAAAGAGCGCAAGAACACGTTAGTTATGTTGAGAAGATGTTCAATGAAGAGCTTATTAATGAAAAGTTCGTACTTTCTGTAGCAAATGCCGCTGGAATATCTTTTGAGAAAAAGCTAAACATTGCAGCCGTAAAAGAGCAAGCAATGCAGATTGCAGATCCAAAAGAGAGAGTTAAGTTTGCCAAAGAAGTTTTGCAAAATGACCTTTCTCAAAACGAAAAGCTACAATTCTTAAAAGATCTCCTGAGGGGAGAGACCGCATATGTTCTTTCTTGCGGCCCCACTCTGATGGAAAATGATCAAGATAACCTTAAGAGTATATTAAAAGATAACTTAACATTTGCCATTAAGCAGGCATATGACATCTTTAGCGAGTTTGTTGATTTTCACCTCTACAACTGTGCAAACTATAAAGAGTATGCTTACAGTGACAGTCAGCCGATTGTAATCGAGGCATCTACAACTCCATATAGACTAGGAGCCTGTGATCTGAAGTTCTTTATTAATGAAAGAAACTATGATAATTCTGTTTCTGTAAAAAGAGATTTTGATGCATGGACGTTCGATAATCAGGCGTTGTTAAGACCTTTCGGTCCCGGAATAATGTATGAAGTGGTATTCTATACCCTCCAGCATTTGGGAGTAGGCGAAGTCATAACTGTTGGCTGGGATAATAAGCTTGTTCAAGGTACACCAGCGCAACAGCATTTCTACGATAAAGAGGACACTTCTTTTGATAAAAATAATTTTATTCATAATAATGAAGTGGCAAACAGCGAAACTGCGGTACGTTACCTAGATCATGAAGCAAATATCTCGACAAATGCTATTCTACCATGGTATAATTGGTTAGAAAGTAATGGTTGCAAATTGAAGATTGTTTCTTCGATTAATCCTGCGCCTGATGAGATTGAAAGGATTGTGATATAATGAAGTATTTTATTACCGGTGGAACTGGATCTCTTGGAAAAGCCTTGGTAAAAAGGCTGATGAAACAAGGACATCAGATAGTAGTATTCTCTCGTGACGAGGGCAAACAAGCCCTCATTTACGGGAGAGGATCTGGAGTCAAATGTATTATTGGTGACATTAGGGATTATGACAAACTCTATGTTTCAATGATGAAAGAGCGTCCTGATATTGTCATTCATACAGCAGCACTTAAGAGAATTGATGACATGGAGTTCTATCCTGATGAATGTATTAAAACTAACATTCACGGATCTGAAAACGTAGCAAAAGCTTCGCTTCTTGCAAATGTTAAGAAGTGTGTCCTCATTTCAACTGATAAAGCTTGTCAGCCGGTAAATGTATATGGATCTTCCAAGTTTATAGCAGAGCGTTTGTTCACCAACTATGACTACGACTCTGAGTCAACTATCTTTGCGTCTGTAAGATACGGAAATGTTATCGCTTCAAGAGGGTCTTTTATTCCTCTTTGGCTTGGTTTGTTAGCCAACGACAAGCAAATTAAGGTTACTTCAACTGACATGACACGCTTCTTGTTTACGCTAGAGGATGCCGTGGACACAGTTCTCGGAGCAGTTGACAGATGTGAAGGCGGTGAAGTATTTATCCCGCAGATTAGTTCATACGGCATGTCTACTATTTTGAAAGCAGTCGAAAAGATTCATGGTGACACATTTGAGTATGACCTGATGGGCTTGCGCCCCGGTGAAAAGCTTCATGAAGATATGCTTGCAGAGACAGAACTTCCTTTTACCTACAAGGTGCCCGGAATCAATCTGCTATCAGTACGCCCGCAATACACAAACAGGGTACACGATCTAGAGTGGCAAAAGTATGACGGGCCTCATTTCAACTCTGCTCTTCATGTTAGCGACGACGTGGATTCATTAATTGATCTGATTAATAGAGGCAAGAGTGAAGTTATTTGAAACTAAGATAGCCAAAGAAGATATAAATAAAATAAGCAAAGTTATATCAAGTGGTAATCTTGGATTTGGCCCTAATGTAAGTTTATTTGAGCAGAGATTTGAAAACTTTTCTGCCAAGAAGAATAATATTGCGACTAACTCTGCATCTGCATCTGCCTTCATGATCTTCGCTTATTTGAGAGAAAGATATGGCACCTGTGATGTGTATACAACATCGTTAGGCTTTACTTCACCTGCTTGGGCTGCCCAGCATTTTGGTCACAACTTGTTCTTTGTAGACGTTCAGGATGACTTGCAGTTCTCGTGCGAAGATTACAAGAAACGAAGAAAAGAGACCGGTAACAAGGTAGTCCTGATGCCCGTTCTTTATGGTGGTGTAGGAAATATTAAAAACTTTGCTCCTATTGGAGACGAAATCGTTGTCATAGACTCGGCACACTGTGTGACGCCAACTATAGAGTCGGATTTTATATTCTTTTCATTCCACCCTTACAAGCCAATATGCACATCAGACGGTGGCATGATTTCAACAGATTTAGACGATGCAGCAGAATACTTCAGATCCTATAGAAACTTTGGAAGAGTATCTGTCGGTTCATCGTACACAATCAGTGATAACGGCTTCAAGTTTTACATGAATAACTTAAACGCAACGATTGGACTAACGCAGATGGACAGATACTCAGAAAATCTGCAAATAAGAAAAGAAAACTATATAACCCTTAGCAAGAAATATGATTTGATAGAGCATGATGATAACTCATCATATTATTTTGCAACTACCTTGACTGATGAGGCAGATCAAGTTATAATGGAAACAGGTTTAGCTAGGCATTATCCTATGCTACATAGGATGCCTTTCTATGATGATGGTACAAAACTAGAGAACCTAGAAGCTAAACACCACAGAATACTAAATCTACCGTTATACTTGGAGTATTAAGTGTCCAACCGAACATTTATAATTGCTGAAGCCGGCGCAAATCATAACAGAGATTTTCAACAAGCGATAGCACTTATAGATGTTGCGGTCGAAGCTGGCGCCGATGCGGTAAAGTTTCAGACATATTCATCCAACACGTTATATTCAAAAAATGTACCTGACTTCGCAGGGTACAAGAATATTAACAAACTGATAGAAGACATTCAGTTGCCTAGAGACTGGCAGCCTAAGTTAAAAGACTATTGCGATCAAGTAGATATTGAGTTCATGTCTACTCCTTTTGATGAGCAGGCTGTTGAAGAGCTTTGCTCAATAGGCGTCAAGCGGCTTAAGATAGCTGGTTTTGAATCAACCGATCCAAGATTTGTAAAGATGGTTGCATCAGCCCAGCTTCCTTTGATCATTTCCGCAGGCATTGGCTCCAACTTGAATAGTATTCAGAACATTATTGATTGGGTTGCGGAAGTGCAGGCAGAGCCAGATATTACAATTCTGCATTGCAACAACGCCTATCCCACTCCTGACGCTGACATATTTTTAAACAGGGTAGACTCCATATTGCACCGATACCCTATTAAAGTCGGCTTGTCAGACCATACTAGAGGCATTTTGGCTCCTTGCTTGGCAGTAGCGAAGGGTGCGACTTGTGTCGAGAAACACTTTACCCTTTCTAATAAGCTGCCGGGACCTGATCATCCATTTGCTTTGGAACCGCAAGCACTAAAACAGATGGTCGATCAGATTAGACTCTCTGAAAAGATGTGCAACGATACTTCCGAGCAAGTAACGGAGAGTGAAAAAAGCTTCAAGAAAGCTATGAGATCGGTCGTTTTGGCACGTAAAGTTTCCAAGGGAACTGTCCTTTCAGAAGATGACTTGACCACAAAGAGGCCGCTATTAGCCGATTCAGTTCCGGCATTTAATTTCTATGATGTTATCGGTCGTCGAGCAAATAAAGAACTTGACGAAGATGACATTCTATCTTGGGAGGATCTAGATGCTTAAGGGAAAAAAAGTTAATCTAAGGGCGGTCGAGAAGGAATCTATCGAACAGTTCAGACAGTGGAGAAATCGACCCGAGTTAAGAAAATACTTTAGAGAATATAGAGAACTAAGCAGCACAATGCAAAATGCTTGGTACGAAAATAGAGTTCTTTCTGACGACAAGCAGGTTAATTTTGAAATCCGATTTCAGGACACACTTATAGGACATTGTGGCCTTTATTATATTGATTGGATCCACCGCCATGCAGAGTTCGGTATCTATATTGGAGACGACAGCTTTAGATCTGGCGGTTTTGGGTCTGACGCTCTAAGAACTCTAGTTAAATACGGTTTTAATGATTTGAATCTAAATAAGATTTGGTGTGAAGTATACACAAACAATGATGCTCTTGGCGTATATAGACATATTGGCTTTAAAAATGAGGGTGTTCTTAGGCAACACTATTACAATGAAGGCCAATATTGGGATTCTACTATGCTTTCAATGCTGAAAAGCGAATGTGAGTTCTTGCAATGAGTACGATAAATATCATTGGCCCCGGAATATCCTCTCTAGACTATAAGACAACTACAGAGGGCAAGACTTTAGCGTTCCAAGAAGTATTTCCCAGTTGCATAGAACATTTGAGCCTAGTTCCAGATTATTGGACATTTGCAGATCCAAACGGTAGTATATTGGGGCTTAAATATTTATTAGATAACATTGAGCAAGCACAAAAGTTTAAAAATATGAATATTCTTGTTCCGGATGTATTTTTTAAAGAAATGTGGGAATATAGAATGTATTTTGGCACAACTCCACTGATGAAAAAGAAAGATGGCTGGTCTATATTTCAAGGTCTTTTAGCCGAAGTTAGTAGACATTATAATGTAACCAAGGTGCCTATTACCACTATAAAGTATATTCAGTTGCATGAGAAAGACACATCTGAACTAAAACAGATACTTCAGCATGACTATATCAGGTTCATGTCAGAAAAAGTAGTGTTTGGCACAGTAGAATACGACAGTGAAATCGTAATCGGCGATATTCATAAATGGGGATTGGAGAATAAATTAACACTAAGTGTATTTCCGATTTGTTACTATCTAAAAGCGCAAAAAGCAGTAGTATATGGTTTTGATTACGCCGGTCGAAGGTTTTATGATAGCAACACTCGCCATTCTTGGTCAAATCTAGAGGGCAAAATAGATCATAGAGTAGAATATTCTCTCTCTTTGATTAATAAATGGTTGCAATGGCAAGGCATTCATGGTATAAATATAGTATCTGGAACAAGCCGAGATATTTGCTTAGCAAATAGGTATTTGGAATACAAAGATCATGAAAGCAGTTAAGAGCATCAATGACATAGCATTTTTAATACAAGCCCGCTTGGGCTCTCAAAGATGTCCCAACAAGATGTCGCGTCCTTTTGCGGACTCTACTCTTTTGGATATTGGTATTAATAAACTAGCTGAGTCTAATATGATACCAAACGCCAATATTTACGTTTCTTTGTATGAACAAGAACTCAAAGATATAGCTTCAAGATACCCAGTTAATATTTACCATAGAAGCAAAGAATCGGCCATGTCTGAGGGCAACCCAATAACGGAGATCTTTGAATGGTGGGACATAATCCCACACAAGTATGTTATAATGATTAATGCTTGCTGCCCGTTCCTAGAGGTTGAAACCATTGATAACTTTGTTCAGCAGTATATGATGTCTCAAAAGACTGGAATGTTTGCAGTTGTAGAGAAGAAAAACTATTTCTGGTCTCAAGATAATATACTTTTGACGCCTTTTAAGAAAGAATCTCTTAATACAAAGCAGATTGAAGCAGTTAAAGAAGCAGCACATTGCTTATATGCAGGATCTCTGCAAGATATAGGAAATAATATTTGGATGGGAGACTTTTCGATTCCAGATCAAATAGAGCTAGTGAGCGTAGAAGAAAAGCAAACTTTTGATATAGATTACGAATGGCAGTTCGATTTATACGAAAAACTTTATAGACTTAGAGGAGAATAAAATGAATAAGGAAATGTACCTTTCTGATGAAGCAGTTGGGGCTGTAATGATGGCCCTCCAGAAGTCCCTAATGGAGCAGTCTGATATTGTTCCAACCCTAAAGGGCTTCAAGTTTCGTATTTCTGAAGCGGGACTTATGATTATGAATCCTCCTATTCTTCGTGTATCGCACGATGAGGACGAGGATGCCGAGGTATAATTATTGGTGTGATCTATGCGGTGAGCTAACCACAGCAGTTCATGGCATGAGCGAACGTCTTCACAACTGTAAAAGTTGTGGAGGCGTTAACTCTTTGCATAGAAAAGCATCAATCGGATCTTTTAAGAAAAAAGATTTGCAAAAGCCCGGTGAACTTGTTAAAATGTATATAGAAGAGACTCGTCAATCAGTTCGCGAAGAAAAGCGACAACTAACTAAGGACTATGACCCAAATGACACTAATTCTCGGTGACATGGCTTTAACCATTAATGGCTGGACACTCGCCTTCCTCCTATCGCTGGCCACTATTGGTTTCCTTATGATTTATGTTCGTTACCTGCTTCGCGAACTGGTTGACCTGTCCGAAACCATTGTTGAGATGAACAATGAGTTTATTAGCTTCTCGTCCCATTTAAAGGCCCTACACGAGATGGAAATGTTTTATGGGGACGAGACCTTGGGTGGTTTAATAGATCACTCAAAACACCTTTTAAACCTGTTTGAGAACTTTGAAGATCAAGTGGGTTTTGAGGACGACTCGGAGGAAAACGAGGAAGATTTAGATGACGGAACCGAAGAGGCGCAGACGCCGCAGATCCAGCAGCAAGCGGAAGTATTTTACGGTGGAACACGAGGCGGCAATCCTTGAGTATGTTGCTACTGAAGACAACCGCCGAAGAACTGAACTATACAAAGAACTAATAGGACCTGTATTTGACGAGATGGTAGACAAGATAGTCTACTCTTATAATTTCGCATCACTTCCTAATATACAAGCACTCCGAGACGAGTGTAAGATTTGGTTGACTACTATTTTAGAGAAGTTCAACCCCGATAAGTCAAAGGCATTTACCTACTTCACAGTTGTAACGAAAAACTGGTTTATTGCCCAGACCAAAAAGCGTTCCAAGAAGAACCGTCAAGAGATGGACTTTGAGCACATGCCAAAGGAGTTGGAACTTCGCCATCTATCTAATCGTATAGAGTACGAAAAGGATAGGGAGCACGACGAGTTTATTCTCAACCTCAAGGCCAACATGATTGATTGGGAAGAGGAATCTGAGAAAGCAAACGACGAAAAAGTCATCCAAGCCATACAAATTCTATTTGAACAGGCAGATAAGATAGAAATTTTCAATAAGAAAGCTATTTATTTATATCTAAGGGAGTTGACTGGCTTAAACACAAAACAGGTTGTTTCCAGCCTTAAGAGGTTCCGAGCCAAGTACAAACACTTTAAGATAGATTGGATAGAAGGTGACTTTTGAAAAAGAGCTTAGACCAACTTCTTCAGAATGCTATTGAAAATATTGAAGAAGATCGGAGTGTAACCAGAACACTTCTTGATGATGTAACGAACTACCTTTCGCAGAATGAGGAAAACCATAAGTATGTTGGTTTGACCGCTGCAAAGTATGTTGAAACCCTCCAGCGTTCTAACGAACAGTTGGTGAAGGTTGCTGGCCTAGTTCAAAAACAACAAGCCACCTCAGAAGGTTTGTCAGAGCTAGACAAGACCGAAATCTTTGATATGCTTCAAGACAAGCGTAACGAGAAGAATGAGGGCGAAGAATAATGTCAAAGAAGAAGGAGGAAAGAGATAAGATTGTTTCTTTGCAAACTCCCTTTGGCTTGCTGGACCAAATTCCCGGCATTGCCCCCTTCGACTATACAACCCCCTCAGTAACAAATACACAGATCACTGATGATCCATTAGCGCAATATGAAGTTAATAGGGTCTATAATAACCAAAGATATGCAATCAACTTCTCTACTACATTTAGGGCTTTTACGCTGACGCCTTTTGTAGAAGTAGATGAAAGCGACGAAAGCTTTGAAGAAAATAATGGTATTATCAACTATATCAGTAGTTTTTTTGGGTTAATTAGTGGATACTGTCATGTTAGAATTCCTACAATACATGACGGTGTTTTGCCCATCCCGGATGTCAGTAAAATAGGGACTAGGGACTATGATATTGTGGCAGCCATGTATCCCAAGGCATATTTGCTAAACGTCACCGAGCTAAACGTACCTCGTTCTTCAATTATTGAAGTTCAGGCGTTGGATGTAAATAGAAACAACTATAACATAATTAAAATTATAGAAGCTAGTCCTGATTCACCAGCCACTGGCGATACTGGTGACACAGCCCCCAGACCAGTTGGGCCGCCCTCGCCACGTCCGGGCGATTCCGATATTCCGCCTGTAACATCTGGAGAACCATGTAACGATAATGGAAACTACGGTGCCACTAGAGGCAAGGCTATGGATGCTGCCTACCACACTATGCTTGATTTTGTTCCGCAAGCAATATTGCCACTTCGTGACGAGTTCGCGGGAAACAAGATAACTAGTGTTTCCTGTGAGAGAACCGCCCCAGTAGCAGGCGCATCTACAAACCATCAAGGCACAGATATAGCAGCCGAGGTAGGAACTCCAGTATATAGCCCTGCCAGAGGCAAAGTTGTTAGGTTGTCTTCAAGCGATCCTAAAAATCCAGAAAATGATGCTATTGTTATTTGGCACCCTCGTGCAATCAATCAAGATAAAAATCATGATGAAGTAAAAGGGAAAAAACTATACACAAGATATTTTCACTTGGACACAAGAACGGTTAGTTTGGGCGATGAAGTGGGGATAGGCCAGCAGATTGGGACTTCCGGCAACAAAGGAGTTGGCAGCGGCCCACACTTGCACTATGAAATGAGGTGGGGTACTGGCCCAACGGCTGCTCAGTTAGGTAAAGTAATAACAGCATTTAGAGCAGAAAAAGACAAAGATATTCCACCTGAAGCAGCAGAATATAGGCAGAGACAACGATGAAAGAAGTTAATATTCAAGAAAATACTGTTGAAACTGGCGATGTTAATGGGATGTTTAACCGCCCAAAGAGTGAAAATATACCTAACTTCAACAAAGCTGCCGGTGAAGAAGTAGTTTCTAATGGTAACTCTTGGATCGTATTAGGTCGTGACAGGCCAGTTGGCCCCTCTTCCGGATATGGTGGCCGTGGAGATTCCAGAGCCTCTGCTATTGATTTAGTAGTTGGTCGGCAGGGGTCCAACCCAGATGGGAACCAGTTTGTCGAAAACAATTTTGGCACCCTCTTGTATAATAAGAAGCCCGGTGACGCAGCAAGGATCTATATTTCCCAGAGAGCAGACATAGATGAGTATTTTGGTCTTCGCGGCGGCTCTCAGGGCATGTCGAAGGCAAAGTCAGCCATTGGAATGATTGCAGATGATGTTCGGATGGTTGCTAGAAGAGGCATTAAGCTTGTTACTGGTGGCCCTAAGCAGACTGATTCATTGGGACAAGAGACTAACGGTATATTTGGGATTGATCTAATCGCAGGAAACCTTGATATTCAGAATAATCAGGGTAAAAAATACCTCCAACCCATGGTTAAGGGACAGAATCTTGTCGAAGTTCTCGAAGAGATTGTTCAACAGGTGCAGACTTTAAATGCAACTTTTAGCTCTTATGTTATATCGCAACAGATTATTAACACACAGCTAATCAATGGGCCGTATGTTGGAGTCGGAAACTTGTTGGCACCGGTTGCTGTTGCGCTAAACCCAGCATCCTTGAGCGTTGCACAAGTCGAGAACATTATGCTCACTCTTGATGTTGTTGAACCGCTTGCAACACAGAGAAATGTTGAACTGAATAGTATAAAAATAGACTATTTACTAAGTAGCGGTGCGGACTATATTTGCAGTAGATATAATAGGACCAATTAATGACCGAGAAAAGAAATAACCTTGGCTTTAGCGCCAAGGTTGAATATTCCAAAAATAGAGCAGCAGTAATTGATGCTGAGCAAGTTAGCTTAATCCCAACTCCATTTGATGGAGCAGGTATTCCACTTGGTCCTGATCTATTATTTCTACCAATTGATTTCCAAGGCCCAGAGCAACCACAAGATGGCTTAAAGGTTTCTGATCTTATTTTCTGTGAGCGACCTGATTTCTTCCGCTCACGAGAGGACTGTCCTCCATGCGTACCAAACCCATTGGCATTCAAGCCAGATTGGAGAACACTAACGCCGGGTGAAAACTTCTTTGACCCGACAGCGTGCAAGTATTCGATTGTTATTGATACTTCCACAACATCAATTCCGGAAGATAGAAAAGAAGTTAATGCCTTGAAGCTAGAAGGCGTCGTAAAGTTGCTGAATGCTTATAATAAGGCACCTTTAACAACGACTGTTTATTACGTTCTAAATAATCAGACAGAGCCTACTCGACCAGATCCAGACAAGCTTCTGCCATCTGATTATATTGTTAGTGGCGAAGCACTAAACATATCTGATTTTGAAAATGTTGGCGCTCCGCTTGGTTCTCTGATTGATGGTGATCTAACTTCTTTAAATGTGCCCAAGGCCAGAAAAGGATACTTCAGACTACTTTTAGAAGAAAACACAGCCTTGATTTTGCTGGATACTTTCACCAAGACGGGAGTACCGGCAGTAGATATTCAGTATTTTGCGCCCTCAGAGGCCAGCACACCAACAAGAGCTTTGGTATCAATCGACGCAGAAACATTTTCAAGAATTCCCGATTTAATCGTAGCAACACCAGATATTCTTAGAGATGCAGACGAAAATCAAATAGAAACAACTATTAGAGGCTCGGAGTTAGTAGAGAGCTTTAGAGAGACTTCAGAAGCTCTTATAAGGGCGAACAAGTATGCTACTGAAGCACTTGTTGGACCAAGTGTATCAGAAGAAGGAAGATTTTACTACCTAAAAGGTAGTGAAGACATTCCAGTAATAATTGACTTTGAAAGCGAAGCAAACAAACTAACTAAGTTTCAAACTAATTTCCTAGTTCCGGCGATCCAGCAAGTTCTAGGCATCAGATTAAATGAGCTTGATAAAGTAAGAATAACTTTTAAGATTGTGAATGAAGAAAGTCTACAAATCATAGAAGTAGTAGCTAATGCGATTGGGTGCGAAGAAGTTAAGTTTTCTGAATTCGTAGATAAAATTAACGAAGTAACAAGCTTGTTTGACTACTCATTATCGCCCGCCAATGCTATGACTTTGGGATATATTGCAGCGATTCCTGATATAATATTTTATATAAAAGGGCAAGGTCCTATTGTATGGCTTGAGTTCATTGTTAGGTTCACATTCCCCCAAGTTATTTTTAGGACCCCTCTAGACCTAGTGACTCTTGAAGACGACCGCAATTTGGCTAACTGTGCTGCACAAAAGTCTGGTGTTAGCATTGTAAACAATGTCTTGAACAAAGTTTTGGATACACCTGACCTGTTACTTGATGGACTTACCCAGAGCATTTGTCGTGCAGCGGCTGATGTGATAGAAGACAGAAGAACCGAAGAGCGTATTCTGGCAGACCGAACTACACAAAATCTAAAAGTTTTGAAAGAGCAGCTTAAGCAAGCAAAAAAAGAACTAAGAGAGGTTAGACAGAGTATAAAATCTACCGAAGATGAAGATTTAGTATATGTAGAAGAAAATCTCAAGCTTGAAATTGCTGATCTGGAATCAAGAGTAACAGACTTTGAAGGGTTTCAAAAATCTAATAGAAAATCTGCAAGGCAATCAGAGGCAGAAAGGAGAAGAGAAAGATATGAAGCTGACTTAGAAAAGAAGTTACGTCAAGCAAACTCCACTCTTAAGTCAAAGCCTCTGGCAAAGCTAATCTCAGACTCTCTTCTTTACGGTATTGAAGAAGCCGCAAAAGAAAGAGAACTGAAAGATAAGGACGCAGTTCGCCGGAAGTTGTTAGATTTAAATAATGTTCAAGATGTTATTGATCTAAAACTAGGTGGTTGGTGCGGAATCACACGCTTGATTCTTGAGGCAACGCAATGCTTAGTCAATGGTCTAAGTCCGGAAGAAATCAAAAAGCAAATTGTAAAAACAGCACTGCAATCAATCAAGCCACATCAGGTTGCTAACTTTTTAAGAGCATTGGGCATTCGTGATCCTGAAAGAGCCGCAGCTTTTGAGAAAAAGCTTGCCGAAGTTACAAAGAGTTCGCTAAACTCTCTTCTGGGGCAGATAACTGATATTTCCGCTACAGATTCTTATGTCTACGCTGAGAAATATGATGAAGAAACACAGGCAATTTTAGATGCTGTATTGGCAGGTTCCACATATACCATCGGCAGAGGCGAAAACAAAGAAACAATAATTTCAACTAATGAAAGTGGAACAACCAGTGTTGTTAGAATGACCAAGGGAGTACAAAAAGGCGAACGCAAAGAGTTTATGCTCGGTGGCGAAAACAATGAATCAGTCCGAGAACAGTTTAGGAGCCACATCAGGTCAGACGTTCGCGGGATAGTAAACAAGACTAGGGAAGCACAGTTTGATAATGCTGTTAGTCCCCCGACTTCATTCGAGGAGCCCATTGAACTAGCATTGGAACTACTACCACCAGCAACCGCCGAGGCGCTTAATGAGCTTGGAGTCGATGGTATTCAGACTACTGAAGAACTAAAAACATTAATATTGTCTTTGTTGGAAGAGGTTTTTTCCATTGACGAGTTATTCGAGTTTTTGAGCGAAGATATACCCGGATTTAAGTTTGTAGAGTTCATAAGGGACTTAGAGTGCTTGATTCCTAGCCGAGCAGATTTAGATCCCCCACTTGGCTTAAATCTTAAATCTCTTAATTTAGACTTGTGTCAGTTAAATATTCAGACTGGAGATTTAGATTTTACTATTCCAAAGTTTAATCCCCCCAACAGAGATCAAAAACTAAAAGTCAGGGCCGCAATTAAAAACTTTTTTGCTTTGCTAGGAGATTATCTACTTGATCTTCTGGTAGATATTGCCACACAACTATTGATACAAACACTAGTAAGTATTATTGAGTCTGTCCTAGATCTAGCTTGTGACCTCATTGCCACGGCAGGTGCAGGAGTCAGGGACGCCATAAATGGAAACAGCAAGTTTAGGGAAGAACTGAGAGAAGGATTATGCCCCACAGAAGAACTTACTGATGATGAATTTGCACAAGCAATGATAAATGTATTTGGCGCTTTGTCGAATAGTAACTCCGGGCAAAGTTGCGTAGAAAGTCTTACTAGACAAGAGATGGGGGACTTCTTAGACTCTATTTTGGTATCTTTAACATACAATCAGCTTTATAGTTTGCTTATTGGAAATGCCAACCAAAATGTTTATGATATTGTTGCGAATCTTGCAAAAGTTAGTGGATCACCTTGTATTGCGGAGATATACGGTGACCCAAATAATGTTAGCAGTTATTTTTCCGGCTTGGGAGCACTGATAGGCGCAGAAGATGTGTTTGACAGCTTCCCTAGCGATGTCTTTATGCAAGATAATTTGAATGTTTGCCCTCCGGATGCACAAGATATTGTATCTCAAATCCGTTCAACATTGCTGTCTAATAGAGGCTTGAATGCAGAACAAATCAAAGCACAACTAGATTTTGCCAAGGAAATGGCTGCTAAGAAGATGGAAGATCTTGCAAACCTACTCAGAGAGGGGCCATACAAGGATTTACCTTCCCTGTTGGCCAGCGGTGATTGTCCCCCAAGTGGTCTTCTCCGAAGAGATCCTGCTATTGCTGCAAGCTTAAACATCGGTGCAGATGCTTTGATTGAAAATATTGAAGAAGCGGCAGTTAAAGATTTATTGGGCGCACGCGGTCTATTCCCAAGAATTCTATCAGATTCAGAAGGCCAAGGACTTCGGTTCCACAGGTACCTTACCAATGGTTTTCTTGGTAACCCAATCGGCAGAAAGAATGTCATATATCAGTTCTATTCAGATGACGCATTAGTTTATTCTGAACTTGACTTGAATAATCGTGGTGATGTATCGCTCGATATTAAGGGCGAGGTCTTAAAGCGCATCAACCAATATGGCGAGCCTTATCCTAAAGCAGTCTCACTCATCCAGCCGGTTGGTGGCTTTCCGCCGACTGTAGGTGCTTTCTTATACGATAAACTTAAAAAGTATCAAATTGGTTATAACGAAGAAGAGCAAAACGGGGAGATCACTTTCAGAACAAGATTGCAAGATCCCGATGTCAGAGACCAAGCAGATAATGCAGAGATCATAAATACCAGAGTGGTAAATAGAAGAAAGCAGTTTATTGCCAAATGGGCCGCCGCGACTCACTTTGTAGACTATGAAACACTTGAAGGTGATCTCATAGAATTGAAAAATGGTATGCCAGTGCTGGATGAAGACGGCAACACTGTTCCTATTCTCAAGGTACAAAAGTCTATAGATATTCTCAATACGGAACCAAAAGAATGGATAAACCCCAGAATTGAAGAGAGAAGGATAATCTATCGTGGCATGATTCAGGCTTGTAGCAAACCTCTGTTTGCCAGCGGAATTAACTTTAGAGATTATTCGTCGGAAGATCGAGCTAAAAAGCTATTAAGAGTTACCTCTAAAGATAAGAAAAACCTTAATATTAATGGCAGGATTGTCGGCATTAGCTTGGCAGATTTTAGAGATAGAGTAAATGCTCTCAAGAAGTTTAAGGACCTTGAAGGATCGGAAACAGAAGATTATTACAATATCAATCTTGCTAGAAGATTTACTTTAACACAAGAAATAAGACAGCTTTATCTAGAGATAGCGGAAAACAATTATGATTCTGAGTTCCGTCCGGTGCCAGTAGATGATCCTTACGAGTTAGCAATTAGATTTTTGCCTTATGGTACTAAGAAGGCAATGTCAGTAGGAAAGAAGAACAATATTAACGACCCAGATATAGAACTAAGATTAACTTACAACATGAACCCGCAAAATGAAGATGGGTCTTTCTTGAGCGATAAATATCGGTACCGAGTAAGATACGCAGAGGTCATTAATCCATTCGGCAAGCCAGAAAAGATTTCCAATAAGCAATTGTTGGATGAGATTTATAGCGCACCACAGGCCGATCCGGATGTACCATCAGCGCCAATCTTGCAAGGTCCGGATAACTCGGAACAGTTAGTATACAGCGGGGAACTAGATTCTACCCCCACTCCAGAAGTAAGACAGTATGTAGAACAATATATTGGCGACCTACAGTCTTCTGATGTGGTAAAATCTTATGAGACAGAGTTCTTAAGAGCGTGGCTTGCTCAAAATGTTAATGGTACAACCGTACAGCGTACTGGAGACCGCTACATTGATTCTATTGTAGAGTTCTTTGACTTTATTAATCAAGGTTTCTTCAGAAGAGTGTCCAACAGAATCGCTACTCCATATGATGACTCCAGTGCATACAAAGAATATTACTCTCCAAATGTCCAAGAAGAGGACGGCGAAGTGAGGGTTTCTTTGTTAGACAGGGAGATTCAAATTTCTAGAGGCTTTTTATTCGGCTATGATCCGGCTGCTGAACCTGAAGCCGTTGTGCTTGACCCTGCACAGTACGGCGGCACTGATTTCCGACCTCCTTTCTATCTTGAGCCGCCAAAGTATGACGGCTGGCTTGGCGTCTTACAGAAGTTTGTCCCTCAGGAAGAAGGCTGCGAACCTAGAAGAATACCTCTTTACGATATGAGAGACATTCAAACTGAATCTCAAGAACTGTTTTCTAGGCTTACAAGGGACGAAAGACTAAACTTCAAGCCGCTTTGTACCAAAGAAGCGCCATATGATTTCATCAGAGATCGAACAGCAATCGTATCTATTGAAACGGTAATCAGAGCAACTACTCGGATTCATATCATAGATTTTCTTGTTAAATCTATCCCAGTATTTACACAGTTCTCGCTGGATCTCGAAAGAAACTTCGATAGCTTATTGGAATCTTACCTCTCTGATTATGTGCTCGATGCCATTAGGGAAAATGGAGCGTTTAGACCAGCAAGACAAATTACAGTGGGAGAGAATAAAGATATTTATGTTAATAAAAATACAATCCCAACCAATAAATACTATCTAAACTTCCTAGAGTCTGCGGTATCCAACATTCTACAAAAGGTATCTTCCGGAATCATTGACCCAGAAGTTGATATGACCGAGGATCAAAGAAGGGCACTTGCTGAGATTGAAGCGGCAGTACAAAGCTACTACGCAGACTTTGACGGCACAGAAGCAGTTCTATCAGAAGAGTCGATCCAAGCACAAGATCTTATTAAGCGATCTATAAGCCCTGCACCAAACCAACAATCAAGCTTGGGCCGAGGCTCAGCTAGATTTAGTAAAGACCGCGCTAGAAGAATAAAGATTGGAATGCTCTATAAGGTAATCCGAGAGACTGAAGAGCAAGCAAAGGTTCTGTTCTCGCTCTACATTAGAAGAGAGTTTGAGGCTTTAAGAGCAAGATTAAACATGGCCTTGGAGCCAACAGTAGACGACGTAACACTACTGATCGTTTCAGACCCTCTATTCATGAATGGTCACGTAAGAAAGCGTTCATTCGATAGGGGTACTGTTTTCCCAAGTGCTGACTTGACAAACGACGAGCTTGCAGAGCCTGTATTTGCGACAAGACCAGATGGCACGATTGAGTATGAAGCGCCATTTGACGTGCCAAGGCTTGTCGGCAACAAGTTGATTTCAAATATCGAGTTCAATGCTCCTAATCAAGAGATTGACGGCGGTAAGCAATGGCCTTTCGTCTTGGAAAAATACATAAGAATCGAAGACAAAGAAGATGCCCCGGCAGAGATTTTAAATCGACCAGATAACTTGAAGGGCATAGTTAATCTAGATGACTGGATAAACTACATTAAGGGTCTAGGCCAAGATTATAAGAAACAAAGAATCTCTGACCTGTGGGAGAGTTGGTCCTTCGGCTTGAGACTTTCGGCTGCTCTTGAAACAAATGGCGACTCCTTAGGTAGAGTCTTAACTGCTAAGGGGATTGATGTAGATGGCAGAGGGCAAGAAGTAATACTAGAGTCTAGCGGTGACAGTAAAATCATTGTTTCCCTAGCTTCAGGCGAACTGCAAGTTCCAGATCAGTTTATCGGTGAATCTGTCACAAACACGACAATAGTTGGAACACAGCAAGAGTTTGAGCTTAAGAGGCAGTACGACACTTTGTGCCTTGTTAATGAACTGATCAAAGAAACAGAGTTCAGAACATTCTTTGAATATGTATTCCCGCTTAAGCGATACCTATCATTCATGACTATTTTTGTATCAAATGCTTTCTACCTATCAATCGGAAATGCAGGCGATGCCAACCCAGAAGATGGCGAGCAAGCCGGTGATCGCTGGACTCGTCCCGGTGGTCGAGTAGGTTCATCCTTCAGAACGTGGGATAAGAATAGTGGAAACTTCAACAGGTCTAGAAGACTTCTGGAATCAATGTTTATGAACTTCTTCAACACTATTAACCGCGATCCAAGTCGCGGAAGAAGGTCCAGAACTAACTCTCGCCGTCGCGGACAAGAAGACATTAGAAGTTTGCTGGCAGATCTCATTCCAGACAATCTACTTAATGGTATGCCATGGTGGCAGAGAAGAAATCGTGTTGATAAGCCTTTTGATATGTTCGATGGAGAGTGCCAAGATGAGGAGGATTATTTCTAATGCCAAACGGTTTTAATATCAAGCAGCCGCTTACGGCTAACAATGTAGACGGAGTATTTCAATTACTCAAAGATCCAACTACGGCAATCAAGCAAAACTTGAAGTTTCTTGTTCTGACTAGTCCGGGCGAAAGAATCCGAGTTCCAAGTTTTGGTGTGGGCCTTCGTAGATTCTTGTTTGAAAATCCAACACCTGCTTTGCGAAACACGATAAGACAGAGCATTATTAATCAAGCTAATCTATTCATGCCATACATTCAGATCACTGCTGTTCTATTTGACGACTCAAAAATAGACGAGAATGTATTGTCTGTCCAGATAAACTATGTTTCTAGGACTTCAACGGCATTTAGTGACTTTTTAATTCTAGAAGTTACTATTTAGTGTTAGTGATCACCGAGTATTTCAATGCAAAATAAAAACAAAAAATTTGTATCGGTAGATTATTCTGGTAAAGATTTCAATACTTTAAAAGATAATCTTACTGGATACGCTAAGCGATACTATCCTGATACTTTTAGAGACTTCACTGAGGCCAGCTTCGGCTCTTTGGTTTTGGACACCGTTGCCTATACTGGTGACTTATTGTCTTTCTACTTGGACTATCAATATAATGAGTCCCTTCTAGCTACTTCAAATGATTACAATAATGCCATCAGGTTAGCTAGACAAGTAGGCTACAAGTTTAAAGGCTCGCCCTCTGCGACTGGAAAGGTTGCAGTATTTGCCATTGTATCTGCAAATGGATCTGGCCGAGGACCAAACAGAGAGTTGATGCCTATCCTAAAAAGGAATACAGTTTTAACTTCTAATGGTGGCTCAAGCTTTATTGTAACGAAAGATGTTAGATTTGATGATCCATTTAACGAAGTTGTAGATGCAAGGATTAGCGACACTACTGGCTTGCCAACGTCATTTGCGGTCAAAGCATACGCAGATGTAATATCTGGAGAGTTTAGAACTGTCGAGATTGATGTTGGAGCATTCCAAAAGTTCAAGAAAGTTACCATTAACGATGCGAATATAACAGAGATAATCTCAGTTGTTGATACTGATGGTAATGAATATTTTGAAGTTGAAAACTTGTCAGAAGAGGTCGTCTATAAAGAGCAAATCAACGTCAATCAATCGACCAGACAACAGTCTCCTTCGTTGCTTATTCCGACACCAGTACCCAGAAGATTCATTACAGAGAAGTCTTTAGCAAACACTGTATTGGTGTTTGGGCATGGATCGGAAAACACAGTAGAAGAGAATAGAGTTCCAGAACCCTCGGCAGTCACATTCCAACAGTTTGGAAGATCATACGTCACTGACACTACTTTTGACCCCAAAAACTTAATCTCAAACAATGCTTTTGGTATCGCACCAGAGAACACTACTCTTACAGTCAGGTACAGAAGAAATATTGATGCAACAACAAACTCCAGTGTTGGCAGTATTGTTAATGTGGCAACTGCGGTTATTGATTTTAATAATATTGAAAATACTACCGCAACACAGAGAGCAGATGTTCTAGGATCTTTGGAATGTTTCAACGAAGAGCCTATTAATGCCAGTAGTGCAATCCCGACACTCGAAGATCTAAAACAGTTGGCTCTTGATGCGTTTGCTGCCCAAAACCGAGCCGTCACAGCACAAGACTACGAAGCACTTTGCTATACGCTACCTTCCCAGTTTGGCAACATCAGGAGAGTCCGAGCAGTTCGAGACGCAGATGCGAACAATAGAAACATCAATCTATATGTTTTATCATCAGATCAAAATGGTAGGCTTGAGGCTCCTAACTTAGCTACTAAAAACAACATCAAGAACTGGATCAATCGCTACCGCATGATTGGCGACACTATTGATGTCCAGAACGGTATCATTATTAATGTTGGGATTAACTTCTCAATATCCGTATTGCAGCCGTATAACGCTTTTGAGGTTTTGGAGAACTCACTTCTAGCGATTCAAAACTTCTATTCTAGACCCACATTTATTGGTGAGCCGTTAAGTATTCTTGATGTATATTCGGTTCTTAAAGAAGTGGACGGTGTTGCCGATGTTTCTAAGGCAGAGTTTGTCGTAAAGACTGGAACTAATTATAACGACAACTTCATTAACTTGGCAAGATATACAACACCTGACGGTCGCAGAATCATCCCACCAGAAAATGTTGCTTTCCAAGTCAAGTTCCCAACTACCGATATTAAGGGAGAGATTAAGTAATGGGTATCAAAAGATATTATGCTACAAAAGATAACACTATTACGAATGCTTTTGAGGCTAACTTAACTACTCGCGGTACTGGTTCAAACATGGGTGCTGCTGATATACTTGAAGTCTTTTCTATTTATGGGCAAGCAAGCTCTTCCTCAGGGCTCACAACTGAGAAGTCAAGAGCCATTATTGAGTTTGATACAACACAGATTTCCACTTCTAGGACATCTGGTGAAATACCTGCTTCCGGGTCTGTGAACTTTTATTTCAAACTCTACAACGCCAAACACGGCCAAACTCTTCCAAAGCAGTTTAATCTTGTGGTTGCGTCTATATCACAGTCTTGGACCGAAGGTGTCGGCCTTGATATGGAGAACTATTCTGATGCAGGTGTTTCAAACTGGATTTCTGCAAGCCAAGGCAATGCTTGGGCAAGCCAAGGTGGCGACTTTTTAACGGCCTCTGGCGATCCCACTGGTAGCCAGTTTTTTGATATTGGAACAGAAGACCTTGAAGTTGATGTAACAACTATTATTGAAGAGTGGCTGGATGGTACACGACCAAACTACGGTCTTGGCGTATTCTTTACCTCTTCTGAAGAAGATTCTACAAGCCGTTCATACTACACCAAAAAGTTCTTTGCTCGCTCCTCGGAGTTCTTTTATAAGCGCCCAATCATTGAAGCCCGCTTTGCTCCAACTGTATTTGATGATAGGGGGCAGTTCTACTATTCAAGTTCTCTTGCGCCCGCAGCGGACAATCTAAATACACTTTATTTATACAATAGGGTAAGGGGCAGACTTGTAAATATCCCTTCTATTGGCACCGGAAACATTTATGTTTCGGTCTTCTCTGGCTCAACAGCGCCAAGTGGTGCGGCACTAAACTTGGTAGTCGATAACACAAATGTTAACTCGGGAGCACCTACAGTCGCAACCGGTTCCCATGTTTCAACTGGTATTTACAAGTGTACTTTTGCTATCACAGCTTCATCTACTCCTTTGGAGACCTTGTTCGATGTCTGGCATAACGGAGATCTTACAACACAGTTCAAGACCGGCTCTATAGAACCGATCACATTTGATGCTTCTACAGATGCCTTCTCCGAGAGATATTTGAATAAAATCACAAATCTTAAGCCTGTTTATTACCCGGATGAAACAGCACAGTTTAGAGTTTATACACGTCCAAGAAACTGGTCTCCAACTATTTATACTGTATCTACTGCGAGACCTGAAACAACAATCATTCCAAGTTCAAGCTTCTCGGTATACCGTTTAGCAGATGATTTAAAAATAATTCCATTTGGTACTGGCTCAGATCTCGAAACCTTGTTAAATTATGATGACAGAGGAAATTATTTTGAGTTGGACATTGGAATGCTCGAACCAGATTATGGATATGGCATTCAACTCTGCCACTATAATGAATATACCGGCAAGTGGGATATTCAGTCAGAAGTGTTCAAATTTAGAGTAGAAAAACTTCAGGCAGAGTAATTAGTACTAGAGGATAAGTATGCCAAAAGCAAGAGATCTGTTTGGGCCTAAGAAGGTCGTCCAAAACACTAATCTTGAAGAGAACTTTAACGATATTGAGTCCGTTCGGAACCTCCGAGCCAAGGTCGAACTCAAGAAGCGTTTGATCCCTAATATTAACTTTAGTAGTGCTTCTAGCTTTGCTAAGTTTGGTTCTGCTGAGCTTTACTATCGCAGTGCGATGGAGAACATCTCAAATCAGTATCCGTATGATGGATCTGAATATGAGAAGGTTCAGTTTCTAAACTCCTCGTCTTATATCGACCTATATATTTTCGAGAATATTTATCCTCGACAGAATGGTCATATTGTATTCTCATCAGATGGTTGGGGAACACAAGCAAGTACAGCAGGTGGTTATGGCCGTCCTGCGACTCCAGAATATATCACTATTCGCGGAACTATGAACACTGCTTCTGGCGGCATGATAGGCAAGCCACTTAGCGACACTTTCGATTTGTCAAACAAGTATGACGAAGACCCTTATGATACACTTGGGCTCACTGACTTGGGTCGCAATGGAACAAGAACTGATAACTTCTTAATGGATTTCAATAGAGGTGTGACAGTTGAGTTCTGGATGAACAAAGCTGAGTTTATACCTAGCTTGACAGAGAAGGAAGTCATTTTTGATCTTTGGAACGGAGAGACTTCTGGTAGCGACTCTTATGGCCGAGTAACACTATATGTTAGTGCTTCTGCTGACGGCTCAGATCCATTTAGGTTGAATCTATTTTCTGGATCTTCAGGACAGCGCGACATAGTTCTTAACACCAGCCAAACCACTGGTACCCTAGCAGACGGAAACTGGCATCACTACGCAGTATCTATCAAAAACCCAACAAGTGGCAATGATAGGATTCGAGTTTACCTAGACGGCGAACTAAAATCTACATTCACTTCATCATTTAACCTCGGTGATGTAACAGGCGGGATTAAGGCTCGCATCGGCGCTCTCCTTACCGCTCCCTCTGGCACCACAGCCGTCGCAACTGCTGGTAAGCTATCCGCTTCACTTGATGAGTTCCGGTACTGGAAGACAGAAAGATCCGTCGAAAATGTTGCTAAGTATTACAGAACGAATATTTATGGCGGTGTAAACACGGATATAGCAAACACTGAACTTGGCGCATATTACAAGTTCAACGAAGGTATTTCCAATATAGATACTCTAGATTCTGTAGTCCTTGACTATTCAGGAAGAATCTCAAACGGTAAGTGGACTGGCTACCCCGGATCTGGGGCACGGTCAACCAGTTCTGCTATTGTATTGGCAGGTGTAGCGCCTCAAGAGTTCAAAGATCCAGTCATATACAAGAACCATCCAGACTATATCTCAACATTGAATGCACTGGTAGCAAGTGGAAGTTTGCATGACTCTCAGAACTCTTCCATGTTGTTCAACACTTTCCCGAACTTTGTTATTGACGAAGATGTAGACAACAACTTGAAACAAACAGTTCAGATTGTTGCAAATACTTTTGACGAACTCTACCTACAGATTCAAGAGATCAATAAAGTAAAAGATATTTCTTATGGATCAAAAACTTCTCTAGAAGAAGACATAGATCAAAAAGCATATCCAGATATGGACAGAGTTCTTGAGTCTGTTGGTTTGGACACTAAAGAGCTTTTCAATAATGAAACTCTACTAGAGTTTGCAAGAAATAGAAATGATAAGAAGATATTTAAGAACCCATTAGATCTTACTGATGTTAGAAATCAGATCTATAGCAACATCTACAACAACGCAGTTCATTTATTAAAGTCCAAAGGTACTCAGAAGTCAGTAAGAAACTTTTTAAGAACAATTGGAGTTTCTGAGCAGATCGTACAGCTTAAGGGTTACTCTTCTAACAGAAAGTATACCATCGAAGATCGCTTCGAGAACAACTTGCTTCCAAAAAAGTATATTTCTTTTGATAGCGGCTCGCTACTCAACGCTACAATCTTTCAGACTGCATCTTCTGGTAATCCAAACGCACGCGGGCAGTTCTATGTAACAGGGACCCAGAATGCCACCGGATCTTTCTCTTCGGAGGTAAATGTCTTTTTCCCTCGAAAGAAAGAGGTAGACGAGGTTGGGTACTACACGACTAACTTCTTGACATCATCAATATTTGGTATTCACTTACTTGACAATACGGGTTCATACAACTTTAATACACCTGATAGCAACTTCCATCTTGTCGCACTCCGGCCTTTTGAAGAGTCTAGAGATGCTAAGTTTGCATTAAGAAATGCAGCCGGCAGCATTCTTCTTACCTCTAGTCTTTACAAAGAAGTCTATACTGGGAACGAGTGGACTTTCGCAGTCTCAGTGTTTAGTGATTTGGAAGATTGGGGTACGGGTGTCAGCGGATCATCTCCAAAATACTTTTTCTCATTATCGGGCTATAACACCGAGGGTGATTTTGTAAAGGATAACTTTACTGTTTCAGCTTCAGTGGCCACTGCTTACGCACAGAGGCTGCTAACTAAGGAAAAGACCTATTTTGCTGGTGCCGACAGAACAAACTTCTCCGGAACGGTTCTTACAAAGACAGATGTCGAAATCGGACACATCAGGCATTACGATAATGTTATCCTTTCGCAGGAGGCCGTAGAAGCCCACGCTAAGGACCGTAATATTTTCGGCACATCAAGAGCCACAAAGAACTTCTCCCTATTTAACGCAGGGGCAGCAACCGGCTCATACATTCCCGAAGTAAGCACTATCCTATTCAATGTAGACTTCCAGACAGTAACTGGTTCAGATTCTTCTGGTGAGTTCTTGGCTGTTGACTTTGCTTCTGGTTCTTTGTCCGCAAGTCAAGATATTCGTAATGATTATACCGCTCCTTACGGAGCAGAGTTTGCTACTCAATATGAGTTTAAGGGCATCGGATTCCCTGCTAGTAGTACAGGCTTCGTTGACAACAAGATTATCATTGGTTCCGATATTCAGTTCCCTGAACAGGTCAATACTTCAGACCTTGTTAAGGTTCTAACTTCTGACGACGAAGTATTTAACAGAGACTTCAGTCCAGAAACTTTATATTACTCTTTAGAAAAGAGTTTTGCGGGTGCATTCTCAAGAGAAATCGTAGATTTTATCGGCAATGTTACAGAGTTTAACAACATTATTGGTGAAGCTGGTGCATTCTATCGCCAAGACTACGGTAAGCTAGACAATCTCAGAACTCTGTTCTTCCAGAGGGTAAGAAGCGTTAAGGACTTCAACAAGTTCTATGATTATTACAAGTGGTTTGATGATAGTGTATTCAACTTTATCCTACAGTTGGTACCAGAAACAGCAAACCTTAGAACAGGTATGCAGGACATTATTGAGAATCATATGCTCGAAAGAGACAAGGTTCTAAATCCATACCCTCTTTTCCGTCAAGTTGTGGAGGACACAAATACTTTTGGTGCAACGCTACAAGGTATTAATGATCTAGATTACAACTGGAAGTATGGTCACGCACCCGTAACAGACACGACCAATCAAAATAATAATGCAGTTTGGTGGCAGCAGAGAGCAGAAAGAACTGGATCTGTTAGCAGTGGAGATAACTCTGTAGACGCTGATATAGCTTCAATCAAGATTATTAAAGAAAGCAGAAATATTCGTGAATATAGAAAGAACTTTACTCCTGCTGGAGTTTCATATTTCAAACCTGACTCTGTAAATAATCAGATCATGGAAAATGTCTCTGTTAAGATTGAGCAAGACAAAACTGTTTTTGGTGGCCTTAATGTTGCCGCACGGAAAGATATTAATCTACTTCGCAGTATTGTAAGCCGCTTTGTTGACGCAGCAGATATTAGAGTTCGGTCTGACTTTGTTGAAACTTTAACTATTAATGATGATGTTGAACTTGACGATAAGAGAAAAAGGGATTTTGACATTCAGTCATTTGATGGCGATCTTGGTAGAAAAGTATCAAACTTTGCTAGTGGAAATGTAGAGACACTTTTCCCCGGTAATATTCTTAGTGCCTCCTACAATAGCCCCTCTCTTGCCGGCTATAATAATACTGCGGCAAACAACATTAACATTGGCAACATTCATTTGGACTATGGTCTAGCAAATGAGATCCCAATGCAGGGAGTCTTTACCGAAGCCCATGTTGGCGGCCTACAATATCGGCATAATGATCTCAATACAAGCTCAGCGACAACTGAACGCCCTGAAGGATTTAAGATTGGCTACAATGCCACACAACAAAGGGTCTTCCTCGGCCCACCACAAGCAGCCAATCTTGCAATCACAACTGTAGACACAGATCTCCCATACGCTCCTTGGACCCGAGACGAAGGTGCGAAGCGTCCGATAAACATTCGGAATATCAAATACGGAACAGGCTCACAAGTATACGGTAACTATCGTTACGAATACAACTTAATGCAACTTAATGGCCGAAATACAAACAATCCTGACTTTGTTAAGGCAGAAGGATTTGGAACAGGAAGTTTGACTTCTTCGTTTATAACAGGCGTCGCAGATTATACGAAACCAACGAGACCAGCAAGAAAGCAAATTATTGTTAACCGCTTCTCTTCTCCCGGTGATCCGCTTACCGCAGGCGACAACCAAGGTGGTGTTGGTCTGGATTATGAAGCAGCAGAGTTGAGTCCTTACAGTCATATGAACTACAGGAACTTGGTAACAAGAATACCTCTTAATACGATATTCCTTGTTAACCATGCTGTTACAGGTGGCTTCAGTAGTGATCAGAACAATAGTGGCACGATTCTTTATAATCCGTCAAATGTAACTTCATCGAACTATCTTGGAACTTCTTCTGTATTTGGCGTAGGTGTTCCAAGTTTCCATAAGACTCAAAGAGCAGGAAGACAAGTAAGATGGTCATACACCGGTTCTGACTTCTTGACAGGAGCAGCGGCTAATAGCACAACAAAGACCCTCTACGACAACTACTATGTTGTATCTTCTTTGCCGGGGTCAGAACTTCGTTATGCTTGGATTACCTCTTCATATGAGTCAAGCTATATTCTAGGTTATCAAACCGCTGATGGCGAAGTATCTACCTCTGCTGGGTTAATCAGTGAGATAGTGTTCACATCTGGATCTGATAGAAACTCTTCACTTTCATTTGTTGGTGCTAACCTATATGTTGTGACTGATGGCTTGCGCTCCGCAGTTCCGACAATCGACACAAATACATTGACAGTCACTTTCCCCTCCACATCAAGTGTATTGGTAAACGACTTTATTCTCAATACTAATGGCCCTTATGGTTACTCCTCATTTAAGCAAGTAAGAGTTGGAGAGAATAGAGTAAATCGGTACTTGAAGAATAATAACTTGTTTGCTTACCCAAGCACGACGGAAAGAACAGTATTTGATCCGTTCCCGATTTCCAGAACTATCATTGAAGAAACAACTCTGGTAACAACCCAATCAGTTATTTCTTGCAGATACGATCCAGTTGAAATCAGAGTCACGATTGATGGCAGAGATCATATCCTTAATGTAGAGAACGGAAACCAAAAGCTGTACTTCTCACAAGATGTCATCAATAACGGCTATGATTTGATTGCCGGAGCCAATGATTCGGCCTTTGACAATATGATAGGCACCCTCACAGAGGACGATACTTTTGTCATCAATAACATTAAGTACCGTGAAACTATTTGGCCGTCAGAAGAAAACTCATATCTTGAGAAGGTTCGTGAAAGAGCCGGTTTCCAAAACAACTTCTGGAGAGATACGCAGACCAACAGAAGTTCAAAGGGTGGTAATACCAAACCTTTCGGTGCAACTGATAACAACTCCTTCTATGCTAGATCGGCTTGGGACTTGGATATATTTGATGAGTTTGAAACAGCGACATTTAAGACTGCTGGAAACTCTGGTACAGGAAAGACTTCTACTCCGGGTGCAAACACAAGCCCATCGGCTTTTGACACTAAGCCCGGAATACTACAGAACACTACAACTTACAACAAAGTTCGTAATAATGCGACTGGTGGGCCTAGTTTCCCCGGCCAGCCGCGTCTTGGTGGGGCAACAAATATCAATGTCCAGCCTCTACTTTACAGGAACCACTTCCTCCAAGACCCACGCAGCACAGTTTCTAGACACGGTATGCAAATTGAATTGAGTGGCGGTGTTCCTATTCAAGATTTGCCAAACCCACCCGGAAGTGCAAGTAACCATGTATATTCTTTGCTTGGTTCAGGGTTTGCAAAATGGGAAGCAGGCGCTCAAGCCGGATACTTTACTTCTTCTAACGGGGTAGAGACATTTGCCAGTAAGTCATCAGCGCCATTTGACGATAGTTACGATGTCTATAATCTAGACGTCAAGACAAAGAGAAAAGACCTTTCTATTATTCCAGAATATATCTCTTCAGATTTTATTGGGCTAGAGAATATTGATGTATTTAGTTCTTCCTCATTCAATGAGAACTTCTCGATCAAATTGTCAAATCCCTCTAGAGATGCAGTCAGGCCACTGCTGAGAGGACTACCACAGAACTCTTCACAAAAAGATTTCTTCAAGATTTACTCACACAGTGATTTTCTGAAACATTTTGATGAGGTTAGAGACGGTGCTGCTGACGGTGGCTTAGAGCCGGGTGCTCTTACTTTGCGCTTCAGAGGAATCAAAAAGTTCTTGCCTTATAATGGTTTCTATCCAGCCGAGCGATCAACAGAAGTAGCGCAGAAGTTCTTTGATGTTTATCGCGACACATCAATAACGCTTCCAAGCGGTACTGCTGGGACTCAGTTCTCGGATACAAATAAATATAGACCTGTTCTGCAAACGCTTTTTGCACCGGGCCTTCTTTACAATGCTGTTAAGTCTGGTATGGCTGTAGATTATCCAATATTTACTGGGTCATATAGCGAAACAGCCAGAGTTATATCTCCGGGCTTAAACGAGAATGATAGTCCAGCAGGCAGTACAATCAGGTATAATGCATATCGAGGCATTGGATCTGACTTCCACAAGAGGATTCCATTTGAGGCGCTTTACAAGCCATCATTACTGCAAGGCGTAATCGTGGATAATGAGCCAACACAGATGGCTAACTTAGGGCCGATTAGTAACCGCTTAACGAACATCGTTAATATTGCCAGTAATGATAATACTTACATTGATATGGTGAATAACTATCTAGCAGAGTCAGTCAACTTCTTCTTAGACAGTGGGCAGACAACGAGGATTCTATCTGATAGACAGGCTAACTTTAATACTGTAACTCCCGGTAAAGCATATGGAATGAGAATCAAGATGTATCGTTCC
>Ga0055584_100000388_pt1 | contig 41649 bp, 32 predicted proteins | sample OSDHelmetaG_FD_58716 | JGI IMG/M metagenome (GOLD analysis project Ga0055584, IMG submission 58716) | Pelagic marine sediment microbial communities from the LTER site Helgoland, North Sea, for post-phytoplankton bloom and carbon turnover... | ecosystem: Environmental > Aquatic > Marine >...
GGCGGGAGTGACTCCGAAGGGTTTCGGGGTCGCTTTGTGATCAGCCGCAGTTGGACGTGAAGTTTCCCCTCAAGGCGAGGTCCACCTGAGTCCACGTCTTGGAGATGCCGTCGTCGCCGGTATGTTGCCCTTCACAGGCCTTGTGGATCTGGTCGTACGCCGGCTTCATGCGAAAGTCGAGAATATCGATCGAGGCCTTCGCGGCCACGGTGCCATCCTTGCCAATCGTATAGGCAAAAGGAACGTCGCGGGTTTCCCCGTTCATGGTGATGTCGATATGAACGGTGCCGCTGGTATCATCGCCTTCGACCTTGGTGGCCTTGCCGGTGATATTGCCGCTGTCTTTCATGAACGCAAAGAAGAAGCCGGCGACGGTTGCATCACGACCGGGGTTTCCCGTTTTCACGGATTTTCCGACGATCTTCATCGACAGCCCCTCGGCCAGGGCGGTTAGAGTCTTCGCTTCTCGCGGACCTTCGAGCGTGGTGTCGGCAAAATTCCCACTGACGGGAGCCTTGCTGGTGAATTTGAAGGCCGTCCATTCAGCCTGAACGCCGTCCGCATTCAGGTTGTATGTGCACTCAGCATGAGCAAGCGTTGCACCCACCGAAGTGCTGGCGAGAGCCATGGCGACGAGAAATGGTTTCCAGATCATAGTTTTCCTCCGCAGATGATTTCCTTCAGACTAGCCGTTGGTTGTCGACTTGGCGAGGAGGGCCGCTCCCAGCACTCCGGCAGAATCTCCCAATTCGTTTCGCATAATGGGGGTGCACAGTTCGTCATTGAACAGATGGGCCGCGATTGCGGGCGGCCCCATTTCATAAATTTCGTCGATATTGGAGAGCCCGCCACCCAGCACCACGACTTCCGGATCCAGAATGTTGATGACATTGGCCATCGCGCGGCCAAAATTCTGAATCCAGCCAGAAAAAACCTCCCTGGCCTCAGAATGGCCATCGCGAAGATCCTGGACGACCCCCGCGGCATCGGATGCTTTGCCGGTAGCCTCCCTGTACGACTGAGAGAGCGCGGGGCCGGACAAGCGCGATTCGACGCAACCGCGGCCGCCACAATAGCATAGGTGCCCACGGTCATCGATTTTATGATGCCCCCACTCGCCGGCGATATGCTGCGGCCCGCTCCAGATTTTCCCTCCCAGGATGATTCCGCCACCGACACCCGTGCCCAGGATGACGCCAAAGACGACCGCGGAATTGCGAGCGGCACCCAACTTGGATTCGGCGAGGGCAAAGCAGTTCGCGTCATTTTCGAGGTGAATTTTGCGCTCCAGCAGGGTTTGCAGATCCTCATGAAGTCGTTTGCCATTGAGGCATTGGGTATTGGAGTTCTTGAGTGTTCCATCCCGGCTTGAAATGGAACCGGGAGTCCCGATGCCGAGAGGTAATCTCCCGCCGCTTCCTTCCAATTCGCTGACGACTTGCCGAATACGGTCAAGGATCGCTTCGTAGCCGTCCTCCTGATTCGTCGGGATTCTGTATCGATGAAGCACGCGGCCAGCAGGCCCCATCCGGACCCCTTCGATCTTGGTGCCTCCCAGATCGATTCCCAGACATTCATCGCTCATGAATTTTCCATGCCTTGCCCTGCGCGACAGTGCAATGCCATCGGTTACTCAAGCCCACCCAGCCTGACGCAGAGACTTTGTGAGCAGAGAGGATCGACCGATCGATTGGAGCTCTGCCGGAGTGAAAATCCGGCACTCCGCCGTGTCGGAATCCTTTCGCAACTCTTTCTGGAGTCTTCGAGAGGTGACCTCGCGCGTGATCACATGGACCTCAAAGACGCGATGCACGATGGCGTGCCGGAAGTCACCTCGGGAAAGCGGCGCTGGTATCGACTGGATCGGCGGTAGCCATAGATGAGGGAGAGCCTGAAAGTTTCCTTTTTGCAGGAGAAGTCGGCTCTCGGAATCACGGATCAGTTCGACTCGAATCCCTTCGCGGGTGATCTTTCGCCGTGCTTTTGGCGGCGGGTGTTGCTCCACGACCCCGTCTTGATGGGCTGTGCAGTCCGAACGCCAGGGGCAGGCGGGGCAATCGGGGTTTCGGGGACGGCAATGGGTCTCGCCGAGTTCCATCAAGGCTTCGTTCCAGTCCCCGGGGCGTTTCGGGTGGAGGAGAGTTTGCGCCCGACCCGCGTAGGGCTCGCGCTTATGGTCCGCAACGCCTAGCCGATCCAATCTGGATAAAACGCGGGTCACGTTCCCATCGACAGCGGCATAGGGTTTCTGATGCGCGATGGAGAGTACGGCGGCAGCGGTATAATCGCCTACGCCGGGCAGGCTAAGCGCCTCCTCCCAACTTGTGGGGAACTGGGTGGCGCCGCTGGCGTGCAGTGTCCGAGCGGCGCGGTGGAGCGAGCGTGCGCGCGAGTAGTAGCCGAGACCCGACCAGAGAGCGAGCACTTCGTCCTCGTTGGCAACCGCCAGGCTCTCGATATCCGGGAAGCGTTTCAGGAACCTCTCCCATGCGGGTGCGACGACGGCCAGGCGTGTCTGCTGGGCCATGGCCTCGGAGATCCAGATTCCGTAGGAATCCGTGCGCCCTCTCCAGGGCAGGTCGTTATGGCCGGCATCCCACCACGCAAGAAGCGTGCGCCGCAGACGCCGATTGCGTGCTTCGTCCGTTCGATCTGTCGCCGTCCCGGCGGCACTCATCTGGCTGCCCGAATCCAGCTGATTTGTCGCCCGGCTGCCTCACCATCGCGACGATAAGAGGCGAAGGCGTCGCCGCCGCAAAAAGTACAAGGGCCGACCTGATGGATTGCATCCTCCGGAACGCCCGCGCGAGTCAGCAGCATCCGGTTGAGACCCGGCAAGTCCAAAGCCCCATGGCCTTCTCGGCCCGGTTGCCAGTGTTGGCGGGTCTCGACTCCGAGGGTATCTACGAATCGCGCTTCGAATTCGCTTTCGACTTCAAAACAGCAAGGACCGATCGCGGGTCCGATGGCCGCTTCAAGGTCCTGCGGATCGATGCCTCGCTCGCCGAGAGACCCTACCACCACGGCAGCGATATTCTGGAGAGTACCCCGCCAACCTGCGTGAATGGCGGCGACCGCATCTGCGCTCCTGTTGCTTAATAAAATGGGAACGCAATCGGCGGTGGCGATGGCGACGGCTACCCCCGGAGTCAGGCTGATCAGGGCATCGCTTTCGCCGGCCGGCGAGGGTGTTTCTGCGGATACCTCGAGGCAATGGTTGCCATGGACCTGCTGGACGCGCACTGGCAATGGTTTGGTCGTCGGAGGAGCTTCGGGGCCCGAAAACCCATGGAGAATCCCGCGTGAATTCCAGCGGTCAAGTTGCCGATCCTTAATCACCGACTTCTTCTCTACCACGTGGGTTGGTTGATTCGATCGCGCGCTCTCGCCGGCCCGAGGTGCTTTTTCTGGCGAGGATAGATATTCAAGCCGAGGTGCAGAGTGAAATCGAAATCCGTGGGGCCCGAACGCATAACCTCTCGGGAATCGATTGCGCGATTCCGTCCCGAAAATTGACTGTGGTAACGGGGGTCTCGGGTTCCGGAAAATCGAGCCTCGTTTTTGATACGCTCTATGCGGAAGGTCAAAGGCGTTTTGTGCAATCGATGTCGACCTACTCGCGAATGTTTCTCGAACGTATGGAACGTCCCGACGTCGATTTTATTTCAAATATTCCACCCGCCCTTGCGTTGGCTCAGAAGAATACGATCCGGAACGCTCGCTCGACGGTAGGGACGATTACCGAGATCAACGACCATCTGCGTCTTCTCTTTGCCAATGCCGGTGAGACATCATGCCCCGACTGCGGCGGGCGTGTTCTGCGGGATGATCCTGAAACAGGCCTCGCGGAGTTACGCGGACTGCCGAAGGGACAGGTGGTGTTGGTGGTGGCCCCTGTCCCGGTGGGCGAAATTCCCACGGAAGATCTGCTCGCCGGTTTGCTCAAGAATGGTTATCGCCGCCTCCTGATCGATGGAAATCTGGTGCGACTCGAGGAGGATTCTCAGCTGGGAGATTTGCCGATCGCAGCAGAGCGCCCGGCCGCTTATCTGGCTGGGAGCGATCGGCCGGTACGTGGGCGCCGCAAGAAGAAGAAAGTTGCCGTCCGAAAGCCGAGAGCGGTCGACAAGGGTGGAAGATTTCTTCCCGTCGTTGTGGATCGCCTGACGGTAGGCAAGACCAGAGGCGCCCGTATGCGCGAGGCACTCGAAGCAGGGTTCGCGTTGGCGGAGGGGCGGGTGTCGCTCTTTTTGGAAGAGGAGGAAACGACGATCGAACTTGATCGTCGCTTCACTTGTCGGCCCTGCGGACGCGCGATGCCGGAGCCGACGCCGAATCTTTTCTCCTTCAACAGTCCCCTCGGGGCCTGTCCGGATTGTGAAGGTTTCGGGCGCATCGGTGGGATCGATATGTCAAAGGTGATTCCCGATACCCGCCGTACACTCGAGGACGACGCGCTTGCGATTTGGGCGACGCCTGCCAACCGCCGATTGCATCGATGGATGCTGCGTACCGCACGTGAGCATGGAGTGCGCACGGACGTGCCGTGGGCGAAACTCAAGGCGTCCGAGCAGGCCTTCGTGATGGACGGCGAGGAGGCCGGAAGCAAGGTCGGCCGAGAGCGGTTTTTCGGACTGCAGGGATTTTTTCGATGGCTGGAGCGCAAGCGTTATAAAACCCATGTACGCGTGCTGCTGGCGCGCTATCGCGGCTATACGCCTTGCACAGCCTGCGCTGGCTCTCGATTGCGCCCGGAGGCGCTCGCGGTGCGAATCGATGGTCAGTCGATGGCGGACCTTGCCGTCCAGCCGATCGGGGACCTTCTCGCGTGGGTGGAATCTCTCGAGCTTGATTCGGCCGCGTCGGCGCGTGGGTCCCGGCTATTGGACGATATCCGTAATCGGCTCCGATACCTGGTGGAAGTCGGACTGGAATATTTAAGCCTTTCGCGGCAGGCGCGCACCTTGTCGGGCGGCGAGGCCCAGAGGATCCATCTCGCGAGTGCCCTGGGGGCTTCGCTGACCGAGACACTTTATTGTCTCGATGAGCCGACCATCGGTCTTCATTCTCGGGATTCCGAGCGCTTGTTGCGAGTTCTTGGACGTCTGACCGACGCCGGCAATACGGTCGTACTCGTCGAGCATGACCCGGTTCTGATCGAGGGTGCGGAGTTCCTGATCGATTTGGGCCCGGGTGGTGGGAGCGAGGGTGGCCAGATTGTGTTTGCGGGTCCTCCCGCGAAGTTGTCCGAGGCTTCCTCGGAGACAGGTCGCATGCTTCGGGGCCGTCGTGCCGATCGCGAGGCAAGACCCAAGCCGGGATCCCGATCCTTCATGACCATCAAGGGTGCTCGGGAGAATAATTTACGTGACCTGACAGTGAAGATACCGAGGGAAAGACTGACCTGCATCACGGGTGTGTCCGGATCCGGGAAATCGACGCTTATGGAACAAACTCTGTTCCACGGATACTTGCGGCAACAGGGACAGGCGGCAGAACCCGGCGAGTGCGATGCCTTACAGGGTTTGGAAGGATTTTCCGAGGTTGTCTTGATGACGCAAGCCCCGGTCGGGCGTTCCTCGCGATCGAATCCGGCAACCTATCTCAAGGCCTGGGACGAAGTTCGGAAGGTATTCGCCGCGACACCGGCGGCGAAGGACGCCGGTATCAAGCCGGGTGCATTTTCCTTCAACGCGGCCGGTGGGCGCTGTGAAGAATGCGGCGGCATGGGCACAGTGACGCTGGAGATGCATTTCATGGCGGACTTGACCGTGGATTGCGAAGCTTGTGGAGGGCGACGATTCCAAAGGCACGTTCTGGACCTCCGCTATCGCGGAGTGGCGATAGACGAAGTCTTGCGCATGACGATCGACGCGGCTGCGGAGTTTTTTGCGACAACCCCGCGAGTCGGGCGTCGTTTGGCACCGCTGCGAGCTGTCGGCCTCGGCTATCTTACGCTGGGTCAGCCGACATCCACGTTGTCCGGCGGCGAAGCTCAGAGAATGAAATTGGCCAGTTTCCTCGATTCCGGTGGTGACGGGGGCAAGCGACTTTTTCTCTTCGATGAGCCGACAACCGGTCTCCACCTTAGGGATGTGGCTCGGCTCGTAGATGTTCTGCACGAACTCGTCGCCCAGGGGAATACGGTCGTGGTTGTAGAGCATAATACCGACTTCATCGCGGCCGCCGATTGGGTGCTCGATTTAGGGCCCGGCGGTGGAATCTCCGGTGGCTCGCTTGTTGCGGAGGGCTCCCCCCTGTCGCTGGTTCGGGCGGGCACGGGTGAGACGGCAAAGGCGCTGGCCCCCCTGTTCACGGACTCGCTCGTCTAACGATCGCTCATGATACTGCGGCTCGCAGGCCGCGGTGCCAGCTGAACTTCGAGGAGCTTTTCCTGGGGGCCTCTGTAGCGTCGCTCGTAACGGGGCTCTGCAGGTGATGTCGGCGTTTCGTTGATGACGAAGGGAACCGGCATGAAGGTCGCAAAAAAGATGACGACGGTCGCCCAGGCGAGCGCGCGTCGTTTTCGATCCAGAGGTGTGTCCCGGTCAACTGTATCCGGGTGATCTACGCGAAGAACGAAAAAGAGCAGAAGGGCCCAGAGCAGCCAGCCGTTCCACCCTCCCGGAAGAAAGTAGAGGCTGATCAGGACGACCAGAAACCCGCGTGAGACCAGTCGGTGCCTGTCTCCGAGGAGCGCGTAGGCGACATGACCGCCGTCGAGTTGCCCGACAGGCAGGAGGTTCAGGAAGGTGACAAAGAAGCCGAACCATCCAGCGACCGCGACCGGGTGGAGCATGACATCGACTTCATCGAGGTCGACGCCGAGAACCAGAGTGCCCATCAGGTCGAAGAGGAAGGATGTGCCCAGGGCAAAGGGAGCCTCCGCCCCGATCTGTCGAGGCAGAATCTCGGACCATGAAAGTCCTATGGCGACCGCCGGCAGTGCGATTACCATCCCGGCCCATGGGCCGGCCGCACCGACGTCGAAAAGTGCGGCGCGGTTGCGAGGCATCCCGTTCATCTTGATGAAGGCTCCAAATGTCCCAATCAGAAACGGTGGTCCGGGAATGAAATACGGCAAGGTGGTTTGAATGCCGTGCCAGCGAGCCAGCGAGTAGTGACCCATCTCATGACAAAAGAGAATGAGCAGAAGGGTGAAGGAGAAGGGGACGCCCAACGCCAGACTCTGGGGATCAGTGAACGGGTTGGCCCCTTGTTGAAATGCGCCGGCAGCGGTCGTGGTCAGCGCCGTCGCGATGAAGAGAAGCCCGTGCAGCCACAGGGACTTTCGGGGGGCTTTTGCCGCGGCGGGAAGCGGTGGGGGCCGCAGCACTGACGGGAAAGGGGGAACGGTTTCGTGGTTCGGGGGATTCATGTGTCTTCACGATCAGTATAGACCCGGATGTTCGGGCAGGGAAACTCTTTAACCGGAGGGGGGTTCAGGAGCGAACCAGACGAGCCTCCGTCAGGAGACGCTCTCCCGATGCGATTTTCCCTCCAACCCTTCGAGGACCGCTCCCACAAGAAGGGGAAAGAGCAATTCGTGGTGCCCGGTAATGCGCAGCCCGGTGCCTCCCGAAGCGGTGGGGCGATTCACAACGTTGACTCCGGGCCGATAGTGGCGGATGAAATCCAGATCCACGGTGGTCAGCGGTTTTACCCGATGACCGAGATTTCTTGCCAGATTCAGGGCTTTGACAAACACCTCGGGCAAGATCACGGCAGAGCCGAGGTTGATATAGACGCCACGGGTCAATCCGGCGACGATTTCCGCCAACCGATGGAAGTCACGCATGGAAGACTCACCGATGGCCGCACCGTCAGCACTCGGGTGCATATGAATGATATCGGTGCCGATCGCTACGTGAACGGTGACCGGGATGCCAAGCCGCGCACCCGCGGCGAGAATGCTGCGGTCGCGGTGCGGGTAGCGTCCTCTGGCGATATGATTCCCCACGGCTTCGCCGATGCCGAGGCCGTTTCGAGCACCGAGCCGAATGGTTTTATTGAGAATCGCCCCGGTTTCGCGTGCCATCCCGAATTTGCCCCGGTCGAGGCCCGGGCCTACGTCCTCGGAAGTTTTCCCGCTCGCAGCCATCTCGAAATCATGGATGATGCCCGCTCCATTCAGCGAAATCGAGGTCAGAATGCCGCGCTCCATCAAATCGATGATGATGGGTGAGAGGCCGACCTTGATGGGATGAGCGCCCATTCCGAGCGCGACGCTGCGTCCTTTTTTTCGAGCGAGCACAATCGCAGCCGCGGCCCGGCGAAGGTCTTCCCCCGCGAGGATATTGGGTAAGCGGTCCAGAAATGCAGCCAGGCTGAGGCCGGGCTCCAGCGGGAGCGGCAGGCTCTCAATCTGTACTTTGCTCGGACGTTTTTGCAGTGGATAGGTGCGCGCCTTGCGAAGGTCGAGCCGAGGCCTCTCGGGAATCGGGTAGGATTTTTTCTCTTTGGACGCCTTCATGGCCGCAACCTCGATGCTCTAATCTGACTCGGGGAAAAGAATTCGGTCGACAAGCTCGCAGATCATATGCCCGACCAGAATATGGGTTTCCTGTATGCGCGCGGTTTCGCGAGAGGCCGAGACGTTGAGCAGAAAATCAACATGATTTTTCATCGAGCCTCCGTCCCCCCCGGTCAAGCCCACAACGAAACAACCAGCATCGCCGCAGGCCTCAATCGCGCGCAAAACGTTTGGCGAGTTGCCGCTCGTTGAAATTGCGATCGCGATGTCGCCGGTTTGGCCGAGAGCTTCGACCTGTTTGGAAAAGATCTCCTCGAAGCTGTAGTCGTTGCCGATCGCCGTGATCGCGGAAGTGTCGACCGTCAGGGCGAGTGCGGGGAGCGGACGCCGTTCCATGCGGAACCGGTTGACGAATTCTGCTGCAAGGTGCTGGGCGTCCGCGGCACTGCCTCCATTGCCGAAAAACAGCAATTTATGGCCATTGGTCAGAGCATCGGCGCAGAGCCTGGCGACGCTCTCGATCGTCTCGCCATGCTCGTTGAGAAAAGTCTCTTTGACCCGGATGGATTCGGTGAACGCGGCGCGAATAAGATCCTGCATTACCGGGAACATAGAATTCCCGGGTCCGGGAAGCTACCCTGCGAGGAATTTTCACGAATCTTCACCGATCAACGCTTCGCTTCAGGGTAGCCTCGCGCTAGGAATGTAGGCATGTCACCCGAGGAAATGGTCTCTCGACTCGAACCTTTTTTTGCCGAGGCCGCCGGCGTATCCAGCGCGCGGATCGAAGGATTTCGCACTCTGACTGGTGGGGCGGTGAGGTCCGCTTTCGCGCTGGACCTGCACCTCTCCGGATCTCCCACTGTTCAGGAATTGGTTCTGCTGGCTTTTCGCCCGGGAGGTGCGAGCACGTTCGGCGCGCCCGAGGAGTTCGGTTTGCTGGGGGCTGTTCATGACCTGGGAGCGCCCGTGCCGAGACCGGCTTACGTTGGCGAAGAGACGTTGGGCCGCCCGTTTTACGTGATGGAGAGAATGGCAGGAGAAAGTATCGGTCGCCGGATTGTGACGGCCGACTCTCTGGCATCCGCACGCGAGGCGCTACCCCGACAACTCGCAGCCGCTCTCGCTTCGATTCACCGTGTCGATACCGCGGATCCGCGGCTGGCGTTTCTGGGGCAACCCGAGGCAGGCCAATCGGCGGCCGAGCATACGCGCCTGCAACTGGATGCGATCTACGAGATGATTCGGGTCGAAGCCCATCCTGTGTTCGACGAGGCGTTCCGCTGGTTGGCGGAGAATCCTCCTCAGGAGGGGGCGCTCGCTCTGGTTCATGGAGACTTCAGAATTGGAAATGTGCTGGTGAGCCCGGATGGGCTCGAGGCCGTTCTTGATTGGGAACTGGCCCACATCGGAGACCCGATCGAAGACCTTGGTTGGCTTTGCGGCCGATCCTGGCGATTCGGTCTCGATGAGAAAACCTGCGGCGGAGTCGGGAGCCGGGAGGATTTGCTGGCGGCCTATCAGGAGTCCAGTGGTCGCGCGGTTTCGACCGGTGACCTTTTATATTGGGAAGTTTTTGGCAACCTGCGTTGGGGGGTTTTCACCCTGGTCCAGACACGTCCCTTTCTGGATGGAAGTTCTCGGAACATCGAGCTCGGTATGATCGGTCGCCGAGTCGCCGAGACCGAGTGGGAATTGTTGAACTTGATGGAAGGAAAGGCACTTTGATGACGGATCGACCGAGTTCCCGTGAGCTTTTGTCTGCGGTAGAGCGTTTCCTGGACGAGGATCTGGTGCCTGACCTCAAGGGGCGGCGACAGTTTCTCGCGCGCGTCGCCGCGAATGCCCTGCGATTGGTGGCTCGTGAGATGGCGACGGAGTCGCCCTCGACTACGAAGCGCGACCCGGAGTTGCTGAGGCAGCAGATTCGCCAGAGAGAGTATGCTGGCTCTGAAGAGCGGCAGCACTTGCTGAGGATCCTGCGAGAAGACGTGCGGGCCAAACTATTGGTTTCGAATCCTCGCCTCCTTGAAGCAGACGAAGCGCGCGGACGTGCGTCGCCAGAGGGGGCGGCAGATCGCGCATAAACTCTCCCGGGAAGTTTTTTTACTTTTCGATTTGGAGTAAGGCTCCAACGTGCGTACCTCGAGCCTAGCCGCTGTCGCCGGCTTTTTGATATTGGCGGCCTTCTGCTTGCAGCCCGTCTGGCCGAGTCCGACAACTCTACTCCTCGAGAACGTGAACCTTGAGGAAGGTTGGGGCCTTCTGGGCCGGACCGACCAGTCGATGGTTCTTTCAGTGGTGATGCGCAATGCAGACCTTCTACTGTCGGATCCGGCGGCGCTTCGAGGCTGGGGGCCATGTTTCCCCTTCCCCCAGAGCTTCACCCTGGGCGAACATGCGTTTGGCGAGGGGATTCTGGCGATGTTGCCCTGGGCCGTCACTGGCGATCCCATTCTCTCCTACAACTTCGTGCTCCTGATCACCTTTTTTCTGCCCGGTCTTACGATGTTTGTCTGGGCCCGTTATTTCACAGGCAGCGCAGCAGCGGGCTTCGTCGCCGGGATGCTGTTTCAGTTGATACCTTCTCGTATTTTCGATGGCGGCCATCCCTTCCTGCATGCCGACTATTGGTTTCCCCTGGCGATGCTGGCGTTGCACCGACTTTTTGTGACCGGGCGTGTGGGCTATGCGTTTCTGCTTGCGGTCCTTCTGGTTCTGCAGTCCTTTGCCAGCATCTATCTGCTGATTGGTATTTTTATAATCTTGACGGTGTACGGAAGTTTTCTTTTGTGGCGACACCCACAGTACCGAGCGCGAGGTCTCGCAGCTTCGCTGTCGGTTGTCGTTGTGGTGACAGGGTTCGCCGTCTGGCTGCTGAATCCATACCTGACGACCCGCGAGCAATGGGACCTTCTTGCCGGTAGAGATGCGATCTTCGCACCTTTGCAGTCCTTCCTTCCGGGTGATTTCGGCTTTCCGGGTTGGGTGTTTGCAGGACTGGTTCTGATCGGTCTTCTGGACCGGGGGCGGGGACCGATTCTCCGCGCGGGAGAGGACCCCCGACTCATCATGGTGGTCGCGATTGTCATTCTGGTCCTGGCAACGTTCTCCGGGCTCCCGACCATGGGAGGGGGAACACCATTTCCCCCGCTGCTGGTGTGGTTGAGTGATATCGTTCCCGGGCTGGATGCGGTCCGCGCGCCAAGTATTGCGGGACTGATGATCTGGGGCCCGCTGGCGCTCGTCGCAGGCTATGGCGCGCGGGCATTGCTCGCCAAGCGGGGCCGCCTGGTGGAGATCGCGGGCTTTTCCGTGTTGGTGCTGGGCATCGCGGCTTTTCGTTTTGTTCCCGCGCTGGCAAGTGCGTCTTTCGGACCCGATGTGTCGGAGGTCGAGGCTTGGCGGGCGCGGCCTGCTGAATCGAATATTGCCCTGGCGCAGTCTTTTTTTCGTGGTGCGATCGCGGAGCTTCCCGTCGGCAAGGCATCCAATCCGCTGACAAATTTTCACGAGGCCGACAGACTTCTATTAAACAGCTACGCGCCTCATCCAACGACAAGTTGTTATAATTCCTTCCCTTCGCCCTATGCGGATCAGATGTCGCAATTATTGAAACGCCTTCCCCGCTCGAGTGCTGTGGCCGCCTTGCATGCTTTGGGGGTGGAAACACTTACGGTTTACCCCGAACTCTTTGGCCCTCGCAGTTGGGACCACTTCCAGGCGGTTTGGGCCAGCGATAGCGTGGCACCCGAGGACCGGAAAGATCTTCGACTTCTCGGGACAAGCGATACTTTGCAAATTTACCGACTGTCCGCGGGCGGGCAGGAGATTACCGCCGATGCAGGTGTTCTGACCCCGGGGGACTCGGAGGTGCAGCAGGTTCGAGACGACTCGGGAGTCTCTGTCCGGTTCCGGGTGCAAAATAATTCCGATCAAGTCTACCGGGAGGCCAGTCCGCTGGGCTACCGCGAGGGGTTTCTGACTTGGCAGGGAGGAGTCCCCGAGCGCCGCGAGCGCAGCAAGGTTCGTTTTCTGATGCCGGTCGTTTTGGGCCCGGGGGAGGCGATATCACTTGCGGTGCGATCCGAATCACCCCGTGGCGGCCCGGGGACCTATGGCGTTTCGTTGGTTCTCGGTGGTACCCCGGATCGTATTCTGGGGGAGTCGATCGTCGAAATTCCCTGAGAGCAAGATGTCCTGCGTCCGCGGGATCGCTGTGGCTGTGCTTGAGATCTGGCGAGCCGTAGTTCATGATTGTGTAAAGCTGGATCTTGTTTTATCCGAAATCGAGGTTAGGTTCCGGAACATATTACACCTCACAACAAGGAGATAGAGTCATGTCGGGAGTAAGCGAAGTCACAGATGCATCGTTCGATGCCGAAGTTATGGAGTCGGAGATTCCGGTGCTGATCGACTTTTGGGCTCCCTGGTGCGGTCCCTGCCGCGCGATCGCCCCTCTGGTGGATGAACTGGCCGGTGAGTACGAAGGCAAGCTCAAGGTCGTGAAGATGAATGTTGACGACAACCCGCAGACACCCGGCCGGTTCGGTGTGCGCGGGATTCCCAATCTCATCTTGTTCAAGGGAGGAACAGTTCACGAACAGATCGTTGGCGCCGTGGCGAAACAGAAGCTGACCGATGCTGTCGATGGAGCTCTGAGCTGATCTGATTTTTTCTGTACAGCAGGATTTTGAGCAAGGGCTCGTATGGCGATTGGCTATACGAGCTCTTTTTTTAGAAGCGCGGTAATCGCTCTCGATCGAGTCGTCGCATGCTCACATTGATCACGAGGCCCATGCTGGCCATCAGTGTGAGAAGCGAGGATCCGCCATAGCTCAAATAGGGCAGGGTCATGCCAACCACGGGCAGCAGTCCGGTGGTCATTCCGAGATTGATCAAAACTTGCCAGAAGATGTTGGCAAGGATTCCGAAAGCCAGCAGCGCACCAAATCGTTCCTTGGCATGGCCGACCACGAAAAGGCCACGGAGCAGGAGAGCGGCGTACAGGCTCAAGAGAACGAGCGCTCCTGAAAAGCCCCATTCTTCGGAGAAGACCGAGAAGATGAAATCGGTATGTTGTGCGGGGAGGAAATTGAGCTGATTCTGACTTCCTTCGAGAAACCCTTTGCCCCATAAACCACCGGAGCCGATCGCAATTTTTGACTGGATGACATTATAGCCCGCTCCCAGAGGGTCGAGTTCCGGGTTCAGGAACGTGACGATACGTCGTTGCTGATACTCCCTGAGCATCGAATAGAGGAATGGAATCAGGGGGAGCAAAGCCAGTCCGCTACCCGCAACGATCGCCAGAGTGCGCGGACTGGGGCCCGCGAGCAGGGCCATGGTGAGAAAAAGGAAGAGAAAAAGGGAGGCTGTCCCGAGGTCCGGTTGCATCAGGGTCAACGCACCCGGGACCAGAGTATAGAGCAGAGGGATGCCGAAATCGCGTAATTTGAGGCCACCGGGGCGCGAGTTGTGGTGGAAATAACGCGCGAGAAGAACCACCAGCCCCAATTTCATGGTCTCGGAAGGCTGCAGATTCGCTGGCCCCAGCGATAGCCAGCGACGAGAGCCTCCGGACACCGAGCCCAGCAGAGGCACCGCTGCGAGAAGCAGCAAGCAAATGGCGTAAATCAAGGGGGCCCAGCGCTCGAGGCGGCGGTAGTCAAAACTGACCATCGCCAAAGCCGCGATCAAACCGACGCCACCCCACATGGCTTGCCGGAGGGCGAACCGCGGAATGCCCTCTTGCCCCGGCGAAAAGCTGGCGCTGTAGATGGTGAGCGTTCCGAGGCTGACGATCAGCAGCATCGACAGCAAAAGATAAATATCAAAGCGTGCGATCAGCCTGCGATCGAGCATCAAGCGCATGGCATCAACCCTCGGCGCCCGGTCGTTCGGAATCGACAGGAGGCAGAGCTTCGGCATGCGTGCCGGCACCTGCAGGGATCTCTCGCGCGAGAACTTCGGGTACCGCAATATCCCAAGGTGCCGGAAACGCGCGAGCGCCCGAGTCGGCGATCTGATAGTCCCGGCCTCGCGTCAGCGAGAAATAGAAATCGGCAAGATCGTGGGCCAGTGGCGCCGCGCGTGAGCCGCCGCCACCTCCGGCATGCTCGATCAGGACCACAATCGCAATCTCGGGATTTTCGACGGGAGCAAACGCGATGAACCAGGCATGATCGCGTAGGTGTCGCGCCAGAGAGTCGGTCTTGATCTGCTCTTTGCCCATTTTGAAGACCTGAGCGGTCCCGGTCTTGCCAGCCACCTCGATCGTATCGAGTCGGGCGGCTTTGCCTGTTCCCTTTCGCGCGTGGACAACCGAACGCAGCGCCTCGCGAATTTGCTGCAACGTTTTGGGCTGCAGGCCAAGGCGACCGCGGGTCTCGGGTTCCATCTCGAAGAGGTTCTCGCCATCTTCCGATTCAATTCGCTCGATGAGCTGAGGTTTCATGCGCAGACCACCGTTGGCGATGGTGGCTGCCAGATTGGCGATCTGGAGTGGGGTCGCGAGCAGGAAACCCTGGCCGATCGCGACCGAAAGAGTTTCCCCCGCGTACCAGGATTCGCCGTAACGCTCTTTTTTCCAGTTTCGAGTCGGAACGAGGCCACGTTTTTCGCTGGCCAGGTCGATACCGGTTTGTTCACCGAGGCCGAATCGCGCGGCGTAAGCGGCGATCCGATCTACCCCGAGCTTGTGGCCCACTTGATAAAAATAGACATCGCAGGACTCGGCAAGTGCATCGTGCAAATCCATCTCGCCGTGGCCCCCACGTTTCCAGCAGCGATAGGTCCGATTGCCCAATTTATGTGAGCCACCGCAGAAAACCTTGCTTTCGGGGGTGATGATTTCTTCCTCGAGTGCGGCTGCCGCTGTCACGACCTTGAAGGTCGACCCCGGAGGATACTGACCCTGAACGGCCCGATTGTTGAGAGGCCTGAGTTCGTTCTCGAGGAGGGCGCGCCAATCGGTATTGCCGATCCCGCGAGCGAATTGATTCGGGTCGTACCCGGGTGCGCTCGCCATCGCGAGAATTTCGCCGGTCTTCGGGCGGATCGCGATGATCGAGCCCTCCTGACCGTCGAGGAGCTGCTCGGCGAAGGCCTGCAGCCGTTTGTCGATCGTGAGATAGAGGCTTTCTCCGCGCTGACCTCCTGCTTCTGACAGGACACGAAGGCGCCGGCCCCGGGCATCGACTTCGATTTGTTGCGCACCTGACGCACCACGCAGATTCGATTCCCACATTTGCTCCGCCCCTGTTTTACCGATGCGATCTCCGGGGCGATATTGCTGACGATTGCTTAGGTCTTTTTCGGATACTTCACCGACGTAGCCGAGAATATGCGATGCGAGGTCACCTTCGGGATAGGTGCGCATGGGTCCCACGGCGAGACGAACGCCAGGCAGCCGATGCTCGTTGGTCTCCAGGGCAACGATCGAGGCCCAATCAATATCTCGCTCGATGACGATGCCTTCGAAGGGTGGGCGTTTGCGGGCGGCGGCGCGGATTTCTTCGGGCTTGCGCAGCTCGCGGCCGACCAAATCTTCGACCTGCGCCATCGTATGATCGAGGTTTTTGGTATCCTCGGGCACGAGGACGATATCGAAGGAAGGACGGTTATCCGCGAGAGGTTGCCCGTGGGTATCCAGAATTCGTCCTCTTGTCGCTGCAATTCTCTCCCACCGAATCCGATTGACGTCGGATCGGTCCTGCCAGTTCTGACCGTCACCGACTTGCAGCGAAAAAAGCCGGACCGCGAGTCCGACGAGAAATCCCAGAACGACCAGCGAGGCAACTCGCGACCGCCTGCGAAGCTCTTCCGGCGGTTCGGGATCATTCAGCTGCATGGATTTTCTTTCGCGCAATCGCCGGGATGTAGAAATCGAGAGCCGAGAACGCCAGAGGTGCGATCAGCAAGGCGAGTGCGGCCTCGATCACCAATGTCCGCAGAACGCCGCCCACAGCAGACCCCATATTCCCCGTCATCGTGAAGTAGGCGGCAAGCGTGGTGACCTCCAGAATGCAACCGAGAATCATGATTGCGAATCTGGTGAAGGGGTTCTGCATCCATAGGCGTCCCGACACAAAATATACCATGGCGAAGACCAGCGTCATGGTAAAGCAGTGCAGGCCCGGAACCGAGCCGGAAACGGTATCGAGCAGGTAGCCCAGCAGGAAGGCGCCGAGGGCCCCCCAAGGTGTGGGCAGACGCAGTCCGATGTAGACAGACAGGATCAGGATCAGGTTCGGCGGCGCGGGCAGAATTCCGAGTCGTCCGAGCAGGGTCGTTTGGGTGACCACGGCAAGAATGCCGCAAAAAGCGAGAATCAGTGCGGCGCGCATCCGTCAATCCGCCTCGATGACGGGAACTTCGTCGCGTTTGGGTGCGTCGAGCACCAGAACTTCTGCCAGTTTCCCGAAATCGACTGAAGGCAGAATCTCCGCTGTCTGGAAGAGGCCGCCCGGCGCCGAGCGTACCTCGATGATCCGGCCAAGGGCGATCCCGCGCGGGAAAATCTGATCGAATCCGGAGGTCACGACGGTATCCCCGACCCGCAACTCTTCGTCCGGCTTGATATATTTGAGTCGAAGGCGTCCCTCCGAGCCCCCCTCGAGGATACCACGCGCACGTGAGCGCTGAACCACGGCGTCGACTCCGCTGGCCGGATCCTCCAGAAGCAGCACGCGTGAGGCGTTCGGGCTGGCGGCAACGATTCGCCCCACGACGCCTTCGTGGGCCAGAACCGCCATCCCTGCGGTGATTCCCTGCGAGGTGCCACGGTCGAGTGTCGCGGTATGGAAAAGTGGGCTGGCACCGATACCGGTGACTCGGGCCGCGATCGGCATACCACCGAGGGCTTCCCGCAGATCGAGCAAGGCCGTGAGGCGCTGATTTTCGCGTCGGATCTGTTTGTCGGCATCGGCCGCACGCTCCAATGTGCGTACCCGATTTCGGAGCCACTCCCGCTCTTCGCGGACGCCGACCAGATCCACATAGGAACTCCAGGCCTCTCCGAGTCGTCGTGTCACGGCGCCGGAAAGGCTCGCAACTGGCGTGACCGCTTCGAGAAAAATCACGCCCAGCGGGTCCACGCGGCGCTGGCCTCGCGTATTGACCATCAACAGGGTCAACGAGATCAGAAGCAGGCCTGCGGTTGTGACCAGCACTGCGTGCTGCCGGAGCCAGCTCACAACTGGCTACTCGATGGTGACGTCTTTGAGAAGACTCAGCTCGTCGAGTACTTTTCCCGCGCCGACGGCAACGGCGGTCAGCGGATCCTCGGAGGTCATGATGGGCAGGCCGGTTTCCTCTCGGAGGAGAATGTCGAGATTTCGCAGGAGTGCGCCACCTCCGGCCAGCACGATACCCTTGTCGACGATATCCGAGGCCAACTCGGGGGGGCAGCGTTCCAGGCCAATTCGAACGGCCTCGACAATTTGGTTGATGGTCTCGAGCAGGGAATCACGGATTTCTTCATCCGAAATCTCGACTGTTTTGGGTACGCCTGCGACGAGGTCGCGACCCTTGATTTCCATCGTCTGAATTTCATTGGAAGGGTAGGCCGAGCCAATGGTGATCTTGATCAACTCGGCGGTACGCTCACCAACCAGAAGATTGTACTTCCGTTTGATGTACTGAATGATCGCCTCGTCCATCTTGTCGCCGCCCACACGGACCGATCGAGAAAAGACGACCCCGGAAAGGGAGATGACGGCGACCTCTGTGGTGCCGCCTCCGATGTCCACGATCATATTGCCGGTCGGCTCGGTGATCGGCAGGCCCGCCCCGATGGCGGCCGCCATAGGCTCCTCGACGAGATAGACCTCTCGGGCGCCAGCAGACTCGGCGGCTTCCCGGACGGCGCGCTTTTCGACCTCGGTGCAGCCGAAGGGCACGCAGATGATGATCCGGGGCCGAATCAGAGATTTTCGTTTGTGGATCTTCTGAATGAAGTACCGCAACATCGCTTCGGTGATCTCGAAATCGGCGATCACGCCATCTTTCAGGGGGCGAATGGCGACAATATTCCCGGGCGTTCGCCCCAGCATGCGCTTGGCTTCCGCTCCGACCGCCAGAACCCGGCGTCCGCTCCGGCTCTCTTTTTGCATCGCCACCACCGAGGGTTCGTTGCAGACGATGCCTTCTCCCTTGAGATAAATGAGGGTATTCGCCGTGCCCAGATCGATCGCAAGGTCGACCGAGAACCATCCCAGCAGCGAATCGAAGATCATTTAGGCCCTGTACCCCTCATCCATGGAGGTCGCGAAGCGCGACGTATTTTGGGTATCAGATGGCCCCCGGGCCAACAAGGGAATCCCGGGGTGGTTGCTACCTTCGCTCTGCATTCGTATCCTCCCTGCATGCTCCATATCGTTCGACAACACGCGCAATCTCTCGGGATCAAGATTATACTGGGCATCATCGTCGCCGTTTTCGTCTTCTGGGGGGTCGAAGGCGTCGTCAGCGGCGTCAACTCGCAGGCGACAGTGGCTGTGATCGATGGGGCTCCCATCGAGATCAATACCGTGGCTCGTGCCGAGTTCAATCTTCGCCAGGCTTACGAGCGGAACTTCGGGGATCAGCTGACGCCCGAGATCATGACCCAGCTGGACTTACCCGCCCGCGCGCTCGAGGGACTGGTCGAGCGACGACTCCTTGCTCTGGAAGCGGATAATCTGGGACTTGAAATCAGCGATCGGGAGGTCAGCGATCGCGTGCGCGCAAGTACGGCCTTCTTTTCGAATGGACGTTTCGACAAGGAAACCTACGTTCGCTCACTTCGCTTTTCCCAGCTCACGCCCGCTGAATACGAATCTTCGGTTCGGGAGGACCTCGCGATCGCCCGACTTCAGGGGTTGATTGCCGATGAGGTCGAAGTCTCCGAGAGCGAGGCTCGAGCCGAGGTGACAGCGCAGGAAGAGAAACGAACTCTTCAGTACGCCAGCTTCCGCCAGGCAGACTTTCAGGAAGCCGTCGTGGTTGAGGATGGAGCGCTCTCCGCTTGGTACACGGAAAATGAAGACAGCTTCGAGGAGCCCGAGAAAGTTGTTGTGGCGATGCTGGTCTATCGCGGCGGTGATTTCGAAGAGGGCATCGTCCTCGAGGAAGACGATATCGTTGCCGAGTATGAAGCCGGCCGGGAAACAACCTTCCAACAGGAAAATGAAATCAGTGCGCGCCACATTCTGAAACGGATCAATCCCGAAGCAACGGAAGAAGAGAAGCAGGCGGTTCGTGCTTCGATAGAGGCGTTGGCGGCTTCCCTGGCCTCGGGCGCAGATTTCGCAGAACTCGCGACCGCGGAATCGGAAGACCCGGGCTCGGCCGCTCGGGGCGGCTCTCTGGGCTTCTTCGGCAAGGGGCGGATGGTGCCCGAATTTGAAGCGGCGGCCTTTGCGACAGAGCCCGGTACCGTGAGCGAAATTGTGGAGACACCCTTTGGTTTGCACCTGATTCAGGTGGACGAGGTGCGCGAAGAGCGTGCCCTGACCCTCGAAGAGGTTCGTGCGGATATCGAGTCGAACCTCCGTCAGACGAAAGCTGGCGAGAGGGCCGCAGAAGCGGCGAAAAGTGACCGAGCGGCCGTCAGTGGGGGGCAGGCATTGACGGAAACTGCGACGGCCCGTGGAATGGAAGTCGAGACACCGGCTCCCTTTGCAAGGTCCGAAGGCGTAGCGGGTGTCGGCCGATCCTTTCCGCTGATGAACGCAATTTTCTCCATCGAGCCCGGTGAAGTAACGGAAGTTTTCGAAGTTTCGGGGGATCATGTGCTTGCGGTCCTGCAGGAGAAGATCCCGGAGCGAATTCCCGATTTTGAGGAAGTTCGGGCTGCCGCGGAGCGGGCCTATCGCGATGCTGAAGCGAGTGCTCTGGCGCTGTCCGCTGCCAACGAATTCATGGCCAAGGTTCAGGCCGGCGAAGATTTCGCCGCTGTGGCGAATGCCGGCGGCCAGAGCCTGAATGACTCACTTCCTTTCTCGCGGCAGGAACAATTCATCCAGCCTCTCGGCGGCAACCGCAAGATGAGGGACGCGGCGTTTGCTCTTGGCGCGAACGAATCCCTGCTGGAGGAGCCCTTCGTGATTGCGGGTGACGTTTATATCGCGTCGGTCAGCAATCGTGAAGTCCCAGAGGGCAGTGATCTGGAAGAGAAGGTCTCCGATATCCGAGCGCAGATGACGCAAAGTCGCCGCGAAGAAGTCTTCCAGCGATACGTCGAGGAACTTCGCGCGGCAGCAGTTGTGGAAGTCTATTCGGAACGTCTCGACGCGCTCCGCGCACCCAGTTGAGGATGATCGAAGGTTTTCATCTGGGGGCCGCCGGAACCGCGGGGCAGGTTTGTCTGATGCATGGCTTCACCGGCTCGCCCTGGGATCTGATTCCCGTGGGGGAGCGCCTGGCGGCCGGCGGTTTCGAGGTCGATTGTCCGCGCCTTCCGGGTCATGGTTTTCCGGATCAAGCCGAGGATAACTGCTGGGAGGCCTGGCTGGCACGGGGTCAGTCGTGTCTCGATGCCGCGGTCGATCGTGCGGATGGGCGCCCGGTGATTGTCGCAGGGTTGTCGATGGGCGCCTTGCTTACGCTGCAGTTGGCCTACGCGAATGCCGGGCGGATTGACGCGATCGCCACGTTTGCTCCAGCGGTCGAGGTATCGACTTTCAATCGCTTTGGTATCTGGGTCCTGGGGAATCTTTCGCGGGTTGGCCTGGGGGCGCTGGAGATGCCGAAGGGAGCATCCGATGCTCAGGATCAGGCGTCCCAGGAGGAAAACCCTGGTTCAAACCCCTTTCCCTTCTCGGCGTATCGCTCTTTTGGCGAATTGCGAGTGCGGACTCGAGCGATTGCAGGTGAGGTTCGTACGCCGACCTTGATTTTGCATGGTGCGCTGGATGCGACTTGTCCCGTGGCGGGGTCCGCGTGGCTGGAGCAAGCTCTGGGTGCCACGGATGTGGAGCGCCATATTCTGCCTCGCAGTGGTCATGTCATTACTCGGGATCTGGAGGTGGCTGAGGTCGGCTCCCATTTACTGGATTTTCTCCGGACCCGTTTGAAGACGAACGCAGTCGAAGTCTGAACCAGGCGAGAGGTCTCAGCTGACGGCGCGCAGGAGTTCGGCGACCGAAGCAATCGGTGTGAGGGCAAGGCCGGGCGGGGGTTTGATTTGCTGGGCGACGGCCTGCGGTACGAGGGCTTGCTCAAAACCCAGTTTGGCGGCCTCGCGCAGGCGAGTTTCGGCGTGACGCACGGCACGGACTTCTCCGGCCAGACCAACTTCCCCGAAGACGACGGTATTTGCGGGAACTGCCTGATCCCGAGCGCTCGACATGATGGCCGCGAGGATGGCGAGGTCGGCGGCCGGTTCCTGAACCTTGAGCCCCCCGGCGACGCTGGCAAAGAGATCATGTTCATAAAGCTTCAGGCCGGCTCGTTTGTCCGCGATTGCGGTCAGGACGGCGGTTCGGTTGCCATCGAGTCCCAGCGTTGTGCGGCGCGGCATGGCGAGGGAGGAATGGGCGGCCAGGGCCTGAATTTCGACAAGGAGCGGCCGGGTGCCCTCGATCGCGGGAAGCACTACGGAACCAGCGGCACCGCGGGGCCTCTCGGCGAGCAGGAGAGCAGACGGATTGTTCACATCGACAAGGCCGCGCTCTCCCATTTCGAAGACCCCGACTTCATTTGTGGGACCAAAGCGATTCTTTACGGCGCGGAGCAGACGAAGCCCGCCATCAGCATCGCCCTCGAAATAAAGAACCGTATCCACCACGTGCTCGAGAACACGCGGTCCGGCGATGGTCCCTTCCTTGGTGACATGCCCCACCAAAATTGTCGGGATGCCAGAGGCCTTCGCCCGGGTCACCAGAGTCGCGGCGCATTCTCTCACCTGTCCGACGCTGCCCGGCGCGGAGGTCAGTTCTCGTGAATGCACGGTCTGGATGGAGTCGATCAGCAGAATTTCAGGGGCGACACGATCGGCATGCAGCAGGATTTCTTCGACACAGGTCTCGGGCAAGAGGATGATATTCTCGTCAGCGCCAAGCCGGTCGCCGCGCAGTTTGACCTGCTCGGGAGATTCTTCTCCGGTGACATAGAGAGTTTTTTTACCGGCCTTGGCGAAACCGGAGAGAATCTGGAGTCCGATGGTGGACTTCCCGATACCGGGGTCGCCGCCTAAAAGGATCACCGAACCCGGAACGAGACCACCGCCGAGCACGCGGTCGAGCTCTTCGAGTTCGGTGCTGGTGCGCGCATGGCTTTCCGGAGTGACCTCGGAGAGCTTGATGGGCGCCGCGTTACGCGCAGCCCCGATAGCCAGAGAGGTTCGACTGCTTCCCGCGGCCTTGGTCGGAGGTAGAATGGTCTCCTCGACCACGCTTTCCCATGCCCCGCAATCCTTGCATCGGCCCACCCATTTGGGGTGCTGGCAGCCGCATTGCTGACATACAAAGCTGGATCGTGTTTTCGCCACTAGGGGTCTTCCAACCATATCTGCGCGAGAAGTACAGCTGATCCGGGTGCGGAAGGCGCTATTTGCCGTGACCTGACTCGAGACCTGCGCTACTTTGTCGGCACATGGATCTCTACAGCACCGCCAAACACATCGCCGATCCCTATCTGATTGATGAATCCCTCGATCTGAATCATCTTCCGATCGGGGCGCATGGCGTTATCGGGGACGGATACTCAGCGGCTCTGGTGCGGGTGGACGGGGCGATTGACTGGCTTTGTTGGCCTCGTTTTGACAGCCCCAGCCTGTTCTCGGCTCTGCTGGACCCGGAGCGTGGCGGGTATACAGCGATTACCCCCATAAAGCGGCCGTTCGAGAGCCTGCAGCGGTATGATCCCGACACGAATGTGCTGGAGACCCTGTTCAAGGTCCCCGGCCGCGGCGTGGCTCGATTGACGGATTTCATGCCATGGACAGATGATCCGCGCGCGTCCATCCATGAAGTGCATCGTCGGATCGAATGCCTGGAGGGGGAAGTCGAATTTTCGATCGTTTTTGATCCGCGCTTTGATTATGCGCGTGTGGCCCCCCTGATCGAGATTGCCGAGCACGGGGTGGTGGCCGAGAGCCCCAGTGGCGAGCGCGTGATCGCGGTGGTCGGGCAGGGTCCGCATTGGCAGCATCGCCCAAACGGTGGGGTAGAGGCGAAGGTCAAACTGCGAGCGGGTCAGCGAATCTGGATGATCATCTCCTGGGACGCGGCTGATCCCGAGCCGCCCGCGGCTTACCGCCCCTTCGATCTGCTGAGAACCACGCGTCTGCGGTGGCGACAATGGTCCTCCCAGCTGCAATACGATGGCCCGTTTCGTCATAACGTCGTGCGATCTGCCCTGACCATGAAACTGCTGACCTATGCGCCAACCGGTGGCATGGTCGCCGCGCCGACGACCTCGCTTCCCGAGTGGATTGGAGGTCGTCGAAATTGGGACTACCGCTACGCCTGGATTCGCGATGCGGCACTGGCGGTTCGCTCGAATAATCTGGTGGGTTGTCGGACCGAGGCACGGGACTTCTTTCACTTCATTCGAGATACGATTTCGACCGATAATGGCCTCGAAGTGATGTATGCGATCGATGGGAAGCGGGTGCCCGAGGAGGAGGAAATTCACCATTTGCGCGGGTATCGCCAGTCGGGCCCGGTGCGGATCGGCAACGGGGCCCGCGAGCAACTACAGATCGATTCGGCGGGCGCGCTCGTGGATGCCGCTCATCTCTACGAACATTTTGGCGGGACGCTCACCGTGCGAGCCTGGCGAAAGTTGCGCCGAATCGTGGAGGAGATGCGCCAGATTTGGCGAGAGCCAGATCACGGAATCTGGGAGCCGCGGGATGGCAAGCGGCAGAATACTCACTCCAAGTTGATGAGCTGGCTGGCTCTGGATCGAGGGGCGGGTATCGCGCGTGCTTTTGGCGATATGCCGCTGCATAATGCATGGCTGGAAGAAGCGCGGCTGGTGCATGCCGATATCTGTGCCAATGCGCTCGACAGCACGGGTAAGCATTTTGTCGCGGTCTATGGCGAAGACCGTGCGGACGCGACCCTGCTCCTTCTGGCGGGGCATGGATTTCTCCCTGAAGACCATCCCTTGATTCGCTCCACAGTCGATTTTGTTCGCCGAGAGTTGGCCACCGGTCCTTACCTGCACCGCTACCGGGCGGACGATGGCGTCGGGGGGGAAGAAGGTGCCTTTGTCCTCTGCGGATTCTGGTTGGCCGAGACTCTGGCGCTGCAGGGGCAACTCGATGATGCGCTGGAGGTTTTCACAGCGCATATCGATGCATCCAATCATCTTGGTTTGTTGGCCGAGGAGATCAACCCGTCGAGTGGCGAGCTTCTGGGGAACTTTCCCCAGGCCTTCAGCCACCTCGGTCTGATCAACGCAGCGATGCGATTGGATCAGGCCCTGCGTTTTCGTGATGAGGGCCTGCACTCGGTGCCCCATTTGATCGGTGGGACGCCCCGGCGCATCGGTTAGGTCTCTGGTCTCGTTTCGCTCGTGGCGTTACGCTTGTGGCGCGGCGGCCGGGCTTGCGGAGTTCTTTATGCGGCGCGGAGTCGGTACCGAATCGGCAGGCGTTTGATGCCCCCGACGAGATTGGAGTGCAGTCGGGAGGGTTCGCCGGCCAACTCGATTTCTTCGATCCGCGGAAGGAGATGCTTGAAGATCATCTCGAGCTCGAGCCGCGCGATATGGGCGCCTGCGCAGAAATGTTCTCCCACGCCAAAAGCGAGATGGTTGTTGGGAAACCGATCGATGCGGAACTTGTAGGGGTCCGCGAACAGATCTTCCTGGCGGTTCGCCGAGGGGAAAAAGATCGCGATATGGTCGCCCTGTTTGAATTTGGTCCCCTGCAGTTCGGTGTCGCAGGACGCGGTTCGTGCGAAATGAATGATCGGACTGGTCCAGCGCAGGATCTCCTCGAGCATCGGCTTCATCAGGTTATCCGGATCGCTTTGGAAGAGATGGAGCTGGTCCGGATTGTCGATCAGAGCCATGAGTCCGCGGCTGGTGCCATTGCGGGTGGTTTCATTGCCGGCGACCATGATGATCTGACACCAGGCGAGAATCTGAATCAGCTCGAGAGGCTTGCCGTCGACTTCGGCATTGCAGAAGAGGCTGATCAGATCGTCCTTGGGATCCTTCTTTCGTTTTTCGACGAGTCCGGTGAAGTAGGTGAACATTTCGACGAGCGCGCGGGTGGCCACCACGCTGGCGTCCTCTTCCCCCGAGTACTCCGGATCGTTGCTGCCGAGTTGCTGGTTGGTCCAATCGAAGATCAATTCCCAATCCGATTCGGGAACCCCCAACATCCAGGCGATGACGGCGATGGGGACCGGGGCCGAAACCCTGTCGACAAAATCAACTTCCGTATCACCACCCTGTTCGAGCAGGTCATCGACGATTTTGCCGCAGATCCGTTCGATATCGGGGTGGAGTTTCCGGACATTCCGTGGCGTGAACTTTTTGGCAATCAGCATTCGATGCTGAGCGTGCATGGGAGGATCCATTTCGATCAGGGTCGGCGGTCGATCGAAATCGAGATCGGTGGACTCCTCCATATTCCCGATGATCAGTCGGGGTCCGTTTTGCCAGATTTCCGGGGTTTTCCCGACCTGAGCGATCGCCTCATGGCGTGTGACGGCGTGGAAAGGAATGTCCCAGTCGAGAAACGGGTGAACTGGGGATTGGGCTCGAAGGATGTCCCATTCCCGCCAGGGGTACCCCAAGTTGCCGTAGGCATCGTCGCTGATGATCCGCTCGGCGGTGATTTCGCTTAACTCGCTCATTTGGCAGGCTCCCTTGCCGCGACCGGTTGGATGGTTGCGGATCCAGAAGGATATAAACGAACGATCGTTTGGGCAAGCCCGAAACGGCTGGATCAGGGCAGTTTTTCGACCGATTGGCGGCGAAATTGACCTGACGCGTCAAACAGCTGTCGCGACCGCGGGTCGGCTCGGGAATCCCCACACAACTTCGCCCATGCCGGCGTTGCCTTTGCTCCCCTTGAGGATCGCAATCCCGGTCGGGTGGAAGGCTGCCGGCTCGGGGATTCCGAGGCGCTGGCGCACTTCGTCGAGCGGCAGCGGCAGGAGTTCTTCGTAGCGGACCTGAGGCAGGGTTTTGGCCAGAGTGCGCCCGCGACGCCAGGCCTGGAACAAATAGCGTCCCCAGGTCGCGGTCTTGAGGTTGGGTTGGACAAAGACTGAGGCCATCGCGATGAAGGCCATGCCCGGGTTGGGGAATTGCGAGACTGAAAAGGCGAGGTTCGCGGCTTCGCCGGCCTCGTCCATGCCGTAGCCGCTCAGAACGTGCCAGAGGTCGTGCTGATCGCGCAGGCGCTGGCCGAAAAATTCTCGATTGGGATCGATTTCCAAATCGTCCGGGCGATCCAGGCGCTCTCGCGCAATCTCGCCGGCCTCCATCAATCCCGCTGGGGTGATTCCGCCGCGTTGCATGAAGTCCGCATAGACCTGCCCGAAGGATCCTTCGGGCAGCCGCTGAAGGGCCTCCCGATCGGACAACGTCGCAAAAAGGTCGGGTCGATCCTGAAGCAGCTGCTGGCCACCGGGGGATTTGTAGAAGCGCTGGTAGGCTTTCTCGAAACTGGGCCCTGCGAGAGCATTGATGATCTCGATGATATCATCGGTTCTCTCGGGGTTTTCGATCACGCGCCGGATCACTCGAAAGGCTAAAGGCCAGTCTCTCTTGGGAATTTCGTAACGGGGGGGATCGTTTTTCATTTTATCACCTGATGCGTTCGTCTCTGTTTTCGGGTCTTGCCGACGGGAGAACCTCTGCCGCAAAGCGATGCTGCTTGCCTAGGATTCGCTGGCCGGGATCTGGAGCACGAGGGCTTCCCGATCATCCAACCAAAAGTTTACCCCCACAATCAGGGTGATCACACCCCCGAGGAGTCCGATCGGTGAAAGTCCGGTGGTGAACAGTCCTAAAAGCGTTGCCAATGTAATTGTCATATTCATAACCTCCGATGCTCTGACCAATGCAGTTCCTGTGCCAACGAGTTCGGCGCCCCTGAGGGTCGGTAAATAAGGGCTTTCGCGCGGGGATCCCAAGCGGTCTGCCTAATCCGTTATGCAGAACTGTATGTTTCCATTGGCAGCCATGCGGTTGGTGAATCTTGCCGGATCCCATGCGGTTGTGGGGATTTTGGGGTAGATTATCCCATGACCTTGTCCCACGATCTCGGCACCGAGCTTGCCGCTCTCGAGGATCAGGACCTGCGACGAATCCGCCGGACGGTGGGCGGATTGCAAGGTCCGTCGATCGAGTTGCATGGCCGACGCGTCCTCTGTCTGGCTTCGAATAATTATCTGGGGTTGGCGGGCGATCCGCGCGTGGTTGCGGGCGGTGTCGCGGCACTCGAGGCGGGCGGCGCGGGTGCAGGAGCTTCGCCCTTGATCAGTGGCCATATGCAGGCGCATGAAGCCTTCGAGATCGCTCTGGCTGATTGGCAGGGAACCGAAGCGGCTTTGGTCTTTGGTTCGGGCTACCACGCCAATATCGGCGTGATCGGAGCTCTGGTCGGAGCGGGAGACGTCGTTTTCAGCGATGAATTGAATCACGCCAGCTTGATTGATGGTTGCCGGTTGTCCAAGGCGCGGCGCGTGATCTACCGGCACCGCGATCTGGCGGACCTCGAGAGCAAGCTGCGCGAATCCCCGGGGCGAAGGCGCCTCATCGTTACAGACTCGGTATTCAGCATGGACGGAGATCTCGCGCCCCTGGAAGGGCTGGTTTCCCTCGCCCGACAATATGATGCCGAAATCATGCTCGATGAGGCTCACGCGGTGGGCGTCTTTGGTGACGAGGGTGGGGGGTATGCGGATGCTCTCGGCCTCGGAGCCGAGGTCGCGATACGGATGGGAACTTTGGGCAAGGCGTTTGGCAGCTACGGCGCCTTCGTCTCGGGTTCCCGCGAGTTGATCGATTTGTTGGTGAATCGCGCGCGAGCCTACGTGTTTTCAACGGGTCTACCGCCTGCGACCGTGGGTTCGGCGGCAGCGGCCCTCGAAATCATTCGCAGCGAACCTGAAATCCGCGAACGGCTCTGGCGCAATGCTCGCCGACTGCATGCCGGATTGGCCGAACGAGGGTGCGCGATGCAACCCTTCGAGAGCCCGATTCTCCCCGTGGTCATCGGTAGTTCCGCCGACGTTCTGCATGTGGCGCAGCAGTCTCTTGCCGAGGGCGTTTTCGCGCCGGCGATTCGTCCGCCGACGGTCGCCGAAGGTACGGCACGGCTTCGCGTGACACCGATTGCCACGCATACCGAGGCTGAAATGGATGCCGCGGCGCATATTTTGAACGCCGCCAGAGAGCGTCGATGAAGGGCATCTTTCTGGTGACGGGCACCGATACCGGGTGCGGAAAGACTCACGTGAGTTGTGCCCTTTTAAATGCCTGGCGGAGGCAGGGGTACTCGGTCGCGGCCCGCAAGCCGGTGGAGAGTGGTTGCGCTGCCGACGGGGAGAATCTGGTGCCTTCCGATGCGGTCGCCCTCCGGATCGCGGCCGGCGCTACGGAATCACTCGAGACCGTCTGCGCGCTTCGACTGGAAGAGGCTCTCGCGCCCGGGATAGCGGCAGCGCGTGCGGGCACGACCCTCGATCTGGAGGAAATTGCCGCATCCTATCGCAAGCGTGCAGATGTCGTAGATGCTCTTTTGGTGGAGGGAGCCGGCGGATTATTGGTACCTCTGGCCGGAGACATTGATTGCGTCACTCTTGCTGGGTGGCTCGGCGCCCGCTTGATCGTGGTGGTGGGCGTTCGGCTGGGAGGCCTCAACCACGCCCTGCTTACCTTGCAGGCGGCCCGTGCTCGGGATTGTCCGGTCGAGGGCGTCGTCCTGAACCACCTGCAAGAAACACCTGATTCGGCGACAGTGACATTCCGCGAATCTTTCGCCACACTTGATCCTGCGCCTATACTGGCAGAGATTCCCTTCGCCGATGATGGCATTGAACTCCTGGAAAGGTACCTCAAATGATTCTTCTCGACCCTCGTAAATTGAACAAGAAGTACGAAGATCCTCGATCGACCGAGGTCATGGAAAAAACGATCGATTTTTTCGAGAACAAAGGGAAGAAGAACCTGCTGAAGGACTACTACGGCCAAGGTTGGTATGATGATTTCATCACCTACGCCGGCAAGGAAGGCCTTTTTGCGACCATCAGCACGCCCAAGGGCTATGGTGCCGACGACTCTCGTTGGGACACCTGGCGCATCTGTGAGTTCGCCGAGATCCTGGGCTTCTATGGCCTTCAGTATTGGTACGTCTGGCAGGTCTCCGTTCTGGGCCTCGGTCCTATCTGGATGAGCGATAACGAGGAAGTCAAAGAGAAGACAGCGCGCTATCTCGAAGAAGGGGGGATCTTCGCCTTCGGTCTTTCCGAGAAAACGCATGGTGCGGACATCTACTCCACCGAAATGGCCCTAGAGATCGTTGACGAGGGACGCTACGTCGCCAACGGGCGGAAATACTATATCGGCAACGGCAACAAGGCTTCGATCGTTTCCACCTTCGGTCGACTCGGCGAGGACTATGTCTTTTTCGCAGCGGATCCGACGCACGAAAATTACGAACTGGTCAAGAATGTCGTTGCCAGTCAGAACTATGTTTCTGAGTTTGCGCTGAACGATTACCCGGTGACCGAAGCGGATATTCTGCACAAGGGGCAGGACGCTTGGGATGCAGCCTTGAACACCGTGAATATCGGCAAGTTCAATCTGGGCTGGGCCTCCATCGGTATTTGCACCCACGCCTTCTACGAAGCGATCCAGCACTCAGCGAATCGGATCCTCTACGGGATGCCGGTGACGGATATGCCTCATGTCCGCAAGATGTTTGTGGATGGGTGGGTGCGCCTGATCTCGATGAAGCTTTTTGCATTGCGTGCGTCGGATTATCTCCGGGCGGCCTCACCCGAGGACCGCCGCTACCTTCTCTTTAATCCGATGACCAAAATGAAAGTGACCACTCAGGGTGAGGAGGTTGTGGACCTTGTCTGGGACGCAATTGCCGCCAAGGGATTTGAGCGAGACCAATATTTCTCGCAGGCAGCGATCGATATTCGAGCGCTTCCGAAGCTTGAAGGTACCGTGCATGTGAATATCGCCTTGTTGGTGAAGTTCATGCCCAATTACTTCTTCAATCCGGGCGAATTCCCCGAGGTTCCGCAGCAGAACGCGGCGGTGAACGACGATTTCCTCTTCGAGCAGGGCCCGACTCGGGGCCTCAGCGGCATTCAGTTCCACGACTATAATGAGGCGTTCGAACTTTTCGATACCCCGAACGTGCAGCTGTTCCGGCGCAAGATCGAAGTCTTCAAGGGAATGCTGCAGGATTGTCCGCCGACCAAGGAGCAAAGTCGCGATGTCGATTACCTTCTCGCTGGTGGCCAGATCTTTGCGCTGATTGTCTATGGCCAGTTGATTCTGGAAAACGCCAAGATCCACGGCCTCGGCGACGATCTCGTGGACGAAATGTTTGACGTATTCTGTCGCGACTTCTCTCGCTACGCGCTCGAACTACACGACAAGCCCGGAACCAACGATGACCAGATGGCGCGATGTCTTCAGATGCTGGAGAAACCGAAAGCCAACGATGCCCGCTACCAACGTGTCTGGGAAGAACACGTCCATCCCCTGAAGGATGGCTACGTCATGTCTGACTGACCGGGGAGGGGTTCACGGCGCGTAGGTCGGAGCCCGTGGGGCTTTGGAATACGCGCAAGCCGAACTCGGGTGCTGCGGCCAGCAGGTGATCGAAGATATCAGCTTGAATATCCTCGTATTGGGCCCAACGGTTGTCGTTCGTGAATACGTAGAGCTCGATGGGCAAGCCGGCGGCCGTCGGTTCGAGGTGTCGGACAAGGAACGTGAAGCCTAATTGGTGAATTTTGGGGTGGGCGTGGAGATAGGCTGCGCAATACGCTCGAAAAACACCCACATTGGTTTGTCGACGGAAGTTGATCTCGGCATGGTCCGTGGTCGCACATTCGGAGTTCCATGTTTCGATCTCGGAGATTTTCTTGTCGAGGTAATCGCCCAGAAGAGAAAAGCGACGAAAATTCTCGAGCATTTCAGTGTCCACAAATCGAATCGAACTCATGTCGACATGAATCGACCGCTTGATGCGCCGCCCGCCGGAATCGACCATGCCACGCCAGTTGACGACTGTTTTGGAAATCAGGTCGTAGGCAGGCACGTGTACCGTCGTTCGATCGAAATTCTGTACCCGCACGGTCGTCAGCGTAATGCTGGTGACGTCACCATTGACCGGAGTTCCGTTGATTTCGATCCAATCGCCGACGCGCACCATATCATTCAGCGCGAGAACAATACCGGCGACCAGACCCAGGATCGTGTCCCGGAAGATCAAAACGACGACTGCGGTCAGGGCACCGAGACCGGACAGGAAGAAGATCGGGGTTCGGTTGAAGATGACGCTCAGGGCGCAAAGGATCGCGATCAGGGCGAGGAAGAGCTTGGAGGCTTGCTCGATGGTGTTCAGCGGCATCGAGTTCATTTCGGGACGAAGCTGGAGCAGTCCCAGCACAAGTCCGACGATGGCATTGCAGAGTGTAAGCAGGATCCAGATGCCGTAGAGTTCGATGATCAGAAGAAGCGCGCCGTCGAAGCCGAGGACTTCCATGATCGGCATGGCGCCGGCCAGCAGCGCCAGAGGGGCGATATGGGCGAGGCGGTCAAGAACCTTCTCTTCCTGAAAGACGCGAGCCCAGTCTTTGCTCCATCGGCTGAGCAGCTTGACGAGAACGAGCGGGATGATCCGCGCGGTCAGCCGAAAGACGAGATTCGCGAGAACCGCGAGAGCAATCAGGCTGACAAGTGCCGATATGAATGCCGGCCATGGATCCGGAATGCCCAATGAGCCAAGCCAATCCGCAAAACTGGCATACGCCTGCGCAACATATTGCGAGCCTCCGGCTGACTGGAGCCGAGCGACGGTTGCCTGCTGGAACCCCGTGAAAGCTGCGGTGGGGCTGGGCAAGGGGGAAGGGGTCGGGGTCAATGCGATGGTGGCGATCGGCGACGCGACGGGTGCCAGGTTTGCGGCTTCGACCGCAGCGACCGCGGGCGCACTCATTTCATTGGGCATGAGAGCTTGTACAACGCCCGCCTGCCCGGGTCGAGTTCTCTCGGCCGGGCGGTTTGGCTCAGTCCGGATTTCGGATGCCCAGGACCTCCCTGAAGAATTTCAATTCGGCGCCGAGAACGGCACTGATCGATTCGGCGCGCCGAAAGCCATGGCCCTCGCCGGCCAAAGGCATATATTCGACGCGAATCCCCTTCGCCTTGAGTGCGGCGACCATTTCCTCGGCCTGATTGGGTGGGACGACCTTGTCCTCCAGGCCCTGAAAGAAGATTACCGGACAACCGAGTCGGTTGGTATGCGCGATAGGAGACCGTTCCCGGTAGACGGCCTCGCCCGCAGGCCAGGGTGCTACCAGCGAGTCCGTATACCTTGACTCGAATTTATGCGTGTCGCGCGCGAGTGCGGCCAGATCGCCGATGCCGTAATGGCTGGCACCGCAGGCGAAAGTCTCGGTGAAGGTGAGCGCGGCCAAAGTTGTATAGCCGCCGGCACTGCCGCCACTGATGGTCAGCCGGGAGGGATCGACCGATCCTCTTGCGGCGAGGAATTTGGCGGCGCTCTCGCAATCGTCGACATCATGGATGCCCCAATTTCCCTTCAGAGCATCCCTGTATGCACGCCCGTACCCGGTGCTTCCGCGATAATTGACATCGACGACGGCGAAACCTCGGGTCGTCCAGAATTGGATTCGGGGGTCGAAGTCGGGCCGCGCGGCTCCCGTCGGCCCGCCGTGCGATTTGACGCGAAGGGGAGGGAGTTCGCCGGGGGGCGCTTTGAAATCAGGGTTGCGGGGCGGATAGTAAAAAGCGAAGGCCACCTCGCCATCGCCGGTCGGGATCTCTACAGGTTCCGGGATCGAAACGAATTCAGGGTCGAGGATACGTGCGCCGGACTCGCGCAGGATTTCGATGCTTCCGTCTCCAAGATCGAGTTGCGCCAGAGCTGAGGGACCGCTGCTGCGACTTCCAATGAAGCTGGCGCGTCCTTCGCACACCCGAAGTCCGTCGAAGCCGCTGAATTCGGTCGTCAGAACGTCGAGATCTCCGCTGGCGATCTGCAGTCGCGCGAGATTCCAGAAACCACCCTTGCCAAAGGTGCAAATGATTTCCTCCGTATTGACGAAGGCATAGGTACGCATCCCGAATACCCACTGCGGCAGTCCGAATTCGGCGTCCATCGCGCAGAGATTGCGCGGCCCGGACGCCTCCATTCGGTAGAGATTCCACCAGCCGGAGGCGTCGGAAACAAAATGAAGGATACCGTCGGGCGACCAGTCTGGCTGAAATACCGATTGATTCGACCCACCCATGATCTCCTCGGGCTCGCCCGGGTGGCCGTCGGCATCGAGGGTGACTTGCCAGAGCTCGGAATCATCCCAGGGCATATTGGGGTGATCCCACGCAATCCATGCCAAATTGCGGCCATCGGGCGAGATTCGCGGTGCGGCAACGAAGTCGCGTCCGGTGACGATCGGGACGATCTCGCTGCCATCGAGAGCAATCCGGACGATTTCGTTGGCGGGCTCGCCCTCGCGGGTATGGTCTTCCCGGACACAGAAAAGAAAGCGGTCATCCGGCGAGAGACTGATATCCGTCCAGGAAAATCGGCCTTCGGGTGTCAGGGGTATGCGCCCCTCGCCGTTCAAGTCCATCGTATAGAGGCGTCGATCGCGATCCGACGAGTAGACGATTCGATGCTCGCTCGCCGCCAGCGCCCCGCCGCCATATTCATGAACTCTTGTGCGGACACTTCCATCTGGTGCCAGCAGGTCCTGAACGAGTCCCTCTGACGAGCGAGCGAGGAGAGCGACGCGCCCACCTTCGGTCGGTCGAGACTCAGTCCAGAGAAGGTTTTTCCGAAGCGGGTGCGGTGCGCCCAGGCCTACCTGGTCGGCAAGCATGGCTTGCGACGAAAGAGGAGAGGTCCAGGCCCCGAAGGGAGCGATTTTTTTCGTTGGAGTCGTCATCGGATGACTTGGGTGGTACCTCCTGATCGATGGCAACGCACGAACTTGCCGGCAAGCCGGCTCCTCCCGAAATTCTGACCAATATCCCTCGACTCGTCACGGCTTATTTCACCCGACGTCCGGATCCTGAAAATCCTGCCGAACAAGTAGTTTTTGGCACATCGGGCCACCGAGGTTCAGCGCTGCACGGCGCTTTCAACGAGGACCATGTGCTCGCCATCACGCAGGCTCTCTGCGAGGTTCGAGCGGCCGACGGCGTCGACGGCCCACTTTTTGTCGGAATCGATACGCACGGGTTGTCCGAGCCGGCGCTCGTGACGACGGTCGAGGTTCTGGCCGGCAATGGTGTTTCGGTTGTCCTTGAGGAGGGATTGGGGGCGACACCGACACCCGTGATCTCACATGCCATTCTCTGCTGGAATCGTGGTCGGAGCGGCGGGTTTGCCGACGGAGTGGTCATCACGCCGTCGCATAATCCGCCTGAGGATGGAGGGTTCAAATATAACCCTCCGAGCGGAGGGCCTGCGGCCAGCTCCGTTACGAGCCGAATTCAGGACCGCGCCAACGAGATTTTGTTGCAAGGTCTTGCGGGGGTCCGACGCCTGCCGTGGAAGCAGGCCATGGCTTCGAGCGATGTCTGCGAGCGCGACCTGACCGGACCCTATATTGAGGACTTGCCGAGCATTCTGAATATGGAGGCAATCCGGGGCGCGGGTCTTCATCTGGGCGTGCACCCTCTCGGCGGTGCCGCGCTGGATACCTGGACCCGTCTCGCAGATCGCTTCGATTTGAATATCGAGATTGTAGATCGCCGGATCGATCCTAGTTTCTCGATGATGACGGTTGATCGTGACGGTAAAATTCGGATGGACTGCTCGTCCCCCTGGGCGATGGCGAGCCTGGTCGAGTTGCGGGATCGATTTGATATTGCGTTCGGCAATGATGGCGATGCGGATCGCCATGGCGTCGTTACCCGCGGATCTGGCCTGCTCGCACCCAACCCCTACCTCTCGGTTGCGATTCAATATTTATGCGAGACACGCACGGCTTGGTCGAAGGATGCCCGAATCGGCAAGACTCTGGTCTCGAGCAGCATGATTGATCGCGTGGCGGGATTGGTTGGTCGCTCGGTCGCGGAGGTCCCCGTCGGCTTCAAATGGTTTGTCGACGGATTGCTTTCTGGCGAATATGCGTTTGGCGGGGAGGAGAGCGCTGGCGCCTCTTTCCTTCGTCTCGATGGAACCACATGGACCACCGATAAGGATGGACCGCTTTTATGTCTGCTCGCGGCAGAAATCCTTGCCACCACAGGGCGCGACCCGGCCGAGCATTATGCCTCGCTGGAAGACAGGTTCGGTAGCCCGGTCTACGATCGAATCAGCGCACCAGCTTCACCCGAACTGAAAGCAGCCTTCAAGTACCTCGACGCGGGCAGCGTTGTGCGGGACGAATTGGCGGGTGAAAAAATCGAGGCAAAGCTGACGGAGGCGCCGGCGAACGGCGCCTCCATCGGTGGCCTCAAGGTCGCGACCGAAAACGGTTGGTTTGCTGCTCGGCCATCTGGAACCGAGGCGATTTATAAAATCTATGCGGAGAGTTTCCGCGGGGCCGACCATCTCAAGCAGATTCAGCAGGATGCTCAGGAAATTGTCGATGCCGCGCTGGCGAGTTCCCGGAAGTAGATCGCCCGGCCGGCTGCGTCGCGCACCTCTCGACGAGAAAACTCAGGCGGGGGGTGCGTACCAGATTGGGGAGGTCCAGGCGCGTTCCTGCTGGACCTGGGCGACACTTCCGTCATCGCAAGCGGGTGGTCGCTGGCTGCCGGAGAGTTTCAGGCATTCCCACGCGGAGTAGCGGCAGCTGGGATTTTCCAGAATCCGGGCATAATAGACAGCCTCGATGGCCGGATCGAAATCGGGGTCTTGCCACACGGCACAGAGGCTTTCATGACCAGACCCTCGAGGCTGGCAAGTCTTGGGGTCGATATCTGCGTCGTTGGCGCCGCCAGCGATGTCGAAGATGGCTTGATGCGTTCGTCCCTCGGCATCCGCCCATCCTTTGATGATCTGAATTCTCTGCAGTAGCCCACCGGCGGAGTCTTCGGTTCCCGGATCGCGGAGTGCGGTGAGGAGAAACATTGGAGTCTTTCCCTCGGGCGGTTTTGAGAGTTCCGAACCCATCGGCACACCTGTTGCGTAGGCCCTCGAAATCATCCGCGGGTCGTCGCAGAGAGTTGAAGGAAACTCCCAGCCGGCAAAGAACCGCGGGCGGATGCGTGGGCCACTCGTGCCAAAAACTTCTCTCCGCTGCATCGAATCGAAAAGCGAGTCTCGCGAATTTTCTTCAGCCCAGATCCCGATCAGACCGCCGGGGTTGTTTGAGGTGTTGCCATCTTCTGTGTTGAGCGCTGCGCGTTGGGTAGCAGAGGCATCGGCTGAGCCAAGATGTCCGGCAAAGCTTTTCTCCTCGACAGAACCCGGCATTGCGTTGTGCGTGTCCGTGCTGGCCATGAATCCGAATTGAAAGGGGTTCAAGCCGAGCCGTCGTTTTTCCTTCAGCCCCTCTGTCAAGGCATACCGTGCATAGCTCAGTTTCGAGATGCAGTCGGGGCCCAAGTGGGGCACCCAATCCGCGAACGACCCCTCGTAACATTCACTGGGTGCCCCCCAGCGCTTCAGCGGCAGGTCCTCGAACTTCTCAAACCCACAGAACTCATCTGGTCCGCCAAGGACAGAGGAGATTCCGTTGCGGCATTCCGAGTCGCCCTTATGTTGCATGACCTCGATAATCCGCTCGAGGCGCATCCGCAGCCGTACGCGCTCCCGTTGTTCCTCGCGGGAATTGGTGTCGGGATAGTCGACGGCGAACATACGCCCGTTACTGAGGTTGGAATTATGTGGGATCGCAAGAACGTCGCAATCCCCTTCCGCGTCCAGGCACTCGGAGCGGAGACGTTCCCAGAGTTCCCATTCACGTGTGACCTCCAGATAGCTGAGGGGATGTTCGGGCACATTGGCGTTTCGAAAAATGATATTCCGATGAAAATTCGAGCCCAGCCGATGCGAACTCCATTCGTATGCGGGGAACGTGACATGAGCGCATGAGGAGCTGGTGTCATTCCAGGCTTCGGCGATCGAGACTGTATCAGCCCAGGTCGAACGTGAGGCAGTGATGCAATCCTGATCCTTGTCGCCACAGAGCTCGCTGTCTCGCCAGACGATGGGGCTCATGATCCGCAAAAGCAGCTGCGGATGCCGGCCGCCAGAGTTGATGATTTCGCAGAAAGAGGAATTCTTTTTGGGGTGGTCCGGATCGACGCATATCGCACTTTCGCCCAAGAATTCCGCATGATCTGTGACCGCTGCGAAGTCGAGAGGGCGATCGATTTTTACCCCGCGTTTGCCTCGTCCCTCCCGGTCGAGCGGCGGTATGTGAATGGTTTCCCCAAACGCGTACCGATAGGCGTCGTCGGGACCCAGCCGTACATCGAAGCCGAAGGCATCACTTGATAACGCTGTATGGACGTGGAGATCGCCAAAAAAAGCTTGCCTCAGGGGCGTATGATGAGCACACCGGGAGTCGCCATGGGCGGTTCCCGAGATACCGATAAAAAAGATCAGGAGGCAAATTGTCTTCAAGCGATCTCCTCGGAGAAAAGGAGGCCGCCTTTCTTGCGGATTCGACACCCGCGAAGAGCTCGCTCAAGCTCAAGAAAACTCCTATGTCCCGGGAAATCCTGAAGCATGGTTTCGACGGAGATTCTGCCGGCGGGTGTGGCCACGCAGGCTTCGAGAACCGGCAGAAGTCGTTGCAGCATCCAGGATTGATAGGGAATAACCATTCTCTCTCCTGCGACGCCTCCCAGTTCGAAATCGTGAGTGAGGGCTCCCGAGCCGGTCTGGAATTTTTCGAATCCGGGCGTGACCGTAAAACTCTTCCCCGGTAATTCCTCGCCCGGGCGATGATCGTCGCTGGCTATAAACGAGGTGAGCGTTCGCAGGCTGCACTCCAGTGTGGGCCACATCTCTTCAAAAAATATTCCGAGCAGGGGTAGCAGCGTCTCGGGGACCTGATCGTCGGGCAGGATGAGACCCTCGTCGGAGGTCGCGGGCTCAGCCTGCAGTTCTCCATCCTCGCCCAGACGATAGATTTTTTGGTCGTAGGTTCGTGCACTGAGCGCATTGGTATGATTGGTGCGGTCGACCCAATCCGCGATGAAGGGGAAATGAGTCCGCAGGAAATAGCCCGGGACGGGATCCCGATACAGATGCGGATAGAGCGGTGCCATTAGCGCGAAATCCGCCAGAGTTGGCTGTCCGCCGAGGCAGAAATCATGTTCTGCGAAATGGTTGTCGAGAACCTCCAGGATGCGCACCATACTCAAATCCCAAGCGCCTTCGGTCTCGGGTGTCACGCCGAGCGCTTGAGCTCCGGCGTAGGTGCCTATGGGCTGGGTGCGCGCATGGGATAATCCGAAGAGGACTTCGAAGAGGTTTTCGCCCGCAGCGAGCCGCTCTCGTGCATTTTTGGTCTGGCTGTCACCGGAACCCCATTGCAAGGCATTGTAGCGCGCGTGATTGGCGCTGACGTCTGGCAGGGTGTGTCGCCAGCGTTCCCAGAACCCGAGCGGCAACATCCACTCATCCGCCAGAAGTTCGATGATCCAGACGGCAAGGCATTGTCGCGGGGATTTGATGGGGTCGGGGGCTACTGCCGGTGTGGGGTGTGCGCGCTCGATCTCATCAATGATTTCGCTGGAGTCCTGAAGGAAGGTTCCATCCGGTTTCTGGAGTTGTGGGACGGCCATGGTTCCGGTCGCCGGCAAAAGGAGTCCGGCCAATAAATCGTTGGTGGCGAGGATATCCTCGAAGCCCTGCGGCAACCCACCGAGCCGCTCCTTCCATCGCATATAGGCGCGGACTTTCCCGGAAAAATAACTCAGTTCCCAGGAAAAGAGTCGATAACCATTTCCGTCCGTCATATGCCGTCCTCGGTGGCCAGGTGGATGTCGAGTCGAGAGGCTTCACCCGGCACGCCGATGCGCAGGGGGAATCCATAGAACCCGGTTCCACGATGCACGTAGAGTCGCGATCGCCCTCGCACGAACAAGCCATTATCGGGCCAGCGCGTTTTGGAAAGTACGGTCCAGTCGATTCCGAGACTGATCAAGCCAACTTGTCCGCCGTGCGTATGTCCGGAGAGGACGAGGTCAACATCATTTGCTGGAACATGGTCGAACGCGGCCGGATCGTGCAGCAGGAGAATGCGTGCGTGGCCGGCGCGGCGAGGGCAATTTTCGAGAAGTGCGGGGATTTGTTCGCTGCGAGATTTGCCGCGCCAGTCCGCTCCGACCAACTGTACGGGCCCCGCAGGCGTTTCCACGAGAGCTTCGGCATCATCAAGCAGACATACTCCGGCAGATTCGAGAGCCGAACGGACTTCGGCCGGCCATTCGTGATCGTGGTTGCCGAAAATGGCGAAGCATTGGCCGGGGAGGCGCCTCAAGGGCGCGAGAGAGCGTGCCAGTGCTCCCGGGCTTCCGGCCCCTTCCATGGTGAGGAGGTCGCCGGTGATCAACACCAGATCGGGGTCGAGATCGATCAATTTTTCGATCCGATCGCGCAGCCGATGAATGGGTTGCCATGGCCCCAGGTGCGGATCGGTGATCTGCACAACGCGGAGCACGCCTGTCTCTCTGGGCTTGGCGGATTTTAGCGAATTGCGGGTCGCCTCAGCGCGGTGGAGCTGGTTGGATTCTTCTCCTGCCAGAGAGAAAGTGACGATCTCCCATCGAGCGCCGCGGGATGTGGATACCGATGCGAGGGCGATCGCGGCCGGAATCAGATCCAGCCAAATCATCGACTGGCGCAGCTCGTCGGCACCGAGAAGAGCCAGCAAGAGTCGCAGCGGGAGCAGGACCAGGAGCCAGGGTACGGATAGCGCTCCTCCGGCCATGAACGCCATGCCGGGCATGCTGATCCCGCGGCGGAAGGCGGGAGTGCGGAGGCGCGGTCGTGCGAGGGCGATCATATGGGTTGCGGTAGCAGCGAGGCCCCAGGCGTAGATCAGAGAGGCCAGCTCGGCGAGTCCGGGGGATAGAATGCCGTGAATTCGCGTGAAGACGATACAGGCGGCGGGCAGCGAAAGCACCAGCGTGATCAGCGAATAGATTCCATAGGGACGGCCCCGGGCGCGCAGTGCCACGAGCGGCACGGTCAGCATCACCGCGATTGTCGCAAAAATCAGGAAAGGTACGGGCATCTCGAATCTCCAGACAACCTTTGCGGACGGAATGCTGCAAGCACTGAGATAGGAATCAATCGGGCAGAGAAAAAGGCTCCAGACCGCAGAGCTCTTCGCTGATCTCCCACAACCGCCGGGCTGTTTCCGGATCCTTTGCGAAGGCCTTGGGTTTGCTGATCCGGCGATTGGCGAAGTAGAGGCCGGAGGTGTCCGAGAGGGAATCTGCCATGGCGAGATGAAGTGAGGTTCGCGCACCTTTTGCGGGTGTTTTCAGAACGAACATGGCGACGGGACGAATCAGGTTGGCCAGCCAGCTGGTATTATTGGACCCCAGTCCGGTGCTGACACCGCCCGGATGCAGGCTGTTGGCTGTAACCCCGGTTCCTGCGATCCTCCGAGCCAACTCGCCGGTAAAGAGAATATTGCAGGCCTTGGAGGCTCCATAGGCAGAGATGCCGCTGAAATTTTCGAAAGGCTGAAGGTTTTCGACGTCGAAGCTGACGAATTTATGGGCATGAGAGGCGACGTTGACGATTCTTGCGGGGGCGGATGTCAGCAGGCGGGGCAGGAGGAGGCGGGTGAAAAGGAAATATCCCAAATGATTCACCCCGAAGGTCGACTCGATCCCGTCCTGCGTCTCTTGCCGGTCGAGCACAAAGACGCCGGCATTATTGATCAGGCAATCGATTCGAGGATAGCGCGTGAGGATTTCTTCGGCAGCACTGCGGATAGAAGCGAAAGAGGCAAAATCGCAGAGGATGATTTCTGCCGGCACCTCCGGGGCCTCGATCAGCAGCCGCTCCCGAGTCTCTTCAG